>Ga0187780_10002792_pt1 | contig 13121 bp, 9 predicted proteins | sample 1015_Q2_SP10_20__FD_132429 | JGI IMG/M metagenome (GOLD analysis project Ga0187780, IMG submission 132429) | Tropical peat soil microbial communities from peatlands in Department of Meta, Colombia - 1015_Q2_SP10_20_MG | ecosystem: Environmental > Terrestrial > Soil > Wetlands > Peat | place...
TCAGCACGGTCACGCCGAGCTCGACGTTGGCCTTCTGCAGCGCGCTGAACACCTCGGCCGCGGTCGCCGAGTCCAGCTCGCCGGTGGGCTCGTCGGCCAGCAGTACCCTGGGGTCGTTGGTGAGCGCCACCGCGATGGCGGCCCGCTGCTGCTCGCCGCCGGACATCTGGTCGGGCCTGTGGTACAGGCAATCGACGAGGCCCAGCAGCTCGAGCAGCTCCACGGAGCGCTCGCGGCGGGTCCGGGCGCGGACCCCGGCCAGCCGCATCGGCAGCTCCACGTTCTGCTGCGCGGTCAGGTAGGGCAGCAGGTTGCGCGAGGTCTGCTGCCAGATGAAGCCGACCACCCGGCGCCGGTAGGCCAGCCGCTGCCGGGAGCTCATCGTCGCGAGGTCGTTGCCCGCCACCCGCACCGCGCCCGCGGTCGGCGTATCCAGCCCGGCCAGGATGTTCATCAGGGTCGACTTGCCGCTGCCCGACGCGCCTACCAGCGCGACGATCTCGCCCTCCTCGACCAGCAGGTCGAGTCCCTGCAGCGCCTGCACCTCGATCCCGGCCGCGACGTAGATGCGCACCAGCCGGTCACAGACGATCAGGTAGCCGGCGCCGAAGTCCCTGTGCTGCCGCGCCGATTCCGCGCCCAGGTCCGCGATGCTGGTACCCATGTCTGTCTCCCTCGTCTTCTAGTGTGCCCGAAGCATGCCGGTGACGCCTCTTCGGCGCTGCGTCCTGGCCTCGGCGGCCAGCGCCGCCAGGGCCAGGACCAGGACCGCGGCGGCGGGCAGGGCGAGCGCGATCAGGTCGGGCTGGAACTGCACGGGGACGCTGGTCCCGGTGAACGCGGACAGGTCGATGGACGGGCCGATCAGGTGCGGCAGCGCGACGGCGCAGACGACGCCGGCCACCACGGCGGTGATGACGGCGGGCATGGCCTCGGCCATGATCAGCCTGGTGCCGCGCTCGTGGCCCATCACGGTGAGCCTGGCCATGGTCAGCTCGCGGTCGGCCGACCCCAGGGCCAGGCCGAGCAGCACGATGAACAGGCCGAGCACGGCGGCCTCGACGAGGGTGAGCACGACGATGAGCGCGGCGCCGTGCTGCAGCGGCGAGCCGGCCAGGGACGCGAGCACGTTGGCCCGGAAGGTGATGGTGGCCTGGCCGAGCGTGTTCTTGACCACCGCGGACAGCCGGGTGTCGTCGATCGAGGAGCCTGCGACCAGGATCATGTTGGGCGCGGGCGCGCCGAACGGGCCGGACAGGGCCTGCAGCGCCATGACGGCGAACGTGCCGCCCGCCGGCTCGGCCGGGGTGCTGTCCACGATGCCCGCGACCCGGACCGTGAGCTGGCCCAGCGCTCCCAGCGTGGCCAGCTGCGTGGTCCCGCGGCCGAGGATGGCGTCGGCGGCCGGGGAGGCCAATACCGGCACGCTGCTCGCGGATGGTGACACGGCGCCGATTCTGGCCACCGGGAAGGACGGGAACGGGGTCGTGGCGACCAGCGCCGCGTAGCTGGCCGGGTCCACGGCGGCCACCGTCACCGGCTGCCCGAACGGCGTGACCCAGGCGGTACTGAAGACCCCGGTGACGTCGCGCACGCCGGGGACCGAATCGATCGCCTTCACCACGGCGGGCGTGATGGGAGCGGCGGCGGTACCGGGCTGGATCAGCACGTCGGCCCCGGTGGTATCCCACGACGCCATGGTCTCCCCCCGGGTGATGCCGCCGCTGATCATCCCGGCGAAGCTGGCCAGGCTGAGCGCGAGGACCAGCGCGAACGCGGGTAGCACCCCGGTCAGCGAGGACCGGGTCGCTCGCGACATCGCCACGAAGCCAGTCGCGCCCGTGCCGCGCGCGGACAGCGCGAACAGGCCGCGGACGGCCAGCGGGTACAGCCGCAGCATGATCACCACGACCGGGATGGCCACCAGCACCGGCGCCGCGGCCACCAGCAGGTTGACCTGGCCGCCGGCCGGCTGGCCCTGATCGTGCAGCACGACCAGGCCCGCAATGGCGGCGGCGCACGCGGTGACCTCGGCCACCGGGCGGCGCCAGCCGGTCCGGCGGCGGCCCGTGTCGGCGGTCATGATCCGGGCCGGGTTGGCGGCCGGGGCGGGCTTGCGGTACCGCCGGGCCGCGATCAGCGGCGGCCCGGCCAGCGCGACCGCGACCGCCACCGCGGCCAGCGACCAGCCGAGCCCCGATGACGCCGCGCCGCCCGGGATCGCGGCGATGGCCAGCCCGGCGCCGATGACCGCGGCCGGAAGGACCGCGACCACGGCTCCGCGTCCCATCACCGCCGCGACCTGTCCCAGCGATCCGCCCCTGGCCCGCAGCATGCCCAGCTCGCCGTCCCGGCGCAGCACCATCATCCTGGCCGCGAGCAGGATCACCGCCGCGGCGATCACGATCAGGCTGACGAACAGCAGCAGCAGCACGGTCTGGATGCCCGCCTGGGTGCCGAGGAATTCCGACAGGTCGGCGGCCAGCGGCGAGGAGACGTTCAGGGTGTCCGCGGCGGCTTCCATCGTGGTCAGCGCGGGTGTCACCGTGGCGGCGCGCTGCAGGGCGTTGTACAGCTCCTGCGCCTGGTCCGCGTTCAGGCCGCCGATCGCGAGCGGAAACTCCCACTGCATCTCCAGGCCGGGTCCGGTGAACGCGTTCTGTATCGCGGCGAGCTGGTCCGGGTCGGCGATGACCCCGCCGACCCAGTACGGCGAGCCCTTGGGCGGGGTGGCCAGTGAGGGCACGCCCGCCACCGGGTCCTGCTGCCAGAAGGTCGAGCCGCCGCCTCGCTGCCGCACGATCGCGGTGACCGCCAGTGTCACCGCGCCGCCCGCGGTGGCCAGCGCCAGACGGCTTCCCGGGTGCAGCGCGAACCGCGCGGCGGTCTGCGGGGTGGCCGCGACCGCGATGGTCCCTGCCGGTTCCGCCGGGCCGGTGAGGCTGCCGGCCACCAGCGTGGCGTTGCTGGTGAGCGAGTCGCGGTAGAGCACCTCGACCCTGGGCGGCGTCGTGTCGATGAACGCGCGGGCGGGGGCTCCGGCGGCGACGACGGACGGGGTCGAGCTCAGCCCGGCCCAGGCGCCGGGACCGAGCGGCAGCGGCGTGGCGGCCATGGCGGCCCTCACCTGCCGGCGTGCCTCCGTGAACGTGCGCGCGGTCAGGTCCGGCTGGGCGGATGAGTTCGCGGAGGACGCCAGGGCGCCGGTGAAATCGCTCCAGTTCGCGCTCACCTGGACGGTCTTGGTGGTCGGCGCGAGGCCGGCCAGCGTCTGGTGCAGCGCCTCGGACCGGGTGTGCAGGCTGATCGCGGGCCCGGCCATCGCGGCGAACACGCAGCCGCAGACCAGCAGGGCCAGCGCGAGCGTGCTGGCGGCCGCGGAGCCTACCGCCCGGTTCAGCCCGGGCAGCAGCCTCATGCTGTATCCCCCGCTCGCTTGCGGGTCGCCTTAACGCGTCGCCTTCCTTCGTCGCTCGTTCCTCGCTCCTCAGTCCAGGCGACGCCGCGACCCGCAAGCTCGCCGATGCCTCGCGCGCTCACGTCGCCTCCGTGGCGCGCAGTTCGGCGGCGGCGTCCGGCCGCCGGGCGACGGTGAGCGCGGCCGCCAGTACCGGCAGCACCGCCACCGCCAGGGCCAGCGCCAGCGTCTGCGCCCAGCCGAACTCGATGAGCACCGGCGGTACCGGAGTGGTCGCGGACGAGGTGAGCGTGATCGCGGGAACCAGCAGTTCGGCCAGCACCACGCCCAGTACCAGGCCGGCCGCCGCGGCCGGCAGGCTCAGCATCAGCTTTTCCAGGCAGAGCTGGCCGGCCGCCGACCGTGGCGGCACGCCGAGGGCGGCCAGCAGGGCGTTTTCCGCGCGGCGCTGGCGGACGCCGGCCGCGATGCTCACGCAGAAGCCGGTGACGGCGAGCACCGCGGCCGCGATGGCCACGGCCAGCAGCGCCTGCTGCGGCACCGTCGACAGCGGATCGCTCAGCAGCCCGGCCGCCACCGCGGCCGTGCTGGTGATGGCCGATCCTGGCGGCAGGTCACCGGCGAGCCCGGTCGGCACCGCGCCGATCCCGGGGCCGGATCCGGCCCCGGGACCCCCGGCCGCCGCGGCAGCCCCGGAACCTGGGCCGGCCGACGTGGCCAGCCACCACTGCGTCACCTGGGCGGCGGCCAGCGAGCTGGTGGCCAGCAGATCCTGCACCCGGCCGAGGTCCACGATGAGGGCCCCGCCGCCGCCGGACACGGTGGGGAACGTCGCTACCGCCGCGACGATCCGCACGCTGAAGATCGCGCCGTTGATGTTCGTCTGCACGATGGAGCCGACCCTGGTGCTGGTCGCGGCCAGGAAGCGCTGCGTGGCCAGTCCGGGCAGGATCGCCAGCGGCGCCGTCCCGGTGAGGGTCAGCTCACCGCTGACCGAACTGGGGGGCACGCCGGGCACCCCGCTGGCGGCCAGGCCGTAGCCGGGGTTGAGCGTCACCGCCAGTGCGCCGCCTGGCGCGGCCTTGGCCGTGACGGCGGGCAGGCCCGACCGGCCGGCCGTGCCGGTGGTCTGGCGGATGCCCGCCAGTTCGGCCGAGGAGGCCGCGGCGGCCCAGCGGCCCAGGACCGCGCCGGCCAGCCGGGCCGTCCCTGGCCCGCCGGAGAAGCTGTCCAGGGTGAAGGTGGCAGGCTCGCGGGGCGCGGTGGCCGGCAGCGTGTAGTCCAGGCTGATCGCGGTCAGCCGCAGCAGGTAGATGGCGCCGGACGGGCCGCTGGCTGCCGCTCCGCCCGCCCCGCCGGCCTGGTTGGCCAGGGTCACGGCCAGGGTATGGTCCCGGCCGTCGGCGGGCAGCGTGCCCGCATCGAGCTGGTAGACGTCGCCGTCGGCGTCCTGCACCGAGACGCTCACCGTGACCGGGGCCAGCCGCAGCGACGCCGGGCCGAGCCGCGCGGTGAGCTGCACCTCGGCCGGGTACCCCGGGAGCGGTACGCCCGGCGGCGGACCGGTGCGCCGGATCTTCGCGAACAGGCTGGCCCCGGACACCGGCGACTGGTCGGCGCGGAGCAGCGTCACGGCCGCGGCCTGGCCGGTGCCGATGGCCAGGGTCACGCCGTTGGTGGCCTCCTGGGGGAAGACCGCGACCGGCATGGCCTGCCGCACCCCCGGCAGCCGGACCAGGGCGCCGGCCTGGGCGGCCGAGAGCGGCTGGCTGGTCTGCGCGCGGACGTCGGCCCCTGTGCTGAACGCGGCCTGGTCGTGATCGGACCGCATCCAGCTCTGCCGCTGCGCGAGCGCCAGCGTCCCGGTGGCCACCGCCAGCACGATCAGCAGCGCCGCGCCGCCCTGCCGGATCGGCTGGCGGCTGATCTGCCAGCTGGCCAGGGCCGCGGTCAGCCCCCGCCCGCGCGCGGCCAGCCGGTCGCCGGCCTTGCCGCCGGCCGGGAGCAGGCGCAGCGCGACGACGGTGCCGCCCGCCAGGGCCAGCGCCGGCGCGATCACCACCACCGGGTCCACGCCGAAATTGCCGTTCGCGCCGGCCGATACCGCCGAGTAGTGGCGCAGCTGCCAGCCGGCCAGCACGGCGAGCAGCACCAGGGCCAGGTCCGCGCCGGCCCGGGTGATTCCGGAGACGGCGGCCTGCCTGCCCCGCCGGGCCCGGGCCGTTCCCGGGGTCACCGTGGCGAGTGCCGGTACCAGCATGATCGCGATCGCCCCGGCGGCGACCACCGCGGTCACCCCGGCGGCGCGGCCGAGGGACGTCCAGGCGCCGCCGGCTCCCGGGGCCGACCCGGCCCCGAGACCCCCGAACGCCAGCCACCTGGCCAGCAGTACGCCGAGCGCGCCGCCGGCGGCGCAGGCCAGCACGCACAGCGGTACCGCCTCGGCCGCGGTCATCCGGACCAGCTGCCCGCGGTCGGCGCCGCGCGCGGCCAGCATCGCGGACTCGCCCTCCCGCTGGCCCGCGAGCAGCCGGGCCGCGGCCAGCAGCGCGGCCGCGGCGAGCAGGAACAGCAGCACCGCGCAGATGGCCAGCAGCGACCGCGCCACGTCCAGGTCGCTCGCGGTGCCGTCCAGCACCGCGGGCAGGCCGGTGGTGAGCGCGAGGGCGGGAAGCTGCTGGGCGTTCTGCAGGTTCTGGCGCAGCCCGTCCACGTTGGCGGCCACGATGGTGAGCTGATCGGCGGGCACGTCCGCCGTTCGCGGCTGGGCCAGCCAGGTGCCGGTATCGACGGGCAGCGGTCCGGCGAACGCCGCGGGCGGCACGGTCAGCGGGCCGTAGGTGGTGAAACCGCTGGCCGTGCTCGAGCCGGCCGGCGTGACGTCATCCAGGCCCCAGTAATACGACGACACCTGCCGGGGCCGGTACAGGCCGGTGATGACGAACCGGGCATAGCCCTGGGAAATCCGGTCGCGCACCCGCAGCACATCGCCCACGGTCACGTGCAGCAGCGCCGCGGCCGTGGCCGGCAGCGCCGCGGGGATGGCCTGGCCGCCAGCCGGGTTGCCGGGCCAGCGGCCCGAGACCAGCACCGCCTGCGAGGTGATGCCGCCCAGCTCGGCGGCCTCGACGATCGGCTCGTTGCCGGCGCTGGCCGGCCGCACGGGCAGCGAGCCCGGCACGAAGCCGAACGGATCGGACCACTGCGAGGAGTAGAAGGCGAACGCCGTGCCGCGCAGCGCCGAGGAGATCTGGGACGGCAGGATGGAGGTGTACTGGGCGGCCTGGCCGGCGTCGACGTTACCGGTGATGACCATCGTCGTCCCGCTCGCGCCGGCCAGGTCGTGGCGCACGGCGCGGGGCAGCGCCTGCGCGCTGAAGGTGGCCAGCGCGGTGGCCAGGACCGCGGCCACCACCGTGGTCAGCGCGGCCGCGACGATCACCAGCCGGTGAGCGCCCATCCGCGGCAGCGTCACCGAACCCCGTGCCAGCGAACCCCGTGACAAGCCCATCAGAATAGGAGCCTAAGGTCCGAAATGGCTGATAAAAAGGGTGCGTGCGCGAGCTGGTACCCGTCTGTGACCGGGCCGGGATGCCGCGGCGCGCTACGGTGATCATCCAGCCGATCTGCTAAGGGGGCTGACGGGTGCCGGTCGTCGTCATCACTGGGGCCGCCGGGCTGATCGGGTCGATGCTGCGGCCGAGGCTGGCCCGGCCGGGCCGGACGCTGCGGCTGCTCGACATCGCCCCGCTGGCCGCCGGGCCGGGCGAGGAGGCGGTCCGGGCCTCGGTGACCGACCTGGAGGCGATGACCTTCGCCTGCCAGGGCGCGGACGCCGTCATCCACCTGGCCGCGATCCCGGGCGAGGCGTCCTGGCCGCGCATCCTGGAGACGAACATCAACGGCAGCTACGGGGCGTTCGAGGCCGCCCGCCGGGCCGGGACGCCCCGGGTGATCTTCGCCTCGTCCAACCACGCGGTGGGGTTCACCCCGCGCTCGGCCTTCCCGGTGCCCGAGTACGCCTTCCCCGCGCCTGACACCAACTACGGCGTCTCCAAGGCGGCCACCGAGGCGCTGGCCGCGATGTACCACTACCGGTACGGCCTGGACGCCATCTGCCTGCGCATCCTTTCCTGCTTCCCGCGGCCGGCCAACGTCCGGATGCTGTCGACCTGGCTGTCCCCTGATGACGCCGGGCGGCTGTTCGAGGCCTGCCTGACCGCCGAGCGGCCGGGGTTCCGGGTCGCCTTCGGGGTATCGGCCAACACCCGCGGCGGCTGGGTCTCGCTGGCCGAGGCCAGGGCCCTGGGCTATGAGCCCCAGGACGACGCGGAGGCGTACGCCGCCGAGATCATCGCCGAACAAGGCGACCCCCAGCCCGGCACCGACCCGGTGCTGCGCTACCTGGGCGGCGAGTTCACCCTCCCGGACGCGCAGGTGCCGCAGGCCTAGCATCCCGGTACTGCTTCCACCGGGTCAGCACCTCCGGGAGCTCCGCGGACACGAAGTCGAGGAACGCGGCCTGCTCGGTCAGCCGCGCGCCGGCCGCGGTATCCGGGCCGACCAGGTCGATGCCCTCGCGGACCAGGGCGCTCCACCGGGCCAGCACCTGGTCGCGCAGCCTGAGCATGTCGTCCCACATGTCGCCTGGCATCTGGTAGTAGTCCCGGCGGGAGCCGGGTACGCGCTGCTTGTGCACCAGGCCGAGCTGGATCAGGTAGCGCACCGCGCCGGACACGGCGGCGGGGCTGATCCGCAGCATCGCGGCCAGCTCCGCGGCGGTGAGCCGCCCGGAGTCGGTGATGAGCAGGGCGACGAAGACCCTGGCCGGCATCGGCGGGAACCCGGCCGCCATCAAGACGGCGGCGAAACGCTCGATGTAGCCGAACAACGGGTCGTTCGCCTCTGCCGCCGGAGCCGGGCCGTCTGGCACGGTGACCTCACCTCCGACAGCAGAATAGCTGATTTGCGAACATTCAGAACTTCGTGAATTTATGTAGGCTGGGAACCATGAGCGATGCCATCGAGGTTCGCGCACTGCGCAAGTCGTTCGGCCGGACCAGGGCCCTTGACGGCCTCGATCTCACCGTGCGCACCGGCGAGGTGCACGCCTACCTCGGCCCGAACGGCGCGGGCAAGACCACCACGATCCGCATCCTGCTCGGCCTGCTCAGGGCCGACGGGGGCGAGGCCAGGCTGCTCGGCGGCGACCCGTGGCACGACGCGGTCCCGCTGCACCGGCGGCTGGCGTACGTGCCCGGCGACGTGACGCTGTGGCCGAGCCTGACCGGCGGCGAGATCATCGACCTGCTCGGCCGGCTGCGCGGCGGCCTGGACGACAAGCGCAGGCAGGCGCTGATCGGCCGGTTCGACCTCGACCCGACCAAGAAGGCCCGCGCCTACTCCCGGGGCAACCGGCAGAAGGTCGCGCTGATCGCGGCGCTGGCCAGCGACGCCGAGCTACTGCTGCTCGACGAGCCGACGGCAGGCCTGGATCCGCTGATGGAGGCGGCCTTCCGCGAGTGCGTCAACGACGAGCGGCGGGACAGCCGGACCATCCTGCTGTCCAGCCATATCCTGTCCGAGGCCGAGGCCCTGTCCGACCGGGTGACGATCATCCGCGACGGCCGGGCGGTGGAGACCGGCACCCTGGCCGAGATGCGCCACCTGACCAGGAACCTGGTCGACGCCGAGCTGGCCGGGCCGGTCCGCCTGGACGGCGTGCCCGGCGTGTCCGACCTGGAGGTGCAGGGTAACCGGGTGCGCTGCCAGGTGGATCACGCGGCGCTCAATGACGTGCTCGCCCGGCTGACCGCGGCCGGCGTCCGGTCCCTCACCTGCCGGCCGCCGACTCTGGAGGAGTTGTTCCTGCGTCATTATTCTTCCGAACGGCCCGTGGCGGGAGCCCGGGGATGACCGTGCTGGCCCGCCCGGGGCCGACCGGTACCGGCCTGACCGGGACCGGCGCCCTGGCCAGGCTCGCGATCCGCCGGGACCGGATCGGGCTGGCGGCCGGCGTCTACGTGATCGTGGTCGCGGTGACCGGCACTGCCTACACGTTCAAGAAGCTGTACCCGACCGAGGCCGGCCGCGCCGCGCTGGCGGCGACGGGCGGGGGCAATCCCGCCCTGCGGTTCCTCTACGGCCGGATCGATGGCGACTCGATCGGTTCCCTCACCACCTGGCGGTACGGGATATGGGCCGGCATCTTCGCCGCGCTGATGACGATCTTCGTGGTGATCAGGCACACCAGGACCGACGAGGAGGCGGGCCGGCTGGAGCTGGTCGGCTCGGCCGCCGTGGGGCGCCAGGCCGCGCTGGCCGCCGGGCTGCTGACCGCGGTCGCGGCCAGCGTCCTGGTATCGGTGCTGCTGTGCGTCGCGCTGCCGCTCGTCGGCCTGCCCGCGTCGGGCGCGGCCGCGCTCGGCCTGGCCATCGGCTGCTGCGGGCTGGCGTTTGCCGGGATCGCCGCCGTCGCGGCCCAGCTGACTTCGAGCGCGCGTTCGGCGCGCGGGATCGCGCTCGGCGTGCTCGGCGTCGCCTTCGTGCTGCGGGGGGTGGGCGATTCGGCCGGCGCCAGCGGGCCCTCCTGGCTTTCCTGGGCCTCGCCGCTGGCCTGGATCCAGCTCACCCGGCCATTCGCCGGGCCGCGCTGGTGGGTGCTCTGCCTTCCGCTGGCGGTGTTCGGGCTCGGTACCGCCCTGGCCTTCGCTCTCGCGGCCCGGCGTGACCTCGGGGCCGGCCTGCTGCCCGACCGGCCCGGCCGGGCGACCGCTTCCCGCCTGCTGAGCGGCCCGTTCGGCCTGGCCTGGCGGCTGGAGTGGGGCACGCTGCTCGGCTGGGTGACCGGCTACGTCTTCACCTTCTGGGCCTGCGGGGCGGCCGCCAAGGGCATCGGCCAGCTGTTCGGGACCAGTAGCGCGCTGCAGCGCGAGTTCACCAGGATCGGCGGCCAGGCGGCCATCACCAACGCGTACCTGGCGGCCCTGATGCTGCTGGCCGGCCTGGTCGCCGCCGGGTACGCGACGTCCACGGTGCTGCGGCTGCGCAGCGAGGAGACCGGGGAGCTGGCCGAGCAGGTGCTGGCCACGGCCACCGGCCGGATCCGCTGGGCGCTGAGCTACATCGTCGTCGCCGTGGCCGGGTCCGTGGTGCTGCTGGCCGTGGCCGGGGCGGCGACGGGCCTGGGCTACGGCCTGCGGGCCGGCTCGGTGGGCCATCAGGTGGCGCGGTTGCTCGGCGCGGCCTTCGCCCAGCTGCCCGCGACGCTGGCGGTGGCGGCCGTGGCGGTGCTGCTGTTCGGGTTGTGGCCCGACGCCGCCGTCCCCGGGGCGTGGACCGCGGTGGGCCTGGCGGTGGCGATCGAGCTGTTCGGCCAGGTTCTGCAGCTGTCCCACTGGATACTGGACATCTCGCCGTTCACCCACACCCCGAGGCTGCCGGGCGGCGCGGTGACCGCCGCACCGCTGCTGTGGCTGGGCCTGGTCGCGCTGGGGTTCACCGCGGTCGGCCTGCTGGGCCTGGCCCGGCGCGACATCGGCTGACCCGACCCGCGACCTGCGGGGGGACACCCCGGCGAACCCCCAAAACCTGCACCGGCTGACCCCGGCCTGCGGACCCTGACAACGGCCGTGAGCCGGTGACCCCGGATCCGGGGATCGCATTTTGGATACAGTCGCCGATAGACTTTTCCCTGTTCACGACCCGGGAGGTGGGGCCAGATGGCGCAGGGCGGGACCATGCCGACCGGGGTGATCCGCCCGCTGCAGCGGCCGGTGCCGCTGCGCCAGTCGGTCTACGACGCGCTCATCGACCTGATCGTCAGCGGTGAGCTGCCGCCGGGCCAGCACATGGTGGAGACCGATCTGGCCCGGCATCTCGGGGTCAGCAGGCAGCCCATCCGCGAGGCGCTGCACCGCATGGAGGCGGAGGGCTGGGTGGACCTGCGGCCCAGCCAGGGCGCCTTCGTGCACGTGCCGACCGACTCCGAAGTGGACGAACTGCTTGACGTGCGCGCGCTGCTCGAGGCCGAGACGGGCAGCCTCGCGGCCAGGGCCGCGAGCCCCGGCCAGGTGGCCAGGCTCCGGGAGATCTGCGCCGAGGGGCAGGCGGCGGCCGAGCAGGGCGACGTCGGCCGCGCGGTGGCGGCGAACGACTCGTTCCACGCCGAGATCGCGGCGATCGCGGGCAACTCCGTGCTGGCCGAACTCGCCGACATCGTCGGCCGCCGGGTGCAGTGGTACTACCGGATGGTGGCCCCGGTACGCGCGCACGACTCGTGGGCCGAGCACCGGGAAATGATCGACGCGATCGAGCAAGCCGACGCCGGGCAGGCCGAGTTGCTGGCCCGCAGGCACACCGACCGGACCAGGAACGCCTACCACGCTGTTTTATCCCATAGTTCGCGTTATTCAGATTCAGGTCAGGCTTCTCGCCGACCCTTTCGTGCACCGACCGTTCGCACGGGCTCCAAGGCCCGTGCTCGCTGGTCGGTTCTGAATAACGCTCACCGGCCTAGGGAAGCCTGACCACGCTCACCGGGTCCGGGGCGCCCGGGTCGTTCGCGTTGTCGATGAGCTCGATCTCGCCCCGGTCGGACATGATGTGGTAGGACCCGTCGGCCCGGTACTCACGGATGACCGTGCTGGTGCCGTCGGCATGCCGGTATCGTTCCTCGGTGTAGGAGTCGGTGGCGGCCTTCTCCGCCTGCACCGCGGCCTCGTCCCGCCATACGAACCGGTAGGGAGCCAGCACCAGCCTGAGCTGGTACGGGTACGGAGAGGTCTCACTGCTCATCGTTCAGCTCCGCCCGCAGCCGCTCGGTCTCTTCCGGTCGGCTGAGGTCGATGACCTCGACCAGGATGAACTGCCTGCCACCGTCCGAGCCGTCGGCGAATCGTACCGGGCCGGCCTCGGCGAAGACCTCGAACCGCGGGCTGGTCGCGTGCGGCCCAACGGCGAGCACGTACCGCAGCACGGCCGATCGGTCCGGCAGGTACCGCTGCTGCCGGCCGCCGTCGAACCGGACCTGCCATTCGCCCGGCACCTCTCACGCGCCCACGCCGCGGTTCACCGGCATCGAGTACTCTTCGTCCTTCAGCCGCTGGTGGCGCCCGGGGTCCTCGAGGTCACGCAGTTCCATCGGCACGTCCATGCCGATGGCTTCCCAGTTGCGGTTCGCGCTCACTTGCGCGGCGGCCACGTGCTCGGGCCGCATGTGCCCGAACCGGCCCTGCAGGGCCAGGTAATCGGTCACCGGGCGCTGCACCGGCGGGTGGAAGTAGCGGTACGCGCGCTCGGCCGGGTCGTACTCCCAGACCGGCCAGAGCCCGGATTCGACCACCCGGCGGCCCAGTTCGACGGTCATCGAGGTCTGGTAGACCCAGCCCTTCTGGCACGGGGTGTAGCAGTGCAGGAAGGCGGCACCGACGTGGTTGAGGCCCTTGCGGGTCTTGTTCATCAGGTCGATCGGGTAGCCCACGGTGGTGGTGGCCACGTAGCAGTACGGGTGTCCCTCGGCCATCATCCTGGCCAGGTTCTTCGGCGGCAGCTTCTTGCCCTCCGGTATCGCCTGGCCGAACGGCGTGAACGTTGTCATCGCGGCGTACGGCGTGGTCGGCGAGGTCTGGATGCCGGTGTTGGCGTAGCACTCGTTGTCGTAGCAGACGAACAGCGCGTCGTGGTTGCGGTACAGCGCGCCGGA
>Ga0187780_10002793_pt1 | contig 13118 bp, 15 predicted proteins | sample 1015_Q2_SP10_20__FD_132429 | JGI IMG/M metagenome (GOLD analysis project Ga0187780, IMG submission 132429) | Tropical peat soil microbial communities from peatlands in Department of Meta, Colombia - 1015_Q2_SP10_20_MG | ecosystem: Environmental > Terrestrial > Soil > Wetlands > Peat | place...
CCTTCTCCGCCGCGGCCGGTTGTCGTTGGCGCGGTGTATGTGCGCCCCGTGTACGCGCCCGCGCTGGTCGCCTGGGTTGGCGGCCCGCATTGGGGAGTCGGCGTTGCGGTTGGCGGCGTGGCCGCAGGCGTAGCGTGGTTCCCGCTCGGTCCGCGTGACGTTTTCTGCCCGTCCTATCACGTCAGCCAGACTTACGTGACCAATGTCAACGTTTCGAACACCACGATCATCAATCGCACGCAAGTCACAAACGTCTACAACAACGTCTACGTGAACAAGACCGTTAACGTGACCAACGTGACCTATCAGAACCAAGCCGCGGCCGGAGCCGTGACCGCCACTTCTCATCAGGCGTTCACTTCCGCGCAGCCCGTGGGCCGCAACATGGTTGCGGTCAACGCGAAAGAAGTGGCGACCGCGCAGGTCGCGCCGATCGCTCCGGCGGTCGCGCCGCCGAAGCAAGCGGTCCTTGGCGCTGGTGCGCAGGCTACCGTGAAGCCTCCTGCGGCTCTGGCGTCTCGCGCCGTTGTGGCCAGAACGCCTCCGCCGCCCGCTCCCGTGTCTTTCGCCAAACAGCAGCAAATGATTCAGGCCAACGGTGGGGCGCCTCCTGCGATGTCCCAGATGCGCCAAGCGCAAACGGAAAATGTTCAGGCCGCTCGCCCGAACATCAAGATGGCGCCTCCTGTGAACGCGGCCGCGCAGCAAAACATGCAGGTCAACAAGCCGGCCACGCCGCAAACCAATTCGAATCGCCCGGCGAACGTTCCCGCGCCCACGAACGCCGCCGCCACTTCCAAAACGTACGGCGACCGGCCGCCCGCTTCGCGGCCCAACGCTGCCACCAACGTGAATCCTCAACTAGACCAGAAGCATCAGCAGCAGCTTGAAGATTTGCGTTCGAAACAGGACCAGGAGCGCCAGAAAGTCGAGCAGCAACAAGTCCAGGAACGCGCTCAGTTGGCCCAGAAAAATGCCGACGCCGCGAAACAGGCCGCGCTCGACCAGAAACACCAGCAACAGCTCGAAACGCTCGAGCAAAAACACGACCAGGAGCAAGCAAAACTCCAGCAGAAACAGGCGCAAGAGCGCCAGAAGCAGACGAAGCCGCCAAAGCAGGATAAGCCGGCCAAGGAAGACAAACCGCACAAGAGCAAATAACCGCCCCGCGTTCCAGGTAATTTCGGACGGGCGCTTGCTGCAAGGCAGGCGCCCGTTGTTTTTTTTGGAGAAATCGCCAATAGGAAGGCGCACGCCCAATTGTTATGGCGACTCACCGGCTGCGGCGGACCTGCCTGGGGCAGGCCAGCCGCAGCCTGCGGCGCTGTGCCGTACGCTCCGTGCTTCGCCGGAGCGAGGGGATCTGCTTTCAACCGTGAAAGCGCACGCACTACTGTTCTTTCGTGAAAGATTCCTGCCACTCGCGTAATATTTTTGTTCTGCGATGATGGCAAAACGTGTTGCGACGTCCCGTTCGAACAAAAGCCGGCTTGCGAGTCCGCACGGGCTTGCGAATTCGGAGTTGTTTCTTTTGCGAATTCCGGGGCTGCCGGAAATTCGCAAAGGTGAGGACTTGCCAGCGTGCATCGTAGATGCTGCGCACAAGGCCGGATTGCAGTTCAGCAATGGCGACATTCTGGTTGTCGCGCAGAAAATTGTCTCCAAAGCGGAAGGCGCAGTGGTGAATCTGGCGAAGGTGAAGCCTTCGACGCGGGCGAGAGAGCTTGCGCAACACTTAAACAACAAGGATCCCCGGATCATTGAGCTTGTATTGCGGCAATCGCGGCGCATCTTGCGCAGCGAACGCGGGTTGATTGTGGAGACACATCACGGGTTTGTTTGCGCGAATGCCGGAATCGATCATTCGAACGTTCCCGGGGACGATGTGGTCACGCTCTTGCCCAAGAATCCGGACCGCTCAGCGCAAAAACTTGCCGCCGCTTTGCGCAAGAAAACCGGCAAACGCATTGGGGTCATTATCAGTGATACCTTCGGCCGGCCGTGGCGTCTCGGCCTGACCAATGTCGCGATTGGAGCAGCGGGGCTGCCGGTTTTGCGCGATTTGCGCGGCACGCGCGACAGCCACGGGAAAATCCTGACCGCCACGGTTCTCGCTATCGCTGATGAGCTAGCTGCCGCCGCTGGCCTTCTCATGGGCAAGGCGGAAAAGTCTCCCGTCGTGCTGATTCGCGGCTACCGCTACGAATCCTCCACCGATAAGGCCGCCCAAATCATCCGTCCTGCCTCTGAAGACCTTTTCCGGTAGCCAGTGGTTTGTGACGCCTGCAGGGGACGCGCTGAAGCGCGCCCCTACAACGGCTGTGTTAGATTCATTGCTCCGTTTTGCTCTGGCAGTTCAAGCGCCAGGGAACATTTCCAAGACTAAGGAGCCGGTGGCTCTTGCCATGACGAAAGACGACATCCAGACGCTCTTCGAATACGATCGTTGGGCGAACAACAGGGTTTTGCAAGCTGTTTCCGCGCTCAGCCCCGAGCAGTTCACGCGCGATCTCGGCGGCAGCTTTCGCTCGGTGCGAGACACGCTCGTGCACATCATCGCCGGCGAGTGGGGCTGGCTTGCCTATTGGAAGGAGCGGTCCCCAGGCCCGGCATTTGTGAAGGACTTGCTGGACCGGCGCGAGGTCCTTTTCGCTCCTGAGGCATTTCCCAGTGTCGCTGCGGTGCGGCTGAAGTTGGCCGAAATCGAGAAAGACCAGATAGAGTTCTTGAATCGTGTGACCGAGGAAGACTTAAGGAAAATGGTCCCCGTTCGCGCAACACAGCTCGGTTTGGCGCACCTGATGCAACACCTGGTCAACCACTCCACGTATCACCGCGGCCAAATCGCGCTGATGATGCGGCAGCTCGATGCCAAGCCTCTGGCCACCGATTTTCACGTGTTTCTGGTAGAAGGCCCACGCGCGCCGGCCACGGGAAAACCATGACCGCGAACGTTCTCGCCATCGCCGATGAACTGGCCGCCGCCGCAGGACTTCTCATGGGCAAAGCTGAAAATTCTCCCGTTGAGGCCAATCTGGAGCGAAGCAATCAAACCCAGATAGGATCAGGCCGCTCTTTCAGCCAAAGAATATAGTCCAACGCAGGTGGCTCGCCTCCCAGCATTCGGAGACGCGTGGCGCACTGAGCCCGGTGCCCTTGACTATGCAGACACACTTGCATCAGGGCCTCCCTAATGGCAATTCTACGGTCCGGAAGATAAGGAGACTCTACAGTTCGGATAAGATCAGGTTCCTCGAGACGCTCGAGCCACTCAACTTCCTGCATCTGCGTCTGCTTGTAGCCCTTGACTAAGGCATCGATGGTATCCGGAACGACTTTCTCGGTTTCGGCTGAAAATGGGAGTCCTTGGCAAAGGTGCAGCCAAAAGCGATGTGCGATAAGAATGTGATGAAGGAGTGTCCGCAGCTCTTGATCCTTCGAGGCTGCATCATGCCGCTGAATTGCCATGAGCAGCAGGGCGTCAGCATATGCTTGATGGCGGAAGAGTTCCTGAAATAAAGCAACCATCCTGAGAGTATACAACCGGCCCTTTGGTTTAAGGTTGTGTTATCGATCAATCCAAAATTGAACGAGCCTCTATCTCTCTGTGTTCTGAGTTCTCTATGTTAAATTCATTTCTTCAGTCACGACCAGTTCATGGTGGAAAGCAAAAAACAAAGAATCACAGCGCTTGCGGGCGGGGTAGGTGCGTCGAAACTGCTACTCGGGCTCTACAAGGTGATGGATCCGGCGCTGCTCACGGTTATCGTCAACACGGGTGACGACATTGTGATGCATGGGCTGAAGATTTCGCCGGACCTGGACATTGTGACGTACACGCTCGCGGGAATCGTCGACCCCGCAAAGGGCTGGGGATTTCGCGGTGAGACGTTTCATGGGCTCAAGCGCCTTGCCGCTTTTGGCCGTGAGAACTGGTTCAATCTCGGCGACCGCGACCTGGCCACGCACATTCACCGCACCGCGATGCTCGCGGAAGGGAAGACGCTCTCGCAAGCCGCCGAATCCATTCGCACGGCGCTTGGTGTTGAGTCGCGCGTCCTCCCGATGTCGGATGATCCCATCCCTACCCTCATCGACTCAAGCGAAGGGCCGCTGCATTTTCAGGAGTACCTGGTAAAGCGCCGCGCGGAACCGGTGGTGAAGGGCATTCGTTTTCAAGGAGTGGAGTCGGCAAAACCTGGTCCCGGCGTGCTGGAAGCCATACGCGATGCGGACCGCATGCTCATTTGCCCGAGCAATCCGCTCATCAGCATCGGCCCGATTTTAGCCGTTCCCGGCGTTCGCGAAGTGCTGCGTGCGCGCAAGCCGGACACCTTTGCGGTCTGCCCGATCGTCGGAGGCAAATCGTTGAAAGGGCCATCAGACAAAATGCTCGTGCAACTTGGCCATGAGGCGTCAGCCGTGGGCGTCGCGAAAATCTATTCCGATTTTGTCGGTACGCTGGTCATCGACCCTGTGGACAAGTCGCAATCCGCCGCAATTGCGAGGCTCGGGCTGAAAGTCGCCGTCGTGCCAACGGTCATGGAAACGCTCGCGCAAAAACGTAAACTGGCCCGTACTCTGCTCCAACTCTGAATTGTGGTATCTTCAAAAACTTCGTAGCCCAGAACATTCATGGAATGAGTGCAATAGGTTGCGATCGAGGCGGAAGACTTGTCATCCTGAGCGAAGCGAAGGATCTCAACCGATCCACACTTTGTTGCCTGCGATCAGTTGAGATTCTTTGCGCATCCTTATCGGATGCGCTCAGAATGACAGAGTCTTTGCGTCGTTCAATGGTTGGAATGCGATGCGTCTTGAGAATAACGCGAACTGAGCGACAACAATGACGACAACGGCGCTCACCACCAAGGAATTTCGCAAAGCCATGGGGCAATTCGCCACCGGCATTACGGTCATCACCGTCGAACGCGAACCCGGCTTCGTGTTTGGCATGACCGCCAACGCATTCACGTCTGTTTCGCTGAATCCCATGCTCATCCTGATTTGCGTGGACGAAAAAGCGAAAATCCTGCCCATGCTTCACGACAAAAAGCGCTTCGGCGTCAGCGTCTTGAAACATCACCAGCAGGCAATCTCCGAATATTTCGCGCAGAGCCAGCAAGACCCCGAAGCCGAACAGCGCCTGGCCTTGCAATACCGCAGGACGCCGTCGGGCGTTCCCGTTCTCGAAGACACATCGCTTCAACTGAGTTGCAGCGTTGTTTCCGCCCACGTCGCGGGGGATCACACGATTTTTGTTGCGCAAGTGGATGACGCCGAAGTGCAGAGCGGGGAACCGCTGCTTTTCTTCCGCGGCGAATACCGCCACGTCGCCCGCCAGTAAAGAAGTTATAAGTTCCTAGTTGTAAGTTATAAGTCAGAGTCAAAGAAGACGCGCGATCCGTAACAGAGAACGCAGCTAGGGTCAGACGGCTTCTGCTTTTATGACCGGGTGGATGACGCGGAAATTCTGGCTGACACAAAGAAAAGCGAGTGGCACGAAACGCGGAGGGAGCATGATTTTGATTCCACTGTTGTTTCTGCTGCTTCCGGCAACGTCGCCTGCGACGCAAGCTGGTCCGGCTGCGAAGATTCATGTGTGCAAATTCAGCCCAGGCGAGGGAGGGTGGAAAGGCTCTTGCGGGAAGCTGGGCGGTGAGTATACAACAGTGACTATTAAAGCCGCGAAGGCGATCACCACTGGCAGGTGGCGCAAGGACTCGGAGCCTACCGCTGTCTGGGCGGGGAACATGACCTATTCCGACGACGTGGTTGCGATTGAGATCAAGATCCATACGGGCGGCCAGGGCGTCCTGAGAAGCGACGATGGATGGTTCCCGATCCCACGCTCGGTGATCTCGGACAAAGCGATGGAATTTGAGATTGATTTCGCCAACGAAGCCCCACCTTCGGAGCTGGATCGCGAAATCACAAGGCGCGCCACTACAATTCTCTCGTCCGAAGCGGTGTGGAACCGCGCGGATACGCGGGAATGCAGCCCAGCGGACACGAAGTGGAGCATCTACTGCGCCATGGAAAAAGCCACCATCGAGGTGACCGGCGGGTTCCATCATCGAAGGCCGGCGCTTCAGGTGGTGCGGAAGATTGTTGAGGAGAGGTCTGCCAACAGGCCTTACAAGCATCGCTTGATGGATTACAACAATGATCCGGCGACGCGATTCGCGGATGTGCTGACGCTATTCACGGAAGCTCTGCGCCGCATGCAGTAATCGCGCACCTGGACCGCATGTTCGAGAATTGGGTCAGGACCCATGCGAATTCTATCTCAATTCTACCTGTCCCGGTCACCCTCTCCGCTTCTTGGTCTTGCTTTCTAAGAGGCCGGGGGGAAGCTCGTCACCTTCGACAGGGGGGGGGCCTTTACCGATGCGAGCCAGAATTCGACGGACCTTTGCCGGATCAGCCCGGCGAGCTCGTTCCTCAAAATATTCCTCCGTGCGCATTGCCGAAACCTTTTCCGCGAGCGCGAGTGTGATCAGTTGGTTGAGAGCGACGCCTTCCGATTCAGCGGCTTTGCGTGCTTCCGCCAAAAGTGTGGGAGGGACTCGCAGGGCAAAATTGCTTCGTCTCATGATCGGCTCCGTTCACTCAACCTCAAATTAGCATGCGGACAACTTGCGCCGGCCGCAGCACCGAGCAATCAAAACGTTCCGCGACGCGGGCGAAATCGCGGTCGTTGAAAGTAATGATGGCGTCAGCGTTGCCGTTGACGGCAGTTTCCAAGACCATTTCATCATTTGGATCCGTCAGCATCGGACGGAGCCGAATCGCCAGCTCAACTCGCTTGCAGACGGCAGCTAATTCATCGAGCACTTCTGTGACATCTTCTTTGCTCGCTCCTGATGCTGCAAGTTGTTCTGGGCGAGTCAAAACGGATTCGTATTCCAGTACCAAAGGCACGGACAAAAGCAATTCGAACCTGCGGGCGAGCGCCGCCTCCAGGATCCGTCGCGATGCACCAGCGTTGCTACGGAAGGCTGCCACAAGAACGTCGGTGTCCACAACGTAGGCTGCCATTCATAATCAGGATATTGCATGCGATATCGCTAGTCAAGCGAGGCTCTTTGGGTGAGTGAGGGAATGACTAGTGGTGGCCGCCGAGGGGATCGCGCTTGACGCCGTAGGCGGCGCCCCACTTGTCGGTCATCTGATTGCGAATCTCCCAAAGCTCGGGGAAAAATTTGTGGCGCATGCCCTCTTCTAGAATCTCCACCGGCCGGCCCTTCAGCGATTTGGAACTGAATCCAATCGTTCTATGAATCAATTGCATGTGCTCAGAGCGGAATTTCTGAAATAGCTCGTCGAATTCCGCCAGCGCTTCGGCCACCACATACGCATCGCTGTGGGAATACTCCGAGTCGTAAATCTTTTCGATGGTCAGGCCATGCTTGTCCAGGTAATGCGTTTGGAACGAATGCCAGAGCGGCTGGTACATTTTCAGCAGCACGCGAAATCCCGGCGATTCCTGGCCGCTGCCGTTGCCGAGCTTTTTGCGGATCTCCTGATACTCTTTCGGCGACATCGTCTCCAGCAGCGCCAACTGTTCGTTCATCAGGCGCTGTGCCAAGTGGACGCGGCGGAAAAGGGTGATGACGCGGTTGGTGTTTTCCTGCTGTAAATATTCGTCAATGTCCAGCAGCGTGTAGGCAATCAGCTTCATCCACAATTCTTCGATTTGGTGGATGATTTGAAATTGCAGCTCATCGCGGTTGCAAAAATCTTCATACCTGCTCTGGCAGCTCAGCAGCGTTTTGGTGTTCAAATACAGCTCGTAATCGAGCGTGCCTTCGCCGCCCATCAATTCGTAGAAATGCTTTCGATCCACGGTCTCTCCTCAGTAGCGGCGGGCCGGACCGTCCCGAAGCCCGGCCTCACAGCGCTCAGTTCCTAGAAATGTTTCGCTGGCGGAACGTTACTGCCTGTTGATCGTCGCCAGCCCTGTCCAGCTATATCCGCGGTGCGGCCGCAGGAAAGTGTCCCGGAAGGCCGAGGAAAGCCACGGCCGCACTTCTTTTTCCTTCAGGTAATGCGCCACCGGCGTCACCAGTTGATCGAACACGTTGGCGTGGATTTCGTCGAACGGGTAGCTGTGCATGGCCGCAAAATAATCTCCATAGGGCAGATAGCTGGGGCCTTTGCCGTCCGCGCGCGGCCGGTAAAACAGCTTGATCACGGCCCACAAGAACACGGATGGAACGAGGCACAGGACGCGCAAGAATCCGGCCGGCAATCTGGAGGTTACGGCGGTCCTGATGGGGTTGATGTAACGCACGATCCACTCATTTCCTTCGTACCCATAGACCCAGAAGAATACCCGTCCACCGTTCCGCACGGTCGACGCCAAACTGGCAAATCCCGCCGCAGGGTCCGGCAAGTGGTGCAACACACCGACGGAAAAGGCCATGTCAAAGACCGGCCGCACGGGCGGATGCAGCAGATCGCCGACAACCACGTGGGCGTTTGGCAAGTCGCGGCTGTGGTCAAACGCCACGAACGCGCTTTCACCCAGATCGATCGAGACAATCGCCTTCGCGCCAAAGCCCGCCACGATTACCGTGTGCCGCCCCTTGCCGCAACCGCCCTCAAACACCGTCTTGTCCTTGAAATCGTCCCCGGCTATTGGCGCAATCCAGTCCAAAAATTCCTGGGTGTAGTATGCGCGGAGATCTTTCCAGCGCGTCCACTCTTCCGCGAACCGCGACGCGGTTTCCGTCTTCAGATTCTCCACGTTCGCCGGCAGAAGCACGGGCACGCCGGAGTGAATCGCGAAGGAAGTGTGGCACGCATTGCAGTCCAGATGCCCGGCCATGACGTGCTCGCCCTCTTCGCGCCTTCCTTCGGCGCGCAGGGCGAGTTCGCCGCCGCAATTGGGGCAGGCAATGTAGTTCAGCAATTCCCGTCGCATGTTGTTGTCAAAGGTGCGAAAGCCCGCGTGCTAGGAAGCCCCCGCGGCGCGAGGCGGCTCGTCGCGCCCCGCCATGACTTCTCTGCGGCTGCGGAATTCGCGGACGGTATAGACGGGCTTGTTTTGCGACTCGTAATACGTTCGAGCGAGCATCTCTCCAATCAAGCCCGTCGCGATAAACTGAATGCCGCCCATCACCAGGGCCATGCCCAGAATGATCAACGGGCCATGATTTGCGAGAATGCCCTCGTCCAGAATCGCCTTGCGAATGAACACCCAGGACGCAATTCCGGCGCCGCCGGCCAGACAAGTGAGTCCCACCAGGCCAAAAAACTGGAGAGGCTTCGTCGAATAGTCCAGCAAAAATTTCACGCTCAGCAGGTCCAGCAATACTCGGACGCTCCGCGAAATGCCGTAGTTGGACGCGCCGCTCTTGCGAGGGATGTTTGAGATCGGCACTTCCGCTACCGATGCACCGGCCCAGCTGGCGAGCGCCGGAATAAACCGGTGCAACTCGCCGTATAAATGAATCTCGGACAAAACTTCGCGGCGGTAAGCCTTAAACGTCGTCCCAAAGTCGTGAAGGTCTACTTTGGAGAGTTTGGCCATCATCCAATTGGCGATCCGGCTCGGCAGCTGCCTCATCAACCAGTGATCCGTGCGCGTGACGCGCCATCCGCTGACAATGTCATAGCCTTCGTCAATTTTTTCGAGAAAGCGCGGTATTTCCTCGGGATCGTGCTGTAAATCGCCGTCCATGGAAATAATGACCTCGCCGCGCGCAAAATCGAATCCCGCTTTAAGCGCCGGGGCTTGCCCGAAATTGCGCCGCAAGCGCACGAGGTTTACACGGTGATCATGCTCGTAGATTTCCGAAAGCACTTTGAACGTGTCGTCCTTGCTGCCGTCATCGACGAACACCAGCTCGTACGACTCGCCGATTGCGTCCATCACCTCGGTGAGCTTCATGTACAACGGCGCAATGTTTTCCTGTTCGTTGAAGAACGGAACGACAATCGAAAACGGAATGGGCGAATCACTACTCATTCGGATTTCCGGTAACCTTCTTACGCTTCCTGGGTGACGAAGCCATAGTCTATCAGGCGAATCCCCCGCGAAGCGACAAGTTTCCGAATGTGTGTGTCCGTCAGGATCTCCAGTTCTGTCTGCCGCGACTCTTTCAGGCGGGTGGCTGTTTTTCCGAGCGCTTCGTCGACATATCCCGGGTGGCACATCAGCTCCGTGGTTCCTTCGGGCAGCGTTTTCAGAAGCTGGGTCACGCCTTCCCGCGTCAGTTGGCCCGTTTGCGCGATGCCGCAGAAATAGTCTGCTGTTGCAATGCCCGCGCGTTCCGCCTGCTCGCGCGCGTCGCGCGCCAGCAATTTCAGGCCGCGGGCCTGGACGCCCTGCTTCATCACCACGCCCGCCCGGTGTTTTGCACCTGAAGCCAGCGCGGCGCGCAAGCTCGATTCTTCCAGCGACACGCGAATCGCGCCAATCCCGTGCTTCTTGGCGAGCCGCAGCGCAATCTCAAACAACCCTGGCAGCATGTGCACGTGTTTGTGCCCGTCGATGTGCGTGGGCTGGATTCCTGCGTCGCATATGCGCTGAATCTGCGCGTCCCACTCTTCCTCGACCTCGCGCAACACCAGCCCGCGCCGCGCGCGCTTCAGCAGCAGGCTCTCCGGTCCGCCCGCGAACTCGCCATCGTCGTTGAGCAGGCTCATGACCGTCTCGCGGTCGGCGACGGGAGGGCCGTCGCTCAAGTTCAGGTGCACTCCTACGCCTAGCCCCGGCGAGGACCGCGCCGCTTTCACGCCGTCCGCGAACGCTGCGCCGTTGGCGAGCAGCGAGGTGCTGGTCACGATACCGTGGTGGAAAGCCTCAACGATGCCGCGATTCACGCCGTCGGTCCATCCGAGATCATCCGCATTGACGATGAGGTTTCTCACTGCCTGTCCCGCTCCCCGTGGATACCCTGTCCGTCCGTACAGCTACTCTTTTGAGGCTGCTGGCGTACTCGTACCATTGACCCCTTTCTTCTCCAACTCTAGCATGGCCCTTTAGAGGGGAAAATGTCGGTAAAGCTGCGCGAGAACAAGGCGAGCGACGGGCAATCCACCGAACGCCGCCGGGGCCGCCGCATGAATTCGCGCGTCCCGGTGCGTCTGGAGTGGGATGATGCTTCCGGAAGGCGCTCCAGCTTCGAAGCGCACACGCGCATCATCAATCCCTACGGCTGCATGGTGGTGCTGCCGCACTCCCTCAGCCTGGAGCAGCGCGTGGCACTCACCAATTTGGCAACACGCTCCAGCAATGCCGCCGTCATCGTGTGGAAAGGCCATTCACGGCCCGACGGCTGGGAATACGGCGTGGAGCTGATCGCGCCGGAAATGGATTTCTGGGGACTCGAACTGTGACGCCGCCTCCCTCAAACGCGAAACCGGGCTTTCCGCCTAAGCCCGGTCAGACACCAGCCGTGCGTCCGGCTTTGCAGCGGCAGCCCACGGCGGAAGAGCGGCGACGCGCGCAACGCGTGCTGCTGCGCATGCCGGTGCACGTTCACATCAAGGACAAGCCGGAGCCGATTTCCGGGTTCACGCACACGGTGAGCGCAACGGGCGCGATGATTGTTCTGCCGCAAGGATTTCCCTCGGGCGCGAAGTTCACGTTGGAGAATTGCAAGACCAAGGAGAAGGTCGAAGTGCATGTGGTGCGCCCCGCGCAATTGAATCAGGAAGGTTCGCTGGTTCCCGTGGAGTTTCTTACGCCCGCGCCGCAATTCTGGAATATTTTCTTCCCGCCAAATGTAAATTGAACTATCCGATGAGGATAGTTCATCCCGAGGGAGCAACGCGACCGAGGGATCTGGTTTTCCGGACACCCAATGCGCGAGATAAAAGGAAGGCGGCTCCGAAGTCTCGGAGCCGCTCGTCTTCGAAGTCAGAATCCCTCGCATCGCCCGGGATGACGCATCCTCGTCGGATGCGTTAATTGATGGTCAGGCTGATGTTGCCATTTGCGTTGGCATTGCCGGATGTGCCGGTGATGGGCAGATTCGCCGTTCCCGTGATGGTTACGTTGAGCGTGCCGCTTTGCGAAGGTTGCGTGGTCGTATCGCCCAAGTAATGCGCGCTAACCGTATGGGTGCCGATCAGTTGTAGAAAGGCCGGGGCTTGCTGCGCAGTCACCGTGATGTTGCCCGTGTTCCCACCGGACAGGGGGACGCTGTTGCCCAAGGGCGAGCCGTCGACCACAAACTGCACGTTGCCTGTGGGTGTGCCGCCGGTCACGGTAGCGCTTACGGTAAGGCTGGAGTTGAGCTGCAGCTTTGCGGATGAGATGGTGAGTTTCGTCACCGTTGGTGTTGTTCCTCCACCCCCTCCACCGCCCGAACTACCACCGCCGCAGCCAAGAGCGAAGCTCAGGACGCAGGCGGACGCGAGTCCCAGCGCCGTAGCGTGCCGCAGCCGACGACGACCGGGTACAAAGAACAGCAGGACTGCCATCAAGCCGGTACCGGCGCTCAATAGCCACCAGCCGGTGCCGCTGCTTGGTGAAGGAGGCGCCAGGCCGGCAAAGTAGACGTTGCGGTCCAGCGGAGCAGCCGACGCCGACAGGGTCGAAGAAGGCGCGGCTACGGCAACCGTCAAGTTGTTGGCGACGGGATTGGCGCTAGTGATGTTGATGGCCAGAGGATTGGGCGTGCAGGTGACGCCGGGAATGGCGGTGCCGCAGGTGACGTTTACCGTGCCGGTGAAGCCGCCACTGGGCGTCACAGTGATGTTCGACATGCCGTTGCTGCCCGCAGTGACGGTCACTGCGGCTCCACTCACGGTAAACGACCCGCTGCTGGTCACGGTCAGGCTAAGCCCACCGGAAGTAGAGGTTGAATAGTTCGTGTCCCCCGAGTAGGTCGCCGTAATAGACTTCGCGCCCGCCGAACTAAATGAGGTGGTCAGCGAGGCCGTTCCGCCTGCTCCCGCTCCCGATGAGGCTCCGGAAGGAGTTGCGGCGACAGGGCTTCCGATCTGCGTTCCATTGCTGAAGAACGTTACGGTGCCTGTCGTGCCCGTAGAACTGTCGCTTCCCGAGGCCATCGTCGCCGTAAAAGTCACATTGGCGCCTACTGCGACTTGCGAAGGGAGTGGCGCCAGCGTCGTCGTCGTCGTCGCGGGCGATACCATGA
>Ga0187780_10002794_pt1 | contig 13117 bp, 9 predicted proteins | sample 1015_Q2_SP10_20__FD_132429 | JGI IMG/M metagenome (GOLD analysis project Ga0187780, IMG submission 132429) | Tropical peat soil microbial communities from peatlands in Department of Meta, Colombia - 1015_Q2_SP10_20_MG | ecosystem: Environmental > Terrestrial > Soil > Wetlands > Peat | place...
CATCGGCGAAGACCCGGAGCGCAACATCCAGTATGTCGCGGAACCCATCGGCGTTGTGTTGGCGATCCTTCCCCTGACCAACCCCACGTCCACCGTCCTTTTCAAAGCAATTGTCGCGGCGAAGACCCGAAATGCGGTGATCTTCCGGCCCTCGCCCCGCGCCATACGCTGCGCGCTCCATACCGTCGAGATCCTGCGAAAGGCGGCGGAAAAGGCAGGCATGCCTCCCGATGCACTCCAGGTGATTCCCGACGCTCCACGCGAGACAACCCACTACCTCTTTGCGCACCCGGGCATTGACCTCATCTGGACCACGGGGGGCCCAAGGATCGTCACGCTCGCAAACAAAGCCGGTAAACCCGTCATCAGCGTGGGACCTGGAAATGCACCGGTCTATCTCCACCGCACCGCCGATCTTCGGGGAGCGATTGTCGACATCCTGATCTCGAAGACCTTTGACGCCTCCGTGATCTGTCCGGCGGAGCAGACATGCGTCATCGATGAGGCAATCTGGGAGCCTGCACTCGCCGAGTTTCAACGCATGGGGGCCCGCCTTCTGTCGGCGGAGGAGGTGGAGCGCCTGGCGCAAATCGCATTCCTCGAGACCGGGGAACCGAACATCGCTGCGGTGGGCCAGTCACCGCAGCGTCTGGCAGAAATGGCCGGTTTTCGCGCGGATCCGAGTACAAAAGTGCTGCTCGCGCCGCTGCCTTCGGAGCTTGAGGTTCTCGGCACCCACCCGCTCGTGCACGAGAAGCTGATGCCCGTCCTGGCTTTGGTGCGCGCAGCCTCGGAGGACGACGCGCTCGCCGCGTGTGATCTGGTCACCGAAGGTGGCGGCCTTGGCCATACCTGCGCGATTTACGCCCGCGAACCCCAAATCATCGAGCGCTACGCCGCCACCATGCGAACCGGTCGCATCCTTGTAAACGCGCCCACTGCGGTGGGGGCTCTCGGCGGAGTCTACAACTCCCTCACGCCGACCTTCTCCCTGGGCTGCGGAACGTGGGGCGGTTCCATGACCACGGACAACGTGAACTACCGCAACCTGCTCAACATCAAGACCGTCTCGCGACGCTTGACACCGCCGCAGTGGTTTCGCGTCCCCTCCGACACCTACTTCAACGCCGGGGCCCTCGAGAACCTACGGCAGGTTCAATCGCGAACCGCGGTGATCGTGACCGATGGCACGCTCGAACGATCCGGTGTGGCGGACGAGGTCCGGCGTCATGTCAGCAGCGCAGCCGTACATGTCTTCTCGGACATCGAGCCCGAGCCCACGGAAACTCAAATCCGTGCAGGCGTGGATTTGCTGCGCCGCATGTCGCCCGATGTCCTGATCGCGGTGGGCGGAGGGAGCGTACTCGATGCTGCGAAGGCGATGCGGCTCTTCTTTGAAAGTCCGGAACTCTCGGTGCGAGAGCTTTCTCTCCCGTTCCTCGACGCACGAAAGCGCGTGGCTCGCTACCCACGCATCGCCCACCAGCTGCGCCTCGTGGCCATCCCCACGACCGCTGGAACCGGTTCCGAGGTCTCCCCGGCGAGCGTTGTGACTGAGGGGCATAGAAAGCTCACGCTGGTCGACTATTCGCTCGTGCCGGATATGGCGATCGTCGATCCGCTCCTGACCCTCTCGCTTCCGCCCGAAGCAACGGCAGACACGGGCGTGGATGCGCTCACCCATGCCATAGAGGCATTCGTATCTATTTTTGCGTCCCCCTATACGGATGCGTTCTGCGTGCAGGCGACCCATCTGATCCTGGACGCTCTGCCCCGGGTGATGGCGGACGGTTCCAGTCTCTCTGCGCGCACCGCGATGGCGAACGCCGCCACCATCGCCGGTCTCGCCTTCTCGAACGCCTTCGTCGGTGTAAACCACGCACTCGCTCACGCTGTGGGGGCACACTTTCATCTCAGTCACGGCCGAGCGAATGGGATCTTCCTTCCTCACGTGATGCGCTACAACGCGGCGATTCCGACAAAGTTCATGCCGGCCCCGGGCTACTCTGCGTACGTGGCCCCCGAGAAGTACGCGCAACTCGCCTGGATCGTCGGACTGGGAGGCCACAGCGAGTCGGAGCGGCGCGAGCGGTTGTTTCACCGAGTGGACGAGCTCCTGGATGTCGTCGGTATTCCCCGTTCGCTCGCCGCCGCTGGAGTGAAAGAGTCGGAGTTCGAAGCGGCGCTTCCGGAGCTCGCACGGGCCGCTTTCGAAGATCCGAGCCTCCGGACCAATCCGCGGATGCCGCTCGTGCGCGAACTCGAGGAACTCTTGCGGGCGGGTTGGCGCGGTCGCTAACACCCCTCTCGATCGAATCCTCAGCCTCCGCCCCGGCCGGGCAAGCCCTGAACAGATTTCGTTTCTGATATCGTGACTGATTGAAATCACTGATTTTTCAGATAGTTAGATATGCTCTTTCCTAGGCGGCACGCAGCGAGCGGGCAGGAGCAGCGTTTGCTCGCTCCCCCCTCACCAGCGACCAGCCGCTACCTTCGCCGCGCCGTAGACACCACCAACCCGACCCCCGCCCGTCGCAGAGCACCGAGGAGTCGGCGCCGCCGAGCGAGCTGCTCAAGAAGATCGCGGCCAACCCGCGCTTCAAGCTCGTGAAGCCGTCGGGCAAGGGCTTCGTGATCGGGGTCGGCACGCGGCCGAGGTGAGGTGCTCTCCGCGGGGGAGCCATGGATCCCGGGTAAATCCCCGTCGGGATCCAAGATCGGTGATCGCGGGACTTCTTCGATCAGTACATGCTAGTCGCATCGATGCGTCAGTCGAGCTGCGTTCCACTCTTTGAGCAGCATCGAGATGTAACGAGAGTCAAACGCGAACGAAGAAACGATGCAGTACGCATCCGACGATGAGAATCGCACAACCTGCGACGCAAGATTGCCAGAATGTAAGACCTAGACGTCCGGCGACGAGAAAGGGCGTCACGAAGAATAGTGCTACTGGAATCGCAAAAAATATTCCGCGCGCGACGGCGAGTGTTCTCGAACCGTCGCTATCCTGGAGATGGACGAGTGGAAGAACGAGCATCGTGGAAATGGGGAGAGCCACCAGGAGGCCGGCAAGGGAGGGTGCACGGTGGGCGATCCAAGCCGCGAGGGCGATCACTGTTGCCGACACCATCGTGTTGACGAGGAAACTCATATGGGCGCCCGAGAATAGCCGCCTCCTCCTATCCCGTTCAGCTTCGTCGTTACACAGGAACGCGACGCGGTGAAAGCGAGCTCATCCAGAAGAGCTACGCTCGGCAAGTCATTGAAACACCGAGGCTTTGCCTTCGTGGATCCCCGCGGAGGTCCATTATCTCCCCTCAAGCCCACGGACTCAGCGCACCATGGAAGACGATGCCGCTCGGCTCCCCACGCAGAACTACGTAGCGCGCGGCGTCCGCTGCGTGATCGGACCCCGGCTGTCGACGTCGTCGATCCGGCGCGGGTCTCTACCGAGGCAGGGCACCGTCGCCCGAAACTATTCGCACGAGCGCGAGACGTAGAGGCCGGGCCGATCGGGCTTGCCGGCGTCCGCGAGCATGCGCCGCATATCCGAGAGTCCCATGGCGCGAACGCGTTGCGCTCGTCGGAGAGTACCGAGGCGAAGAATGCGCCGCGAACGACGCTCCAATCGCCCTCCATCCACGCGCGGAGCAGCTCGGGGTCCGACGGGCAGGAGGCCGCGAGCTGGCCCGAGTACTCCTCGACCGAGATGTGGGGGTGGGCGCGGGCTTGGCCGGGCGTGACGTGGCCATGGAGCCCGAGCGTGAGCTGTCTCTGCTTCCGGGGCCAGCCAAGGATGCGGTAGCGAGCGATCTAGACCTTCTTGCCTCCCGCGTGGGTGACGATGCCGAAGCCCGGAAGCCGGCTATCCCAGGCGATGCGCGGGCCGGTTGCGTTCGCTTTGAGCGCATCGACGGCCGCCTTGGTGATCTTCACCCTCCCCTCCTGACCGCCGGCTCCCGAAAGCTGATGAAATCTGACGCCTCGTCAGGTATTTTCAGTCACCACATAGCGAGGAAGTGAGGCAAAATGGAGGGGGCTCGGCGGTACTGTGTAGTAGACAAAGGGTAAGTCCAAACCGTTGAATGGCAAGCGATGTTCCGAGAAAATCGAGCTGTGGCGCAGAGATACGAAGACCGGTCCTACGCTTTATAATGTCGGAATTTAGGAGATGCACCGCGCGCCGGCAGGAGGTCCCGTTGAGATGAACGTGCACGGGAGAGTTGCGGTGGTGACCGGCGCCGGCCGGAGCATCGGGGAGAGCTATGCCAAGGCGCTGGCTCGCGAGGGTGCGGAGGTCGGGGTCGAAGAGATCGACCGCGAGCAAGGCGAGCGCGTTGCCAAGGAAATCAACGTCGAAGGAGGCAACTCGCTCTTCGTGAAGACCATGCTGATGGGAATGCCGCTCGGTCGGGTCGCTACGACGGACGACATCACAGATGCCTGCCTCTTCCTGCTGTCGGACGATGCGCGCTGGACTACCGCGCAGATCCTCGCGGTCGATGGTGGGTTCAGCATGCGGGCATGATGAACTCTTCGCGGAAGGTGTCCTCGGCGGTTCGGCCGAAGAGAACCCTGGACCAGAGCGGGCGTGTGGTAGGCCCGCGCGGTCTGCAAACGCGCGACCAGCTGCTCGATGCGCTGGCGCTCTTGATGGCGCAGCGCAGCGTGCGCGAGATTCGTGTCGTCGATGTCGCGCGCAGCGTGAACACCTCCCCGGCGACGTTCTATCAGTACTTTGAGGACGTGGACGAAGCGGTATTGCGTCTCGCCGAACGTGCCTCTGCGCACATGCCCGAGATCCTCACACTCATGAACCGGTCCTGGCGGGGGAGGAAGGGATTCGAGACGGCGCTCGCCATCGTGGAAGCCTTCATCCGTCACTGGGACGCGCACCACGCGGTACTGCGTCTTTCGAATCTGCGGTCCGATGAGGGGGATCGCCGATTTTTAAAGTTGCGTCGGGACACCATGACTCCCGTTTTGCAAGCGATCGCAAAACTCATTGAAGAAGGGCAACGCGCGGGACGGGTATCGAAGCGAATGCAGCCGATCGCCGGGGCCGCCGCGCTGGCCGCGATTCTTGAGCGATTGGCGGCGTACCGCCGTTCCCTTGAAGGATTGGGCGTCACTCGCGAACACCTCGTGGAGAGCTCGGCAAGCATCTTGTACCAAATTGTGACAGGACGCCGGCCGCTTTGAGGGTCCACGCTTGAAGGCACCACGATGGCCGCTCGGTCGAATCGGGTCCTCCCGGCGCTGACGCCGGAGAACCAGCACTTCTGGACGGGTGGTGCGCGCGGAGCGCTGTGCTTTCTGCGTTGTACGAAGTGCAGGCATTTCGTCCACCCGCCTGCTCCGATTTGCTCCGAATGCCTGTCGCGCGATCTCGAAGTCACGACCGTCTCCGGTCGAGGCGTTGTCTACACCTACACAGTCAACCATCAGAGCTGGTTTCCCGGCATGGTCACACCGTTCGTGATCGCCATCGTCGAGCTGGCTGAGCAGCCGGGTCTACGCCTCACGACGAATCTCGTGAATTGCTCCATCGATCAGGTGAAGATCGGGATGCCGGTGCGCGCGGTCTTTGAGAACCACGACGCCGTATGGATTCCGCTCTTCGAGCCCGCGCTCTGATGGAGATCCTGGAGCGGAGGGCCGCGATTACGGGCATCGGCCAATCGGAGGTCGGGCGGCGCCTCGGCCGGGACCCGATGGCGCTCACGATCGATGCCTGTCTTGAGGCGATCCAGGACGCTGGACTGACCCGAAGCGATATTGACGGCCTCTCGACGTACCCTGGGGCGATGTTCGCGGGCGCGCCTGGTTTCTCCGGCGCTGGGATCGGCGACGTGCAGGACGCGTTGAGGCTGAATCTGAACTGGTACTGTGGAGGGATCGAGCTGCCTGGGCAGCTCGGCGCGGTCATCAACGCCTGCATGGCTGTGGCGACGGGCCTGGCCAATCACGTGCTCTGCTTTCGGACGGTTTGGGAATCCACCGCCCAGGGCGGCGGTCCTCGTGCGGGAATTGGCGCCGGCGCGGGCGGCTCCTACCGCGCCACGGGACCCATGCAGTGGACCCTTCCCTTTGGTGCGGCTTCCGCAGCCAACTGGATCGCGCTGATGGCGCAGCGGCACTTCCACGAATACGGCACGACGCGCGAACAGCTGGCATGGATCGCGTTGAATGCACGGCGCAACGCCGCGCGAAATCCCAAGGCCATCTACCGCGAACCGCTGACCCTCGAGCAGTACCTCGCGGCTCGGGTCATCTCCACCCCCTTCGTGCTGTACGACTGCGATGTTCCCGTGGATGGCAGCACCGCCTTTGTGGTCTCGAGCCGGGAACGGGCGCGCGATCTCCGCGCACCCCTCGTGGGAGTGGAGGCCGCGGGGTGTGCGCTCTACGGCCGCCCTTCCTGGGATCAGTTCGACGACCTAACGACCATGGCACTGCGCGACGCCGCAAAAATGCTTTGGACCCGTACCGACCTGCGACCGAAAGACGTCGACGCAGCGGAGTTGTACGACGGGTTCAGCTTCATCGCTCTGTGTTGGCTCGAGGCCCTCGGCTTTTGCGGCAAGGGAGAAGGCGGTGCCTTCATTGAGGGGGGGGCACGCATTGCCCTGGACGGCGAGATTCCGCTCAACACCCAGGGCGGGCAACTTTCGGCGGGACGGCTCCACGGCTTTGGCTTCCTGCACGAGGCCGTCGTGCAACTGCGAGGGGCGGGGGGCGAACGTCAGGTGCCAGGGAATCCCGAGGTCGCCGTCGCAGGGGCGGGTGGTGGGACGATCGGGGGCTGCCTGCTACTCACACGCGGCTAGGCGGACTCCTCAGCGACTCCGCTCTTGAAATTCTACCTGCGCGCAGGTAGAAGAGGCCATGGCGCCCCTCTCCCGCCCCCAGGCCCGCTCCGAGCGCACCCGGGCCGCCATCCTGAAGGCCGCGGAGGGGTTGTTCGCGGAACGGGGGTTCGCTTCGAGCCGACTCGAGGACGTCGCCGAGCGCGTTGGGATTCGACGCGCCTCGATCTTCTACTACTTCCCCGACAAACCAGCGCTCTACGACGCGGTGCTTGAGAATGCTCTCGGCGAGCTTCTGGCGCGCACCCGTCCCGCGCTGAGCGCAGGCGGGAGCCTCTCGGCTCGGATCGAAGCGGCTGTGGCGGCATGGGTGGACACCCTGGGTGCACGTCCCACCTTGGCACGGCTTCTGCTCCGGGAGGCGGCAGAAGGGACCCCCGAGTCTCCACCCGCCTTGCTTCGCCACACGGAGCCGTTCGTGGAGCTCGTGCAACGTGTCGTGCACGAAAGTGCAGGCGATCCGTTGCTTGCCGCACCCCCGATCGACCCGATCCATCTTGCCAGCACGATTGTCGGAGCCACGGTCTTCTTCGTCGCGGCCATGCCGAGCCTCGCCGCACGCCGCGGATTCGATCCGACCGATGCGCGCGAACTCGCCTCCCACAAAAGCGAGGTCCTCCGCATCACGCGTCGCCTTCTTGGGATCGCGACGCCCTTGCCTCGAGTGCAGAAGCGTCCCGCGACGCAGCGCGCGTCGCGCACCCCCCGTCCCCAGGCACCATGAGTGGAAAGGAAGACCCCATGGCCGAGCAGCATCCCGCCGCACCGCCGCAGATCCCGTCGCACAAGGACAAATACGATCCCTTTGAGGAGTTCAACCGTGTCCAGGGTCGTAGTGCGGTGCGCAATCCCTATCCTCAGTTTGAACAGCTGCGAAGCCGATGTCCCGTTCAGAAGATCGACCTGCGTCAGCTTCTCGGAAACGAAGTCCCGATACCGCCCGATGTCGTCCTTGAGGTGTACGCGGCTTTGAACCACGAAGCAGCATCGGAGGTCTTGCGGGACTCAAACCGTTTTACGTCTCGCGGCTACGCCATGAGCATGGGGCAAGTGTTCGGGCACTCGATCCTCGAAATGGATCCTCCGGAGCACACGCGATATCGGGCTTTGCTACAGCACGCGTTTACAAAGCGCGCCCTCGATCGTTGGGAACGCGATCTTGTCGGACCCGTCGTGCACGGACTCATCGACCGTTTTGTCGAACGTGGCAGCGCGGATCTCGTGCGAGAGCTCACCTTTCCGTTTCCGGTCGCGGTGATTGCAGGCATGATCGGAGTCCCGAAAGACCAGCTCGACAACTTCCATCGCTGGGCTGTCGAGCTGATTAGCGTGCAGTTCGCGCGCGAACGCGGCGTCGCGGCGTCCGAGAAGCTGGGGAACCTGTTCGCACAGATTTTGGCCGATCGCCGAAGGCAGCCGCGTGACGACCTTACCAGTGTCCTTGCCCACGCCGAAATCGACGGCTCGAAGTTGAACGACGAGGACATCTTTGCGTTCCTGCGCCTTCTCGCGCCTGCGGGCGCAGAAACGACCTATCGATCGTCGAGCAACCTGTTCCTCGCCTTGCTGACGCACCCCTCTCAGTTCGAGGCGCTGCGCAGGGATCGCTCGCTCATTCCCCAAGCCATCGACGAGGGACTCCGCTGGGAATGTCCACTCACTGGGATCATGCGGATTGCCACCGCAGAGACCGAGGTTGCAGGTACCAAGCTCCCTGCAGGAGCGCTCGTGAACGTCAACCTCGGCGCCGCCAATCACGACGACTCTCGCTATGAAAACCCCGAATGTTTCGACATCTTCCGACCGCGAAAGCAACATCTCGCGTTCGCCCACGGTCCGCACACATGTCTCGGGATGCACCTGGCACTCATGGAGACGCGGGTCGTCCTCGAAGCCGTCATGGATCGCCTCCCCAATCTTCGCCTGCATCCGGAGGCGGTCGATGTCCACATCGGCGGGGTCATCTTTCGCTCACCGTCTGAGCTCCCCGTAGCGTTTGACGCCGGAAGGGTGCGAGCGTGAGCCCGGCGGTTCTGCTGGGTCTCGACGCGGGGGGCAGCGGTGCGCGCTGCTTGCTCCTTGACACGCAGAACGGCGCCGTCACGACGGCCATTCGCCCGTGGAAGCATTCGGTCACACCGAACACCGGCGGACTCGGCCGCGACCTCGATCTTGCGGCGTTCTGGAGATCGCTCGCGGACGCGACCCACGAAGCGCTCGTCCGCGCCGGACTGAAAGGCAGCGACGTCGTGGGCGTCGCAGCCACAAGCATGCGCTTCTCCACCGTCGTCCTAGGCCCGGGCGCAGAGCCTCTGCTCGCGACTCCGAACCGTGATGCACGGGCGAGCCTCGAAGGACTGCGCCTCGCGGCCGAACATGGCCCCGAGCTCCAGCGTCGGAGCGGCCATTGGCCGAGTCCGATCTGCACGGCCGCCCGGCTGCGCTGGCTCGCGACGCGCGAGGCAGGTGCAAAGCTGCGGGCTCCCGGCGCAGCAGTGCTCAGTCTCAGTGATTGGCTCACCTGGCGGCTGTGCGGAGAGATCATCGCCGAACGCTCCCAAGCGGGGTCGACCTTGCTCTTTGACTTCGAAAGCGAGGACTGGGCATGGGATGTGATCGACCGGCTTGAGCTGCCCAAGGCGGCGTTCCCGCCCCTTGTGGCACCGGGAACACGCGTGGGCGAACTGAGCGTCGACGCGGCCATGGCTCTGGGCGTCCGTGCGGGGATTCCCGTAGGCGTGGGAGGAGCGGACACGCCCTGCGGGCTCCTCGGGGCCGGGGTGGTCGAGCCCGGAGAGACGGCGGTGGTCGCGGGTACCACAGCCCCCGTCCAGCAGGTGACCGAGCGCCCGGCGGTCGATCCCGACTGCCGACTCTGGGTTGGGGCTCACGTAGTACCCGGCCGGTACGTGCTGGAGAGCAATGCGGGCTCGATGGGCGAGACGCTGGAGTTCATGGGGCGGGTCCTCTATCCCGAAGCTCCGAATCCTGCGGCGCGCCTTCTGGCCGACGCCGCGGCTTCGGAGCCCGGGGCCGCCGGGATGCTCTCCACGCTCGGCGCGCAGGTGATGGATGGCCGCGACCTGAAGCTCCCGATGGGGAACCTCACGTTCTCGCACCTATGCGCACCGGATGATCCCGACATCCGCCGCCACATCTCTCGAGCGCTCGTGGAGGGCATGGCCTTCGCGCTGCGGGCGAATCTCGAACAAATCCCTGCGCGGAGTGGAAGAGCTCACACACGCCTGCGTCTTGCAGGCGGGATGTCCCGCAGTCCGGCGTTTGCCCAATTGCTGAGTGAAGTTCTGGGCCGCGAGCTCGAACTCTGTGCCCACGCGGAGACCACGGCCCTCGGCGCAGCCCTGTGTGCCGGTGTGGCGGCAGGTACGTTCCCGGATCTTGCTGAAGCGGGCCGCAGTCGCAGACCCTATGCCCGGACGATCACACCCAGCACCGCGCTCACGAGCGCCTATGCTCCGCTGTATACGAACTGGCGGGCCCTGCGCCAGGCGCAAGAGCCCGGGCTGAGCGCCGCCCAATCGACCATTCTTCCCGCAATCATCGCGGCCGGGGCAAAGACCGAATCCGCGGCACCCCCGCTCACGCGCCCGCGGATCTACGTGAGCGCCGATCTCGATGAGGAGTCGCTCGGGACGCTCCGCACGCTCGGAGAGGTCGTGCACGAAAGTTTCCGCGAACGCATGCGGCTCCTCACCGGGCCGACTCTCGTTCAGGCGTTGGCAGGGTTCGAAGTGTTCGTGACCGAGGTCGACGTGGTCGACGTCGCGTCGCTCGAGAAGCTCCCCGACCTGCGCGTGATCTGTGCCTGCCGGGGTGATGTTGTGAATGTGGACGTCGCCGCTTGCTCCGCCTTCGGCATTCCCGTAATCCACGCCCCCGGCCGCAATGCAGGTGCGGTGGCAGACCTCACAATCGCGTTCCTTTTGATGCTTGCGCGAAAACTCCCAGAGGCTGAAGGGTTTTTGCGGAATCCGGAGATCCAAGCCGGAGATCTTGGCCGGATGGGTCAAGCCTTCCAGGCATTCCGCGGGCGAGAACTCTGGCACAAGACGGTAGGGCTCGTGGGACTTGGCGCTGTGGGCCGGGAAGTCGCCCGGCGTCTTGGTGCGTTCGGAGCTCGGGTCCTGGTGTATGACCCGTTCCTGGCACCGGATCAGGTGGTACGAGCGGGAGGGGAACCCGTTGCGCTTGACGATCTGCTGGCCGCGAGCGATTTCGTGAGCCTGCATGCTGCGGTGAGCGATCAGAGCAGGGGCCTGGTCGGGGCCCGGGAGCTCGCTCGAATGAAGCGCGGCGCATTCCTCGTCAACACCGCGCGGGCGGCTCTGGTGGACGAGATGGCTCTTGCCGAGCAACTGAGGACAGGCCACCTGGCGGGTGCTGCCCTCGATGCCTTCTCTGTGGAACCGCCGGGCGCAGACCACCCCCTGCTCGCCCTGCCGAATGTGATTGCAACGCCGCACCTCGGGGGAAATACCCTGGAGGTGGCGGCCCACCAAGGCCGCATCGTCGCGGACGAACTCGCCCGGGTCGTGCGTGGAGAGCGCCCCCAGCACGTGCTTGACGCCGACGTGCTGCGCGACTTCGCCTTGGATCGCCCGCGGCCGCGCCCCGCGCCGGGGACGCTGGCTGCGCTTGCACAACGGCGAGGCCCCGCAGTGTCGGATCTGCAACGCGACGCGATGCCCCGCACTCCCGCGACGAGCGCGGCGGTGGCTCCCGTTCGGAGCGAGGCCGTCGACAAGTTCGCCCGCGTCCTACAGGGGTTCAGCGAACAAATCGCGCAGGATGAACGTCTGCGCTCCTTCGCTGCGGATCAAGACGTGACGCTCCATTTCGTGGTGAGCGACCTCGGTCACGAACTCTTCTTTCGCCTGCGCCGCGGCACGGTCTCTTCCGGCCTTGGAGCCCCGGACGGCCGGCCCGAAGTGCAACTCCGCCTCAAGGCCGACGTGCTCGACGGGATGTTCACCGGGCGGGTCAACCCGATGGAGAAGGCCATGAGCGGCGAGCTTTCGTTTACCGGAGATGCCGCAAAGGCGATGACCCTGCAGCACCTCCAGAAGGACCTGCGCCGACTCTATCGGGCGGCGCGCGACACGGTGGGAGATCCGGGCGACCTGAGCGCCCTAAGTCGCCCGGCGACCCCGGCGGCCAAGGAGACCCCAAGCACTGCGGACAAGGAGCGTCAGGAGCTTGTGGCGATCGTACGCGAGCTCTACGCACAAGAGCTCATCACGGCAACCGGCGGCAATGTCAGCGTGCGGATCCCGGGAACCGATGAGCTCTGGATTACACCCAGCCAGCTCTTCAAGGGCGACTTGCGACCGGAAATCCTGGTGCGCATTGACCTTGAGGGCCAACCCCTCGAAGCGAGCGGGTATTCTCCGTCGAGCGAACGACTCATGCACTGTGCGGTGTACCAGGCACGAAAGGATGCGCGTGCCGTGGTTCATGCGCACGCGCCGCACGCGACGATTCTCGCGAACGCGGGACTCCCTTTCCTCCCGATCTCGACGGAAGCCGCCTTCTTCGGCGAAATCCCGCGTGTGCCGTTCATCATGCCCGGTACGGCTGCGCTCGCCGACGCGGTCCGCGAGGCGGTGCGGAACAGCTGGGCCGTTCTGCTTGTGAACCACGGTCTCCTGGTCGCGGGTCGCAGCCTGCGACGCGCCGCCGATATGGTTGAAATTGTGGAGCGGTCGGCGGAGGTAATCCTCGGCTGCCATGCGCTTGGACGCACGCCGCCCACGCTCCCCGAGGACGCGGTGCGCACGTTGCGCCAAATGGGGGACCTCGTTGCGTGAGCCCGGGCCGGCGCGCGATGATGCCGGCCGCAGCGAGGTAGCCGTGGATCGTGCAGCCGAGTTTCCCCTCCACGCCCGGATTGAGGCCCAGCTGACCGGCCCCGGGGCCCCCTTTGAAGCCGTCATGGGCGAGGTCCTCGGAGAGCGCATGGCGGTCTTCCGCGAACGAACGTCCTCGCTGCGGGCCCTCTTGGAAGGCTCCGCAGCCTTCGGCGACCGTGAGTACATCGTGCAAGCGGACCGGCGCATCTCGTTCTCCGAGCACCTTCGCACTGTGGCCTCGGTGGCCAAGACCTTGCGTGATCGATTTGGGGTACGGCCTGGGGACCGCGTCGCCATCCTCGCCGCGAATTGCCCCGAATGGATCGTGAGCTGGTGGGCGGCGGTGAGTCTCGGTGCCATCGCGGTGGGCATGAACGG
>Ga0187780_10002795_pt1 | contig 13117 bp, 15 predicted proteins | sample 1015_Q2_SP10_20__FD_132429 | JGI IMG/M metagenome (GOLD analysis project Ga0187780, IMG submission 132429) | Tropical peat soil microbial communities from peatlands in Department of Meta, Colombia - 1015_Q2_SP10_20_MG | ecosystem: Environmental > Terrestrial > Soil > Wetlands > Peat | place...
CACGTCGGGCTCGCCCCGTCGGTCCGGCTCGACCCGTTCTACCGGTCCCATTACCTGCTCGGGGGTCGGCTCCGCGGAGCGGCCCCTGGCCCCCGCCGAGCGGCCCCGGACGCGCAGGAGCGGGCGGGGCGGACCGCGTCCCGTCCTAGCTCGCGGAACGGGCTCCGCCCCGCGCGACGACGATCGTGACCACGTCCTCGTCAGCGAGCGGATGCTCCCGGCCGACGGTCTGGCCGGGGAACCGGGCGCTCCGGCCCCAGATCTGCGCGGAGCGGAACGAGCGATCGAGGTCCGGGGGCAAGCGACGTAGGAGGGCGGAGACGCTGTCCCCCTGGCGCAGGATCACCGGCTCCTTGCGATCCGGGGGCCGTCCCGGGGGCTTCACGTAGATCCGGATGAACCGCAGCGCGTGCCCCAGCTGGTCGACCAGTTCGGCGAGGCCGGTCCCTTCCTTCGCGGAGACGAAGATCGCCTCGAACGGGCGCAGCTCCCGCGCGAGCTGGACGCGTTCCTCCGGGGTGAACAGCTCGGACTTGTTCACCACGAGCAACGCCGGGACGTAGACCCGGTTGCCGGCGAGCGCATCGATCAGCTGGTCGGCGGTCGCGTCCTCGCGGAAGACGATCGACCCGTTGTGTAGGCCGAACTCCCGGGCGATCGGCAGCGCCAGTCCCCCGGCGAGGTGGGTCAACCGGACGGTGCTGGAGACCGTGAGCCCGCCGCGCTCGCCGTGGGTCACGACGATCCTAGGAGGCCGACCGTTGATCCGCACGCCCGCACCCTCCAGCTCCCGGACGAGCGCCCTCAGATCGCGGTGATCGGGGTCGATGAGGAACAGGACGAGGTCGACGGAGCGCACGACCGAGAGGACCTCGCGGCCCCGACCCCGGCCCCGCGACGCCCCCGGCACGAGACCGGGCATATCGAGGATCTGGATCGACGCCCCGCCCCAGCGGAGCATGCCCGGGATGATCGAGACGGTCGTGAAGTCGTAGGCCCCGATCTCGCTGTCGGCGGCCGTCAGGCGGTTGAGCAGGGTCGACTTGCCGACCGAAGGGTAGCCGACCAGGCCCACGGTCGCGTGCCCGCTCTTGCGGACCCCGTAGCCGACCCCGCCGCCCTTTCCCTTCGCGCGGGTCTCCCGCTCGATCCGCAGGACGGCGAGCTTCGCCTTGAGCCGACCGATGTGGAGCTGGGTCGCCTTGTTGTAGGCGGTGGTGCGGATCTCCTCCTCCACCTCGGCGATCTGCTCCTCGATCGACGCCATCGGACGAAAGGAGGCCGGGGCGCCCGGCGTACTTGAGGATGCCGAGCACGCTCAGGGTTCATCGTTCGCTGGGGCCGCGACCGACACGACGTCCCTCGATCTCCGCCAGGAAGGGGAGAGATGTCGACGGAAGGCGGGTCGACCACCTGTTGGTACCTCTACCGTTCCCACCGCCGGGCCGCCTCGGACCGCTCCGACGAGGCGCGTCAGGCCACCGCCATAGAGAGCGCTCTGCGGGCCGCTCACGGCGCGAACGTTCACCTGCGCCTGTCCTTGGAGCGCGCGCCCGAGCCCCAGCTGCACGCCGGGGTGGACGGGATGGCTGGGCGCCGTTGGTTCGAGCGCGCCTTCGCCCTCACCTACGCTCCCGGGGAGTGGCGCCGGGCGCCCCCGATCGCACCGGACCCCGGAGGCGTTCGTTGGCAAGGCCGGAGGACGGGGTTCCCGGGCGAGCGCGAGGCACCGCCTCCGGCGCTGGGCAGCCTGCTCTCGGCGTTCGACGCGGCGCTGGCGGCCCTCGGGGGCCGCGTCCGGCTGGAGGTCGGCCTGCGGCCCGTCCCCGCCCGGCGCTGGCCGGGTCTGGACCGCTGGCTGGCCCTCGATCGCCGGCCGGGCTTGGCCGAGCCCCCGCGAGCCGGGCCGCGGCGTCCGACGCGAGCGGGTCTGGTAGAGCTCCGGCCGTCCCCGCCGTCTCTCCTGTGGGCCGGTTCGATCGACCTTTGGCAAAGGGAAGCGGAGCGAGCCGTGCGGCCTGGTTCGCCCCTTCCGTTGTCGGCCTCGGCGTTCCGCACGGCCGCCACGGCCTTGGACGGAGCCCCCTGGCGGTTCGCGCCTAGACGGGCGGACCGGCCCCGGGCGTTCCACAGCCTGTTCGCGGACCGGGAGCTGCTCGCCTGGATGCCCAACCCCGAGCGTACCGTCGCACGAGCGGGGGGTTCCTGCTCCGGGGGAGTGCCGCTCGGCCGGTGCGAGACGGGCAGCGTCGCGGTGCTGCCGGTCGAGCCGGGCCAGGGCCGTCACTTCGTGGTCGTGGGCGAGACCGGGACGGGGAAGAGCTCCCTGATGGTCTCGCTCGCGCTGCGGGCCGGTCGGGCCGGGGGCGTTGTGCTGCTCGACCCGCTCGGCGAGACGGCCGAGGCGGTCGCCGCTCAGCTCCGGCGCGCGGGGCGACCGTTCCGCTGGATCGGGCCCGCGGCCCCGGACGCCGAGGCGAACGCGCTCGCCGGACTCCACCAAGCACTGGACGGGGACCCGGTGCGCGCGCAGCGGGAACTCGAGGCGATCGTCGGGGCGCTGCGCCGCGTGCGGACGGCCCGCTATGCGGAGGCGGCCTACTGGGGACCCCGGATCGAGGAGATGCTCCTGCTCGCGGTCCGGGCCGCGGGCTCGATCGCCGGCGGGACCCTCGAGGACGCCTACCGGCTGCTGGCACGGCTGGGCTCGGGGCGGACGGTCCTCCCGGCCGAGGCCCGGGCCGAGGTCGAGGAGCTCACGGCCAGGGTCCGGGACCGCCCGGACGACGCCGAAGGAGCCCGTCGCCTGCTGTTCGAGATCGTCCGGGATCCGTCGCTGAGGCGGCTCCTGTGCTCGCGGACGCCCACCCTCGCGATCGCCGAGCTCGTGGCCCCCGGACGGTTCGCCGTCGTCTCCGGCCACGCCGCCGAGGTCGGGGAGACGACCGCCCGGCATCTTCTGTCGATGTACCTCGCCCTCGTCTGGTCCGAGCTGCTGTCGCGTCCCGGGGCCCCGAAGACGTTCGTCCTGCTCGACGAGGCCCAGTGGTTCGCCAACGAGGGACTGGGGGAGCTCCTCCGCCTGGCACGACGGCGGAACGTTCACGTCGGCCTCGCGACCCAGAGCCTCGCCTCGCTCGAGCCGGGGATCCGCGAGGCGGTGCGGACGAACGTCGCGGACCTCGTGGTGTTCCGCTCGGGCTCGGAGGAGGCTCGCGAGCTGACCCGAGGCATCCCGGCGCTCGCCCCCGAGCAGCTGGTCGCCCTGCCCCGGGGGCAGGCGGCCGTACTCCTCGGAAAGGGAGAGGAGCTCCGATGGGTCCATACGGCGTGGCTGCCCGACTCGGACGCCCGACGCGGCCTCGACCCTCCTCCCTCCCCGACGGAGGCGGGCCCTCGGCCCGAGCGGGCCCCAGGCCCGCCTGATCGGATCGGCCTGCCTGGGGGCGTACGTTCACCGGCTGCCGGCTGGCTCGCGGCGAAAGCCCGCGCGCCGGACCCGACCGGGCTGGTCGAGGTCCGGCTGGCCGAGCTGCGGCGACTGGAAGGGATGGACGACCGGGCGATCCGGGCGCTCGGCGGCGAACTGGGCCGGGCCGGGGCGCTCGTCCGGTCGCAGCGCGGTCGGGACGGGCCGGTCTGGTGGGTCGACCCGACGCGGCTTGGCCCCGGACCCGAGGGGACCGACGGAGTCGATCGACCGGCCCGTTCCCCTTCATCACAACCCCTTTAGTGAGGGAGCCGCTGGTACGGGTGATGCCATCCCTTCCGCCGACGGTCTCCGGTCCGCCGGGGCAGGTCCCGGCCCCCACGATGCTGCCGCTGCGGATCGACCGCTGTCCGACCGGCATCGAGGCGCTGGACGCGATCCTGGACGGGGGGATCCCCCGGGGGAACATGGTCCTGGTCTCGGGCAGCGTCGGGACCGGCAAGACGACGCTCAGCCTCGAGTTCCTGATCCGGGGCGCCGAGCGCGGCGAGCGCTCCCTGTTCCTGTCCGTCACGGAGGCGAAGGACAAGCTCGTCCAGAACCTCAGCTCGTTCGAGTTCTTCCGACGGGAGCTGCTCGAGGACGGCTCGCTCGTCATGGTCGACCTACCCGTCGTGACGGCCAAGCTCGGCTTCGACCGGGACGAGTTGACGCACGAGGACATGGAGCTCCTCCTGCGGACGATCCACGACCTTGTCCAGACGCTCGGGATCCGGCGGATGGTCCTCGACAGCATCACCTCCCTCGGGTACCGGATCGCCCGGGACGAGCAGATCCGCGACTTCCTCCTCCGGCTCGGGGAGATGCTCTCGGAGGCGAACTGCACGAGCCTGATCGTCTCGGAGATCTCGCCAGAGCGCGGGCGCTACTCGACCCGCGGCGTGGAAGAGGCGATCGTGGACGGGATCATCCTCCTCCACAACACCCAGCGTCTCGGCGACATCCTGCGGGTCCTCCAGGTCGTCAAGATGCGGGGGACCGCCCACTCCCGCGCCCTCTACGTCCTCGAGCTGACGCCGATCGGGATCCTGCTCGCGCCGCACCTCAAGGGCGGCCGGGCGTCCCTGGAGTAGCCGATGCCCCAGGCCGACGTCGGCGAGCGGCTACGGGCCCTTCCCGCCGGCAGCGCGGTCGCCCTCAAGCTGGACGCGCGCGAGTACGCCGACCACTACTTCGCGATCCTGAACGCGACCCTGCGGGACCTGGGCAGCGAGCCGGGGGTCCACACAATCTACGTCGCGGTCACGAGCCCGGCGTCGTTCGTCTGGTCCCTGGCGCAGGCCCTGGACGTCCCCTCCGAGCGGATCTCGTTCGTCGACGCGATCAGCCACCTGATGATGCGGTTCTCGGACACCGTGCCGAACACCACCTACGTCGAGAGCCCCCGCGCCCTCGAGGAGATCATGCTCCGGATCGAGTACCTGCTGCGGCGGTTCCCGCATCCGCGCTCGGTCGTGGTGATCGACAGCGTCAACTCGCTCGCGATCCACAACCCGCCGGAGCTGCTGAGCGAGTTCCTCCACATCCTGCTCAACAACCTGAAGGGCCGCCAGGCGCTGACGCTCGTCCTGCAGACGACCGACGAGCAGGCGGCGAGCGTCGAGCAGCTGCTCAACCTGGTCGTCGACGAGACGATCGACGTCGCCCGGCTGGGGAGGTAGGCGTGGGCCGCGCGGGCACGATCTTCGGGCTGCCGGAGTTCGACGAACCGATCGCGCAGTCGCTGCCGACCGGCTTCCTCGCGACGCTGACCGGAGGCACCTCCACCGGGGCGCCGATCCTGGCCCGCCAGTTCGCCCGGGCCGCCGTCGGGAGCGTCCCCGTCCGGTACTACACGACCTACGACCGGACGGACGACCTCGAGCTCGCCTTCCAGGACATCGGCACGGACCCCCAGGGGCTCACGATCGTCAACCTCGCGGACGAGTACTACGAGCGGGTGCTGGTCCGGGGCCTGGACGTCGCACGGGTCCGCGAGCGGGGGTTCACGCTCGAGGACCTGATCTCCGACGCGCGGCCCAACCGGGCCCCGGGCCCGTACCGGCTCGCCGACCGGATGCTCTCCGACCTCGCCGGGATCGACGCGCCGTTCCGCCTGGTCATCGACTCGATCGACTTCTTCTTCGAGGTCCTGGGAGCGAAGGACGTGATGAAGGTCGCCCGCGAGGTCCGCCACTGCTGCCGGACCGTGGGGGGCCAGGCGCTGATCGCGGTCCACGCTCCCCGGAGCGAGGCGGCGGCCGGAGGTCTCCTCTCGGACCTCGCCGACCTCGCGCTCGAGGTCCGCGCCGAGCCGAAGACCGACCGGTTCGCGCACTCGCTCCTGGTCGAGAAGGTCGGCCATCGACCCGACCTCGCCCGAGCCGTCCCGCTCCGCCTCGGCGAGGCCGGCTGGGAGTTCCTGTCCTCGGGCGGGGGCCCGGCGTAGGCTGCGCACCCGCGCGCCACCGAACCTTTATCGCCCGGGGTCGGCCTCGGACGAAGGGGACGCACGTGCAGGACGTTCTCATCCGGACGCTGGAGAAGGTCGAGCTCCGCCAGCCGATCCTCATCGAAGGGCTGCCGGGCGTCGGCAACGTGGGCAAGCTCGCGGCCGACTACCTGCGCGACCAGCTCGGCGCGAAGCCCCTCGCGACGGTCTATTCGAAGTTCTTCCCGCCGCAGGTCTACGTCAGCGAGACCGGCATCGTCCGGCTCGTCTCGAACGACCTCACCTACTGGAGGGCCCCGGCCGCCTCCCCGCACGACCTCCTCGTGCTGGGGGGCGATTACCAGGGGATCAGCCCCGAGGGCCAGTACGAGATCACGGAACGCGTCCTCGACTACTGCGCCCAGCTCGGGGTCAAGCAGGTCTTCACGCTGGCCGGCTTCGCCCAGGGCCGCGCCGTCGACGAGCCGAAGGTCCTCGGGGCCGCGACCGCGCCGGCGCTGGTCGAGACGATGAAGAAGTTCGGGGTCGTCTTCTCGCGGAACGACCCCGGCGGAGGGCTGATCGGCGCGAGCGGGCTGTTCCTGGGGCTCGGCCGCCTGTTCGGTATGGAGGGGGTCTGCCTGATGGGCGAGACGAGCGGCTACTTCGTCGACCCCCACAGCGCCGGCGCCGTCCTGAAGGTCCTCTGCCGGGTCCTCAAGCTGGACCTCGACCTCACCGCCCTCGAGGAGAAGGCGAAGGAGATCGACAAGATCGCCCAGAAGATCCACGAGGCCGAGGGCCGCGCCGCCGAGCCGGGCGCGGCACCGACCGCCACCTCGCGCGAGGACCTCGGCTATATCGGTTGACCGCCGGCGGCCCGCGCATGCCGGTCCCCTCGGCCGAGACCCCGCCCCCGCCGCCGGGGCCGGAGATCCTCGAAGCGCTCGCCCGCCGGGCGGAGCCGGACGGCTTCGTGCCGTTCGACCGGTACATGGACGTGGCCCTCTACGGGCCCGGGGTCGGCTACTACGCGCGTCCGAGGAGCCCGTTCGGCCCCCGGGGCGATTTCTACACGGCCCCCAGCGTTCACCCCGTCTTCGCGCGCACGCTCGCCCGGCGGGTGCAGGAGGTCGAGCGCGCCGTAGGAGGGCCTGGGCCGTTCAGCGTCGTCGACCTGGGATGCGGGGACGGGACGCTCCTTTGCGGCCTCGCCCGGGCGCTGGAGCCGGAGCGGAAGGGGGAGGGACCCAGGTACGTGGCGGTCGACCGGGCCGAGGCACGTCGAAGCGCCGCGCTCGCCGAGGTGCGCCGATGCGGAGCCGGGATCGGGGACCGGGCCAGGGCCGTCGCGACGTTGGCCGAGATCGGGCCGGTGGAAGGGGTCGTACTGGCCCACGAGCTGCTCGATGCCCTGCCGGCCCGGCGGTGGAGATGGGACGGCCTCGCCTGGCACGAGCTGGGGGTCCGGATCGACCATGGGGCTCTCCGCGAGGTCGAAGCCTCGGCCGGCCGGGGACACGCCACCCCCTCCGCGGGGCTACCGACCCTCACCCCCGAGCAGGCGGGCACCGTCGCCGAGACGTCGGCCGCCGCCGAGGCCCTCGTCCGGGAGGTCGCGGACCATCTCGTCTCCGGCCTGCTCGTGGTCGTCGACTTCGGCGCGGAGGAAGGTGAGCTCCTCGCCGGGCATCCGCGGGGCACGCTCGCCGCGGTCCGCTCGCACCGGACCGTTGCGTCGCTGCTGGAGGCCGCTGGGGAGACCGACCTCTCGTCGTTCGTGAACTTCAGCCGGGTGCGCGCGGCGGCGGGGCGCGCGGGCCTGGTGGAGGTGGCGTACCGCTCCCAGGCCGAGGCGCTGGGGGCCTGGGGGTTCGGCGACGAGCTCGACCGGGCCCTGCGCGCCTGCGCTTCGGCCGAGGAGGAGGTCCGGACGCGGCTGGCGGCGAAGAACCTCCTGTTCGGCTTCGGAGCCTTCCGCGTGCTGGAGCTCGCGGCCCCCGGGAGGGCTCCCCGGCGGCGCGGGCCTAGCGACCCTTCGAGAGCGGCGCCGCCGTGAGCGGCTCGGCGAGCTTCCCCTCGACGAGGATCTTCGCTGCGTCCGCCGGGAGGGAGAGGACGTCGTCCTCGCGGAGGTCGACGGTCTCCGAGCCGAGCTCGAGCGGCCGGGTCGAGCGGACGATCCGTACGTAGGTGGCCGCCGGCGGGGCCGCGGCCCGAGCGACCGGCGGGGCGGGCGGGCGCCCGGGGGGCGCCGCGGCCGGCGGAGCGGAGGGGGCCGTCGGCCCCGCGGGGGCGGGCGGCGGGACCCCCCCGGTCCCCGCGGGCCCCGGCTCCAGGTACGGGGCCGAGGCACGGCGGAACTCGAGGAGCGTCGCGAGCACCTGGTCGAAGATCGCCCGTTCCTCGCCGAGGGCGTTCGGGAGGTCGCGCCCGCCGCCGACGCTCGCCTGGAAGGCGGCGGAGAGCAGCTTCTGGACCCTCGCTTCGAGGATGTCGCGGGCGACCTGGCTCGCCCGCTGGTAGGTCTGGCGGGAGATCTCGCCCTTGCGGCCCGAGGGGTTCTCGCGGAGGTCGACCTCGTAGGACCGACGGAGCTCGGCGAGGTACCGGGCCGTGCCGGCGTAGAACTCGGGGCTGATCTTGGAGAGGGAGCGGGCGCTCGCTTCCGCCCTTCGCCACTCGAGGAGCTGGGAGAACGGATCCGGCATGGGGGGCTCGGGGACGGGCCGCTAGCCCTATAGGAGTTGCGCGCCCTCGGCGGGGAGCGGCCGGCGGGAACCGCCGGTCCCCATCCTTGCGCGGCGTCGGAGCCCCGGAGCCCCTCGATCCGTTCGAGGAGTTCGTCGAGCTCTGGAGGAGATTGCTCGGCGAGGACGACGGGGGCCGGACCGTCCTCGTGGTCGAGGGGGAGCGCGACCGGAGGGCGGTCGAGCGGCTCGGCTGGGCCGGCCCGGTCGTCGTCGTCCACCGAGGACGGCCGATCTCGGCGACCGCGAGCGGTCTGGTCGGCCGACGGGCGAAGGTGATCGTCCTTACGGACTGGGACGCCGAAGGGGGGCGCATCGCGCGGCGGTTGCGCGACTTCCTCGAGGCGGAACGCGTTCGCCTCGACCTCGACTACCGGCGCCGGTTCGCCCGGGTCCTCCGGGGTGAGCTGACCCACGTCGAGGGGCTCTTCGGTTGGGCCCGGCGTCAGGCGGAGCGCCGCGGCGAGCCGCTCGACCGCCTCACCGACACCGGGGCCGACGGCCGCCCTACGGGATGACCTTCGTCTGGGTCCGGCGGATCGGACGGCGGTTCGCCGCGCGCGACGGCCGGAACCTCTCGGCTCCCTTGCCCTTCCAGCGGAGCCCGCGGCCCTCGGTCCCCGAGCTGGTCAGGCCGCGGTAGACCCGGCCTTTGTGCGTCGGGTCCGCGATCCAGGCGATCCGGGGGTCGGCGAGGATCTCCGGGTGGACCGGATCGACCAGGATCACCTCGTAGAACTTCTGCTGGCCGTCCTCGCCGAGCCAGTACGAGTTCAGGACCTCGAGGTTCGGGTAGTGCTTCTGGGCCCGCTCCTCGGCGATGCGCCGGAGGCTCTTCGCGAGCGTCATCCGCAGGATCCCCTTGTGCTTCGGCCGGCGGCCGGCGATGATCGCCCTCTTGCGCTGGCCGCCGCGGCGGACCCGGACCCGGACCACGACGTAGCCGCCCTTCGCCCGGTAGCCAACCGCCCGGGCCCGGTCGATGCGCGTCGGCCGCTCGAGCCGGGTCACGGTGTTCTCGCGGCGCCAGGTGAGGAGGCGCTCGTGGCGCAGGGCCGCCCCCTCGTCGCCGAGGGTCTGGCGGAACGACTGCCCCACGTAGCGGTACATCGAGCTCGTCATCGGAGGCGCGCGCTCGACCCGGGTCCGGATTATAATACCTACGGCAGGCGGGTCCGGTCGATCCCGGCTCTGGGTCGGGCCGCGGAGCGGTCCTAGCTGGGCTCGGTCGGTCCGTTCGGGGCCGAGCCGTCCCACGGAAGCCGGGGGGCCGAAGGACGGATCACCTTCGCCGCCGCGTGGCTCTCGGTGGAGATCGCGCGCTCGAGGTGGCTGGCGATCTCGCGGACGAGGCGGTCCATCCGTCCCCGCTCGTCCGGGGGAAGGGCGGTCGGTGCCTCCCACACGACCGCAGCGCCGCCGCTGGTCGGATAGAACCGGAACGCGACGGAGCTCGCGGACGGCGGGACCGCGGGGTTCGGCCGGCCGAGCCGGCCGGTGAGCCGGCTCTCGTTCCGCTCGGCCAGATCGTCCCGCGTCACCGTGTAGCCGAGGGTCCCGAGGTAGTCGGCCAGATAGCCCGCGAACCGTTCTCGGCCGATGCCGCGGACCCGGAGCCAATCACCGTTTGCTTCGCTCATGCGAGCCTCCTCGATCGAGGGCGCGCCCGAAGCTCGCCAAGAGCCCGAGCATCATCCGGTACTCCGCCTCGGAAGGCGTAGCCCGGCCCAAGAGGCGACGGAACTGGAGGATTAAACCCCGTCGTTTGTGCGCCGGATAGGCGCTGCGGGAAGCGAGGGCGCCTACGCGCTCGAGGAACAGCTCCTTCTCCCTTCCGTTGAGCTCGAGCTGCTCCGGAGCCGGGGTCGTCTCCGGGTCGAACGGGCCCCGGGCCCGGTGGACGGCGTAGAGGACGATCGCCGCCGCATGCGAGAGGTTGAGCGTCGGGAACTCCCGCCGGGCCGGAATGTGCACGAGGAGATCGCACCGGCCCAGCTCCTCGCGCGAGAGGCCGTTGTCCTCGGGCCCGAAGACGACGGCGATCGTCCCGACCGAGCCGCGCACGATCTCACCGAGGCGCTCGGGGCTCACCGAGCGCCGCAGGTAGGAGGTCGACCGCCCCAGCGAGAGGTCGGTCGTCCCGACGACCAGGTCGGCGTCCCGGGTCGCGCGCTCGAGGGTCGGCGCCCGGGAGGCCGACGTGAGCAGCACGAGGCCCCCCATCGCGCGCCGTCGCGCCACCGAACCGATGCGGGCGCGGGAGGCGACCAGGATCAGGCGGCGGGCCCCGAAGTTGCGGGCCAGACGGGCGACCGCCCCGACGTTGCCGTCCTCCTTCGGTCGGACGAGGACGACGTCGATCTCGGCGGTCAGGACGCCGCCTCCTCCGCGAAGAGGCGCCGGACCATCCACTCCGGGTCGAACGGTCGTAGGTCCGAGTACCCCTGGCCCGTCCCGACGAAGACGATCGGCTTCTTGGTCACGTACGTCGCGCTCAGTGCCGCTCCCCCCTTCACGTCCGCGTCCAGTTTGGTGAGGACGAGGCCGTCGATCCCGATCGCCTGGTCGAACAGGCGGGCCTGGGTCACGACGTCGTTGCCGGCGAGGGCGTCGCCGACGAACAGCGTCAGCGCCGGCTGGGTGACCCGGCGGATCTTCTTCGCCTCCTCGATCAGGTTCTCGTTGGTGTGCTGGCGGCCGGCGGTGTCGACCAGGACGACATCGATCCCCTTCGAGCGCGCGTGCTCGATCGCGTCGAAGCCGACGGCCGCCGGGTCGCTCCCCTCCTGCTGGCGGACGACGCGTACGCCGAGCCGCTCGCCGTGGACGAGGAGCTGCTCGATGGCACCGGCCCGGTAGGTGTCGCCGGCGGCGATCACCACGGAGAAGCCGGCCGAGCGGAGCCAGACGGCCATCTTCGCTACCGTGGTCGTCTTGCCCGTGCCGTTCACCCCCACGAACAGCAGGACGAACGGCTTCGGGGCGTGCGCCCGTACCTTCGCGGCGAGGTCGAGCGGAGGCTGGGCGAGGACCGCCCGCACGCTCCGCTCGAGGGCCGAGCGGATCGCGCCCTCGGCGTCGACCCCGCGTCGCAGCTTGCGGCCGGCGAACTCCTTCCGCACGTCCTTGCGGAGACGCTCGACGACCGGGAGCGCCACGTCCGACTCGAGGAGGCCGATCTCCAGCGTGTCGAGCAGGTCGTCCAGGTCCTCCTCGGGGAGCCTCTGGGCGAACAGCCCCTCCGCGAACACCCCCTCGGAGCCGCCGGAAGCGCCCGGGGGAGCGCCGGAGGTCCCGGGACGAGGGGCCGGTGGACGCGCCGGGGGCGCCGACGACGGGGCCGCGACGGGAGGGGACTCCTCCGCCTCGCGACGCCTCAGCCGGGCCTTAAGCGCCGCCCACATCGCCGCCCGCCGGGGCCGAGCGCGAGGCGCTCTCGAGCCGCTGCGAGACGAGCTGGATCCGTTCGTCGAGCGCGGCGATCTGACCGTCGAGATCGCGCACCGCCTGGTCGAGCCGGCCCAGCCGCTGCGCGAGGAGCTCGGTCACCTTGGGACGGTCCATCTCGACCACGACCCCGGAACCGACCCCCACGAGCACCGGGGAGCCGGGATCGAGCCGACCCCGGACGTAGGCCTCGCCCCCGAGCGGGACGAGGTACTCGGTCGTCGTCTCCGCGCGGTCGACCCCCTCGAGGCTCTCGCGCGCTCGTGCGTGGTCCTGTCGGGACGCCCCGAGGATCTGCCGCTGCTGAACGAGGCTGCTGAGCTGGTTGCGGTAGGCCTCGAGCCGGACCAGGTCCTCTTCGACCTGCCGCTCGGGGCTCGGCTTCGCCGACCCGCTCATGGGCTCTCGGCCGGGCCGACCGAGTCGATGCGGATGAGGGAGCGCTTGACCCCGTGGCAGCCACCGATCTCCGAGTAGGCCCACTCTCGGGCCATCTCGGGCGAGGGCGCGTCGTGCTCCTTCGTGAACGGCTGCCAGTACCCGCGACGGGCGAGGAACGAGCCGACGACTCGGTAGCTCGGCAACGGAACGCCTCCGGCGCGGGCGCACAGGGGTCCCCCTCTTAACACCTGCCGAGGAGGGGGAACCGCGCTCCGGGCTACCCGGCAAGCGCGACGACGGCTCGCCAGCGCGCGGTGACCTCGTCGTCCGTCAGCCCGACCGTCGGCGAGAACAGGACGATCTCTCCCCAAGCCTCGCGCGCCCCCGGATACTGCTCCACGGCAAGGGGAAGGACGATCCCGTCGGCTCGCATCGCCTGAACGGCGGCCCCAAGAACCCCGCCCCAGGACGGAGGGTCGGCCTGGGCGACCTCGATGCGCACGGTGGGGTCGAAGCGGCTCAGCACCGAGCGGGCCATCGGTTCCCCGGCCGGGGGGCTCACCACGGCGACCCGGCACCCCCGCTTCATCATGAGGTAGGCGCCCAGAGCGCCCCGCTCGCCGTCCACCAACGCCACCA
>Ga0187780_10002796_pt1 | contig 13116 bp, 12 predicted proteins | sample 1015_Q2_SP10_20__FD_132429 | JGI IMG/M metagenome (GOLD analysis project Ga0187780, IMG submission 132429) | Tropical peat soil microbial communities from peatlands in Department of Meta, Colombia - 1015_Q2_SP10_20_MG | ecosystem: Environmental > Terrestrial > Soil > Wetlands > Peat | place...
CCAGCTCGCCGCGGCGGGCGCCGCCGCCGCCGCTCTGCTGTTCGGCGTGGCCGGGCCGGTCGTCGCCGTCGCCGTCACACTCGTCGCGTACCAGCTCCTGACTTCCGGCTGCTCGGCGCTCCTCGACGCCGTCGGGGTGAACGCGATCGCCCCCCGGCCGGAGCTCTACGGCCGGTTCCGGGTGCTCATGAGCATCTCGTTCGCGGTGGTGGCGCTGGCCGCGGCGCTGTACAAGAAAGGCTCCTACCAGCAGGCGGAAGGCCTGTATCGCGAGATCCAGCGGGATCGCCCGACGGATCGCCGCGTCATGTTCGGTCTGGGACGCGCCCTTCTGGCCCAGCGGGCCTACGACCGGGCGCTGGAGGCCTTCGAGGCGGCGGCGAAGCTCGGGGAGAGTAGCGGCCAGTTTTCGGCTGACCGGGGCGAGAGCTTGATGCGGCTGGGGCGCTACCAGGAGGCGATCACGGCCTACCGCCAAGCCCTGCGGAGCAATGTGGAGCAGGTGACCTGGCGTCTCAACCTCGCCATCTCGCTGGCGCAGCTGGGCCCGGCTACGGCGGGAGAGGCGGAGCAGCAACTGCGCGAGGTCCTGGCCATGGACCCGGGGAACGCCCGCGCCTGGGAAGAGCTGCAGAAGCTCGGCAAGCGGTTCTGATCGGCGCCGGCACGTTGCGGTGGCCTGCTTGACATTGGATCGTTCGGCGCGCGCATACGCCTTTTCGCTTGCCGACCCGAGGAACGTCCCGTAGAATCCGTCGCCCTGGGAACGGAGATGACGATGATGTCGTGGCTGTGGAATGGCGATGAGCCGGGCGGCGAGGATCGGATCGACTTCATCACCGGGGATCTGGCGGTGGGGAGCCTCGTGGCGGCGTCGGATTTTGAGGCGCTGACCAGGCACGGCATCCGTGCCGTCGTGGACGCCAGCAATCACCGGGAAAACTCCCGCTTCCCTGGCATCCATTATCACGAGGTGCCCATCGACGATCCGGACCAGCGGCTGACAGCGTTCCTGCCCGGCGTGGTGGCGTTCGTTGACGAGGCGCGTCGGCACGGGCCGGTACTCCTGCACTGCGTGGCGGGGATCTCCCGCTCCCCGGTGCTGGCCCTCTGCTACCTGCACGAACGCCACGGCCTGTCGCTGGCGGCTGCGCTCGAGCATGTCCGGTCCCGCCGCGCTCAGGCCAACCCGCATCCGTTGTTCCTCCGCATGGTCCACGAGTACTACCAGCAGCACCTTGCGGAGGAGGATCTGGTGGGCGGCCGGGGGCAGCCATGACCCTTCAACCCATGGAGGACTACTTCGACGACCGGGTGAGGATCGAGAGGCGGACTCACGACCGGATGCAGGCCAGCCTGACCTTCACGGCCGACCTACAGGGGCCGCCCGAGGCGGGGCACGGCGGGGGAGTGACCGCCATGCTCTTCGAGATGGTGCGCCTGTTCCGGGGCGAACGCAGCGGCGCGAGTTCCATGCCGAGGCCGGTGCGGATCGACGTCGCCCTGCATCGCGAGGTGCCCCTGGAGACACCGCTCCGGGCCGAGGTGGAGGCTGGGGAGGGGGGCTGGCACAGTCGCATCCTGCGGGAGGATCGGCCCATCGCCGAGGCCCTGGTGTCAGGGGTGGAGGGGCCGCTGCCGCCGATACTGCCAGAGATGCGCCGAAGGTGGGAGGACTCGAGCCGACAGGCCCACGAGGTTCCGGGCTACGAGTTCTGCCTGGCCTGCGGTCTGCGCAACGCCAGAGGCGCCCAGGTCCGATTCGACTACAACGACGCCCTGGTGTGGAAGCGCCTCCAGCCGCAGGCCCACTTCCGCTGCGCGGACGGCAGCCTGTTTCCCGGGTACCTGTGTATCGTGGCGGATGAGATTGGCTGGTGGATGGGGGCCTTGCGCCAGGGGGAATGCGGCCTGTCAAACCGCCTGACCGTGTGCCTCGGCCGGCCGGTCGCTTACGGCGTCCCCCTCCTGATCCTGGGCGATCGGTCGGGCGTGACCGCGGCCGACACCAAGGGGAGAATCTGGCAGACCCAGGCCGCCATCGTCACTTCCGACTGGGCACCCGTCGCCACGGCCCAGGTGCAGTTCGCAGGCAGCCGGGCCTTCACCAAGGTCATGCTGCCCCGATTTCTCCCGGGCGAGGACCCGGCCGCACTGCGCCGCGTGTTTCCGCGCTACGCCGCTCCGCCGGATGCCTCGGAATCCGCCGGGGGCACGAGCGGCGCGGCCTGACAACGCTCCGGCCCCAGTGAGCGTATCTTCCCGATCCCCGCCCACCTGGAGAGGCGATCCGACTCAGACGATGAAACCGAATATGGACGACATCACCCCCGACACCCTCTTGGACGCGGTGAAATCCCTCTCCCCTGCGGGGCGCGCCGAACGTCTGGCATTTCTCCGCGCCGTCGGCATCCGGCTCCCCCCGAAGACGGCGAAACGATGGCCCGCATCGCCGACAGCCTGGAGCTCGTGCTGGGCTGACCGTGTGAGGGAGTCGGGGTGAAAGCGGTCGAGCGGTCAGGCCCGGCCGCCCCGGATCCTGGGAACGATCAGCACCTGATCGCCGTCCGCCAGGCGATGGTCCTTCTCCATGGTCGCGCCGTTGACCCGGACATCCATCTGGCCGTTGACACCCAGCTCGTGGAGCAGGGTGCCGAGGGTCAACGGCTCCTCCCGCATGAAGTTGGTCACGCCCTTTCCCATGGTGACCACCCTCACCGTGATCGCCGTTTTCTTGTCCAGCGTGACTGTTCTCATGTGTCCTCCTCCTTCCATCGCCGGGTCCCTTCTCTCAGGGGACGGGCCCGGACTCCTTGGCCCCGTCCCCGCATCCAGGGACGGAGCACGATGCCAAGCCCTCCGCGCGTCAGGACGCCACTAGCGTCATCGTCTTCAGGTCGAAGAAAATTTCGCGTGGGCCTAGCTCCCCGGTGGCGAACTTCTTGACCTGATCCGCCATCAGACTCGCCATGGCAAAGCCCGTGTAAATGATGGCACCCGCCGTGCATGGGAGGGGCACGGTCTGGCTATCCTCGTAGAGGCTCCCCTCGTAGCAGCGGACGTCGTCAGGGTCGGACGGCCGGATGGCATACAGGCGGCACACCTCCGCGCCCAGCCTCCCATCCAGGTACAGGGGGATGCCGGCCCGGTGGCGCACACACTTGGCCCACAGCGTCTTGCGGGTGACCATGCTGTCCACGCCGCTGACGACGATCCCCTGCAACCGCTCCCCGTCAAGCCTGCGCAGGTGCGGCCTGGCCCGGATCCCAGTGAAGGCCTCCAGGATCTCAGCCAGGACTTCCACCTTGGGTCGCCCGACATCCGTCAACCGGAACAGCTGGTTGGGGACGTTGTGCTCCTCCACGCGGTCGTCGTCGTAGAGGTGCACGTTGGAGCACCCCAGCTTCCCCAGGGCCAGGGCCGCGAAGCTGCCGATCCCGCCGCAGCCCGCCAGGTGGATGGGGGTCTCCAGCGCTTCCGGTCTCACCATGTCAAGTTGCCGCAAGAACTCCATGCTCGGCCTCTTGTCCGGCCTCCGGCCAATGGAAGACGGGAAGCCGCCACTCCGCCGGGTTCACCGTCTTGAGAAAGTCGATGAGGACCTCTGCCGCCGCGGCCAGCTGGAATTCGCCCAGCAGCTTGGCCATGCCCTCGCGGACGCCGCCCAGACATGGCCGGCCTGCGTGGACGTGCGGATGATCGAATGGCCCGACACGGTTCGTGAGATTCACGACGCGGACATCGCCGTTGAACGAGAGGTCGACCTGAAACCTCCCGAGGCTGTAGCGTCGCCCCTCATGCCCCGCCAGGATGGGACCGGTGGTGAGACGGATCCAACCGTCCTCACGATGGGCGTCGCAGACCTCGGGCAGCGCCCGGACCCGGTCCAATTCCTGTCCAACCACTTCCAGGGGATCCTGCCATTCGTCGGAGAGGCGCAGGCGCCGGCGGCCCTCGCGCAGGCGTCGCGTGTCGGTCGCGATCCGACGGGCCATCTCCTCCACGCCTTCTTCCAGGATGGCGATCTCCGCCTCGAGGAAGCGGATCTCTTCCACCAAGCGCTCCCGGCAGGCGCCGATGTAGGCCTGGCGGGTAACCTTGCGGTGCGCCAGACGGCAGGCGCGGGCCAGGGCCTGCGTCTCGTCCCGAAGCAGACGCAGTCGGTCCTCCACCTCATGCGCCGGGACGCCCCGTTCCCTTGCCACAGCGAGGACCACGCGCGGAAGGCCCAGATCCAGATGGCGGCGCAGCAGGACTGGAACCCAGGCCCCCTCCTGACCCAGGAGATCGAAGAGACAGTACAGGTTCGTTCCGAGGTACTCCCCCACGAGACGTCCATCCCCATCCACCAAGGGGACGCCCCGACCGAACTGCGTTCGGGGCTCCAGGGCGCGGCATAGGCCCTCCAGGAGCGGAATCCCGTACACCGTCGGCAATTGAACCAGAGACACCCGAGACCATACCCCAAGAAAAACTGGGAGCGTTGGCAGGGCGAAGGCGTGGACGTGCACGGCTCCACCGGCAGCAGGAGGGGAGTAGCAATTGGCCGCGATGCGGAAACTCATGGGGATGTCGAGGATCGTGGCGTATCGCGAGATGACGGCCCGGATCGCTTCGCCATGCGGGAAGGCGTCGCACACACCTTGCGGGCCTTCCCCCGGGGCCACCCAGAGCGGAGGTGGATCGGAGGCATCCCGACCTCGGAGAGGCCGGGATGCCCTCAGGAGGAGGGCATGCCAGCTCCTGGCGAGACGGGAGCGCTTCGGCTTCTGTGGCGTGTGGCTCGACGTGTCGTTCATACCGCTGGCGCCGTTTGGAAGGAGTCAGAGGGGGAGGACGGCGGGGGATACCCGACGCCCTCTTTGCTGGTACCATGCGACCCGTTGTCTGTCAAGGAATATTCGGAGTGAAAAGGTAGAGGCGACCCGATTAACCGTCTTTTAATCGCCAAGCTGTGACCCCGCTATTATTCAACGGGTTGTGGGTTGGCAGATTTACATTGGATTGAGTCCCGATTCATGGAGACGGATTCGTGATGGTTAACGGCGTCTGGAAGAGGGAGGCCCGGTGGAGTGATAGCGCAAACGGAAGCAAGAATTGCGAGGGTAAGAAATGATATTCCTCATCTTAGTCGAGCGGGTCCTCCCTGAGCGGCTTCCGACCGGCAAAACCTTCCTGGAGACCGTGCCAGTGGAGGATCTCCGTCTCGCCAAGACGCCAGCACAGAAACACTTCTTCCCGCCCCCGGCGAGTGAGGAAGTCGACCAGGCCGTGGTCCAGATCCTTGACCACGCAGCCCCAAGACTCGATCTGCTGCACGCCTTCGTGAATCTCGGCGAGGAGCCGCGCACTCTCCGTCTTGGCGTCCGCAACATCGCTGCCCGGGACAACCCCCCCATCGCGGCTGGCCCTGGCCCGAAATTCTTCCAGCGCTTGCTGGTGCTCGCGGAGTTGCTGGCGCTTGGCCTGGAGGCGGCGCATCGATGGCTCCAGCGTGGGGAGCAACCTGTTGGCCTCACCGCAACTGAAAAACTTGGGTGTCACGGCGCAGGGCGTCGGTCACGGGTGGGGGGCGGGAGGATCGAAGACGCAACTCAAGACCTCCAGGATCGTGCGTGCGGCGAGGAGAGCGGTGCGCCGGGACGGATCCAGGTACGGGTTTACCTCGACGAGATCCATCCCCCGGAGGCGCAGGCGTCCTGTCAGCGACCGCACCAGGCGCACGACGTCCCGGAAGGCCAGGCCTCCCGGCTCGGCGAAGCCGGTGCCGGGGGCGGCGGCGGGGTCGAAGGCGTCGATGTCCAGCGTGAGGTAGGCATCGCCCGAGAGGTCTGCCCACCAGTCCCGCCCGGGCGCCTCCAGCACCTCCGCCGCCGTCACGATGCGGTTTCCCAGGGCGCGCGCTGCCTCGTAGTCCTCGACGCTGGAGACGATACTGCGGATGCCGATCTGGGTGAGGCTTCGCACCTGGCGGAGTTCCCGGGCCCGGCGCATTGGGCTGGCGTGGGTCGTGCGGGCACCGGCCAGCCGGTCCACGAAATCCATGTGGGCATCGATCTGGACCAGGTGGATGGGCGTGGCGGAGAAGGCCGGGAGGACGGCGGCCGTCACGCTGTGGTCCCCGCCCAGGCACACGGGGAAAATCCCGCGGGCGAGCAGCGCGGCCACCGCCTCGGCGATCCGCCCGGCGTTCTCCTCCCGCAGGGTCGGGATGATATCCACGTCGCCGGCGTCGCGCAGCTCCAGCGCGGCCAGCATGGGCCGTCCACGCTCGGGATCGTAGTAGCCCCGCCCTCGCTTGTAGTACGGGAACTGGGTGGAGGCCTCGCGGATCGCCCGGGGGCCATAGCGCGCCCCCGGGTGTTGCGTCGTCGCCTCGTCGGTGGGAAGGCCGAGGATCGCGGCGTGCGGCGCGGGCGATTCGACCGGATCGTAGCCAGGGACCTTGGCAAAAGTGGCGATGCCGGTGAAAGGCATGCTCACGAGCGGACCCCACACTGCAGCCGGGCCAGGAGGGCGTCTTTGAGATCCTGGCGGTTCCGCTCCGTGAGCCGGTACAGCTCCACCGTCGAGCGTCGCTTCAGGCCATCAATCCACGGTTGCGGCGCCTGCAGGATCGTCCCCAGGACGGGCTTCCGCGAGGCGAGCGCCGCCTCCAGCGCCGGGGCGAACCGGGGAGAGCAGAGCTCCATCTTGCCGATCTCGTCCACCACGATCAGGTCGGCTCCAGCCGTGGCCGCCTCCAGGGCCGTGACGCCCACGGCCTCGAAGGCCGCCACATCCACGTGGTAGCGGCCGACCCGGGGTCCTTTCACCGCCGTGGCATGGGCCAGGATGCCAACGCGGCCATCCAGGGCGCTCACCCGGAAGCCGACGCGCTCTCCGCCCTCCCGAATTTCCTCCGTGACGAAGCCGCCGGCTCTGAGCGGCGATTCGGCGACCACGGCACGGATCAGCGTGCTTTTGCCGGTGCCCGGCGCGCCCGTGATCAGAAGCGCGGTGCCCATCCTGGTTGCCGTCGTTTTTCCGGAGCCAGCCTGCACGTCCCGGCACCTCGCCCCATCACTTCACCTGGGGCTCGAGCACCTGGATGTTGTGGGTCGCGGCCGCCGCCTTGGGGTCCTGAGGCGCGTACTGCTGGAACAGTCGGAACTCATCCAGGGCCAGCTGGAGCAGGCTGCGTCTTTCATCCACACTGCTGAGTCGGGCCTTCTGGATGTAGGCCACGCCCAGGTTATAGTGGGCATCCGCCAGGGTCGGTTGCAGCTCTACGGCGCGGCGATAGGCTTCCACCTTCTCGTCCACCAGTGACCGAATCTTCTCTCCCAGCACCACACCCAGGTTGTAGTAGGCGTCTGGGTCATCGGGGCGAAGCCGGATGGCCTCGCGGAAGGCCTGGATGGCCTGGTCGCTTTCCCCGGCATCCGCGCAGGCCAGCCCGAGCTGAAAGCGAATCGAGGCATCGGCCGGAGCCAGGCGGGCTGCCTCGCGGAACTGGGCAGCAGCCAGCTGGGGCTGGCTTGTCCTCCGATAGACGTCGCCCAGGGTCACGTGGAGCTGGGAGTCATCTGGCCTCTTGGGCAGCACCTGGTTCAGTTCGGTGATGGCGCGCGGAAGGTTCCCACTGGCGCGATAGGCCAACCCCAATCCCAGGCGGGCATCGACGTGGTCCGGAGAGATCTCCAGCGCCCGGGTGAAGGCCTCGATGGCCTGCCCGGGCTGGCGCAGTTCGAGGAGGGTGATGCCCAGATTGTGGTGGGCCTCGACCAGGTCGGGATTCAACCGGATCGCCTGGCGAAACTGATAGAGGGCGTATTCCAGGTCGCGACGCTGGAGCGCAGCGACGCCCGCGTTATAGCGCTGGATCGACTCCTGGATGCTCGGATCATTGGTGGCCGGCGACTGGACACTCGCCGGTGGGGAAGGAAGCGGTTGGCTGGCCGTGGGTGGGTTGGCCGGGGCCTGGGTCCCCGCCGCTGGCGTCTCCGGATCGGCCGCGGCCGCGACGCCTGCGGCCGCGGCCAGGACCACCAACAACAGTGGAACCGTCGTTCGCCTCATGGGTTCTCACCCTCCGGCCGGCCGGCCTGCGGAGTCCGGACGAAGGCCTTCTCGGCTGCCAGGATGGGCGCGCTCTCCCGGAGGGCCAACGCGATGGCGTCGCTCGGGCGGGAATCGAGGACGACCTCTGTTCCTTCAGCGTCCAGGATCAGGTTGGCGAAGTAGGTGCTGTCGTGCATGTCCGTGATGACGACGCGCTTCACCTTGGCGTGCAGCCGGTGGATCGCCTCCAGCATGAGGTCGTGGGTGTAGGGCCGGGGGGGCTGGATCCGCTGCAGAGGCAGGAGGATCCCCTGGGCCTCCATCGAACCGATGAACATGGAGAGATCACGCTTGTCCTGCTTGGCTCGCAGAAACACCATGGGCATCCCGGAGGCCGGATCGGGTGCGACACCCATCACCTCCATCTCGTAGAGGGTCCCGCCGGTCTTCGGCGGCTCGGCCGCCCATGCCATCGCCGATACCAGGATGGTCGCCGCTACGGCCGCACGGGCCAGACCCCTCCCTGCGTTGCGCATCTTCAAACTCCTTGGATCTCTCGTCCCATCTCGGCCCGGGCCGCGAATCCCCTCCCCGCCGGGCCGAAGCCCCATGGGCCCTGCCCGCGAATGCGACTCGCGCATTCGCGAACGATGCGGCTCAGAAGAACTTCACCAGGACCCGTTCCCCCTTCTCCACCAGGTCCACGTTGGCCGGGATCTCGATGTAGCCCTCGGCATCGGCCATAGAGGTGATGGCGCCCGATTCCTTGAAGACGGGAACCACCTCGCCACGCTCGACCCGCACCGGTAGGTACTGGTGCCGCCCGATGGTGGAGGTGTAGCGGCGAGACATGGGCAGCTCGACCCCTCCCATCCGCGCCTCGGGGAGGCGCGCCAACTTGCACAGGACCGGGACCAGCAGGCCGTAGCCGTTGGTGAGGCAGGAGGTGGGGTACCCGGGCATCCCCAGGAGCAGTTTCCCCTCGATGACCCCGCACAGGGTCGGCTTCCCCGGCTTGACCGCAATGCCGTGGAACTTCACCTCGCCCATCCCCTCGACTACCTCCACCATCACATCCCGTTCGCCCACGGAGCTGCCGCCGGAGAGGACGATGATATCGCAGGCCAACGCCTCGCGGAGGCTCCTACGCACGTCCTCCACCGTATCCTTCATGATGGGAAACAGCCTGGGGATTCCTCCGCTCTCCTGGATCAGGGCCGAGAGCGTGTACGAGTTGATGTCGTAAATCCTCCCCGACTCCAGCGGATCGCCGGGGCGCACGATCTCGTTCCCCGAGGGGATCACGGCCACGATCGGCCTGGCAAAGACGGGGACCTCCGTGATCCCCAGGGCGGCCAGGACGCCGATCTTGCTCGGGTCGAGGCGGGTACCGGACGGCAAGACCTCGCGGCCGGTCTGGATGTCTTCGCCCTGGGGGGAGACGTTCTGGCGAGGATAGACCGGCTTGTAGATCTTCACCTTTCCGGCATCTGCGGGATCCCCTTCCAGTTCCGTGTCCTCGACCTGCACGACGGCATCGGCCCCTGCGGGAATCGGCGAGCCGGTGGCCACCTGGATGCAGGCCCCTCGCGTCACCTCGCCGCGAGCGGTCTCGCCGGCGTGGATCACCTCGATCAGACTCAGATGAGCCGGGTTGAAATTCCCGGCCCCGAAGGTATCCTGGGCAATCACGGCGTAGCCATCCATGGCGGCCCGGGGGAACGGCGGGACGGACATGCCCGCCACGATGGGTTCGGCCAGGACGCGACCCGCGGCCTCCAGCAGACCCACGCGCTCTGACCGGCTGATGGGCTCGACGCAGTCCAGGAGGATGCGCATCCCATCCTCCAGGGCAATGAAGGCCTTCATGAGCTTCATGGCCATGGCACGCCTCCGAAAGACACAAGGGCCCCGGGAAACCGCACCCGGGGCCAGGGAGAATTCCCGTGTTACTGGATCAGCCGTCTAGAGGGGCTTGATGCAGCGCACCAACCGCCAGCCGTTCATCATCATCACGTTGATGCGGTACATCTGATCCGGAGACAGGGCCACCTTTTCCAGGAGCGGCTTGAGCTTGAGATCGGTCTTGAAGCCGATGCGGGTGCAGACGGGGGCCAGCATCCACTCCACGGCGCCGAGGATCGGGTTCTCGCTCCTGAAATGGTTCAGGATCACGAGGTGGCCCTCGGGCCGGCAGACACGCCGCATCTCGAGGAGCGTCCTCACGGGGTCCGGCACCGCGCTGATCACGTAGGTGGCCAGGACGTGGTCGAAGGTGTCGTCGGAAAACTCGAGGCTGGAGGCATCCATCAGCCCCAGCGCCACGTTGGTCAATCCGAGCTCCTTCGACCGCTCCCTGGCCTTCTGCAGCATCTCCGCCGAGATGTCGATGCCCGTCACGCTGCAGTCGCGGGGGTACAGGGGAAGGTTCAGCCCCGTCCCCACCCCGATTTCCAGGACGCGATCGCCCGGCTTGATCTGCAGCAGATCAATCGCGGCCACCCGGCCGGAATGAAAGATCTTATTAAACAGGATGTCATAGACCGGCGTTAGAATGGCGTAGGCGCGCGTGACCGTGTGATAATCCAGCATCCGTGCGCTGGCCGCCTCACCCCCCCGGATGTTCTCCAGGCCGATGCTTTTCCCGTTCGCCAATGTGCTCACCTCCTTGTCCCTTCTTGAAGCAGCGCATTATAGCCGAATCTCCCGCCATTCGATAGGATTTTTTCCCCGAAGTGGACGGGCAGTCTAGTTGCCCGCCCCTGATAGTCCCGGTAGAGGAGGTACCCGTGCGTCCGGCCGAATTCGAAAAGCCTCCGGGTCAGTTCCACATCCGCCTTGCAGTATTCAATGATCTTGTTCACCTCGCCGGCCTTCCACCAGGCGAGGCTCTGCAGACCGTCGGCCAGCTTCGGGACGCCCAACGTCTCCTGGGCCAGGTGATTCAAGCTCAACCGGAAGCCCAGGCTCGCATGCACTGCCTCCAGGATGTCCAGGGCGGGCAGCGCCGCGTAATCCACGTCGCGGTATCCCCGCAGGACCCCGAAGTCGAACCGCCGAAGGTTGAACCCGATGATGCAGGCGGCCGAGGTGAGATCCGCCAGCAGATCGTCCACCTGGGCCTCGGTGTAGACCCGTGCCTCGCCCGTCACGAGCTCCGCGGTGACTGCCACGGCCAGGCCCATCCGGTCGCAGTTCTCCCAGCCCCCCACCTCTTCGGCGCTCCGCTGCGTCTCGATGTCGAGGACCAGGACGCGGGGAACGTCTGACCGGGGCGCGTGGGGTGTTGTGGCAGCCGTGAGGGAGGCCGGGGACACTCTGGGCAGGGGGGGGACTGCCGCGGAAGTGACAATCCCCGCGTCCTCCGGGATCTGGATCAGGCCGAGGAGGCCCTGGAGGGTGAGGATGGCCGCCCCCTTGTCCAGCGGCTTGTTCCCCGAGCCGCACTTCGGCGAGTGGATGCAGGAGGGGCAGCCCGTCTCGCACGGACAGTCCTGCAGGAGGCGGAGGGTATGGGCCATGAGGTCCTCCAGGACGCGGTAGCAGCGCTCTGCCAGGCCGATCCCCTCGGGGTATCCGTCATAGATAAAGATCGCCGGCCGGCCGACCTGCGGGTGGAAGGTGTACGAGATGCCGCCGACGTCACCGCGGTCGCAGAGGGCGAAGAGAGGGAAGAGACCGATCATGGCGTGCTCTACGGCATGGATTCCGCCCATGAAGTGGAGGCCGCCCGGCGCCGAGTACTTCACGTGATCGCGAATCTGCTCCGGGATCTCGAACCAGAGGCCCTGCGTCTCGAAGGTGTGGGGGGGCAAATCCAGCGGGTAACTTCCGATCCGGTCCTGGCCGAAGATCCGGCGCTTCTCGAAGCCGGTGACCCGCTCGGTCACCTTCAGCCGCCCCAGGCGCGCCAGGCTGCCCTTCACCTGACGGAACTCCTGGCAATGCAGGATCTCCGTCTCCTTCTCGCCGCTCACCTGGGTGTAGTAATCCACCTCGACTGGGCGGGCCCTCACCTTGCGCTGGGCGAGGTCCAGGGCGGTGACTTCAAACTGGCGCCCCTGGTGCAGATACACGGCCCCCGGGTGGCACTCGTGGACGGCGCGGAATCCGTCCACGCTGCCGATCGTCTTGCCAGCCTCGTCCAGGATGGCGAAGGCCTCGCCGATCCCGCGGATGCCGATCTCTCGGGCCGGGTTCCTGCGGCGGGCGTACCATTCGCGCCCGTCGGCGCTCTGCATCAGGCGCCGCCCCGCGGCAAGCTCGGCGATCCGCTCGGCGAGATCGGGGGCGTACAGCGCCGCGTCGGCCGGGCCGAGGGGCAGCTCGGCCGCGGCCGCCACCAGGTGGTCCGAGAGGATCCGGCGGTTGCGCGGGTCGATCACCGCCGCCTCGGGGCTGCGGGCGAAGAAGTCACGGGGATGGCGCATGAAGTACTGATCCAGGGCGTCGGGTAGAGCGATGAGGATGATCAGCGCCTCCTGGCCGGCCCGTCCGACACGGCCGCCCCGCTGCCAGGTGCTGGCGATGCTGCCGGGGTAGCCGACCAGGAGGCACGCGTCCAATCCCCCGACGTCGATTCCCAGTTCCAGGGCCGAGGTCGAGACGACGCCCATCAGCTTCCCGTGGAAGAGCCCGCGCTCGATGGCGCGCCGTTCCTCCGGGCGGTACCCCGCGCGGTAGGCCCGGATGCTGTCCCGCAGGTGGGGGGCCGCTTGGTGGGCCCACAGGGTGATCAACTCGGCGATCTTCCGCGCCTTGGCGAAGGCAATGGTCTTGAGGCCGCCCTGGATGCAGTGAAGGAGCAGGTCAGTCGCTTCGCCGTAGGGGCTCCTGGTCGGGTTCACGAAGACGAAGCGCTTGCCCCGGGCCGGAGAGCCGTCATCGTCGATCTGGACGAAACCGCGAGCGGCCAGGGCGCCGGCGAACTCCGCCGGGTTGCTGATCGTGGCCGAGCAGGCGATGAAGCGCGGCTGGCTGCCGTAGAAGGCCGTCACGCGATGCAGCCGGCGCAGGACATGGGCGATGTGGGAGCCGAAGATCCCTTTGTAGGTGTGCAGCTCATCCAGGACC
>Ga0187780_10002797_pt1 | contig 13115 bp, 10 predicted proteins | sample 1015_Q2_SP10_20__FD_132429 | JGI IMG/M metagenome (GOLD analysis project Ga0187780, IMG submission 132429) | Tropical peat soil microbial communities from peatlands in Department of Meta, Colombia - 1015_Q2_SP10_20_MG | ecosystem: Environmental > Terrestrial > Soil > Wetlands > Peat | place...
ACGAGTCAAATCGTTCCGACCTAAGACTGATGATAATTCACATGAGCCGCGGTCTCTGAATTGAAGCGATTAGTGTCTTTCTCGGATCACGGTGATGAGCGTGAAGAGGATTAGACCCGTGAATAGCGCTAGACACCCAAGCAAGGCCGAGGCAATGGAAACCAATGCTAAGTTTGTTACGACACGTCCGAATCTCTGGTAGTAGTCAAGGGTCATAAACCCGAAGATCAACGAATTAGCCAATAACAGCAAAGCGAAGCCGCCGTAGAAGAGCAACGGGTGCCTAATCGAAACGAACTTTACTACGCTGAATGCCACGTCAAGTGAATGCATCAAAGGATTGTGAGTTGACGTCTTACCACCGCCATAGTTCACTTCTATTGGGACTTCAACGATGCGCATCCCGGCTTTGTCGGCGCGCATAATTATCTCCGAGTCAACACCCATTCCATACTCCGCCGCCACCAAAACGTCCATAGCTTTACGCGAATAGGCTCGGAAACCGCTCTGCGCATCAATCACTCGATCCCCAACCCTCACCTGGGTAGCGTGATCCAGAACACGTCCGCCCACCCACCTGTGTTTTGACATATCGGCTGGCCGGGTCATCCGGCTGCCGATTACTACATCTGCCTCCGATTTCTGCAGGGCGCTTACAAGTTGAGGTATTTGCAAGGGATCATGTTGCCCATCCCCATCCAAAGTCACCAGCACATCCGCACCATTTCTCCTCGCCCAATCAAAGCAGTCTCGGATCGCCGCACCCTTTCCCAGATTCTTCTCATGCCTTAAAACGACTGCTCCCATTTTTTCTGCGATCAGGGAAGTATCATCTTGACTTCCATCATCTACGACCAGAACCTCGTCGACACGATCCATGGCGCGTGCTATGACCTTGGCGATCGTCACTTCCTCGTTGAATGCTGGGATGGCAGCGACTATCTTCAATTCAAATTCCGCTTCTCGTCCACGCGATGAGTTCAATGAGGCATTCAAGCTCGACAGCTGGTTTACGTTTTACGGTCGTCAGGCAACCAATGTTCAACGGTGAGGCTTAAAGCATCCTAGAATTGGATTTTATTAGTTTCTACGAGTTGTCGTACCTCTTCGAGGTTCTTGAAGGTACCAATGTCATAGTGGCGTTTTGTCGTTAGGTATGCATAGACTGGTTTCCCTTCGCTAAGAAGTCGCGGGATAACATCCTGTGCAAGGTCCATGTTGGGTTTGCAGTACGCTAACACTTCTCGTTCGATTATGTCGATTCCCATGCTAACAGGGTACTCTTTGAGGACGGGTTTCTCCTCGAAGAAGGTAACCCGACCGTCAGCGTCCACGCGGGCAACCCCATACTCGACGGGGACCGCAGTACTCATCGCAAGTGTGCAAATCGCTTTCTTCCTCAAATGGAACTCAATCATCTCGTGCAAATTCATGTTTGTCAGTACGTCGCCATAATATACGAGAAATCTTTCGCCAAGAAGGTGCGCCGCCACACCGAGCGCGCCGGCGGTGCCTACCCTCTTAGCCACGGAATATTCAAACTTCACGCCATACCGAGTACCATCGCCCAGGTGGTTTCGGAGTAGGTCATGCTCGTTCTCTGAGATGAGCAAAACAATCTCAGTGACGCCGTAGTGTTTGAGGTAGTCGATAATGTATTCGATGACGTAGCGGCTTCCTAGTGGAATCAGGGCCTTGGGCACATATGCCGTTATGGGGTAGAGGCGGGTCCCCGCACCTCCGGCTAAAATAGCCGCCTTCAATTAGCAAAACAACCTTTGCAGCGCACGCTCAACTCCTCTGGGTAAAAAGCCTTTGAGTTTCTTCTATCGTTCGCTCATTCGTTCCAAAACTCATTGCAAAGCAACATGTTGTCCCCAGAAATCTATGCATATTGAAAACGCATAGTAATATCAAACCTAGGCAGCCGACGGAAAAGGGGGGGTCTAGCATATGTTATACGCGTTGCCAGGCAGAGGGCTCATTGCTTAGCCTGTGGTGTTAGCGGGAGGCCCTTGCAGCCGACCTTCCCGCGAATTCGGCGGTTGAAGTTCGGGCAGGTAAAACATTCAACGAAGGATACGGCCTTCAACTTTACTGGGCAGTCGACGGCTTCTTTCTTCATCTTCGCGAGCATCTTGCCCTTAACTGTCCCTTTGATGGCTTCCAAGAATTCCTTCGGGGTCGGAATGGCCTTGGGCGGAAGGAATATGTCCACTATGTACTTGTCATCCTCACCCAATTGAACCGGGGCCTTGTCGTCCACGGGTGGAGTAGTTGCAGTCATGAGGTACTCAGGCTTTGGAATTGGCTTCATGCAATTCAATAAATAACTTTCTCCATACAAATCTGTAGATTCTTATAGTTTGGGGGTTGAAAGCTTGCGTTATCGCTTCTCCGGGTGTGGTGCAGCGTTGCAGGCTAGTAGCGGCACCTAGTGATGCAGAATTGGTCTTGTTCAGTGGGTATTACCTCTATGCCGTTGCAAGGCTGCTTCTGAAATATCCATTTGCCATAATCAAGCTGATCAATAACGGATACGATGATGCAGCCAGCGAGATAGTCACAAAGCTAGATATGGTCTGGTCTCAACATCCTATCGAAAGCAAAATCGTGGACGGTTTTAAAGTATACTTATCGAGCGAAGATCCTTGGCGAGTTTCAAGGATCATTGGGTTAGAGGGATTGTACGAACCGGAGGTAACAGCGCTCTTCAGAAGAATCGTAAAGAAAGGGATGAATGAGGTTGACATTGGTTGCAACGTTGGGTGGTTTTCACTCTGGGCCTGTAAGCTCGTAGGCTCTGAGGGCAAAGTCTACGCTTTTGATACGGACAGCGATTACACTTGTCTTCTTGCCAAATCGAAGGAAACCAACCACTTTTCCAACTTGCAAATTTTCAACATGGGCGGCGAACACCTAAAGGAGGCAGTTAAGGAACCCATCGACGTAGTGAAGGTTGATGTTGATGGTGATGAACCCAAGATTATTCAAAGTAACTTGGAACTCTTGCTTCAAGCTAGACACATCATTATGGAGTGGCATAAAGAGGATTGGATAGAAAAAGAAGCCTTAGCCTCTTCACTAATCGGTCAATTCGAAGTATTCCGTATTGTGCATTCTCCATTTCTTATTAAGAAAACCCCCTTTCGCAGCCTTTGGGAAACCAGAAACCGCTCCATCATCTACCTTAGAAGGGTGTGATGAGACTTCTGAACGGCGGCCTAGCTGTGTTTAGAAGGCTTTGCAGGTGATGTCAGAGCTGTTCTCGTTGATTGGAGCGAGTTCAAAGCCGTGACGGAAAGATCTATGCAAAGTTGGCATGTGTTCGTTGAGCGATACTTGGTGAACGCGCATTTTGTGTTTGTCATTTCTCTTGCCGTATATGTCTGCCTCGCGTTAAGGTGGCATTGGGCTGTACTCCTCAATACCTCCCCGGGCTCGGTAGGTCGATTATTGGAGAACACGACCGGAGATGAGCCTCACTACATTTTGATCGCGATGAATTTAGTCAATTACTACTCCCCCTTCATTGAGACCACGTACCGAAAAGTTGGTTGGCCGATCATTGACTGGCATAGTATCAGTGCTATTGATGGCCACTTTGTCTCAGTTCATGGAATAGGCCTCCCACTGCTGATCGCAGTGCCCGTCAAGTTTGCAGGCGCACCAGGCGCGGCATTGGTATCAACCGTGGTAATGGCTGCAACGAACTTCTTCGTGTACAAGCTGGTTGAGAACTACACTCGCAACAGGAAGATCGCGTTCTTGACAGCGCTAATCATGGCATTTTCAACCCCAATGCTTGTCTATTCTATCGGTGTCTGGACTGAAATCTACGCGGGCCTGATCATCACCTTTGCTACCTATGAGTTTCTGTACGTACCGACGACGCGATCTCGGGCGGCCCTTCTGGGAGTCGTGCTAGGGTATTTGCCACTTTTGAGATACGATTACTTGATTCTATCACTGATCATAGGAGCATACGGGGTCTTTTTCAAGCTTCGGAAGAAAAAGCCTGAATTGATCCTATTCGCAGTCGGAATGTTGGCAATGTTTTCTGCTGTCCCGATTTACCAACTCATTGCTTTTGGGAACCCATTCGCGATGACGAATCGTTTCCAACTCATCTACCATTTTCCTGCAGGAATGCTCGTGGGAGCGGCTGGTCAATTGGTAGACGGCGTACACGGTCTTTTCATTTATGCGCCGCTTTTCTATCTTCTAATTCTAGGTCTCCCCTTTTTCCTTCGCAAGCTTGATGGTAAAATAGTCGCGGCGATCGTCTGCACCGAGTGGTTGCTGATGTCCTCGTGGGTAGATTGGTTGGGAGGGTGGTCCTATGCGTCTAGACACTTAGTCGCTGTCATGCCGTTGCTTTCTCTGCCGTTGGCCGAGACGATACAGAGATTTGGTGCGAAGAAGATGTTCGTTCTATCAGCAGCGATTCTTGTCATCTATGGGATTCTTGTGAATTCGGTTAGCCTATATTTCAGGACATGGGGTGGGTACTCAGTAATGTGGATAAGCCGTAGACTCTTGGCAGGATTTAACGTTCTGGACATTCTCCCCAAGTTATCTCCGCCTATTCTCCTGTACCTCGCATCCTGGCCAACAATAAGTCTCCCTCCGACATACGATTGGATTGTAATATCGGTTACATTGTTCCTGATACCTTTTGCTTACTTCCTGAGGAGGGTTCGGCGCGGCTACCTCAGATTAACCCTGAGTCTTACGTCTGTCCTCTGGGATCTGTCTCTCCTTTACATTTCGTTAAACATAACTTCGTGGAGCGGATTTGCACTTCTCTCAAACGAGATACCAGCAGACGCATTATTCCTACTTGGAGTTGCGGCCGCAGCCGGAACAGTCATCGTCGGATTTTCGCACCCTAAATGATTTTGTGGAATAGGTCCATTCGTTTTCCTAGCGTTAGTTTCCTCGACAAGCGAGGCTGCTCGGTCATATGAAGGCGGGGTAACCCTCTAACAATCGCGACGGGCGTCCGTTCAGTTCCTTGGCCCATAACTAGCTCAGCTGCAGCCGCGACCTCATCCGCCAAACCAACGAATTTGTACCTTAACTCGTAACCAAAAATGTCCTCTAGGCCTCGGTAATCAACAATCGGATCAAAGCCCGAAACTCCTATGGCGAACTCCACCTGGCCAACGCGAAAAGGGCGGCTGTATGTGTCGGCAACAATCATGGCCAGCTTCGTTCCAGACAAGGTCTCAAGCTTAGCTCTAATTCTCTTAGCTGATGTATCTGAATTCTTCGGAAGCCTAGCATACCCGAGGCGCCCCTTCACGTTCGACTTATCAACACCTGCGTTCACACACACCATCCCGTCCTTCCTTTGAACAACTAGCGCTTGGCCGTCGGCGCGCAAAACCCGTCGCGTATCCATCAGGATTAATTCAACAAGCCTTGGATCCTTACCAGTCTTCCGTGACAGTGCGCGGGCTCTGCCACTTGGCTTAATCGTTGAAATGTCAACTTCAAGCCCCTCTGCCTTAGAGACTATCTTTTGGGAAACAACTATGACGTCACCATCAACAAATGCCAATTTCGCGTTTTTCACAGCCTCGAATATGAGCTGGCCAACATCGTCGCCTGGTTTCACTAGACCAATCTTTTCAATTCCGATGACTGAGACCGTTCGGGTCACATCTGGCACCCTTTCTAGCTAACGTGAGTTCCAACTGCGACAGCTGTACTAGTTGCTTAAATAACGTATGACCAATCCGCGCAAAACTCGCCCACAAAAAAACCCGAAAGGGTTGATGCAACTGACCACAATCGCTCCAGGAGTTCGATAGCTTGTTTGAACTGGGCGTAATGACGTTCGAGGGTCTTGTCCCTTGGGCAATTATCGGAATCGCGATCATCAGTTTGCTGTATGCTTGGTGGCTTCGCGGGGGAGTTTTGAAGAAAGACAAAGGCACGCCCAAGATGCAAGAAGTCTGGAATGCCATTCGAGTTGGCGCTGATGCCTACCTGAATCGGCAGCTTCGCACTATCCTCCCACTCATAGGCATGTTGGCAGTTGCATTATTCTTCAGCGTGTACGTGGTCCAACCCACGTCAGAAGCAACCGAAGTGTTCGGTAAGAACGCACAAATCATCGTAGCGGTCGGGCGCATGCTCGCCTTCATCCTCGGCGCATCATTCAGCCTTATCGTGGGCCAGTATGGAATGCGCATGGCGGTTCAAGCAAATGTACGTGTTGCCTCTGCATCACGACGAAGCTTCAACGAAGCCTTATCCATCGCCTACTACGCCGGGACAATCACTGGAATGCTAACCGACGGCTTAGGCCTTCTTGGTGGAACCTCAATCTTCATAATATTTGGAAAGGCAGCCCCAGACGCGCTGCTCGGGTTCGGTTTCGGCGGCACACTTCTTGCACTTTTCATGCGAGTTGGGGGCGGAATATACACCAAGGCAGCGGACGTAGGCGCCGACCTTGTTGGAAAAGTGGAGAAGGACATACCCGAAGACGACCCACGCAACGCTGCAGTAGTTGCAGATTTGGTCGGCGATAACGTGGGCGACTGTGCTGGGATGGCGGCGGACATCTTCGAATCATATGAAGTAACGATTGTTTCAGCTTTGATCCTGGGCTTGGCAGTGTTGGCTTTTGACCCGCAGCATAGGCTCATGTGGATACTTATCCCGCTCATCGTGCGCGGGATCGGCGTCATATCATCGATTCTGGGCACATTTACAGTTCCGTTTTGGACCAAGTTTCCAATCAAGTTCCTGAGAGCTGACAATGCGGAAGACGCGATGTTCCGCTCCTACGAGGTTTCTAGTATCAACACCGTTTTTTGGGCGTTTATTGTTGCGTGGTTGTACGGGAACGATTGGCGTCTCGGAGCACTCGTAGCCATCGGCGTTGGACTGGCAGTAAGCTTCAACCCGCTAACCTCCTACTTCACTGCCACGGATAAGAATCCGGTCAAGGATATCGTCAAAGCCACCGAGGCCGGGCCGGCAACCACAATTCTTTCTGGTCTAGCGAGCGGCTTCGAATCATCCGTTTGGGCGCTCTTGTACATAGTCATCAGCTTCGTGCTAGCGCTCCTGCTCTTTCCACCCGAGAACGGTAGTGTCTACACATTGTACGCCATAGCGATGATCGGAATCGGCATGCTAAGCCATACGGGCAACAATGTGGCTATGGACTCCTACGGCCCGATCAGTGATAATGCTAACGGCATCGGGCAGATGGCTTGGGAACAATTAGATGATGAGGAGACCAGGAAGGGCCGGCAGATCATGGCGGACCTCGATGCAGTGGGAAACACTACGAAAGCCATCACAAAGGGGATAGCAATTGCCTCAGCCGTAATCGCTGCAGTGTCTCTCTTCGCATCATACATCACAGCCACTGGCCTGCAGGCGATTAGCGTGTCAGACATCAGGGTCTTCATAGGCCTTCTACTGGGTGGCGCGATGCCGTGGTTGTTCAGTTCACTAAACATCCGAGCCGTTTCAAGGGCGGCCAAGCTGATAGTTGAGGAGGTCCGCCGGCAGTTTCGAATCCCAGGCGTTATGGAGAGTAAAGTATCGCCGGACTACCGTCAGGTCGTAGGTATCTCCACAGCTGCCGCGCAGAAAGAGCTCATACCCTTGGCGGTCATAGCGTTGAGCGTCCCCATCAGCGTGGGTCTGATGTTGGGCGTTGAAGCGTTGGGAGGTTTCTTGGCTGGGATCATCGTGTCCGGGCAACTGCTAGCTGTTTTCATGGCCAATGCGGGCGGGGCTTGGGATAATGCGAAGAAGACGATCGAGGATGAGCCACGCGATTTGGCCGCGAATACCGGCAAGGGCAGTGACCGCCACAAAGCCAGTGTAGTTGGAGATACGGTTGGCGATCCATTGAAGGATACTGCCGGTCCAGCTTTGAACCCCATGATCAAAGTCGTTAACCTCGTCTCCCTAATTATTGCACCAATAATTGTCGCCGCCAAGACGAGTTGGGCAACTTTTGTTGTAGCTTTGTTACTAATCGCCGCTGCGTCCTGGGCTCTTTGGCGCAGCAAGCGGGACGTCTCACCGGTTGAAAAAACTAGAAGCAAAAATTCAAACGTGCCCGGCTCAGTCTCGTGAAAACGGAAGTATCTATTCGAACCTTTGCAGTTCGCCCGGTTCACTTAAATAACGAAACATCTTCCTATGCGAGGTTTGGCTCCCGCGAAAGAGGAATAATGCTTGCTAATCGACTATGTCTTCGTAGTTAGTGCTCTTTCACTTGGCGTGGCCGCATACGTTGTCACCTGGATAATGAAACAGGACACTGGAACCGCGAAGATGAGGGAGATTTCCAACCTTATCAAAGACGGCGCCCAAGCGTATCTTGCTCGACAGTACAAGACCATCAGCATAATCGCCATAATCACGACTATTCTAATGGCGTTTGGCATAAGGGACGCAACTAACCCATGGCTCGGCGTTGACACAGCCGGAGGCTTCCTCCTAGGCGCGGTATGCTCAAACCTGGCCGGGTACATCGCGATGTACATCTCGGTCCGCTCGAACGTTCGCGCGGCGCGAGGTGCGATGAGCAGCCTGGACCGGGCACTGAAGATAGCGTTCCGGGGTGGAATAGTCTTCGGGCTTGCAGTCGTTTCAATGAGCCTGCTAGGCATATCAACGCTATTCCTCATTTTCAACGGCGACCCTCGGCTCATTGTCGGTTTCGGGTTCGGGGCCAGCTTCGCGGCCCTCTTCGCCCAATTGGGAGGCGGGATTTACACCAAGGCTGCCGATATGAGCGCCGACCTAGTCGGGAAAGTAGAAGCAGGGATCCCAGAAGATGACCCTCGCAACCCGGCTGTCATAGCAGACCTGGTCGGGGACAATGTAGGGGACATTGCAGGGCGCGGGGCAGACCTGTTCGAATCTATCACCGCCGAAAACATCGGTGCTATGATACTTGGCCTAGCACCCGCCGTTTACGCTTTATTTGGAATCAACGGGCTTATTTTTCCACTGTTAGCCAGAGCCTTTGGACTGGTCGGGACGATAATCGGTTCGATGTTTGTGTATTCCCGTAAGAAGGAAGATCCTTTCACCTCGTTAACTAGAGGCCTAATCATTACTGGGATCATATCTGCAGGCGGCTTCTACTTCCTAACAGTTGTGCTACTCAACGGTGAAATGAATTTCTTCTTCGCTGCACTTGTCGGAATCGTTGCGGCTGTACTCGTAGCGTGGATAACTGACTATTACACCTCGTACCGAAGGAAGCCCACCCTTGAAATCGCCAGCGCCTCAGAAAGCGGCCCTGCCCCTGGAATCGCGACGGGTTTCGCCGTCGGAATGGAATCATCTGCACTTTTTATAATTGTAATTGGTGCAGCGATCTTGCTCGCTTTCGCTTTAGGGAACGGTTTCGTTTCCGAAGGCGCGCGATTAGACCTTACCGATCCTGCTTTCCAGAAGGGACTCTATGGAACAGCGATAGCAACTATGGGCATGCTTTCCGTTACTCCAATGATTCTCGCAATGGATGGCTTCGGTCCCATCACGGACAACGCTGGTGGCATACTCGAAATGTCTGGCGTTACGGCTAAAGCTAGGGCAGTTTCAGACCGCCTTGATTCCGTGGGAAATACTACTAAGGCATTGACGAAGGGTTACGGCGTCGCATCAGCCGCACTTTCAGCATTCCTTCTATTCAGTGCCTTCCTAGAAGTTGCTGGGTTGAAGGGGGTTGACTTGTCCAGGCCTGGGGTTTTCACCGGTGCCTTCGTCGGAGCCATGCTGATCTTCTTCTTCAGCTCACTTGCGATCAAAGCGGTCGGAAGAACTTCAGCAGTGATGATTCGCGAAATCCGCCGGCAGTTCAAGGAAATGCCAGGCATCATGAAAGGGACGGTTAAGCCTGACTATTCACGCTGCATCGACATCAGCACGAAAGCAGCGTTGAAGAGCATGGTTTACCCTAGCTTGCTCATCGTTATAGCCCCGATATTTGTCGGCGTACTTCTCGGTGCAGAAGCAGCGGGCGGACTTCTTATGGTGGGCACGGTGGTCGGCGTTTTAATGGCGCTGTTCATGAATAATGTCGGCGCGGCCTTGGATAACGCCAAGAAGTACATTGAGGCTGGCCATTTGGGCGGGAAAGGTTCGCAGGTCCACGCCGCAACCGTGATCGGCGACACGCTAGGCGATCCATTGAAGGATACCGCAGGGCCGTCATTGCACGTCGTGGTGAAGCTCCTAAACACACTAACCCTCGCACTGGCACCCCTATTCCTCTTGGCCCTCCTACACTAGCGCCGTCACTCCCCAAACTGGTTCTGTTGCGTTCTCGAGGCATAGGCCATGTGTTGCCTTCGACATGGCCCGGGCTTGTAGACCGCTTCGTTTGAGGGGATTGAGGCGTAAAATGAGGCGAGGGTTACCTTCGTTTGGCACCGTTTGGCACCACCGCAAGATGGGTGGTGACAACCCTTGAGAGGGGATCCACCCTAGCCCATGCCCCTTGAAGGCAACAGGACCTCCAAATAGCACCCCATCGAATCATCGTTCCGTCAAATCTCGGCCCATTCGTGCCGATACAGCAGGCCTTGATTCTCACAAATGTTGCCAAAGAAGGAACTCTATTAAACGGGTCTAGCCGTAGCCCTTTCGGCCTTGGCGTTGCAAGAGGTCATGCGGGCTTCGAGAAGAGGGCAAGCGGTCGAATATGCAATTCGCGATATTATGGTTAAGGCAGAGGAAGTTAGGCGAACCGGAAAGAAGATTCTTTACTTGAACATAGGCGACCCAGTCAAGTACGGCTTTGATACACCCCCCAACGTAAAGAACGCGTTGAAGAAAGCTGTTGATGCAGGCTCGAATTACTACGCCGCATCTGAGGGAGTAAAAGACCTTCGCCAAGCGGTCGCCGAGAAAGAAAATTCAGTAAACGGCGCCCAGATTGACCCGCGCAATGTTATGATCACTCAGGGGATTTCTGAAGCAATCTCCTTCCTCATGGGTGCAATCGTCAATCCTGGCGATGAAGTGCTCCTTCCGGGACCATCCTACTCTCCTTACATGACCTATGTTAAGTTCTTCGACGGAAAACCAGTCGCATACAGAACCATCGAAGATAGAGGCTGGGCCCCTGACCTATCAGATCTAGTGAGTAAGGTAACCGCACGGACACGCCTTATCGTCATTATCAACCCGAGCAATCCCACTGGATCAGTTTATTCAAGGAATGAACTATCACGAATCCTGGAAATTGCTGCCTCGCACCACATACCTGTGGCGGCTGACGAAATATATGACAGAATCGTCTACGACGGCGCGTTCACTAGCCTCGCCTCAATTGCCAAAGAGGTTCCACTTTTCGGGTTGAATGGTTTTTCGAAAACGTATATGATGACAGGTTGGCGGCTAGGATACCTGTATCGTCAAGACCCGGGAGATGAGATGAAGGATGTTTGGGATGCAGTGCAAAGAATATCGCGTGTACGGTTGTGCGTAAGCACACCTATTCAGTTGGCCGGTATAGAAGCACTCCGAGGGCCTCAAGGACACATAAACGAAATGGTGTCAAAACTAAAACGCCGCCGCGACTTAATCTGGAAACGCGCAAACGAGATTCCCGGACTATTCGCAACCAAACCCGCAGGTGCATTCTACCTGTTTCCCAGGATCAATGAGATAGGGCACAGATGGAAGAGTGACTATGAATTCGTCACTGAGCTTCTGAGGGAAACAGGGGTTCTCGTAGTTCACGGGTCGGGGTTCGACCCGATGTACGGCAAAGACCATTTTAGAGCGGTTTTCCTCCCTGACGAGACAATCCTAACCGAAGCTTTCGACGCAATTGAGGATTTCATGAAACGACACTGATTAAACCGTGTAAAGGTTTAATTTGAGTATTCAAGGAAGGAACGTAGGTTTCAAACCGTGTCTGAGGGAAGCGAGCAACCGCCTGCGGGAATAATGTACGAGTGCATAAGCTGCGGGCAACACTTAACGGCCGATCAACTGGCTATGACACCAGAAATCAAGTGTCCGTTTTGCGGATACCGAGTCCTACGTAAGGCCAGGCCGCCCATCGTGAAACGTGTAAAGGCACGTTGATTTCTTAGGCGCTAATTCTCAAGCCCACCCGGCAGGCTAGCGGGTCTTTGTGTTGTGCCCATTTGTAATGGTCTTGTTTCTCATGGTATAACCGACTAAGACGATTTCAACGATTATGTTACCAATTGCGAACACTAGGGATGAGGTGAGGTTGATTGAGAGAATATACAATCCCAATAGACAAGCCAAAACTAAGACAAAGAGGAACTCCTTCAACCTAACACGAATTCTTCCACTCTCTGGCGATCGAGTCTTTCTTCTGTGGTAAAGATAGAAACTCACAGCTATCAGAAAGACAGTACACCATGTGATGCTAACAGCCCAAACGAAGAGTAGATCTGAATATTTCATTATCATTCAACTTAGAATTTACAGACCTTGTAGAAGAATACCTTTCCCGCGTCCACGAGAAGAAGATAGGTGACTACCATTAGGACTAGCAACACCCAAAATTCAGCTGGAAGAGGTACGAAACCAAGAAAATGACCTAGAAACGTAAAAGGAATGATCGTCCCAAAGGCCACGGCTGATAATGTCAGAATCGTCAACCACCTACCGGGCTTACTCGTAATAAATGGTATCCTTCTAGTTCGAATCACGAAGATGACTAGTACCTCGGTCCAGAATGATTCGACAAACCACCCGCTTTGAAATAGTGCGGGGGCTGCGCCAAATATGAAGAGCATTATGCCATAGGTTAGGAAGTCGTAAAGGGAACTAAACGGTCCGAAGAACAACGTGAACCTTCTGACGAAATCGATGTCCCATCGCTTTGGCAAGTCCTTGAATTCCACATCAATTTCGTCCGTTGGAAGTGTCATGTTTGCGACATCGTAGAGTAGGTTCATGAACAGGATTTGCATTGGAAGCATTGGTAGGAACGGGAGAAACAACGACGCGCCTGCGGCGCTGAACATGTTCCCGAAGTTTGAGCTTGTCCCCATCAGAATGTACTTTGTTACGTTGCCATAGACCTTCCGCCCCTCTTCGATTCCGTTAGCCAAGACAAGTAGGTCCTTGTC
>Ga0187780_10002799_pt1 | contig 13113 bp, 13 predicted proteins | sample 1015_Q2_SP10_20__FD_132429 | JGI IMG/M metagenome (GOLD analysis project Ga0187780, IMG submission 132429) | Tropical peat soil microbial communities from peatlands in Department of Meta, Colombia - 1015_Q2_SP10_20_MG | ecosystem: Environmental > Terrestrial > Soil > Wetlands > Peat | place...
CCGGCGGTGAACGCGTCCTCGCCGTGGCGATCGGTGAGGTTGATGACGCCGATCGGACGGGACGGGCGCCCCGGCGCCGAATAAAGCACCGGCACCGACAGGAACGCGCGCCCGAGATACGCACGGCCGTGAGGACGTCCCGGGTTCTCCGCCGTTGCGTCGGTGGGGTCGTAGCTGATGATGCGGCCCTCGCGGAAGACGCGCGCCGCGACGGACCCGGGGTCGTCGACCTCGATCGGATCGACGTCGCGCGGGTCCATCCCCTGCGACGCGACGAGGCGCAGCACGCGGCGCTCTTCGTCGAGCACGAGGAGGGTCGCGCGCCGCGCCCGGACCACGGTCGCCACCTCGCCGACGATCCGCTGGGCCGCTTCGTCGAGCCGAATCGTGTGGCCGAGGATCTCACTGATCGTGTAGATCAGATCGATTTCTTCGTAGCGCTCCGACAGCTCCGCGGCGACCTGCTCCGCTTCGCGCTCCGTGGCGAGAACCGATCCGAGCGCCTGCGCGAGCGCGCCGCGGCTCAGCGCCGTCGGCGCGCCGCCCGGCTCGCGAACCTCCAGCCACACGCCGTCCGCTCCGGGCACGCCCTCGAGCCACGCGGGGCCGTCGGGCGTGTCGACCGGGCCGCCGCCTTCGCCATTGGGAGCCGGAATCCAGGACGCTCGCGGACCGCCGATCAGGCGGACCTGCGCTCCGTCGCGGCGCCACACCCGCAGGCGGGCGCCCGAGAGCGTCTCGAGCGCCGGCAGCAGCCGCTCGAGGGGCGTCAGCCCGCCCGGAGCGTCAGGCACACGGCGTTCCCCTTCTCGTTGAAGGAGACGTGATCGACCAGGTGGCGCAGCACAAACAGGCCGCGCCCTGCCTCGCGCTCGAGATTTTCGGGAAGCGTGGGATCCGGAACCGATTCGGGGGCGAACCCCTCCCCGTCATCGGCCACGTGAATCTGCACGAGATCGGGCGTGACCTCGACGCGGACGCGGACGAGCTTGGCCGGATCGTGCCGATTGCCGTACGCGATCGCGTTGCAGAGCGCCTCGGCGAGGGCCGTGCGGAGGTTGAAGAGCACCCGGCGGGCGGAGAGCGGGCTCGACGGCCATGAAGCCACGATCAGCTCGACCGCCGGCCCCACCAGCTCGAGGTCCGACGGAACGTCGAGAGACAACTCGACCTCGGGTCCCGCCGTCGGGCGGCGGACGTCGAGGCGCAGCGGCGTGGTCACGGCCGGCTAGAAGGCGGCGAGCGCTTCCTCGGGAGTCTTGGTGATGGAGAAGAGCGTGTCGAGCTTCGTCAGCTCGAACAGGGTCTGGAGGTCTTCGTTCAGGCCCGCGAGCCGCAGCTCGCCGCCCTGCTCGCGGATCTTCTTGGAGAGGGAGACGAGCACGCCCAGGCCCGAAGAGTCGATGTACCCCGTGTGGGTGAAGTCGACCACGAATTTTCGCGCCCCGGCGTCGATCGCGTCGAGCACCTTTTCCTTCAGGTCCTGCCGGTTCCCGACGATCAGTTGCCCGTCGACCCCGACCACGACGACCCCGCGCTTATCCTTGCGCAGACTGAAGCTCATGTCCGTTCCTCGGCTTGAAGGACGGCGACCGCCGCCGTGTCCACAATATCATCGGCGGTCGCACCACGCGACAGGTCGGCGACAGGGTGCGCGAGGCCCTGCAGGATCGGCCCGAGCGCGGTCCAGCCACCCAACCGTTGCACCAGTTTGTAAGCGATGTTGCCGCTGTCAAGATCGGGGAACACGAGCACGTTCGCGCGCCCCGCCGCGGCGGACCCCGGCGCCTTTCCGGCGGCGACGTCGGCCACGAGCGCCGCGTCCCCCTGCAGCTCGCCGTCGAACGCGAAGTCCGGCCGGCGCGCTCGCAGCGCCTCGACCGCCTGCTGGACGCGCGCCACCCGGGGGCCCGAGGCGCTGCCCTTGGTGCTGTAGGACAGGAAGGCGACGATCGGCTCGTCGCCCACGATCCGGCGCCGGTCATGCGCGGCCGCCACGGCGCTCTCGACCAGCTGCTCGGGGGTCGGCTCCGGAACGACCGCGCAATCGGTGAACGTCAGCACGCGCTCGTCGCGCAGCATGTAGAACGCACTCGAGACCGTGCGAACCCCGGGCGCCATGCCAACGGCCCAGAGGGCGGCGCGAATGGTATCGCCCGTGGGATAGCGGACGCCGCCGACCATGACGTCCGCCGCGCCGATTCCGACGAGCGCGGCACCGAACGTCAACGGGTGCCGGAGCGCGGCGCCGGCTGCCTCCGCCGTCGCGAACCGGTCGGGCCGCGCCGCCTGCAGCCGCCTGCCGCACGCGTCACGCCGTGCGTCGCGCGTCACATCGCCCAGCACCTCGACGATGCCCAGCCCTTCGGCGCGCAGCCGCGTCGCCGCCTTCGTGACCCGCGGATCGTCGCCCTCGGGGAGCACGATCCTTCGTTGCGCGCGTCGCGCCCGTTCGTAGACGCGATCGCGAAACGTCATTTTTGGAATTTCCGCATCAGCGCGCGGTGCACGGCGGGATGGACCAGCTGCGACACGTCGCCGCCATGGCGGGCGACCTCGCGGACGAGGCTCGAGCTCAGGTAGGTAAGGTCGAAGGCGGGCACGAGGAAGACGGTCTCGAGCCGGGGCTCCAGATGGCGGTTCATCAGCGCCATCTGAAACTCGTACTCGAAGTCACTGACCGCGCGCAACCCCCGCACGAGCAGCGAGGCGCCGACCGTGCGCGCGAAATCGACCAGCAGGCCGTCGAACGACTGCACGTCGACCGCCGGATGGGCGATCGCCTCGCGGATCAGGGCGACGCGCTCGTCGAGCGCGAAGAGCGGCTGCTTGGTGGCGTTGACGGCGACGGCCACGATCACGCGGTCCGCGAAGGCGAGCGAGCGCTGGACCAGGTCCTCGTGGCCCCGCGTGATCGGATCGAACGATCCCGGATAGACCGCCACGCGGGTCGCCCCGGCGGGGGTCATGGCGCGTAGATGAACGTGACCGCCGTGTCGCCGTAGCTGCGCGTGTCGTCGCCCGGCGTCGGCTGGCTCGACGAGTGTTCGATCGAGAGAATGCGGGCGAACGGCGTCACGCGAAACATCGCGACGAGGCGCGCGACCTGGTCGCCACCGTAGGGAGGATCGGCGAAGGCGACGTCGTACTGCCCGGGGCGCAGCAGCTCCGCGAACTTGAGCGCGTCCTTAGCATGGACCGTGGTGCGGTCACCGACGTCGAGCATCTTGATGTTGGCGCGCAGCGTGGCGAGCGCCTGCCGGTGGGTTTCGACGAAGTCCGCGCTCACCGCGCCGCGCGACAACGCCTCGAGGCCGAGTGCGCCGGACCCGGCGTAGAGGTCGAGCACCCGCGCCCCCCGGATCGACCGCTGCAGGATGCTGAACCAGGCCTCGCGCACGCGGTCCGCCGTCGGCCGCACCTTGTCGGTGGCCGGCGTTTTGAGTCGTCGTCCTTTGAAGTCGCCAGCGATGATGCGGATCATACCTCACCGTTTGTCACCCACTCGGTGCGATGGCCGCCACTCTCGCCTGCAAGGTGGCCCGCCCCTGCCAATCGTCCCGCTCGAGCCGGAACGCCACGTCGAGGGGCCGCGTGAGCCACGCCTCGGGCACGGCGTCCGCCCATTGGAATCCGACCGCGGGGAGCACTCCCGAGCCGTCGTCGAGCAGGAACCGCAGGTGGTTCGACCCGACGCGGCGCGCGCCCACCGCCCGCGCTCCCCGTACCCCGAAGACGGGCGCCGGGTTGCCGGGCCCGCAGGGCTCGAGGTAGCGGATCAATTTCTCCAGCTCGGCGCTCACGAGACCCAGCGGCAGCTCCATGTCCACCCGCTGCGACGGCACCAGGTCGTCGGGGCCCAGAAGCTCGCCCGTCAAGGCGAGAAACGCAACACGAAACTCGTCGAAGCGAGACCGGCGGATCGTCAGCCCCGCGGCCATCGTGTGGCCGCCGAATTTTTCGAGCAGCGGCCCGACCCGCTGCAACGCGCCGTGCAGGTCGAACCCCACGACGCTGCGTCCCGAACCCCGGCCCACATCCCCCTCCCACGCAATGAGGAACGTCGGGCGCCCGTACCGCTCGACGAGCCGTGAGGCGACGATGCCGATGACCCCCGGATGCCACGCGTCGGAGGCGAGGACGAGCCCGCAGTCGTCCGCGGAGAGGATCGCGTCGGCCTGCGCCACCGCATCGTCCAGGATCGCCTGATCGAGAGCCTGGCGCCTCGCGTTCACGGTCTCGAGTTCCCGCGCGAGGCGCGACGCCTCGTCGCGCGCGTCGGTCAGGAGGAGACGCAATCCGTCATTGGCGTCTCCGATGCGGCCCGCCGCGTTGATGCGCGGCGCCAGGATGAACCCGACGTGGCCGGCGCGCAGCGGCTTGCCCGCGAGCCCCGCGGTCTCGACCAGCGCCCGCAGCCCGGCCCAGCGCGAGCCGGCGAGCAGCTTGAGTCCGTGGCGGACGAGGATCCGATTTTCCCCCACGAGCGGAACCACGTCGGCCACGGTGGCGAGCGCGACGTAGTCGAGGAAGTGCAGCGGGAGATGCGGCGACAGGCCGAGCACGCGGACGAGCGCCTGCGCGAGCTTGAAGGCGACGCCGGCGCCGCACAGGTCCTTGTCGGTCGACGGGCAATCGGGCCGGCGCGGGTCGAGTACCGCCGTCGCTGGCGGGAGCGTCTCCCCCGGGAGGTGATGATCGGTGACGATGACGTCGTGCCCCGCCGCGCGCGCGGCACGCACGGCGTCGACCGCGGTGATGCCGCAGTCGCAGGTGACGATCAGCCCGGCGCCGACGCGCGCCGCCTCGGCGAGCCCCGCCGGACCGAAGTCATAGCCGTCACGCACCCGGTGCGGCACGAAGGCGTGCACGCGGGCGCCCGCGGACCGCAGGACGCGGGTGAGGAGCGCGGCCGCGCACTGGCCGTCCACGTCGTAGTCCCCGTGCACCAGGATCGGCACGCCGGAGCGGACCGCGCTCGCGAGGAGGTCGGCGGCGCGGGCCATATCGGCCCAGACCATGGGATCGCTGAGTCGATCGAGATCGGGGCGGAGGAATGCCTTCGCGACGTCGGGCGCGCCGAGCCCCCGCTGTACGAGCAGGCCCGCCAACGGCTCGGGGATGGCGAGATCGGCGGCGAGCGCGATCGTCAGCGACGGGTCCGGTCGCGCCGCCACGGCCCAGCGGGCCGGAATCATTCAGGCAGGCGCGTAGAGCAGCACGCCGCAGGCTTCGCAGCTCTCGATCGAGACACCGCGCTGGATCAACGCCCGTCGCTGGGTCGGCACCGCCGTGTAGCAACAGCCGCAGGCGTCGTTGTGCAACGCGTAGACGGCGAGCGGCGCTTTGCCGCGCCGAATGCGCTCATAGCGCGTCAGCAGCACGGCGTTGACCGCGGACGCCACCGCCTCCCGCTCGGCGAGGGCCTGCTCGCGCCGGCTCATCAGCTCCGAGCGCCGGCCGGCGATCGACTCGCGCGCCGCGCTCTGGCCGTCGCGTACCTGCGCCAAGGCCGCTTCCGCCGCTTCCGCGCGCCGGGTGGCCTCCGTCACCGCATCGCCCGAGCGCATGAACTCGGCCTCCTCTTTGGCGAGCACCGAGCGGGCCAGGTCGAGCTCCGCCATCAGCGTGGACGCCTCCTTCGCGCCGCGCACCCACTCGAGGCGTTGGCGGCGTTGCTCCTGCATGGTGCGGTAGCTCGCGATCTTGCCCTCGAGCTCGTCGCGGCGGTCGCGGGCCGCCTGAATCTCGTTGCGGCAAGACTCGAGCGCACGTTGGGCGGCGCCGAGCGCGTCGTCCAGCGCGCGCACCTCCGGCTCGAGGCCGGCGAGTGCCGCATCAGCCTCCGTGACCGCTCGGTCACGTTCCTGCAGAGTCAGCAGTGTTTCAAGTTCCGGGTGCACCTCTCCTCCTCGCAGCAATCTTGTAACGTGGGTAACGCACGCGCAGCGCGTCGAAGACGCGGCGCTTCTCCGCCAACAAATCCGGTTGTTCCTCCGGCGGGGCCAACGGAATCATCCCATCGAGCCGCTCGATCTCCCGCTCGAGGCCCCGCGCTTCGATCCAGCTCACGGCCCGCGTGAAGACCTCGTCCGGCTCACGCCCCTCGAGCCCGTCCGCCTTGAGCTGCTCGAACGTGCGCGCGGCCGTCTGATCGAGGCGGTCGGGCGCGTCATCCACCAGTGCATCGAACACGGCGCGGTACGCCGGGAACTCGAATTGCTCGGCGTCCACGGCGTCGATCACCCGCGCCTTCCAGGGATCGCCCTGCAACGCCAGCACCAGCAAGGCCCGTTCCGCGCCCGCCGGCAGCTCGGGTGCGGCCGTGCTCGTCGCGGCCGCCGGCACGGGCTGCCCCGGCGTGCCGCCGGTGGCTTCCCGCTCGAGCACGTCCTTGCGCACGCCGGCGACCTCGCCCGCGCGCGTCAGGTACAGCTCGCGCGTGATCGGGTCACGCGCCGCGCGGATCGTGGGCAACAGCCGGTCGAGCGCGCGGCGGCGTCCCGGGAGCGACGAGAACAGCCCCTTTCGTTCGAGGATCTGCACCTTGCGCTCGAACAGGTCGACGCTGTCCTTGATAATGGCGACGAGCGACGCCCCACCCTGCCGCTGCACGATCGTGTCGGGATCCTCTCCATCCGGAAGCGTGGCGACGCTCACCCGCAGGCCATGGCGCAACAGCTCGTCCCCGGCGCGGAAGGTGGCGCGCAGGCCGGCCTCATCGGAGTCGTACAACAGGATGACGTGCTTGGTGTAGCGCGCGAGCAGCGGCGCCTGGTCCGCCGTCAGCCCGGTCCCGAGGGGAGCCACGACTTCTTCGAGGCCCGCGAGCGACAGGCGGAGCACGTCGAAGTACCCCTCGACGAGAATGGCGCGCTCCGCCTTCCGGATCGCGTGCTTCGCCGTGTGCAGGTTGTAGAGCAGCTTCCCCTTGTGAAAGATCGGAGTGTCGGGAGAGTTCAAGTACTTCGGCTCCCCCTCGCCCAAAATCCGCCCCCCAAATCCCACGACCCGCCCGCGCAGATCGTGAATGGGAAAGAGCAACCGCCCGCGAAACCGCGGATACAGGCCCCCCTGCTCCCTCTTCACGAGCAAGCCCGCTTCGAGCAGCACGTCGTCCTTCAGCCCCAGGCTCTTCATCGCCTCGTGGAAACCGGACCCCGGCGGCGCGTATCCGAGGCCGAGTGGCAGAACGACATCGAGCTCCAGATTCCGCGACTTGAGGTAGCGCCGCGCGACGTCCGCGTCGGCACTGTCACGCAGCTGGCGCGCGAACCAGTCGGCCGCCGTCGCGACGGCGCCGAACAGCGGCTCGCGCGGGTCCGGCCCGGTCGGGCCGCCGCGCTCCGGAATGGGGACGCCCGCGCGTCGCGCGACCTCGCGCACCGCCGTGGGATAATCCATCCCGAGCTTCTTCATGAAGAAGGTGAAGACGTCACCCGCTTCATGGCATACGAAGCAATAGAACATCCCCTTCTTCGGAATCACCGCAAAATTGCGATGCGTACCCCCGTGGAACGGACAGGGGCCGCGGTAGTCGGCGCCCGTGCGTTTGAGCTCGACGTGCTCGCCGATGATCCCGACCAGGTCGGCGGCGTCGCGCACCTGCTCGATCACCTCTTCGGGGATCATGCTCACTTGCGGAACTCGACGATGGTGACGCCCGTACCGCCCTGATTGGCGGGCGCGAGCGCGAAGCTCTTCACCCGCGGGTCGTGCGCCACCATCTCGTGGACCAGCCGGCGCACGGCGCCGGTGCCCTTGCCGTGAATGACCCGCAGGCTCGGCAGGTCCGCGAGCACCGCGTCGTCCAGCGCGCGGATGAGCCGCGCCTCGGCTTCGTCGATACGCAATCCGCGCAAGGAGACTTCGTTGGCCACGGTCTCCGTCGACACCGGCTCGATCCTACGGTCAGGCGCGCGCGGGGCCGGCGGCGCTTGCCGCTGGCGCCGGAGATCGTCGAGCGACAGCCACTTGTCGCTCCTCGCGACGGGGGTGGCCCGCGTCTCGGTCGTTTCGATCGCCTGCTCGACCAGGCGCCGGGCCTCCTTGGCGGTGGCTTCGTCCACGGCGGCGCGCGCGAGCGCGAGCGCCTCTTCGACCCGACGACGCGCCTCGAGCAGGTAGGCACGCGCCTGCGCGCGCGCCGCGTGCTCGAGCTCGCGGGCCTGGCGGGCGATCTCCCGATCCTTCGCGTCGAGCGCCATCTCACGCTCCGCGACCCGCTCGGCCGCCACGCGCAGCTCTTCCGTGGCCGCTCGCTGGGTCGCGTCGCGCGCATCGAGGTCGTGCGTGCGCTCCTCTACCGCGGCGAGCAGCGCGTCGAGTGCTCGTTCCGTTTCCGGGAGCGCCTGCTCGGCTTCGTGGAGAACCTCGGCCGCGACACCGAGGCGGCGCGCAATCGCGAGACCGTACGATCGGCCGGGAACGCCCTTGAGCAGGCGATAGGTCGGCGTCAGTGTTTCCGCATCGAACTGCAGCGAGGCATTGACGATCCCGACGGTCTCGGTCGCCAGTTGTTTCAGCGCCCCGAGGTGCGTGGTGGCGAGCGTGACGGCGCGCCGCCGCGTCAGCGTGCGCAGGACCGCGCTCGCGAGGGCGGCGCCCTCGGCGGGATCGGTGCCGCTCCCCACTTCGTCGAGCAGCACGAGCGAGCCGGCTCCCGCGCGCGCGAGAATGTCCCGCAGCGCCGCGACGTGCGCCGAGAAGGTCGACAGGCTCTCGGCGATCGACTGCCGGTCGCCGATGTCGGCAAACACGTCGCGCACGATCGGCATGGCCGAATCGGGACCGAGTGGCGGGACGACGCCGCTCTGGGCGAGGAGACAGATCAGCCCGACCGCCTTGATCAGCACGGTCTTGCCCCCGGTGTTCGGACCCGAAATCAGCAACGTGCGCTCGTCGTCCGCGAGCACGAGGTCGAACGGCACGACGACGGTCTCCCCGCCCAGGAGCAGCGGATGCCGGGCGCGCCACAGCGTGAGCGGCCCCTCGCGAATCGCGGGGGCGAATCCGTTCACCTCGATCGCGTAGCGCGCGCGCGCGCACAGGTCGTCGAAGGCGACACACATCTCGACCGCTGCCGCCAGCCGCTCCCGCTGGGGTCGGACCCGCTCCGTCAGGTCGCGCAGCACGCGCAGCACCTCGCGTTGCTCCTGCACCTCGGCCGCGCGCAGCTCGTTGCCGAGGTCGATCGCCTCCGCCGGCTCGACGAAGAGGGTGGTCCCGGTGGCGGATTCATCATGAACGATCCCCCCCACGTGTCCGCGAGCGGTGTTGCGGACCGGAATGACGTACCGGCCCGCGCGCAGGGTGACCGCGGCATCGGGGGAGCGCTCGCGCGCATCGAGCGACGACAGCATGGCGCCAAGTTTCGCGATCAGCCGTTCCCGGGTCTCGCGCACGGCGCGCCGCGCGCGGGCCAGGTCGCGCGACGCGGCGTCGCGGACGGAGCCGTCGGGGTCGAGCGCCTGTCCGAGGCTCGTTTCGAGATCGCGAGGGGGAACGGGGCCCCGCAAGGCGGCGGTACGCGGCGCGTACGGGGCGAGACGGTCGAGCTCAGCCGCTACCGTGCGCGCGGCCCCGAGCGTACGCGCAACGTCGACCAGGGCCGGGCCTTCAAGGGTGCTTCCGGGGACCGTAAGGAGGTCGAGCACGGCACTGAGGTCGGGGACGGGCTCGGCGCGGATCGCCTCGTCGGCAAGGATGCGGCTGGCGAGCTCGGTCACCTGGGCGAGGGCGGCGCGGACCATCTCTGCGTCGGTGCGGGGCGTGCGGCTCCGTACCCGAGCGGCACCGAGGGCCGAAACGGCGTGAGACGCCACGCGTTCCAATACCGCCGGAAACTCGAGCGTCTCGAGCACGGAGGGGGCAGCCCCTCCACCCACGCTCATATGGTTGCGGCCAGCTCCTCGCGAGCGATCTGGTTGACGAGCTTACCGTCCGCTCGACCCTTCAGCTGCGGCATCACCTGTCCCATCAGCTTGCCGAGATCGGTAGCGCCGGCGGCGATCGCCTCGCGGATCACGCGGCGAATCTCATCCGCGTCGAGGCCGGCCGGCAGGAATTCCTCGAGCATGGCCACCTCGGCCAGCTCCTTGTCCGCCAAGTCGGTGCGCTGAGCGGCCTTATAGAGGTCCGCCGCCTCCCGTCGGCGTTTGATACCGCGACGCAGCACCTCCGCAGCTTCCTCGTCGGAAGGCGGGTGTTGGAGCTCGAGTTCGCGGTTCTTGAGATCAGCGAGGATCGTGGAGAGGAGAATCGTGCGCGGCTGGTCGCGTCGTTTGCGGGCTTCATTCATCGCGGCGCGGAGCCGCTGAGGCACTCCGTCCACGTCAGACGGGCCGGGTCCGCCGGTTCTTGCGACGTGCCGCGTTCATCTTCCGCTTCTTGCGCTCGCTGGGCTTCTCGTAGTGACGGTGCTTCCGCAGGTCGGAAAGGATACCCGCCTTCTCGCACTTCTTTTTGAACCGTTTGAGTGCCCGCTCAAAGCTCTCGTCATCGTGTATGATGACTTCCGGCATCGATCCCGTCTAACTGTTGAGGAAGTAAAAAGTTAGCCCGCTCGTGAAGGGGCCGCAAGGGATTACCCCGGCGGCCAACGCATCGGCCGCCCACCGAGCACGTGCACATGTAAATGAAATACGGTCTGTCCACCGTCGGCGTTCGTGTTGACGACCAGCCGGTAGCCGGCGTCGGCCAGACCGACCTCGCGCGCGAGGTCGCGAGCGAACGCGAGCAGGCGACCGAGTGCGTGGTCGTCACGCGCGTCGTTGAGCGACGCCACATGCGCCGTGGGAATCGCGAGGAGATGGGTCGGCGCCTGCGGATTGATGTCCTTGAACGCGAGCATCCCCTCGACCCGCTTCACGACGGTGGCGGGAATCTCTCCACTGACGACCTTGCAGAACAGGCAACCGCTCACGCGCCGAACGCCCGCCGAATTTCGTCCCAGAATTTGCGTCCCGCGCCCTCTTCGCTCGGCGGCGCACTCTCCACCTCCGCGAGCCGCTCGAGCGCGCCGCGCTGCTCCGCGCTCAGATGCGACGGTGTCCACACTCGCACGCGCACGTGCAGGTCGCCGCGGCCGCCTTCGCCCACGTGTGGCAGCCCCTGGCCCCGTACGCGGGTGATCGTCCCCGTCTGCGTGCCGGGCTGCAGCTTGAGGGTCGTCTCGCCGTAGGGCGTGGGCACCTTCAGCTCCGCGCCGAGCGCGGCCTGGCTGAACGAAACCGGGAGATCGTACACGAGATCGTCGCCGTGCCGCTCGAAACGCGGATCTTCCGCGATCTCGAGCACGGCCACGAGATCGCCCGGGGGGCCGTTGCGCGGCCCGGGCGCGCCCTGACCGCGGACGGTGAGGTAGTGATGATCCGCCACACCGGCTGGGACGTCGATCTGTACCGTCTTCTCCGCGCGCACCAGGCCTTCGCCGTCGCATTTGGGACAGGGGTTCGGGATCACCGTGCCCCGGCCCGCGCAGTTCGGACAGGGAGACACGGCGAGGAACTGGCCGAACACCGAGTGCGTCGCGCGCCGAACCTCCCCGGTTCCGCCACAGGTGCCGCAGGTCGTCGCCTTCGTTCCCTTGCGCGCCCCCGACCCGGAGCACTCGGCGCAACGTTCCAGAGTCCGCAGCTTGACGGTCTTCGTCGTTCCCGTCGCGACGTCGGCGAGGGTGAGCTTGAGGGTGACCTTCAGGTCGGCGCCCCGGTGATGGTCGCGCCGCGCCCGCTCGCCGCCCCCCCCGAAGATCGAATCGAAGCCGCCGAGTCCGCCGAAGTCCCGCATGAACACGTTCAGCGCCTCGGAGATGTCGAAGTGGCTGAACCCCTGGGCGCCGGCCGCCCCGCCGCGCAGCCCCGCCTCTCCGTACCGATCGTACGCCGCGCGCTGCTCCGCGTCGGAAAGCACCTCGTACGCTTCGGTGATCTCCTTGAACTTCTCCTCGGCATCCTTGGCGCCCGCGTTGCGGTCGGGATGATAGGTCATCGCGAGCTTGCGGTAGGCCTTCTTGATGTCCGCTTCACTCGCGTCGCGGGGCACGCCGAGCACGCTGTAGAAATCGGCCTTGCGGCTCACGTGAGCAGCTCCCCCACCAGGCGACTCGTGTGATCCACGAGGGCGACGACCTTGTCGTAGGGCATGCGGGTTGGGCCCATGACGCCGATCACGCCAGCCAGCGGGCCGACCCGGTAGGACGAGGTGACGAGCGTGAAGGGCGCGAGCTTCGGGTCCTGATGCTCGGTGCCGATCGTGATGGTGACGCCGTCGGCCGCTCGTCGCGCCAGCGCCTGCCGCAGCAGATCCCGCCGCTCGGTCACCTGCATCAGTCCCTGCAACCGCTCCTTGGTCGCGAACTCGGGCTGCTCAACGAGGAGCTGCGCGCTCGAGAGCAACACGCCGCTCGACTCTCCCCCCGGCACGTCGAAGAGCTCGTCCGCTTCCTGAATGAAGATGTTGATCAGCTCGCTCGCTTCCGCGTCCGACGTCGCGTCGCGGAGCCGGGCGGACAGCGTGGCGCGAATCTCCTTCAGCGTGAGTCCCGCGAGCCGGCCGTTCAGGACGACGGCTACTTGCGCGACGGCCTCCGTCGCCATCGGCGACGGCACCTCGACGAAGATCGTGCGCACCACACCGCTCTTGAGCGTGAGCACGAGCAGCAGCCGTTCGGACGACACCTGAAGGAGCTCGAGCCGCTCGAGCACCGCGCTCTCGAGCGACGGGCCGACGGCGACGCCCAGCTCGCGCGTCAGCACGCCGAGCACCTGCGCCGCCCGCGCCAGGATCTGGTCCACCGCGTTGCGTTCGCCGGTCAGCTCTTCCCGGATCTGGTGCGAATCGGACCGCGAGACCTCGCGGGGCCGCATCAGGAAGTCGACGTACACCCGATAGGCGAGGTCGGTGGGAATGCGGCCGGCCGAGGTGTGGGGGTGGTACAGGTACCCCTTGTCCTCGAGGTCGCTCATCGTATTGCGGATTGTGGCGGCGGAGAGCGCCATCCCGAACCGCTTGGCAATAGTACGGCTGCCCGCCGGTTCGGCGGTCTGGACGTAGGTCTCGATGACGGCCTCGAGAACCTGGCGCTCGCGCTCGTTCATGGAAGCGTTCACA
>Ga0187780_10002800_pt1 | contig 13112 bp, 11 predicted proteins | sample 1015_Q2_SP10_20__FD_132429 | JGI IMG/M metagenome (GOLD analysis project Ga0187780, IMG submission 132429) | Tropical peat soil microbial communities from peatlands in Department of Meta, Colombia - 1015_Q2_SP10_20_MG | ecosystem: Environmental > Terrestrial > Soil > Wetlands > Peat | place...
AAGTGGGGCACATACAGCCGCTTCACTTGGGCCGTATCGCCATACGCGTTTGATCGAAAGCGTAGCCGATCTCCCAGCTTTGTTTGCTTGAGACGGTAGGAGACAGAGCAGATGTATGCTTCGCAACACAAAACTACCAATCATGCTGATGTGATCGTCATCGGCGCTGGTGTGTTAGGAACTTTCCACGCGTATTTTGCTGCTCAAATGGGATTGAAGACTATCTTAATTGAACGTAACTCATTCCCAAGTGACGCCTCTACACGCAACTTTGGCATGGTCGTACAAACGATTGTCGAGACCGTAGGCGAATGGCCAATTTTTGCCAGCGCAAGTAGAGATATCTATCTATCTATACAAGAGGAACTCGATATCGGGGTTCAGGGCAATGGTAGTTTATATATCGCATCAACAGAAATAGAGCGTGCTGTTTTATTAGACTTTGCCCAAATGTATTCCCAGGCATTTCATTGCATGTATCTCGATGCCGAAGAAGCGCTCTACCGCTATCCTTTCATTCAAGCCTCTTACTGCTCAGGCGCGCTCCATTTTCCTGACGATCTAACATTAGATCCCCGGCGATTGTTGCGGCAATTCATTCCACATATCGTACAAAAAGGGCTGATAGACTATATTCCTCAAACAACGGTGGTATCCATTACATCATCAGATCAACAATGTGTCGTTCAGGATGCTGTGGGGAATATGTTTTTGTCAGATCAGGTCTTTGTGTGTTGTGGCGCAGATTATCGTACGCTCTTTCCTGAATATTTCAGAGCAAGCGGTCTAAGAATTTGTAAACTACAGATGATGCAAACCGAGCCTCAGCCAAAATACACCTTGCCTCATGCCATTCTTTCTGGCCTATCTATTCGTCGTTATCCCGCCTTTAAGTCAACTCCATCATATTCATTTCTAGAGGTAGAACCAGTTGATGAACGTATTCGGAGCCACGGCATTCATCTCCTGTTTAAACAAACTGCTGATGGTTCGGTGATCATCGGTGATTCGCATGAATATAGCGCTTTCCAGGATGCGCATACTTCCCAGGAATATACAAATTGTTACATCAATGAAACAATCCTTCAATATGGTCAGCAAATGCTTGCGCTACCATCCTGGCAGATTAAAACGATGTGGAATGGATATTACCTTATTCATCCAGAACAAGAGATTTATACTGAGACGATTAATGACAGGATCCACATTGTCACAGGCATAGCTGGCAAAGGCATGTCAACAGGCCCTGGTTTTGCTCAAAAACATATTGCCTCGAAGCTAAGGTAAGCGAACTTAATTCTCTTTAAAGTAGCATTAAAAACTGAAGCGGGTATGATTTCTCATACCCACTTCTTCTATAACAACGTCGCACCAGGAGGGATCTACCATTACCTGAGCAACGTGTACCCCTATTCCTTCATCAACCGCCTCAACACAGTCGACAATATCCCGCCGTTCTTGTAGTAGATCACATCAATTGCGCTATCCAACCTGGCTATCGTCTGGAAAGAGAACGATGAACCATCATCTCGTGTCACCTTTACGGTCACTTCCTGACGAGGTTTCAGGCCTTGTTCAATACCCTCGATATCATACACTTCCCGACCGGTAAGCCCGAGTGATTCTTTGTTTTCCCCTGGCTTGAACTGCAACGGTAATATGCCCATACCCACCAGGTTACTGCGGTGAATGCGCTCGAAGCTTTCTGCGATAGCAGCGCGAACACCAAGCAGTAATGGACCCTTGGCGGCCCAGTCACGCGAACTACCTGAACCATACTCCTTACCTGCAATCACGAGCAATGGGACATCCTCCTGTTGATAGCGGGCAGATGCTTCATAAATAGTTGCCTGTTCCCCACCGGGCAGGTGGACCGTATAATACCCCTCTACTCCGGGGAGCATGCGATTCCGCAAGCGAATATTGCCGAATGTGCCACGCACCATCACTTCATGGTTGCCACGTCGAGCACCATAGGTGTTGAAATCGCGTTTTTCGACTCCATGTTCGATCAGATACTTCCCTGCCGGGCTTGTGGCGGCAAAGCCCCCTGCGGGAGAGATGTGATCCGTTGTAATGGAGTCATCAAGCATAGCCAGTACACGCGCACCGCGTATATCCTTGACAGGTTCAGGCTCAAGAGGCATAATTTGGAAGAATGGCGGCTCCTGGATGTAGGTTGAGTTGGGGTCCCACTTGAACAGCTCACCCTCGGTATTTGGCAATGAGCGCCAGTGCTCATCACCATCAAACACATGAGCATAATTCCGCTCAAATAACTCAGGGGTGACCGACTTAGCCACTACCTCAAGAACCTCATCAGGAGTAGGCCATAGTTCGTGCAAGTAAACCACTTCACCATTAGCATCTGTGCCAATTGGCTCTTGTGTCAGATCGATGTCTACTGTACCAGCCAGTGCATATGCCACGACCAGAGGTGGAGAGGCCAGGAAACTCGCACGTACCTGTGGGTGTATTCGCCCTTCAAAGTTACGATTGCCGCTTAGTACTGCGGCTACGACGAGGTCGTTGTCCTGCACGGCTTCGGCTACCGATTCGGAGAGAGGGCCGCTATTCCCGATACATGTTGTGCAACCAAATCCAACAAGGTGAAAGCGCAGCGCCTCCAGGTAGGGCATCAGCTCGGCATTTTCCAGGTAATCTATGACGGCACGCGAGCCAGGAGCGAGGCTCGTTTTCACTGTCGGGTTCACTGAGAGTCCACGCTCGACGGCATGTTTTGCCAGCAAGCCCGCTGCCACCATTACCGAGGGATTTGAGGTATTGGTGCAACTCGTTATTGCAGCAATTGCAACTGAGCCATCTGTCATATGTGTTTGCATGTCACCAATCGTGACAAGTATATCTTTCAAATGCCCGTTTTGAACAGTAACGCTACCATTACCCTGACTTCTTAACTGGGCCAAAGCCTTCTCCTGATCTTCTTCCTGAGCAACAGGATCGGGATTGGCTTGTCCTCCTTCGGTTCCAAGGCGAATCAATGAATTCTCTGTCTGGCTGTTTTCTTGTAGTGCTGTGAAGCGATCTGCATACGCCTCACGAAATGCCCGGCGCATGTTTTGCATAGGCACGCGATCCTGGGGACGGCGAGGTCCTGCCAGGCTTGGCTCAATAGTACCCAGATCCAGTTCGAGTAGTTCATCAAACTTCGGCTCGGGCGAATCATCAGTGCGGAAAAGTCCCTGTGCCTTTGTATAACGCTCTACGAGATCAACCTGATCAAGGTTACGTGCAGTATTGCGCAGGTAACGTAATGTTTCAGCGTCAACCGGGAAGAGTGTCGCAGTAGCGCCAAACTCAGGTGACATATTTGAGATAGTAGCTCGATCTGCAAGCGTCAAATAGCTGAGACCTGAACCGGTAAATTCCACAAACTTGCCGACCACGCCACGCTTGCGCAACATCTGCGTTACGGTCAAAACGAGGTCTGTAGCAGTAGAACCACTTGGCAATGAACCCGTGAGGCGCACTCCAATGACCTCTGGTGTAAGCAAGTAAAGCGGCTGGCCAAGCAAAACGGCTTCTGCTTCTATACCACCTACGCCCCAACCAAGCACCCCAAGACCATTAATCATCGTTGTGTGAGAATCAGTGCCGACAAGTGTATCTGGGAAAGCAAACGTTTCACCGTTCTCCTCTTTTGTCATAACAACTGATGCGAGATATTCCAGGTTTACCTGGTGAACGATACCTGTTCCAGGTGGCACCACTCTGAAGTTGCTGAATGCCTGCTGACCCCAACGCAATAAGCCATATCGTTCGCTATTGCGTTCATATTCTCGTTCGACGTTACGCGCAAATGCTAGTGTTGTGCCAAACAAGTCTACCTGTACTGAATGGTCGATAACAAGATCGGCTGGCACAAGCGGGTTGATTTTTTGTGGGTCTCCACCCATGCGAGCAACAGCGGAACGCATCGCGGCTAGATCCGCTACAGCAGGCACACCGGTAAAGTCCTGTAAGAGAACGCGGGACGGCATAAACGGATATTCCACATCCGTGTGAGATACCTGACCAGGAACCCAGTGAGCAAGTGATAAAACAATCTCTTCGTTTACATGCTCACCCCCGGCAAAACGTAAGGCATTCTCAAGGAGAATTTTTACTGTAACAGGTAATCGCTCAAGACCCGCAATGCCTCGCCTGGTGAGTGATTCCAATTGATAGTAGATAACTTTGCCACTGGCACTTTCCAACGTTGCCCTGGCATCAAAAACATCATTCTGAGCAGTCATAGTTTCTTCCTCAAATAAGAGTCTTTTCGAACCTTTACACAAAATAGTTACAAGCTCATTATATAATACTTTTTCTTAGGATTGAGTAGAAACTTTTATTGTCGGGAATGGATAGGAGGAATGCGACGAGTGCCTTCCCGAACCAGAGCATGGGTATTCGCAAGCAGAACTCGAATTACCTGGCTCACTTCATGATCGTTATTGCTCGAATTCTGGGTAGAATCCGCGGTCATAAACGTTTTCCTCTCTATCCGGTTTTCAGAAAATGCAGAAACCCATAACACATTGACTTCTGATAATCTCTATTACATGCACACGATCTTATTGACAAAATAGGTGTATTTTAGCTACAGTAGGCATAATAAAACGTTATATATAAATGTAAGTGCTTGGAAGGGAAAGCGACCGCATGGGGATGTGCCTGGATAATGAAGATTGCGCATATCAAAATCTGGATTCCGCGCGCTTCTGCGCTAAGTGCGGTATCCCGCTACAAAGATCATTATTGCTGGGTCGGTATGAAATCCAGGCTTTGATAGGCAAAGATCGCAGTACTATTACACTAAGTGCCATTGATCTTCAAGAAGAAAAATACGTAACAATACGCGCCCTTCAGCCAAACATAACAAACGTTGAAGAACGTGATATTTTTTTACAAGATGCCGAACTGGCTTACGCTCTATCAGGTCGCATAATCGAATCTGGCAGTATTCGCGTCATCGAATATGGGCAAGATGGCCTTATCACATTTCTGGTAAAATCTGAGACACCAATCTCCGTGACTAACGAGGCATTATCTCTGGCCCCGATCAAACAAGATGGAAGAAACTATCTACCAAATTATAGACTTGCGGGCAGTGGACAAGATGGCTATATCGATTCAGAAGATGATGCGACTGAACCACGGGAGATAATTTTCAAAGAGTCACAACAGCCACCAGTTGATACGCCATGGGCCGATTCTCAGCTAGAGGCATCAGATCAACTTCATGCTACTGAATCACAACCAGGAAAGTTGAAAGCAGAAATAAATTGGGTAGAAGAAGGTCATCAGGCTTATCAAAATACGAAGTATGAAGAAGCGCTTACTGCTTACGATGAAGCGCTAGCCAACGACCCTTTATCCGTTGAAGCATGGAATGGCAAAGGGACAGCGCTACTACATCTTGGATTTATCGAGGAGGCTCTACAGGCTTACGATCAGGCGCTCTCGCTACATCCAAATGATCCCGACCTGTGGAACTCACGAGCGCACGTCTTACATGAGTTGCACCGTTATGATGAAGAAATGTATTGCTATGACCAGGCCCTGGCGCTAGATCCAAATTATGTGTTTGCTTGGAGCGGTCGAGGTATCACACTGGTTGAACAAAATCGACACGAAGAAGCATTGCTTGCTTTTGACCGTGCGCTTGTCCTGGATGCTACACAAGGGGTAATTTGGCAGGCTATGAGTGATACCCTCTATAGTTTACATAGATATGAAGATGCAATGCTCGCCATCAACCGTGCGCTTGAACTCGAGCCCAACAATGCGACTATGTGGGATATCAAAGGAAACATCCTGCGCAGGCTAGAAAATCCTGATGAGGCTTTGCTCCTTCACGATCACGCAACCACACTTTCTCCTGATAATCCTATCGTCTGGTTTGATAAAGCCAACGATCTCCGTGCCTTGAAACGCTACGCTGAGGCACTGGTAGATTACGACCACTCACTCACTCTCGACCCGGCACTCGCAGGTGCATGGTATAATCGAGGAAATGTTTTAGCAGCGATGCACCTGTATGAGGATGCTCTTGCTTCTTACGAACAGGCATTACATTTTGATGATGGGTTAATCTCTGCATGGTTTAACAAAGGTAGCCTGCTACATCAATTAGGGCAAGACGAAGATGCATTGGTTGCTTTCGATTATGCTCTGGCTCTGAATGCTCAATACAGCGCTGCCTGGAATAATAAGGGACTTTCACTCTTTACCCTGGGACACCTGGAAGAAGCTCTCGCAGCATTCGATCAAGCAACATCTTTCGCACCCGATGAACCTGATGCCTGGTACAATAAAGCCATAGTTCTCGAGAGGCTAGCCAGATCGGATGAGGCTCTTTCTTGCCAGACAAGAGCTAAGAAATTGGAACATCAGACAACGTAAAATCATCAAAAATCACTAGTGCATCTTCACAGGATATGGTGATATAATCATTTACACTCAAATACTGCTATTTATGCCTGATTTATGGAGAAGGTATGCGACGTTGCGCTGACCTGGCTGACTGCGGAAAAGACAATAGAGACAGCGATGTTTTTTGTCGGGCATGCGCTTTACCCTTACTCAGTACCGCATTAGCTGGGCGATATGTAGTAGAGGCCTTGATTAGTAAGGGAGGCTATGCTGCAGTCTTTCGTGGAGTAGATCAAAATCTATCCCGCCGCATAGCCATCAAAGTGCTTTTGCAAAACAAGACAACACCCACCGAACAAGAACACTTCTTGCGCGAAGCTCGCATTGCAGCTACTCTGGACCACCCAAATATTGCTCCAATTCTCGACTATGGCAAAGACGGTCCTAGCGTTTTCCTTGTCATGCCGTTATATACTGCCGGGTCTTTACGTACAAGGCTGGCAGTCATCAACGGTCCACTACCAGCTTCTGAGACTATCTTTGATTTTCATCAACTTGTCAACGCTCTGCACTATGCACATACACGACCACGACCTGTCATCCACCGGGATATAAAACCCGAAAATATACTCATACACCAGGAAGATCGCCGCCTGGTAATTACCGACTTTGGTATTGCCCGCTCTTTAGAACCTGGAACACGTGTCGGGCAGACAATTACTGTACGTGGCACTGTTGGATATATGGCCCCAGAGCAGACCAATGGAGTAGTAGACCCACGTAGCGACCAGTTTGGTTGCGCAGTCGTACTCTATGAAATGCTTACTGCCTATAACCCTTTCGATGAGCATGGGGGGCCAATTCTTCCTCCTTCTACGTTCAATAAGGAGCTGCCATCTGCCCTAGATAGCGTAGTATTACGCGCTCTGGCCGCACGGCCTCAAGATCGATTCGCCGATATGCTGGAGTTGATGTATGCCTTCGACCAGGCTATTCGTCCCAGTTCTGGAATCCTGGCTCTGGCGCAAAACTCACAACCTGATGAATGGAACAATCCTGAAGCGCGCCTGAGTACATACACTTCTTCACCTGCTGTCAAGATCGGAACCAGGCAAGGCGAATCTTCTGTACGTCAAAAAGCAGTGCGAGTAAGCACAAGTGGCAGTGTACGAGAGAAATGCCAGGCGGGTGATCAATTGCTAAAACAGCAACACTATTCCCAGGCATTACACGCATATGAAGAAGCATTAAGCATGGAACCACGAAATTTCTATGCTTGGAATGGCAAAGGAACAGCGCTGTATAATCAGGGAAATTACAAGAAAGCCTTTGACGCTTATCAGCGAGCCATCGAAATTGAACCAGAAAACCCTGTCGTATGGGTAAGCGCGGGACTTGCCTTAAAGCGCCTCCAGCGGCATCAACAATCGCTGGTTCACTTTGAGCGTGCGTTACATATTGACCCAAAGTATAGTGCAGCATGGATTGGCAAAGCTGACACTGAAATGGATATGAACCAACCTCAAGAGGCCATTGCCTCATATGAGCAGGCGCTCACCTATGACCAGCAAAATTTCCAGGCCTGGAATGGCCTTGGCAATGCTCGTTCTTACTTGCGTGATTATGCCGGAGCTGTTGGCGCATATAGCCGTGCATTACTTATTAATCCACGCAGTGCGGTTGCCTGGTGCAATAAGGCTGAAGCGCTTGTCCGTAACGGGCATAACCGTGCTGCGCTTGATGCACTGAATGAAGCAACCGAACTTGATCGCAACTACACCCCCGCCTGGGTACTCAAAGCGGATGTCTATGAAGCTTTGGGGAACCACCAGGAAGCGCAAAAGGCTCGCAAACGCATCAAACCGTGGGGGTTGGTGAATTAAAGCTTCGCTGATGTCAACTCGTAATCCCCCGTCGCATTGAGAATACACCCAGGCCAATCGCGAGCAGCGCAGAGAGCGCAAGCACCGCCATATCCAGCGCGAACTGGTCGGAGGCGCTATAGAATATAGCCTGCTCAAGCGCATGCCTACCATAGGTCAACGGTACAAAGGCTGCAATATTTTGGAGCCATGTGGGTTCAAATGCCAGCACACCAATACCGCCGGCCAGGAAGAAAAGGTAGATCGATATATTGATAGATACAGCGATCACCACCTGCACACGGCGCAATGCAGCACCAATGGCAACTCCTAACCCGGCGCTGAACAGCGAGACCAGGGCAATAGTGAGCAAAGCGCTCAACCAGTATATTCCCTCTGGCTGTGTCCAACCCAGCGCATAGCCTAAAAGCAACACCAATGTTCCCAGGAGAAAGGTAATGACGAAGCCCGCTAATACCTTTCCCGTGATGATAGCTCCATGAGATACTGGCGAAAGTAAAAGTTCTTTAACAGTACGACTTTCCCATTCACGAGCAGTTGAAAGCCCACCATTGATAAGACCACTAATCATAAGCAGCAGCAAGATCGTTGGCAATACGTTATACTGGAAAAGCTCCACATCACGATGCCGCAGATCAGTCTCTTGCAGAGTCACTTTTATAGGACTGGATTGACCCTGCGCCTGATAGAACTGTGTGATAGCATCCGGCACTGAGCGACGAATATCGTTGGTAAAATCCAGGTTCAGATTATTCACAATAACAGTGATAGGTGCGTTCAAGTGATCATTTACTCGCTGAGTAAAATCAGCTGGAATGGTGATAATAGCCGCCACATCAACATCGTTGAGCAGGATTCGTGCTCGTGCAGGTGTGGCATCAGTAATGCGAAAGACATCTGCATTGTGAATGATTTGCGCCATTTGTCTCCCTCGCGCGCCCTGATCCAGCGTGACAAGCGCCACAGGATTGCGCCCAACGGCTGCCGCTCCCAGAGCATTCACTAACAAGAAACCTATTGGTGGTAGCAAAGTGGCGGCAATATTGGCAGGTTGGCGCAGTAAGACGCGTAGATCTTTTCTGAGAATGACCCAGATTACATGAAAAAAAGCAATGAAACGTGTGGGAAACCGGGCAGGGGCAAGTCTCGTCTCAACATTTGCTGTGATTTGTGCTGCGAACAGGGCGGGGGTAAGCCCCACCCCTACATGTAACAAAAATCGTTTAAACATCATCCCTTTGTCCTCCTCTGATTAATGCGCCAGGGTGCTGCGGCGCAGAACAATCGAGGCTATGATCAACAAAGCCAGAGCATAAACAACAAGTATCAAGGCATTCGTGCCAACACCATACGTATTGAGCGTGAAATTATGGAATGCATGTTGTTGTAATACGATAGCGTAATAGATCGGGAACATTTGTGCGATCACCTGAATTGCTGGTGTACCAAAGGAAATCGGACCAAATGCACCACTCAAAAAGAACAGGGGTATGGCGGTTCCAAAGGAGAGCGCAATCAAGGGTTGGCGGGCTTTCAACAGCGTTCCGAGCAGCGTACCATACGCGATGAAGATCAAGAGGGTGAGCAATGTAAAACCAATTACCTCACCCCAGTGAACAGGCCAGACCCCAATGATGAAAATCAGTACACCCAGAACGACAATGACCGATGCAATACTCATCACAAATGCACCGAGCATTTTCCCTAAAAGCACTGCCCAGCCACGCGCAGGAGAAAGTAAAAGTTCCTTGATGGTCTCGTTTTCATACTCACGTGCTGCTGCTGTTCCTGATTGCAATATACCCGCCAAAACCAGGCCAATCACGAGGATTGAAACGGTCAGATAGGGAATATAATCAGTATCCTGAGGCTGGAGATCGAATTCTCGAGGCGTTATGTTCACCAGATTGGGAAAGGCTTTCGCATAAAAGCTGGTAATGGAAAGCGGAATGGCACGTCGAATGTCATTCGTAAAGTCGGTGTTAAGATTATTGATTTGCACTCCAATCTGAACAGGCTGGTTCTGGCGAATACGCGCATCGAAATCCGAGGGAATAGTAACAACAGCGACGATCTTTCCCGTAGTTATCAGGTTTTGTGCTTCACTCGCGCTGGCAAGTTGCAGTCGGAACGAGTGTGCATGGTTCATGGAGTCATAAAATTGTTGTGCATAAGGACCTGTATCATGCATAACCACTGCAGTAGGGGCCAGACCGCCTGATATTGCAAACAGACTCATCAGAATGAGCACGTTAAGAGGGACGAATATACCTATGATGGTAAATACGCGCTCGGTCAGGGCACTCTTGATATCCTTTTTCATACATGCCCAGATAACTCGTAACGTAAAAGCAGGTTCCCAGAACATACATTCCCTCCCTTCTAATCACGTAGCGCTGTACCCGTCAGCAGCAGGAAAATCTCGTCAAGGTTGGGTTCGCGAATGGCAATATCTTTGATCTTCGTCTCTTGAGAAAGAAGAGTGATAACCTGGGCTACGATATTTGTAGTACCCTGCACAGTTATCTTAAGGTGAGATCCCTCTTGTGCCACGTCATTGACACCCTCTAGCGCTCGTATCGCAGCAGTATCCTTGACCGGGGGGACGGTTTCTACTTCGATGATGCTTCCGCCATACGTTTGTTTGAGATGTTCAGGAGTATCGACCTCAATGAGCTTGCCATGATCGATAATCGCTACACGTTCACAGAGTACCTGTGCTTCCTCAAGATAATTGGTGGTAATTAAAACAGTCTTTCCCTGATCTCGAAGGGAAAGGATATAGTCCCAGATAGCCCTTCGAGCCTGTACATCTACGCCTAAGGTCGGCTCATCGAGATAGATGAGCTGTGGATCGTGAAGTAACGCACGTGCAAGCGCAAGACGACGCTTCATACCACCGGAGAATGTTCCAACTCGCGAATCCTTCCGATCGAGCAATTGCACCAATTCAAGTAGCCTGGTGATCCGTGCCTTTTTTTCCTTGCGCGGAATACCAAAGAGATCCGCATGAAAATCCATATTCGCCCATGCGGTCAGTTCCTCATAAAGGGCGGTCTCCTGCGGAACCGAACCCAGTATCTGGTGTACTCTGCGTGTATTATGTCGCACGTCAACACCCAGTATACGCACTTCGCCGCTGGTCGGCACACTCAAGCCGCTAATCATGTTGATAGTGGTCGTTTTGCCCGAACCGTTTGGCCCCAACAACCCAAAGATCTCACCTTGTTTCACAGAAAGCGATAGATGGTCAACAGCACGAAAGTCTTTAAAGGATTTACAGAGATCTATCACTTCAATCGCGAATACGCCGCTTTCTGACGCCATTTCCGGAGTTGCTGCAATTCTCGTGATGTCTTTACTCATATGTTCACCCCATTCCTGTTCATGACAATATAACGGAAGTTTAGTTACCTTCCTGGTCGAGCCTCACAAAATCAGGCAGTAAACCAAATCGATCACCCGTATCAGAGCCAATGCCCGATACATTAACTATGATTTTTTGTAATTTGGCCTCAAGGTCAAGCCTCTCTGCAATAGAAAACCCCCTCGACATAATTTGATTGAATTTCGCTGCCGCTTCTGGCAAGTATCTCATAATATCCCGACCTTCATCAGTCAAATAAACCTTTACCAAGCGACGGTCTTCGTAGTTGTGTCTACGCTCGACAAGACCATTCTGTTCGAGCCTTTTCACAATGCCTGTCACAGTAGGGGGGTCTATGGCACGCTGCTGGCTCAATGTACCGATTGCCTGCCCATCTTCCTCAATCAAGAGAGACAGCACACCCCATTGAGGAGGGGTTATTACATATGGCTTCTCATGTTCCACGCAACATGCTTTCAATACTTCATAGAAAGCATATGCCACGCTACGTTGAGCATAGAAAAGCCAGTATCCAAGATAATCTTCCGAGTGAATATCCATAGTTTTTTCTTTCACCATTTGTATTAGCGTGCAAATATTTTGTATACTAAATATTATAATTGACGATTAGCATATATGCCAACCTATTTTCGAATGCTCATTCTTTATTCCTCAAGGAGACGCTACTATGAACATCTCACAACATTCACCCATACAGGATCAAGAGGAACAGCATGGCACCCACACCCTACGAAACATCCTCCTCTTCGGCGTAGGAATCCTGGTTGGTCTGGCTTTTCTCGCTCGTGTGCGCACTGCAATCGGAATGCGTTCAGGAGACCAGGCGACCATAGATAAGAAACGCAACTTTAACAAGCGCTGGAACAATCACCTTACTACGACGGTTGGACGTGCAGGACAGCCTCACAGCATCTTTGCGCTTATTCACCACGTGGGCCGGAGTTCCGGTAAACCATACTCGACACCTGTGAGAGCTGTTCCAGTCGATGGGGGCTTCATCATTCCGCTCACGTATGGAAGCAAGGCTGATTGGTATCGCAACCTCCAGGCTCATAATGGAGGCCAGGTAGAGTGGCAAGGAAAAATGTACAACGTAGGTCAGGCAGAAATCATTGATTCTGAGCTAGCGCTGCATGCATTTCCGTTACCATCGCAATTCATGTTCTGGCTTGACGGTGTTCCCCAGTTCGTGTATGTCTCGCAGGTTTCGTGAAATGAAAGTTCACTTTACATGCAACAAATTACGCAACGCTTGTTCAGTATCAGGATACTGGAACGTATACCCCAAATCCAAAGCCTTCTTCGGTACTACTCGTCTCGCCATCGTCACGACAACGGCAGCCTCGCCCAGAAACAGCTTGAAAAGGCCTCCTGGCATCGGCAACCAGGACGATCGATGCATAACCTTCCCCAGCTTCTAATAGAATTCACGGTTTGTCGGAGGATTTGGTGCAGTAAGATTG
>Ga0187780_10002802_pt1 | contig 13111 bp, 15 predicted proteins | sample 1015_Q2_SP10_20__FD_132429 | JGI IMG/M metagenome (GOLD analysis project Ga0187780, IMG submission 132429) | Tropical peat soil microbial communities from peatlands in Department of Meta, Colombia - 1015_Q2_SP10_20_MG | ecosystem: Environmental > Terrestrial > Soil > Wetlands > Peat | place...
ATCCCGGCGCCGTCGTCGTCTCGTACGTCAACACGAGCGCCGAGGTGAAGGCCGAGAGCGACTACTGCTGCACGTCGGGGAACGCGCGGCAGGTGATCGAGGCGATCCCGCCCGAGCAGGAGATCCTCTTCCTGCCCGACCTCTACCTCGGGCTCTGGCTCGAGAAGGTGACCGGCCGCAAGCTGATCGTGTGGATGGGCGAATGCCACGTCCACGCGGGCATCCGCCCGGCCGACATCGACCGCGTGCAGGCGGAGGCGCCGGACGCGGAGCTGCTCGTGCACCCCGAGTGCGGCTGCGCGAGCCAGGCGATGGCGTTCGGCAACGAGCGGACGCACATCCTCTCGACCGAGCAGATGGTCAACTTCGCGAAGCGGTCGCAGAAGACCCGCTTCGTGGTCGCCACCGAGACCGGAATCATCCACCGCCTCGAGCGCGAGGTGCCGGGGAAGCGCTTCGAGCCGATCCGCGAGGACGCCGTCTGCCGCTACATGAAGCTGACGACCCTCGAGAGGGTGCGCGACTCGCTGCGCGAGGGCCGGCACCGGATTGTCGTCGACCCGGACACCGCCGCGAAGGCGCGACTCGCCCTCGAGCGGATGGTCGCGATCGGCGCCTGAGCCGCACGGGCGGCGCCATCATCAAGGCCAGCGCGCCGGCCCTCTCGCCGAGAACCTCGTACGGGATGGCGGCGTACGCCCTCGACGGCAACGTCGTCTGCTTCTTCCAGAGCGCGCGGACGTTCAAGACGAGGTATGCGACGTTCGGCTCCAGCGACGCGGCGAGCCTCGACGAAGGCGCCATGTGGCCGACCGCCTTCGCGCTGAGGACGTTGACCGCCGCCGACCTAGGCCGGGGCTGTGGGTGGCCGCGAGCGACCTAGGCTCGACCACAGCCACGCAGCGAATCCGAGCGCGACGACCGCGAGCAACAGCAGGATCCACTCGACCGGGGTGGATGCGCTTGTGTGGAGGACTATCCGACTCGAACCGGGTGGTCCGAGGAGGGCCGACGGCGGCGACGGAACGTGAGGCGGTGTTGGTCTGGACGTTCTGGACGCGACGACCGACACCGTGGGCTGCCCGGTCAGGAGCAGCAGCGCCGCCACGATCAGTGCGATCGCTGCAACGGCGGTGAATGCCACGAGGACGATCGGCCTGCGGCCGGCGCTCCCTCGGCCGGCCGGCACCGGGACGATCCCCCGTTCGGCCGCCCAGGAGGCAGCGAACGAACGCGGATCAAAGGCGCTGCTTCCGAGCAACTCCTCGGCGGAGACGCCGTCGGCCTCGGCTTCGCCGAGGTCGGAGGCAAGGTCCGCCGCCATCTCCTCGGCGAGCGGATCGGGGACGCCGAGGCGCTTCCACTCCTGGCGGCACAGCTCGACGAAATCACTCATGAGGCCACCTCGACCTTGACAGGGGCGAGCACCGCATCGACAGCGTCGCGGGCCGCACGCCACTCGGACACCCCGAGCGCGAGTGCCAGCCGCCCGGTGCTCGAGGGGCGGTAGTACTTCCGCGGCGGCCCACCGTTGCTCGCGGCCCGGTATGTCTCGACGAGACCGTCACGCTCCAGGCGTCCCAGCAACGGATAGATGGAGCCCTCGCCGACCATCGCAAGACCGCGGTCACGCAGTCGCTTGGTCATCTCGTAGCCGTACGCCGGTCCCTCGTCCATCACTGCGAGCAGGCAAAGATCAAGCACGCCGCGGAGCAGCTCGGTTCGTCGCTGAGAGCCAGGTGCCATGCACCACAAGCTAGCAGGCAGACCCTTGCCTCGCCAGCCTTTTGGAGGCGGCCGATCAGGGCAGCCAGGCGATGCCGCCGGCTGCTTGGTGGCCGGGGGGCCCGAGCCAGCTGAATCCGCCGGCGACGACGAGGCCGCCGGAGACAGGGACGATCGCGTTCGCCTCCCCGTCGCCGTCGATGTGCCACGGCTCGACCTGACCGGTCTCGGAGACTGCGCCCAGCGTGTGGGCCAGGTCGCTGACGAGGAGGTCGGCTCCGACGGGGGCGAGCGCCTCGACGGCAGGTAGGGCCGGGGCGAAGGGGAGCAGTGTGCCCTTGCGGTCGAGTGCGAAGGCGGCGAGGCTCGTGCGCGGCTGTCCGTCGACTCGGCTGAACTCCCCGCCGGCGTAGAGGGTGGTGCCGCGGATCGCGAGTGCGACGATGCTGTCGTTGGTCGAGTGGCGCCAGAGGTCCTGGCGTCCGTTGCCGCTGATCGGGAGTGCGATCACGCTGGGCCCGGCCGCGAGCAGCGTGCTGTGCCAGACGGCGAGAGCGCTGACGTTCCAGGTCGCCTCCGGGGAGTACCAGAGCAGCGAGCCGGCCCCGCCGGCCGAGAACGCGGCCAGGTGCTCCTGCCGTCGCCCGGGCGCTCCCGGTTTGGGCTTGGTGGGCGCCAGGAAGATCGAGCCGCCGGCGAAGACGCGTCCGCCGCTGACCGCCAGCGCGTCGACGCCGGGCGCCGACGGGTGCCACGCGAGCACCCGCCCGGTTCCATCGGTACTGACTGCGGCGAGGCCGCTGCGGGGCACGCCGGCGACGTGGGTGAACTGGCCGGCGAGATAGATCGTGCGACCGGCGACTGCCAGCGCATCGACCATTCCATCGGCTTTTGGATCCCAGGGGAGCAGCGCGCCGGTGCCGACGTCGAAGGCGGCGAGGTTGTTGCGGACGGCGCCGCCCGCACCGGTGAACGCACCGCCGATCAGCAGCTGCCCGTTCTGCGGCACGGCGGTGAGAACTGGGCCGGCGATCGGCGGGGAGACCGGTTGGAAAGCGGGTTGCGCGGTTCCCGCCTGGGCGGAGTAGACGCGGTCTGTGTAGCGCAGGTCGGTCGCGGTCCGGCCGGCCACATACAGGGTCGTGCCGTCGGCGGCCAGCGTCGCGGGAAAGATCGTGCCCCAGCGGCGCCACACTCCCGTCGTGAGGTCGACCAGGGCGATCGTGTCCGCACCGCCGCGGGCGAGGTAGGCGCTCCCGCCGACCACGGCGATCGCGCTGACGCCCGTGGCCGGCACGCTCAGTTGCGGGCCGATCGGTGCCCCGTCGGTCACGTCGAGCGCTTCGATGTTCGAGTTCCCCCCGTCCTGGAACTTGCCGGCGACGAGCAGCGTGGCACCGTTGAGCGCGAGCGCGCCGGCGCCCTCGGCTTCGGCGACGACGGGGGTGTAGGTGCGCTTCCAGATCGGCGCTCCGCCGGCCGCGTGGTAGGCGGCGACGCCGTCGGGACCGAATCCGACGTACAGGCGTCCTCCGCTCGCAAGCAGTGCGAGCACGCCCGTGGGGTTGTCTGTGGTCACGGGCAGCAGCTCGTAGGTGGTCGGCAGGGCGGCGCCGGTCTTCGCGTCGAGCGCGACCAGCACGGGCGCCAAGCCGCTTGTCACCCTGTGGATGCCACCGACATAGAGACGGCCTCCCGCGAGCGCGAGCGCACGAGCGGGCCCGACGTCCCCGGGGGAGAACGCCGAATCGAGCGTCCCGTCGGCGCGCAGGTGCGCGAGCCCGGAGCAGGGGACGCCGCCGACACTCGTGAACGAGCCTCCGATGTACCAGCCGCCCGAGCCGTCCGCGAGAGCGGCGCTCACCGCGCCGCCCGCCACCTCCGCAGCGACCGGCTCGAGCGTCCCACCCGCCTCCGGCACCACGATCGCCGAGCCGGTGCGGTTCGCGACGACGGAGAAGTCACCGCCCACGTAGACGGTGCCGCCGACGCGCACCATCGCAGTGGCACCCACGACATAGCGCCCGGACGCGGTTGTCGGCAGCACCGTCGCCGCCGCCGGCCCGGCGAACGCGGCCGACGCCACCGCCACCTCCGTCAAAGCGGCCGCCAAGACCCCGCCGGCAAGCAGAGCAGCAACCCCACCACGGAACACAGCGCGAACATGGCACCATCCCGGTTCCCGCCAATCAGCACCTTCTCGCACTACCCAGCGCAGTTCCCCGCAAACCTCACGATTCTCGAGAGCTCCCCGATCTCCCCGCATTGCGTATCCGCGTCAATGGGGCTTGTCCCAGATGACCCAGCCAGCCCGATCACATGAGCGCCGTGGGAGCGCGCACGGGGGCAGCTCCCAGATGCGCCGCGATCGGGTAGAAGTTGGCCGGCGCGGCGGCGACTTCAGCGAGCAGCGCAGACAGCCGGATGCCCACAGGGCAAACGTATTCCCGCATCCGCCGCTGCGCAGCTCAGCGACAGCACTCCCAGGGGCGGCATGGTCTACTGTCTGGATGGAGCAGCGCACCGGCTTTCTTGAGCACGACGGGTGCCGGGTCGCGTACGCGACCGTCGGCGAGGGGCCGCCGCTGGTGCTGCCGGCGTTCTGGATCAGTCATGTCGGCGAGGACTGGGGCTACCGGTCCTTCCGGCACTTCGTCGAGTCGCTGGCGCAGGGGCGTAGCGTTGTTCGCTACGACCGGCCCGGGACCGGCCTCTCCGACCGCGACCGCCGGTCGGAGACGCTCACGCTGGAATATGAGGTGGAGCTACTGGCAGGGCTCGTCGATGCGCTCGGCTTCGACCGTGCCGCGCTTTTCGGCAGCTCGGCCGGCGGGCCGATCGGTGTCGCCTATGCGGCCCGGTGCCCCGAGCGGGTCGAGCGTCTCGTCCTCTACGGGACGTTCGCCACGGGAACCTCGATTGGCACCCCGGAGACGCAGGCCGCAATGGTCGAGCTCGTCCGCTCGAGCTGGGGCCTCGGGAGTCGGATGCTCGCGGACGTCTTCGGCCCGTCTGCGTCCGCGTCCGAGCGCAGGGAGCTGGCCGCGATCCAGCGGACGGCGGCGACGGCCGCGACGGCCGCGCGCCTGATCGAGCTCATGTACGCGTGTGACGTGCGTGACGTCCTGTCGACACTTGCGGTACCGACGCTGGTCGTGCACCGCGAGGGCGACAGGGCAATCCCGGTCCGGCACGCACGCGAGCTCGCGGCGCTCGTTCCCGGCGCAGAGCTCGTGCTGCTCCCCGGCGACGCGCACCCGCCGTGGCACGGCGACAGCGACCGGCTCGTCGAGGCGATCGCGCCGTTCCTTCACATCCGGCCGCCTGCCGCCGCACCTGCGTCCGGCGACCTCGACGAGCTGACTGCGCGCGAGCGCGAGGTGCTCCGGCTCGTCGCGGAGGGCCTGAGCGACGGCGAGATCGCCGCGCGGCTGGTCGTCAGCCCGCACACGGTGCACCGCCACGTCGCGAACGTCCGGCGCAAGCTCGGCCTCCACTCGCGCTCGGCCGCCGCCGCGCACGCGGCACGCGCCGGCCTGATCTGACCCCACGCATCTGCCTCGCTTATGAGTGGTATGTCCGCTTGTTCGGCCGAGAAGCGACATGTTCCCGCATGAGAGCGAGGCGGTCCGGCGGCTTGCCTCCGGTGCCTCGATCTCCGTCGTAGAGGACCCGGCGCGGCCCGGGAACGGTCTGGTGACCCTTGGATCTCGACGCCCACGAGGCGCGCAGCCAGCCGGGCCTGCTCCCAGGCCCTAGGCGTCTCGTGGTCGCAGATCCCGGCGGGAACACCCTCACGTTCTCCAGAACCCGGCATAAGGCCGGCCTGCGCCGGTTCGGGAAACGACCCCTCCTGAGGTAGTGGTACCTCGCCCGCTTCGCCTATGCGTGATGCAGGAACCTGAAGTAGAAGGCCACGAACAGGAGGACAATGCCAACGTTTGCCGCCAGCCGCTCCCAGAAGTGGCTTCGGAAGAACAGAACGTCCACCCCGACCACGACAGCGGCCATGGCAACCACGTACAGCGCGCCGGCTGCCGGCCTTCCCATCGAACCACCTTACCGGGGCGCAGTGGGGCCTACACGGGCCTCGGGCAAGCGGGCAGCACAAAAGACGACGGTACCCACCAATCCCTCCGCGGGGTGACGGCTGAGTCTGCCATCGGAAATGATGAGGCTCGCTTAGGCGAGTGTCCAGCAGCGGGAAGGCGAGGGCGCCTACAGGCGCGTAGACGCCCCATCTGATGTCATTGTCAGCCTCAGACGGACTGGCGATGGGCGACGTCGTACTTGGTCACGGACGTCCGTCTGCCCGGAGTCTCATCGGCCGGCATTGCATCCAACACCGCGGCCGCGTGCTGATAGTCCTCCTCCGAATCGAAGAACTGAATCACCAGAGACCGTTCACGTTCTCCGTCGTGGAGCCAGACGAACTCCATTGCCGGAAGCCCCTGCGGCGGCTCGACTCCCTGCATCATCTGCTCAACGCGGTCCTTCGAGACACCCTCGAACTCAACGACACGCGCCAAAGCCATACGAGTCTCCTTTCGAGTTCAGCGTCACGCGAACTGTCGCGCCGGAACGCGAGACATTACCGACGCCTGACGCGCCAAGGGGTGGTTGCTCTGGCGACAGCCTGAGCAGTATCTTCGAGGTCGTGGCGGTTGAGCTGCGAGTGATGCGAGATGATGAGTTCGCCGATTGGCTGCCGCGGGCGTGTGAGGACTACGCGGACATCATGGCCCGCTACGGCGGTGCGGACGTGGAGGCGGCGCGGGCGAAGGCTAGGCGCGACTCGGAGCTCTTGTTTCCTGGCGGCCTCCCATCTGCCGAACAGCTTGTGTTCGTGATTGAGGCGGACGGCGAACGCGTCGGAGAGCTCTGGCTGGCTGTGCGTGACGGCGAGCTGGGGCGCTTGTTGTATGTGTGGGACATCCGCGTCGATGAGCAGCACCGCGGGCGTGGCTTGGGCCGCCAGGCAATGCTCTTCGCTGAAGAGGAAGCACGCAGGCGTGGCCTCACGGACATCGCGTTGACTGTCATGGGTGGCAACGAGACGGCAAGACGCCTGTACCGCTCACTCGGCTACACCGAAACAACGGTCACGATGAAGAAGACCGTTCCACGCGAACCCGAGTAGCGCGCCGGAGAGCGAACCCTCGGGTGCGCCAGCGTTCGGTCAGCCGACCATCTGCCCTGGAGTCAGGCAGATGCCGGAAGCCGCGTGTTCCATATCGCCTCCGTGATGCGCCACGCGCCGTCGGGCTCTTTCCGCCAGATCTCTAGGAAGTCGCCCTGATCCGAGAGTTGAACCGGGGCGCCTACGGGGCGCAGTGTGATGGCGTATCGCCCGCGGACGTACGCGATCCCATCGGCGCCCTCGATCCTGTCTCGAATGAGCTCGTAGCTGCCGAGCTCCTCGATTCGCTGGAGCCATCTTTCGATCGCGTCGCGGCCCTGGTGGAGCTCCTCGTGCGGCGGGATCCGCACGCCGTCCGCCGAGAACGATCGAGCGACACGCTCCCAGTTCCCCGCACGCATGGCGGCGACGTAGGCGTCGGCCGCATCCTCGATCGCGGCGCGATCGTCCGCATTCAAGCTCGACATAGCCCCATCCTCCCACAACACGAGGGGTCACCGAATGATGCGACCGTCGGCTGGGCCAACGTTGCTCCTATGTCAAGGCGGGTGATGTTTTCAAGGTGTTGAAGACGACGCGGACGAGCAGTCGTTTGAGGCAGCGGAGTGCTTCGCGTCGGCTCTTGCCTTCGCTGCGTTTGCGCTCGAGGTAGTCCCGCGCGGGGGCCTGGTAGCCGGCCTGGGTGATCGCGATTCGGTAGAGCGCCGCGTTGAGTTGGCGGTTGCCGCCGCGGTCGAGCCGGTGCCGCTGGCTCTTTCCCGAGCTTGCTTCGAGCGGTGCGGCGCCGCCGTGACGCGCCAGTTGCGCGTCTGTTTTGAAGCCGTCGATCGGTCCGATCTCGGCGAGTAGCTTCGCGGCCGTGATCGCGGCGCAGCCGGGGATCTCGAGTAGCGCCGACGCAACCTCGGTCGTCCGCGCTTCGAGCTCCTGGTCGAGCTCGCTGATCGTCCGGTTCAGCTGCCTGATGATCGCGACGAGGTCGCGGGCAAGCCGCGCCTGCAGCTCCTGCTCGCGCCGCGCAAGCCACCGCGCAACCCGCTCGAGCTGGGTCGCGCGGTCGAGGCGCCGCAGGGGCACTTCGTAGGTCGGTCGAGCTGGTGCAGATGCCAGCGCAACCGCTGCTGGCTGCGCGTTCGTCGAGCGAGGAGATCCTCGCGATGATCAACCAAGAGCTTGATCTCGCGGTAGATCCGTTCGTCCGGCCGCGGCCGGGAAAGGCCCGGCTCCCGGATAGCCGCCCTGGCGATCGCGAGCGCGTCGATCGGGTCCGACTTGCCGCGCGTCCCGCCGGCGCGCCGCTCCGGCACGGTCAGCTTCGGCGGCACCCGTACCAGGTCCTCGCCGGCGCCGACGAGCTGGCGCTCGATCCAGCCGGTCAGCTGCCGACAGTCCTCGACCGCCCACAACCGCTCCCCGTCGAGCGCAGCAGCCCAGCCGAGCAGCTCCTCGCTGCCCACCTGGATCGCCTTCTCGGCGAGCGGCCGGCCCGCCTCGTCGACGGCAAACGCAGCCACCGACTGCTTGTGTACATCCAGCCCGATCACGATCATCTCCATCGCCTCCAAGCCGTTGGAGGCGACCGGCGAGCGGACAGACCTCAATCGAGGCCACAAGGCCACGCTCCTATCAGGTCACACTCGACGGTCTCGATCGGCGACGGCGACACAACGCTGGAAAGTCAGACCCTCGGCTCGACATTCGGAATCGACTCAGCCGCCGCCGACCGAGTCTCTTCAAGCAATCGGACGCCGCCACAGCGGCGACGATGACATTGAGTTAGGGAATGTCCCTTGGGCGGGCGAGCGCGAACGGGATTCGATACCCCACGGTGATACCGGCCGACGTGGGACACTGAAGCCGTGGAAGGCGCCGGAGCGCCTATCGGTTCTCGCGTGCTCGTAATCGGAATGGCGGGGGCGGGCAAGAGCACTTTCTCGCGCGCGCTTTCGGCGCGGACAGGGCTGCCCGTGATTCATCTCGACGTTCATTACTGGAAACCGGGCTGGGTAAGACCCTCGGAGAGCGAGTGGCGCGATAAGCAACGCGGTCTGCTGACGGAACCCGCCTGGATTGCAGACGGCAACGACCTCGAGACGCTCGATCTTCGACTTGGACGCGCCGACACAGTCGTTCTTCTCGAAACGCCATGGTGGATTTGCGCGGGCCGCACGTTCTTGCGCGGTCTTCGGAAGCCCTTGGGCGAGATGCCCGAAGGTTGCGACGATTCCGCAATACGTCGGTTGCGAGACGAGTGGCGGCTGGTCGGGGTCATTTGGCGACACCGCCGTTCAGAGGCGGAGCACGCGCGCACGATGATCTCGCAGTACGGAAGGCATGTGGTGCTATGTCGGATCCGGTCGAAACGAGAAGGCCGAGACTTCCTCAGCGCGGTGACCCATAGCCGCGCTGGAACCACTGCGCGGCCGTAATAGCTCTCCCGAGGTGAAAGCGCAGGCCGAGACCGTCGGCTGGGCCAGTGTGCGGCAATGTCCCCCGAAGGCCCTCCGAGCTAATGTGATCGCTGTGGCGTGGGTCGTGATCGCGCTGGGTGTCTACGCGCTTCTGATGCCGCGAATCGTGCCTGCGCTGGCCAAACGGTACGCGAATGCCTACCCGCCGCCATGGCGGGGCTTTGCCGTGCGATTCGCGTCGTCTCGTCTTTACGCCGTCGGGTGCTACCTGACCGGCGTATCGATGATCCTGATGGGCGTGCTCGTCCTTCGGTAGCGAGCTGTGTCGCCTGGGCCAGTGTGCGGCAATGTCCCCGAGCGTTTTGCCTGCTGTCTTCACGCCGTGGGGTAGATTCGGTGGTGTGAAGGCCGCTCTTTCCGCGATCATCTTCTGCGCGCTTCTCGTGGGCACCTGCTCCGCCGCGGCGGTCGGAACACGGAGCCGCACTCCGCTCGGGCCGCCTGTCGTTCAGCGGACGTTCTCCGACACCACCGCCGACGGGTACACGCTCCGGGCGACCTTCCGCGTCTACCGGCCCGCTCATGCGAACGCTCTTCCCGCGCTGCCGTACGACCATCGCAGCTCGCTCTCCTGCCCGGTCGACGGAACCGCCGACGCCGCCGTCCCCGTCGCGTTCACGCTCACGAACACGACTGCGCACGCAAGCATCGGGCTCGGCGCCGATGTCGGGTTCGATGTGAACCCAGTACGCAACATCTCTCGCCTCAAGTTCGACGCGATGCTCGGCAACAGGTTGCGCTGCATCACCACGACCGCCGCGAACGCGGCCGGATACACCGCCCTTTGGAATCGGGCGAGCAAGGCGGGACATGGCGAGCGCGCTGACCTGTTCGTCATCGTCCCCGGCTACTACACCCCCGCCCACCCCGATGGCAACCGCGCGTACCTCCACACCCTCTACCTGGACATCTTCCTGTACGCCAACGGGGACGTCCCAGGGCACAACCGGTTCCGCGGCTCAGTCCCACCACGCGACTGGCTCATGCACCTCGGCACGTAGAGCAGCGTCGCCTGCGCGAGCGTGCGGGAATAACCCCTGAACGGGGAGCCGGGTCCATGCTCGCGACATGCCTGCCGGCCGCGTGCGGCTGAGGCCAGAGATGCGTGTCAGGGCTACCCTCTGAACTAAGGGCCACTTGAGACGACATGCGTTCGGCTGCTCTCCTATCCCTCTGTGGTGTCGTGATCGCTGTCACGGCCTCTCAGCGCACCCTCGCTCTAGGCGGACCGATCCTCCAACTCCACCTGGCTGGCTTCGGCACGCCGCTGCCGGCCGCGATCGACCAAGGGCCTTGCCCGCAGGGTCGCACGCTGATCAACATCACCTCGATGGCGGGCACGCATCTCGGTTCGGTGACGCTCTGCATCCTGACGATCTCCAAGACCGAACGTAACGGATTGATCTCGCACATCGATCAGACCGTCTCGGCTACCTACCGTCTTCCCGGCGGCACGATCCTGAGCCGAGAGAACCAGACGATCCGGTTCGCGCGCGACCAGCGGCACACAACCGCGATCTTCCTCGGGCACGTCACGGGTGGCACCGGCCGCTACGCCCGTGCGGCAGGAACGGTGTCTGGCGGCGGCAACGGTGTGAACGGCAAGGCCGACTGGCTAGTCACCATCCGACTGCACCAGTAACCGCGCAGTTTCTCCCGCAATGTCTCCAGAGCCGGACGAGTCGCCTCCGGCCTGGTGCTACGACTTGGTGCGCTGTGATCCCAGTCAGTTCCCGCTTCCGAATACCTCCTTCCGTGCCTTGAGGGAAGCTCGAACGAGGCGGATCAAGGCAACGCTCAGCCAGATCAGGACGAGCGCCACGATTGCGTACAGCGTGAGGAATCCCACCGTCAACGCGTCAGCCGTGGGGCCACGATCGACGGACCGGACCAGCAGGAACCAGACACCCACCACGAGGACTGACAGGACACCGGCAATCCGAAGCACGCCTGGAGCGTAGGACTAGTTCCCTCGTCCGGGAAGAGCAACGCCGCCTGCCCGAGTGTTCGATGGGACACCCTGGCCGAGGGGCGAGTGGTCAAGCTTGCCGGTCAGCGTTCGTCTCTAGCCTCTTCCGTTGGAGGGTCTTCCTCGTCGTAAGGGTTCCATTGATCGGTGAACTCACGGCCTGAAGAGAGGTCGAAGTCCTTCTCGATCGCGAATTCGACCTGTCGAGGCCCCCAAACGCGGATGAACTCGCGCGGCTCAAGCTTGATGTTGCTGGCGAGCTTGAGATAGCCGAACCGTTCTTCCCTTCGGATGACACCGTCTTGGACCTTCGACATGTCGAGGTACTGGACCTTCCAGCTGGAGTCGTCGCCCCAGACACACCCCCAGACGAAACCGAAATCGCCTCGGCTCGGCCACTCGTATTCGTCGCGCCAGTTCAACGTGCCGGGCCGGAGAAATGGCTCCTCGGGCGGATGACCCTCCCGAACGTTTGGAGGCTCGGAGGGGTGCACGTCCCACCAATCGGGAACGTAGAACCCAACCGGGCAGAAGCCGACGGAGTTCGGTTCCTCGGAGGCGATGATCTCGCCGCTCTGGAGCGAGATGACTGAGCTGGCGGTGTAATGAGGAGCGATCAGGGCGAAATCGCGATCTCCCTGCCTGAACGGTTCGAACGTCTGGAGCATCGCGTAGTTGCGGTCATAGGTGGCGACGACTCGATCGCCGTCGAGGATCTCCACACGCACCGCCTTCGACAGGTGAGGCTCGGAAGTCGTCGTCACTCGCGTCGAATAGCGCTCGCGTGGCATCGGCCGCGAGGGGATTTCGAACAGTCCCGTCGTATCGATCTCCTCGACCCAATACCGTGAGTCATAGCCTCCGCCAAAGACCTTGCCAGGATCACGCGCCGTAAGGTCCGCGAGCTCCTCGGAGTGGGCTCTTGTCTGTTCAAGTAGAGCCTCTGCCTCGGCGCGCGTCATCCGCGCACCAGCCGAGTGCACAGTTCCCGACCCCGACGAACCGGCCTCGTACCGCACCTCAAAGATCCGGCCCACGCCGAAGAGCTTAAGGGCCAGCACCGCCGGTTGCGGCTCGGGCGGGACCGGTCACGGCTGAGCCAGTGTTCACGAATGACCCTTGAGCAGCTACCAGTAATGCTCGTCGTCGCTGCCGAGGATCTCTTCATGCGTCGGGAACACGAACTCCGGGTGAGCTGCGCGTCGCAACCGCCGATCCACCCACACCTATCCCGGCCAGTGCTAGAGCGTGAACCATCCCACGGGCGCACGACTCGTGTAACAGGGTCTTGGCCGCTTCTCGAACTCGTCGTAGAACTTCGGCCACTCCGATACAGGTCTGAGGCCGGAAAGGTCGCGACGGCCAGTGGTGTCGTAGTCCGTGTGTGTGCCGACGTGTTGCTGGAAGCGATGATGCCACTCCTTCTCGTCCGCAAGCTCTTGGTCCGTGAGCTCAAAGAGGAAGTAGTGGCGTTCGATGGGCGGGTCATCCGAGTCAAACGCTTCGATCTCGAACCAGTAGTCGCGCCCGGCGTGGTGGGCAAGGCCCGCGAGCGGCCCGTCCCAGTAGTCGTAAACCCAGAGCAGCACGACGTCCTCGAGGCGCGGGCCGTTACTCATAGTCGCAGCGTAGTCTCGGTCAGCGTGGCGGCGGTCTGCCGTTCCCTGAAACGGGGTTGGAAGGATAGGGGGTTATCGGCGCGGGGACGGCTCTCTGTCCTGCCCGAGCGTCCTCTCGCCCGAACGTCGACCCGGGCAGCGACTTCGCGAAGGCCTAGTGCTCGAGCCGCAACAACAGCTCGTAGAA
>Ga0187780_10002803_pt1 | contig 13109 bp, 14 predicted proteins | sample 1015_Q2_SP10_20__FD_132429 | JGI IMG/M metagenome (GOLD analysis project Ga0187780, IMG submission 132429) | Tropical peat soil microbial communities from peatlands in Department of Meta, Colombia - 1015_Q2_SP10_20_MG | ecosystem: Environmental > Terrestrial > Soil > Wetlands > Peat | place...
CCCGGAGGTCGACGCTCCGCTTCAACCAGCCGTACTCGAAGGGGTGGCAGTGGGAATCAACGAACCCGGGGTAAAGGGAGCCTCCGTTCGCCTCGATGACCTCGGCTCCCGCCGGAAACGTCATGCCCGCGTCTCCGATCTTCACGATTCTCCCCCCTTCGCAGTAGACGGAGCGGCTCCCGCTACCGCCGATGCTGCAGTCCCGAATCAGTACCCCCGTCATGACGCGGCCCTCCTGGCGAACTCGACCGCAGGATTCCTGGCCCTTGACCGGGCGAGGAGTCGAAGGTCACGGGGAGTATCCAGGTCGAAGGTCAGACCAGGCTCCGAGGATATCCCGACCGAAAGACCTTTTCGGCCGCTTGCTCTGATGTGGTTCCAGAAGCTGTCCATGTCGTAGCTCAGCGCCAGGCCTGCCTTCGGTGAGAAGACCAGGGCGTTGGTGCCGTTGAAGGAGGCCGAGGGGGCGATGACCACCCTGACCAGCTCGCTCAACCACATCAAGTGCTTCACTTCCGAAGCGCGCAGGAGCGGGAGGTCGGAGGGGAGGACCATCACCCTTAGAGGAATGCCAAGCGCCCTTATTCCTGCCCTGACAGCGGAGTTGACCCCCAGGTCCCCCTCCTCGTTGAGGGGCCGCGCGCCATGGAGGGCGGCCAGCCGCAGCATCTCCTGGTCCGAGGTGACGACGTGCGTCTGCGCGACCAACCCTGCCCTCAAGAGGACTTTGAGCACGCCCGTAAGCAGTAGAGACTCCAGCTCCCGCCTTTCCGCCAGTGAAAGTACAGAGGCCAGCCTCGACTTGGCGCCCGATGACTTCACGGGTATGAGCACCGCGAAGGGGATCAGGCCTCGGTCACCATCCGGGCGAGCCGGAGCTCGTTTTTGGGACCGTCCATCTTGGTGCCTGTCGACAGACACCCCACCCCCAGGCCCCGGATCCGGCCGGCCAGGGCGGAGTCGGCCTCGGAGATCACCAGGCAGTCGATGAAGTCCGAGTACAACTTGGCAACGCCGTAGGAGTCAGGGCTCACCCGCGTCGCCTTCATGAGGGCTCCTGCAGGGCCGCTGAACGGGGCTTCCCCCTGCATGGGCGAGAGGCCCACGATCCGCGCTGCCGCTTCCCGCAGTAACCTTCGGAACCCGCTCACTGCGAGCATCGGGCCGATGCTGGTCACCGGGTTCGCGGGGCAGATGACGACCCTGTCGGCCGATTCTAGAACGGAGGTGACCTCGGGAGTGGGCCCGGCCCCTCTGGCTCCTTCGTACCTCACTCCCTCGACCCTGGGCCTCCCCCTTTCCCTCACCCAGAACTCCTGCAGGTGGAGGTCGCCGGCGGTAGTCATGATCCTTGTTTCGAGATGGTCGTCGGTGGCTGGAAGGATCCTTGGCTTCACACCGAGGGACTTCGTGATCTTTAGGGTCGCAGCGGTGAGCGACCTCCCGGCCCTCAGCATCTCCGTCCTCTTCAGGCAGACGGCCATGTCCCTGTCGCCGAGCCTGAACCAGGTCTCCGAGCCAAGCCGGGAGAGCTGCCTGAGGGCTTCGAAGGTGTCCCCTGCGATGCCCCACCCCCGCGGCCCTGACATCCCGGCAAGCGTGTAGGTCGCTGTGTCTACGTCAGGGCAGACGTAGACGCCGTAGGTCCAGAGGTTGTCCCCGACGTTTGCGATGACGGCTAGGTCGATGGGAAGCCTCGAAAGGCCTCGCAGGAGCTTGGCTGAGCCGGTCCCTCCCGCCAGGGCGACCACCTTCATCCTTTCACCTGAACAGGTCACGTTCCGGAGGCATCAGCATCCCCTTCACTCCCCCTTCTCCGCGGTCGTATTCGACCCCCCTGACTACGGCAGCGGGCATGCCGTTCAGCTTCCCGATGGCGAGCTCCGCCGCCCCTGCGATCTCGTCCGCCACCGATGGCTCCGTCACCCTGAGTCTGTAGCCGAACCTGTCTTTCTTGCCCGCGTACCTGAGGAGGGGAAGCATCCCGGAGCAACCTATGGCGACGTCGGTCTGTCCCAGCCTCCAGGGCCTGCCGAAGGTGTCGGATACCACCACCGCGAGGCGCCTGCCAGTCCGTTTTTCGAGAACCCTTCGAAGATTTCGCGCGCTCCGGTCGGGGTCGACGGGGAGCAGTGCGACCGACCCCTTTCCGACGTTGGATTGGTCTATGCCCGAGTTCGCGCAGACCAGTCCCTGCTTTGTCCTGGTGATTATCACGCCGTGGCTGGCCCTCACCACCCTGACCGACTCTCTGAGCATGAGCTCCACGAGGCGGGGGTCCTTCCCTTCCTTCTTCGCCAGGGCCCGGGCCTTCCTCCCAGGCTCGACCGCGTCTATGCTGACGACCCTCCCCTCCGCCTTGGAGACTATCTTGTGTTTCACCACCACGACGTCCCCGTCCGCGAGGGCGAGGGATTCTCTCCCAACGGCGTCTAGAATCAGGGACGCCAGGTCGTCTCCCTCGGAGACCTCGGGTATGCCCGCCAGCGGGATGACCTCGATCCTGCCCACGCCTCTCGGGGCACCGCGCGGCACCGGGACGATAAAGCCTCTCTCTGTGGGGCTAGAATTTTAACCCCCACAAATGGGTCGTCCCCGAGATGCCGACAGAGAAGCAGGTCCTCGAAGCGCTCGCGGGGGTGAAAGACCCCGAGCTAGGAAAGGATGTCGTAACGCTGCGCATGGTGGAGGGGGTGAAGGTCGACGGCGCGAAGGTTACGTTCACGCTGAACCTGACGACGCCCGCCTGCCCCCTTAGGACGCGCCTGGAGGAGTCTGCCAGGGCTGCGGTGGCGGGAGTCCCTGGAGTGGAGGAAGTCGAAATGAAAACTGGGTCGACCGTGGCTGCCACAAGGGATTACGAAAGCGCGGAGATGCTGAAGGGAGTCAAGAACATCATTGCGGTCGCGAGCGGGAAGGGCGGCGTGGGCAAGTCGACCATCGCCGTCAATCTGGCAGCCGCGCTGGCGGAGTCGGGAGCGAAGGTTGGAATCCTGGACGCTGACGTCTATGGCCCCAACATCCCTCTGATGATGGGGATAAGGGCGCCGCCGCAGGTGAGGGACGACAGGATAATCCCTCCGGAAGCTCACGGGGTGAAGGTCGCCTCGCTTGGCTTCTTCTACAACGAAGAGACTCCGGTCATATGGAGGGGGCCCCTGGTCGCGGGGGCCGTCCGCCAACTGCTGACCCAGGTCGAATGGGGCGAGCTGGACTACCTCGTGTGCGATCTCCCTCCCGGCTGCCTTCCGGCAGGGACCATGGTACTGACCGCAAACAATGTGCCGAAGCCCATCGAGAAGGTCGAAGTGGGGGAGTTCGTCCTCAGCTACGATGGGAGAACCCTCGTCCCAAGACGCGTCCTCGGAGTTATCCCACAAGGCCAGCAGCGCGTTTTCAGGCTTACAACCCCGAACAGAGAGATCGTGGCGAGCGCCAACCACCCATTTCTCCGTTATCATCGGACGAATTCTTGGGTCAGGCTGGATCAGCTGAAGGTGGGAGACAGGCTCGTCGTGCCAAACTGTGTCGAAGGGGGGCGGCCGATGCCTTTGCCCAGAATCGCGTTCAACCCCAAGTTTGTTCACCTTCCAGCGGTGACGACCACTGATTTCATGAGAATAGTGGGGCACTTCGTCGGGGATGGTTTCCTAAAGCGGCAAAAGAGACGGAGAAGGTTCGCGGGGCTGAGACTTTGCGAGCCTCGCGGAAGCAAGTTCAGGAGTACGTATGAGGACCTATACCGCAAGGTCTTCAGATGCAACGTCTTCGAGGACAATGACGGGCAGAAGTTTGCAATTGCCTCCGCTCCTCTGGCTGAGCTCTTCGCGGCCCTGGACCTTGACCACAAAGCGAAGGACAAACGGGTGCCCCACTGGGTCTACTCCCTGCCTCTGGACCAGAGGATTGCCTTCATCCGAGGGTACGCGGAAGCAGATGCCAACATAAGGCACCGCGAGTCGAACAAGATTCTGCCGGATTGGAAGGGGGTCTATATGATGAAGAACATCATACAAGACACCGTTGTGGTCGAGAGCACGAATGGCTCCCTCGTGACTCAGGTCCACGAGCTGTGCCTGTTAAGCGGCGTCCGCTCGACCAATGTCAAGAAAAGGGTAAGGGACTACCAAGCGCTGCCTGAGGGGCGCAGCAAAGAACATGTGGTGAACCACAATTTCCAGTTTTCGCTGAAACACGATTACAGGCCCTTCAAGTTGTCTAGGATCAAGTCGATAGTGCCCGTCGGGAACGTAGAGACATACGATCTGCAAATAGACCAGTACGAGAACTTCGTGGCCAACTCTTTTCTTGTGCATAACACCGGCGATTCGTCTCTCACTCTAGCCCAAACTGTGCCCCTAGGAGGCATAATCATAGTTACCACCCCCCAGGAAGCGGCTCTGAACATCGCGGCGAAGGCGCTCGCCATGTTCAGGCGGCTGAACGTCCCCATCCTGGGTGTGGTTGAGAACATGAGCTACTTCGTGTGCCCGCACTGCGGAGAGAAGACGCACATCTTCTCCAGCGGAGGAGGGAGGAGGATAGCCAAGGAGCGGGACGTCGAGTTCTTGGGAGAGATTCCTCTAAGCCTCGCGGTTCGCGAGCAGTCGGACTCCGGGGTACCCGTGGTCGCCGCGCTCCCCAATTCGCCGGAAGCTCTCGTCTACAAAGAGCTGGCATTCAGGGTCGCAGGCCTTGTGAGCATCGTAGCGTTCACGAAGATGGGAGGTTGACGGAAGAACAGGACCGCCTCCTGACAGGCGCTGCGATGAAAACGAAGGCGCGCAGGCGGAAGCGAGGGCCCTATCGCAAGTCCTGGTCGCCTAAGACTACCTGATGGCTAGCGCGTCGATTTCCACCCGCGCCCCCCTCGGGAGGGCGGCCACCTGCACCGTTGATCGGGCGGGGAAGGGCGGAGCGAAGTGCTTCCCGTACTCCTCGTTCATCTGGGCGAACTCGGCCAGGTCGACCATGAACACCGTGGTCTTCACCACGTTGTCAAGGCCCATCCCCGCGGCTTTCAGAACCGCCTCCAGGTTTGACAACGCCCTGGAGGTCTGGGCGACCACACCTTCGACCAGGATCCCTGTAGAGGGTTCCAGGCCTATCTGGCCGGAACAGTAGACACCCCCGGCCTCGACGCCCTGAGAATACGGGCCTATGGGGGCGGGCGCGGACTTCGAGTTGAGTGCTGCCTTCATCGGAGGGTCGAGCCTCGGAGCGCCCTTAAATCGGTTGTGCGCCTCGTCACTTCTTTCCGCCGTTCTCAAGCAGTCGTGTGAGCCCCTCGTAGACTTCCGACTCATCCACGTACTCCACGGTTTCCCTCCTGTCCATGTGCTGGAGCATCCTTGAGGTCACGTTGCCTTTCTTCGTGACAAGGACGATCCTCCTGCCTGCCTTGTAGGCCGCCATTATCTCCATGCCCACCCCTATGCTGGGCTCAGTCACGTCTGCGACGAGGACGTCGCAGGTCTCAGACCCAATCCTGTCCCTGTGAAACACGTTCACGGCTGAAGCCGTCTCCCCCATCTGCCCCAGGACCCAGGGCGAGGTCAATTCGTTCCCCGAGTCCGTTATCGCCCTGGCCATCAGCCGGGCACGGGAGAGAGCCCGGTTGGCTATCATCGGCACTGAGAGGTAGACCTTCAAGACGGCCGCGCGCAGATTCCCCGGGGTATATCCCTATCTCGCGATTCTGTTCTTCATCGCTTCTTGCTTGAGCCTCTGGTGGGCGCACTTCGCGGGCGCGTGGGCGTAGCAGTAGCAGGCGCCGCAGACATGGCAGGAGTAGTAGAAGCCAACGCCCAGTTTCCGGCCGCAGACACCGCAGGTTGGCGCCGTTGTCTGCTCCGCGCTGGTGTACAACCAATCCACCCTTGAGGTTCAGGACTGCCGCCCCGCTTTTAAGATAATGGATTAGAATTTCATATAATATTGAGGGGGATGTGTGAAAGTGGCATTCACGCCCCACCGTGGGTGAAGTGAATAGAAGCCCGGCCTCACGCCTCAGCGCTTGTACCCGATCTTCCTGAGGAAGGCTCGCCTCTCCTCTCTGTCTTCGGCGCCTTCCACCCCTCTAGGCGAAACGCCGTCGGCGACCCCCAGCACCCCCCTCCCCTTCCCCGTGTCTGCGACCAGGATCGTCACCGGGTTGGAGGTCGCGCAGAAGATGTTGGTCACTTCCTCGACAGACTTCAGCCTGTTCAGCACGTTGATTGGGAAGGCCCCGGACAGGACCACCACGAAGGAGTGGCCGGCGCCTATCTTGGCGGCGAAGGCGCTGGCGAGCTTAGCCAGCTCCTCGTCTGACCCGTCGAAACGGACAAGGGCTTTCCCCGACGCTTCGGCAAACGCGACGCCGAACTTCAGGCCGGGCATGGACGTGACCAGGGCCTCGTAGATGTCCTCCACGCTCTTGATGAAGTGCGCCTGCCCGATGATCAGCTGTTGCCCTTCGGCGGGCACGATCTCGACCTCTTCGACCTTCATCGGCCCGGCGGCCGGGCCCCGATTTCAAATCCTTTTGCCCTGACGCATGGTCATCGCGACGCGACGGTTCAGAGGACAACGGTGGTGAAGAGGGACGCCGTTGCTCGGCCTCTCTGACGCCTTTCGGAGTGTTGGCCGTTAAATCGCGTGCATGGCTGGGTGGGGAATGAGAACCGACGGGCAACGGACAGGGATCTCCCAGAAATGGGACGCAGTCATCATTATCGCGGCGACCCTGGGCGTCGGCGGGGTCGTGACGGCCGCCGTCTACAATCTCATGGGTAGCGCGACGTCGAGCCCGAGCATAAGCGTGGTAGGCGCGTCTGCCAGGGCGGGCGACTCCGCAGGCGGCTCCCCGATGGCCGTGTCCATATCTGTCAAGAACGACGGGGGGAGCCCCATATCCTGCACCCCCGCCACCTGCCAGGTGGTCTTCGCAGGCACAAACACGGGGTCGGGGGCTGTCCCCGCCTGCGACGCGCCCTGCAGCATCACGTCCGGCGGCCCCGCCATCTGGTCAGTTGGCGGCCCGGCCGGGGTCCCCGCGGCGGGCGGCCCCCTGGTGTTCGAGACCAACACCTTCACCCTACTTCCCGGGGCGCAGACCTCCTTCGTCCTCGACGCCCCCCTCTCCTCGATCGGGACAGGGGCGACGTTCTGGACTGCTGGCGCGTCCGTGACGGTCAGAATCGATTTCGGTTCGGCATCGGCCCAGGTCGCACTAACCTCGAAATAGGGCTGAGCCTACTCCGGACGCTGCGGCGGAGTCACTTCAAGCCGCGCCTGGAAGAAGCGCCTCGTGAGCCCAGTCGCGGGGGAGTCGAATGGGTCGATGCTCACGACCACCGGAAGGTTCCTCACGGCGTGGCCGAGCAGCAGGCACATACGGGGCGGGAGGGTCCTCACGATCGCCTTCACTGTGTCGGAATCCGCCATGGAAGCCTGGGACACCAGGCTTAGGTCCGAGTCGTTGCTGAAGTTGTAGAGGAAGATGTTGTCCACCTGCCGGTAAATCTTCTGGTCTATGGCGTCGGGCTGGTTGGTGACGAAGAGCGTGAAGACGCCGAAGTGCCGCATCCTCGTGATCAGGTCCTCCCAGTAGGTGTCCCGGAGGTAGAGGTGCGCCTCCTCTGCGAACAGGAACACCGGGGGGATCTTGCGCCTCTCCAGCAGCTCGACGATCTTGGAGAGCATCAGCTCCACCACCATCCTCCTGTTCAGGGGGGAGACCCCGCTAAGCGAGACGACGAGCGCCCCGCCCGTTCTGTTGAGGGAGAAGAAGTCCTGCAGGTCGAACTGCTGGTGCGCCGAGTCTGTGAAGAGCCCGCAGGACGCCAGGGTGTGATAGCGCGCGAAGAGCGCATCCCTCACGAACTCGTTGCACCGCCACTGCTGTATGGCCTGCTCCAGGGACCCGAGGGTCAGCTCGTCCCTGTTGTCCAGCTGCTCCCAGATCTTCACAAACTCCCTGAGCGAGGTGCCGGGCATCTCGAGCGAGTGCGAGAGGAGGTTGGTAATCGGCCTGATGCCCACGGAGGCGAGGGAGAACCTCAGGTCCCGGCCGGGACGGAGGACCCTGACATTGCGCCCTTCGGGCGTCTCCGAGCCGTCGCTTCTTCGGCCTACGGACCCGTATTCGTCGTTGAGGTCGAATACGAGGGAGTACGCCCCGTTCTCGAGCAACCCGCGCAGCAGTATCTTCGCCAGGTGGGACTTGCCCGACTCCTTCCTCCCCGTTATCACCGTTATCCTCCCGTCGAGTGCCTCCGCCGGGATGCAGAAGGTCGACTCCGAGTCGACCCTGCCCAACCGTATGTCCCTGGCGCCGAGCGGCTCGACTGCACCCGCCAGCTCCCCCACCATCAGCCTTGAGACCGAGGAGCTCGTCCTGGAAGGCATCCAGTTCGCCCTGGGGGTGAGCCTTCCGTCCGAGATCGTTCCCCTCGCCTTGCAGAGCAGGATCCGCATGTCCCTGATCAGCGTCGAGATGGTCGTCAGCTCAGTGGGGTCCGAGGTGACGCCGGGGGCGGAAGCTGAGAGCACCTCCTCCCTTGCTATCTCCTCTTCAATCCCTTCGACGTCGAGGTACCGCTCGTCGTAGACCTGCATCACCAGGCTCCTCTGCGCCTCCGACGCCACGAGATAGTCCCCGACCCTGACCCTCTCCCTTGGAGAGGCTATCACGAGGATGTCGTCGGATTCCTTCTTGAGGATCTTCAAGCCCTAGGCGCCCCCCCTGAAGCTCCCGAGGGCGATCTTCCTCAGGGGGAAGGTGTGCAGCTGGTGGACGCGGAACCGCTTGGTTACGAACGCCTTGAGGGCCTGGTCCTCCGCCTTCGAAAAGATCGAGAGGTGGTGGGCCACCTTCAGAGAGTCGGGATAGCCAGAAGCGAACGCGTCATTCCATGCTATCCTCCCGAGGGTTGTCTCTTCTGGCTCGGGCCCCGAAAGGTCGAGCCTGAAAACCAGGCCGTCGGGGGTGAACTTGGCGAGAACCGTGCTCACCTGCCCGTGCTCCACGGTGTAATAGGAGGGCCCCCGCGCCTTCGAAAGGGCGCCGACCATCGCCTCGCTGAGTATCAGGTTGCTCGACTTTGAGAAACCCACAAGGCACCTGGACCCTCCGAGGTGCCTGCGGAGGTGCCCTGACAGCTGCCCCAGGGGGTGCTTGAGCGACCCGTCCGCCATGACTATGGTTCCGTCTTCGGGCGCCGAGAGAGCCTCGATGACGCGCCTCTCCACGGTGTTTCTGATGTACCTCTCGGCCACGGCATGGTCTGAAAGCAGCAGATCCATCTCCCCCGAAGGGAGGCCCGGGGCGAGACCTGAAAGGCCGGAGGAGGTCGCATAGACGAGTATGGGGCCCAGCCTGAAGAATCTCCGGAGAGCCCCTTCGAAGGAGATCCCCACGGCGGTCCGAGCTGCGTAGAGAGCACCCTGGGCGGTCTCCCCGACCAAGACGCACGTCGAGTCGACCGACGCGACTGGCCGCCCTTCTTTGACGGGAATTATGCACCCAGGGGCCAGATCAGCGTCAGCCGCCTCGAAGTACGGATACAGCTCCCTCCCGTAGTTGCTGAAGACGAACGTCCTGCCTGCGAGTTCGCGCTCGGCGCTCTCGGAGAGCTCCACGAATGCCTCCTCAAACTCCCTTGCAAGGGAGTCGAGGATGGAGAGGTGCGCGTCTTCGATGATTGGGGAGGTTGCGATGGCCATCTTGCGCGCATGGTGGACATGTTGCGCACTATATATTAGTTGCGCATGTTGCTAGTGCGCAACAACCTGCTCCCGATCGTGTGGACAGTTCCCATTGAAGCCTAGGGACATGTTGCAATTGTAGCAAAGCACACGTATGTTGTCAGGGAAGCCGTTCTTGATCACCCAATCGTAGAACACGCGTGAGCCTGCGTTGGGGTACAGCACAGCTCATCGGTGTCTACCGCCCCCACCGTCCACATGATCGACACTCAGGAACTCGGTTCTCCTTTCACCACAGCACGCACAATGGCCTCCGTAGTGCTGGATGACATTCAAACGAATCTGGCGGTTTCGCTTTCTGTAGTAGGCTTTCACCTTCTCCGAAACCAAGTATGCCCCATGATCCAACGGGAATATTTAGTAACCAAGGACCACCTCAGTTGCTGCCCACAACGGTTCAAATATGGGCATCTTGCCCAACAGGAACAACAAGACCCCGAATTGTCAGTTGAAAAGAACAAGGTTACGGTTCGCCTCAAGCGTGGTTCCTGGGAGGTCGAAATCACCACTGCGGAAGACAGGTTGCAACAGGCTGTGGAGAGCGTTCTCGCAGGCATGTCGTCAAAAGAACCGATGCTGGTCGAACCGCAGACGGCGGATTCGGATGAGCACAGGGGAGAGACGAGCAGAAGCGTGATCACCACCATGTGGAAAGAGGGGTGGTTCGCGAACTCGAGGGCTCTCTCGGAGGTGCATGAAGAGATGAGCAGGAGGGGGTACCACTACGACAGGACAGCCGTGTCGCACACCCTCGTCGACCTCGTGCGCGAAGGCTCCCTGTTCAGAGACGGGAGCATGAGGAACTACAGGTACGTGCAGAAGTACCCTTTCAAGGGGCAGGGCGGAACTTCTTAGAGAGCTGCTCGCCGAGCCTGCTCGTGCCCATGGTCGTTATTCTGTACTTGCCTCCCTGGTCTGAGCCCGCCCGTTCGACGTTGGCCGACTTCGTGAGCTCGCTCAGCCGGGAGCTTATCGTCTTCGGATAGAGCCCCGTGGCCGCCTCGATCTCACTGACTCCCATGGCGTCCGATGCGGACTTGCCGCTCAGGCTGGCAATCCTGGCAGCCACAAGCTGGAGGAGTATGACGTCCCTGTCGCTCAGCTTTCTGTCCTGGGTCCACACGCGGGGCCCTTCCGGGGTGACACGGACGTAGTCCTTGAACATCTGGATGAGGTCGTTCAGCGAGTAGTTGACGCTTATGATCCGGGCGAGGTCCATGTTGGGTATCCACTTCGACACGTATTCGTGCAGCGAGCGCATCACGACTTCAGGGGGGCCCGAGAACTCGACCCTCTCTTCGCCATAGGTTGCAGAGACCCGGAGTTCTCTTTCACTCGACAGATCCGCTAACAGCTCCGCCGCCACTGCGTTTTCGTTCCGCTTAAATCAGTTTGGTTGCGTGGAGACGAGTTCGTCTGTCAGATGCTCCGCCGGTCCTCTGGGGGCGGGCACCGTTGACGCCGAAGTGTAGACGTACTCGCCGTCCTCGGCCTTGAACCTCCTCAGCTTGGTCGTCTTGGCGAGCCTGAGGAGCGCCACGGCGACTGACTGCTTCGGGTAGTTGAGCCCGTAGGACTGCAGCGCCTCCCTCACATCTGAGAGCTTGCGTCTTTCCCTCCCCCAGGGACAGGCGAAGAACTTCCCTATCACGTCGGCCAGCGAGTCTCCCCTCTCGAGCGCGACCGCAGGGAGCTCGGATGTCGTCCCCTGGGGGGCGCTGTCGACCTGGGTTTCGGAGCCCGGCTCAGCCCTCTCCGGCTGACCACTGATAGGTTGCTTCGGCAGCTTGGCCGCCAGCTCCGGCACAAGCTCGATGGCTTCTTTCAGGTGCTCGGGGTCCGCCTCGACCTCCGCCTCGGCCTGGCCAATCTTGACCCTGATCTTCGTCATGCGCAGAGTGCCTTCGAAAGGTTCCTCCGCATTTAAGGTTGAACCGGAAGGCGGAAGTCTTCCTTCACCGTGGTCAGGACCACGTGCGAGTTGCAGTGCTCCACAAAGGGCATCGCGAGAAGTGACTTGGTGAAGTGGCTCAGCTCCTCCCTGCTGCGGCACTTCGATACCACAACGGCATCTATCTCCCCGGTGACGTCGTAGACGGCGCACACGTTGGGGAGCCCCGCGATCTCCCTTTCCATCTCGACAAGCTTCCCCTTGGACACATAGATCTCCGTGACGACCGTCAGCTCGTACCCCATCCTCTCGAAGTCGACCAGGGCGGAGTATCCTTTGATGATCCCCGTTCTCTGGAGCCTGGCAACCCGTGAGGCCACAGTCGTGGTGGACACCCGCAGTTCGGAGGCGATCTGGCGGAAGGAGACCCTGCCCTCTCTCAGCACCCGCCCCAGGATCCTCCTGTCAAGGCTGTCGATGCCCGTTTGTCCAGACGACTGCCGCGAAACTGCCGCCTGCACGCTCGTCTTGTCCAGTTCCTGGCTGCTCTTCGCCAACTTTGTCCATGAAAATAGCGATGATGCTTATATCTTTTCCAAACGATGGTGGGGCTCTTGACCTTCAAGATAACCTCGGATGGCAGATTCGTCAGGCGCACCTTCACCCCCCAGCAGGTCCTGGAGATGGTGAAGAAGGAGGCCATCAGGTTCGTGGACCTGCAGTTCACAGACGTGCCAGGGAGGCTGAGGCACGTCACGCTCCCGTCTGAGATGATGCAGGAAGAGATGTTCGCGGAGGGCGTGGCGAAGCTGGACGGGTCTTCCGTGAAGGGCTTCGTCGAGATCCAAGAGTCGGACATGCTGCTTGTGCCTGACGCGTCCACCTACGGCGTGATGCCGTGGACGGTAGACGGGGTCAAGACCGCCCGCCTGATCTGCGATGTGAACACGGGCTACGGCGGAGGGAGGTTCAGCAGGGACCCCAGGCACGTCGCCCAGATCGCAGAAGCAAAGATCCGCGAGGCGGGGTTCACCGGCTCCCTCTGGGGGCCCGAGGTCGAGTTCTTCGTCTTCGACAGCGCGACCTGGGAGGCGAACAACCCATTCGCGTCGGGGTTCAGGATAACCTCGAAGGAGGCCGCCAACGAGGCTCGGGGTACCAACTTCCCCATCAGGTTCAAGGACGGGTACTACCCCGCTCAGCCGGTAGATACACTGAGCGACTACAGGGGCGTGTGCGTAAACTACCTCAGGGACGGGTTCGGAGTCCTCTCCAACGCGCACCACCACGAGGTCGCCACCGCGGGGCAGTGCGAGATAGACGTGTACAGGGACGAGCTGGTCACGATGGCAGATAGCACGATGACGTACAAGCTCGTGACCAAGAACGTGGCTAGCATGATGGGCCTGATAGCGACCACCATGCCAAAGCCGATCTTCGGTGACAACGCGGTCGGCATGCACGTCCA
>Ga0187780_10002804_pt1 | contig 13107 bp, 9 predicted proteins | sample 1015_Q2_SP10_20__FD_132429 | JGI IMG/M metagenome (GOLD analysis project Ga0187780, IMG submission 132429) | Tropical peat soil microbial communities from peatlands in Department of Meta, Colombia - 1015_Q2_SP10_20_MG | ecosystem: Environmental > Terrestrial > Soil > Wetlands > Peat | place...
CGTCGAGAAATAGCGGTAGGCGACGTCGATGGTGATGCCCTGCTCGCGCTCGGCCTCGAGGCCGTCGAGGAGGAGGGCGCAGTCGATCGCGCCGCGGCTCGCGCGCGCCGCAGCGGCGACCTGGTCCTCGGGCACGAGCCCGGCGTCGACGAGGAGCCGCCCGATCAGCGTCGACTTGCCGTCGTCGACGGAGCCGCAGGTGAGGAAGCGCAGGAGATCGCGGCCGGGCGCTCTTGCCGCCGCATCGGTGCGGGTCGCGTTGCGCGCGGGGGCGGGCATCAGAAATAGCCCTCGATTTTCTTCGCTTCCATCGAATCCGCGCGCTCGCCGTCGATCAGCCGCCCGAGGCGCTCGGAATATTTCGAGTGGCGCAATTCCACGATCAGGGCGTCGAGCGAGGCGGCAAGCGACGGGATCGCGGCGGTCAGCGGATAGCAGCCGAGCGTGCGGAAGCGCACCGACAGCCGCTCGGGCGTCTCGCCGCCGGCGAGCGGCAGCCGCGCGTCATCGACCATGACGAGGCTCGCGCCGCGGCGGACGACCGGCCGCTCGGCGGCGAAATAGAGCGAGACGACGGGAATGCGCTCGGCGCGCACGTATTCCCATACGTTGATCTCGGTCCAGTTGGAGAGCGGAAAGATGCGCATGGTTTCGCCGGGCGAAAGCCGCGTGTTGGCGAGCCCCCACGGCTCCGGCCGCTGCGCTTTCGGGTCCCAGCGTTGGCCCTTGCCGCGCACCGAGAAGATGTGCTCCTTGGCGCGGCTGCGTTCCTCGTCGCGCCGGGCGCCGCCGATCGCCGCGTCCGCGTCGAGCTTGGCGAGAACCTGCCGCAGCGCCTGCGTCTTCATCACGTCGGTATAGGTCGTGGCGCCGTGCGCGATCGGATCGATTCCGGCGGCGATCCCTTCGGCATTGGTATGGACGACGAGCTCGAAGCCGATTTCCTTCGCCATGCGGTCGCGAAACGCGATCATCTCGCGGAATTTCCAGCCGGTGTCGATATGCACGACGGGGAAGGGGATCGGGCCCGGAAAAAACGCCTTGCGCGCGAGATGCAGAAGAACGGAGGAGTCCTTGCCGATCGAATAGAGCAGCACGGGGCGGGCGAATTCCGCCGCGGTCTCGCGCAGGATATGGATCGCTTCCGCCTCGAGGCGTGCGAGATGCGGCGGCAGTGCGCCCTTGCGGGCGGCCGGAAGCGGCAATGCGGGCGCGGCTGACATCGATTCGTCCCCGCCCAGAATCGTTAACGTTGCTGAAGAAAGGGTGAAGAAGCGCCCGGCGCGTCGATGGCCGTTGCTAAAATCGCGCGCGAAGTCAAATGCTTGTGCCGGACGCTTCATTTACTGTCATGCCCGCACTTGTTGCGGGCATCCCGCTCGGGGGCGCACTGCCCTCCTAAGCGGGATGCCCGGGCCAAGCCCGGGGCATGACGGCCACGTGAACTCGGCGCTTAAATCGCCTCGGCGACCGCCTTGCCGAGGTCCTGGGTCGAGGCCTGGCCGCCGATATCGGGCGTGCGGGGGCCTGCTTCCAGCACCTTCTCGATCGCGCGCACGACCGCCGCCGCCGCTTCCGGATGGCCGAGATGGTCGAGCATCAGCGCCCCCGACCAGATCTGGCCGATGGGGTTCGCGATGTTCTTGCCGTAGATGTCCGGCGCCGAGCCGTGCACCGGCTCGAACATCGAGGGAAATTTCCGCTCCGGATTGAGGTTCGACGACGGCGCGATCCCGATCGTGCCGGTGCAGGCGGGGCCGAGGTCGGAGAGGATGTCGCCGAAGAGGTTCGAGCCCACCACCACGTCGAACCAGTCGGGATGCTGCACGAAATGCGCGGTCAGAATGTCGATGTGGAACTGGTCGGTGCGGATCCCGGGATAGTTCTTGGCCATGGCGCGAAAGCGCTCGTCCCAATAGGGCATGGTGATCGAGATGCCGTTCGATTTCGTCGCCGAAGTCACGTGCTTCTTCGGCCGTTTCTTCGCGATTTCGAAGGCGTATTGGAGGATGCGGTCGACGCCGGTGCGCGTGAAGACCGTCTGCTGGATCGCCATTTCGCGTTCGCTGCCGTCGTAGATGCGGCCGCCGATCGAGGAATATTCGCCCTCGGTGTTCTCGCGCACGACGATCATGTCGATGTCGCCGATCTTGCGGTCGGCAAGCGGCGAGCGGATGCCGGGCATCAGCCGCACCGGGCGCACGTTCGCGTATTGGTCGAATTCGCGGCGGATGGGGATGAGAAGGCCCCAGAGCGAGACGTGGTCGGGCACGCCGGGAAAGCCGACGGCGCCGAGGAAGATCGCGTCGTGCGAACGGATTTGCGTGAGTGCACCCGCGGGCATCATGCGGCCGTGCGCGGCGTAATATTCGCAGCCCCACGGGAAATGATCCCAATGGAAGGCGATGCCGAACTTCTTGCCGGCGGCTTCGAGCACGCGCAGGCCCTCGGGCACGACTTCCTTGCCGATGCCGTCGCCTGGGATGACCGCGATGCGGTGGGGTTTCATGGGTGTGGAAAATTGTTTTCCGGCGACGTGGTGAGCCCGGATGGGATCGAACCATCGACCTACTGATTAAAAGTCAGCCGCTCTACCACTGAGCTACGGGCTCGCGCGAAAACACCTACGGAGGGGGCGCGTCCGCGTCAAGCGCGGGCGGCGCAAGGGCTTTTCGCCGGCGCGCGTCCCGCGATACACTCGCCGGACGTTCCCCCGGAGCCGCTCATGCCCGTCCTCAATCGCATCGCCGAGGTCGCCGACGAAATCGCCGAATGGCGCCGCGATTTTCACAGGCATCCCGAACTCCTCTACGAAGTCCATCGCACAGCGGCGGAAGTCGCCGCCAGGCTCAAAAGCTTCGGCTGCGACGAAGTCGTGCCGGGCATCGGCCGCACCGGCGTCGTCGGCGTCATCCGCGGCAAGAAGGGAAACAGCGGCAAGGTCGTCGGCATGCGCGCCGACATGGACGCGCTCCCCATCGAAGAGGCGACCGGCTTGCCCTACGCCTCGCAGACGCCGGGCAAGATGCACGCTTGCGGCCATGACGGCCACACCTCGATGCTCTTGGGCGCCGCCCGCCACCTCTGCGAGACGCGCAATTTCGACGGCACGGCGGTGGTCATCTTCCAGCCGGCGGAGGAGGGCGGCGCCGGCGCCAAGGCGATGCTCGACGACGGGCTCCTGGAGCGCTTCGGCATCCAGGAGGTCTACGGCCTCCACAACTATCCCGGCATGGGCGTCGGCAAATTCGCGATCCGCCCGGGGCCCCTGATGGCCGCCGCCGACCGGCTGCAGATCGAGCTCGAAGGCCTCGGTGGCCATGCCGCGCGGCCGCACAAGGCGATCGACACCATCCTCGTCGGTAGCGCCGTCGTCAACGCGTTGCAGCAGGTCGTCTCCCGCAACGTCGATCCGCTGGAGAACGCCGTCGTCTCGATCACGCTGTTCCAGGCCGGTACCACCGACAACGTCATTCCGCAGACCGCGCTCCTGCGCGGCACCGCCCGCAGCCTGAGCGCGCCCGTGCGCGACATCCTCGAGCGGCGCATCGTGGAAATCGCCGAGGGCGTCGCGAAGCTGCACGGCGCCAAGGCGAAGGTCTCCTACACGCGCGATTATCCGGTGGTCGTGAACCACCCGGGCGAGACCGAATTCGCCGCCAAGATCGCGGGCGAAGTCGCGGGCGAGGCGAACGTCAATCCGGCGGCGGTGCCGGTGATGGGCGGCGAGGACTTCGCCTTCATGCTCGAACGGCGTCCCGGCGCCTTCATCTTCATGGGGAACGGCGACAGCGCCAACCTCCATCACCCCGCCTACGACTTCAACGACAAGGCGATCCCTTTCGGCGCCTCCTATTGGGTGCGCCTCGTCGAACGCGCGATGCCGGCGTGAGTGACACCGGCCTATTGTCATGAACCAAAATCCCTCCCCTTCAGGGGAGGGACGACGTGCACGGGGTCGCGGCAGTGTGGCGCACAGGCAATCGGCTTGCCGATATAATAACGCGCGTTATTATATCAGGCGTTAGGGTGCGCGCATGAAACCGCCCGCCGAACACAACCTGATTTTCCTCCTGCACGAGGTCGCGCATCTCATGCGCACGCTCGCCGACCAGCGCGCGCGCGAGCGCGGCATGACGCGGGCGCAATGGGTGATCCTGAAGCGGCTTTTCCGCACGCCCGGCCTGTCGCAGAACGAGCTTGCCGCCATCATCGAGGTCGAGCCGATCACCATCGGCCGCCTGATCGACCGGCTGGAGAAGAGGGGCCTCGTCGAGCGGCGCAAGGACCCGAAGGATCGCCGCATCCATCGCTTGCACCTCAGGCCGAAAGCGGCGCCCGTGATCCGCGAAATCGATCAAAACCTCGCCGAACTCGAAATGGTGATGGTCGAGGGCCTCGAGCGGCGGACGCTCGACGCTTGCGGTGCGGCACTCGCCCGCATCAAGACGAATCTGGCGGCGCGCGCCGAAACCTCGGGAAAGGCGGCAAAGTAATCATGCTGTTCGTTCCCGAGGAGTTGCGCCAATCGCCCGCCGCCAAGGCGCTGCGCAAGCAATATGCCGACGCCAAGAGCTACATCGCGGCGTTGCGCAAGGACCGCCGGCGGCTGCGCATCCACCTGATGGCCGGCGGCGTCGGGCTCGTCGCGCTGGTCGCGGCCGTCGCCTGGCTCCTCGGCGGCCGCTACGCCTCCACCGACAACGCCTATGTGCGCGCGGCGAAACTGATGGTGTCGACCGACATTTCCGGCATTGTCGCCGACGTCGACGTCAAGGAAGGGCAAGCCGTCAAGGCCGGCGACGTGCTGTTCCAGGTCGACCCCAAGCCGTTCGCGATCGCGCTCGACAGCGCCAAGGCGAGCCTCGCGCAGACCGCGCTCAACATCGAATCGATGAAGGAAGACTACCGCCGCATGCTGAGCGCGATTGCGAGCCAACAGGCGCAGGTCGAGCTTGCGCAGGTGAACTACGACCGCGCCGACGCCTTGGCGAAGACCGGCAGCGGCTCGCGCGCGACCTACGACCAGACCCGCTTCACGCTCGAGACCGCGAAGAAACAGTTGCAGGCGCTCGAGGACCAGGCCAAGGTCCAGCTCGCGCGCCTCGCCGGCAATCCCGACATCGCGCCCGACGATCACCCGACCTACAAGCAGGTGAAGGCGCAGGTCGACGAGGCTGAGCGCCAGCTCGATCACACCACCGTACGCGCGCCCTTCAACGGCATTGCGACCCAGGTCGCGGCCTTGCAGCCGGGAACGTTTCTCGTCGCGCAGACCGCGGCGCTCACCAACACCGGCGCCATCGGTCTCGTGTCGACCGACGACGTCTGGGTCGAGGCCAACATGAAGGAAACCGATCTCACCTATGTGCGGATCGGCAATCCCGTCGACATTTCCGTCGATACCTATCCGGGCCGCAACTGGTCGGGGAGGGTCGAAAGCATCTTCCCCGCGAGCGGCGCCGAGTTCTCGCTCTTGCCGGCGCAGAACACGAGCGGCAATTGGGTGAAGGTCGTGCAGCGCATCACGGTGAAGATCGGAGTCGACCGCAAGCCCGAGGATCCGCCCTTGCGCGCCGGCATGAGCGCCGTCGTCGACATCGACACGGGCCACCGGCGCTGGCTTCCGTTCTCCGAGCCATGAGCGCGGCGGCCGTTTCGACGCCGATTCCGCCCGCCGCCGAAGGCCTCAATCGCGGCGTCATCACCGTCTGCGCGATGATCGCGACCTTGATGCAGGTGCTCGACAATACCATCGCCAATGTCGCGCTGCCCTACATGCAGGGGGCGCTGTCGACCACCCCCGACCAGATCACCTGGGTGCTCACCTCCTACGTGATCGCGGCGGCGATCATGACGGCGCCGGTCGGCTGGTTCACGGCGCGTTTCGGCCGCCGCAACGTCTTCGTGATTTGCGTTGCGGGCTTCACCGTCGCCTCGATCCTCTGTGGCATGGCGTCCTCGCTGGCGGCGATCGTGCTGTTTCGCGTCCTGCAGGGGATGTTCGGGGCGGCGCTGGTGCCGCTGTCGCAATCGACGATGCTCGATCTTTACACGATCGAGCAGCGCGGCTCGGCGATGGCGATCTGGGGCATGGGCGTGATGGTGGGCCCGATCATCGGGCCGACGCTCGGCGGCTATCTCACCGACGCCTATAACTGGCGCTGGGTGTTCTACATCAACGTGCCTTTCGGCATCGTTTCGGCGGTCGGCCTGTGGCTGTTTCTCAAGGACGACGCCCGCGACGAGGGGCTGAAATTCGACTGGACGGGCTTCGCGGTCCTGAGCCTCGGGCTCGCCGCCCTGCAGTTGTTTCTCGATCGCGGCGAGCAAAAGGACTGGCTCGGCTCGACCGAGATCGTCGCCTATGCCGTGCTTTGCGGATTGGGCTTCTACCTCTTCGCGGTGCATCTGTGGCTCGCCGACAAGCCGTTCATCACGCCGAGCATCTTCCTGAATCGAAATTTCGCGCTCGGGGTTCTGATGATGTTCCTGATCGGCAACGTGCTGCTCGCGACGTCGGTGCTGCTCGCGCCCTATCTGCAAACCTTCGCCGGCTATCCGGTGGCGACGGCGGGCCTGCTGATGGCGCCGCGCGGCCTCGGCATGATGGTTGCGATGCTGATCGCGGGGCGTCTCGTCAACCGCTTCGATCCGCGCCTGATGATGATCTTCGGGACCGCCGTCCTCGTCTATTCGCTGCAGGAAATGACGACCTGGACGCCCGACATCGAAGCCTGGCCGCTCGCCCGCAACGGCGTGATCCAGGGCTTCGGGCTCGGCTTCCTGTTCATTCCGCTGCAGACGGTCGCTTTTTCCACGCTGCCGCCGAGGCTCCGCACCGAGGGCACGAGCTTGATCAGCCTCGCGCGCAACATCGGCGGCGCGATCGGCATTTCCCTCACTTCGTATTTGCTCGTGCGCGACACCCAGATTCTGCACGCCGGGATCGCCGAGCAGGTGACGCCCTTCAATCGCATGCTGCAAACGGGCGGCGCCTATTTGATGTGGAACTTGACTACGCCGCCGGGGATTGCCGCGCTCAACCACGAGGTCACGCGCCAAGCCTCGATCATGGCCTACGCCAACGACTTCAAATTCATCCTGGTCGCGGTGCTTCCGATCGCGCTCCTGGTCTTGTTGATGCAGAGCCCGAAGCGCCTTGCGGCCGCGCCGGCCGGCGGCGTGATCGACTGAAGCCCTAAATCGGTGATCCCGCACGAACTTCGCCGCGCGCGGAATATTGACCGGCGCTCGCTTGTTGTTTTTGGTGCGGGTTCTAGAGTCGCGCGCGAGAGCCGATTTGCCGGCGCGCCCGCATGCCGCCAGGCCATCGAATGGAGGAGGCCATGTCCAAGATCAATCGTCGTGCCTTCGTGACCGCCGCCGCGGCCGCGGCGGCGCTCGCAAAACCCTATGCCGTGGAGGCCCAGACGCCGGTGGCGCCTCCGGCGCCGACGCCGCCCGCCGGCCCCTTCAAGCAGCCGCCTTTGCCTTTTGGCGAGAACGCGCTCCTGCCCACCATCGGCGCCCGCACGGTGGCGCTGCATTACGGCCGCCACCACGCGAGCTACTACACGAACCTCAACAACATCACGAAGGATACGCCCTACGCGTCGATGACGCTGCCGCAGCTCGTCGTCGAGGCGAACAAGGACAAGGACCGCCGCTTCTTCAACAACGCAGGGCAAGCCTGGAACCACGAGCTTTACTGGGAGCAATTCACGCCCGGCGGCGCGCGGTCGCCGGAAAACCGCCTCCTGGAATTGATCAGCGTGACCTTCGGCTCGCTCGACGAGATGAAGAACAAGATCGTCGCTTCCGCGAGCGTCGTCTTCGGCTCGGGCTGGACCTGGCTCGCGCAGGACGGCGGCAAGATCGAAATCATGAACACGGCGGGCGGCGACGGCCCGCTCACCAGCGGCAAGACGGCGCTCCTCGCCATCGACGTCTGGGAGCACGCCTATTATCTCGATTACGAGAACCGCCGTCCCGATCACGTCAAGGCGGTGCTCGACAACATCGTCAATTGGGACGTGGTGGCGAGCCGACTGAAGGCCTAGCCGATTATTCCGCGATCGCGGGCGGGCTCGCCGGCGGGATCCGCCCGGGAATGAGCTCGGCGAGCTTGGCGAAGACCTTGCGCCAGGTCGCGAAGTCGTTCCACGCCGAGCGCTCGATCGCGGCGAGCGCCGCCGCCGACAGGAACGGCAGGCTCTGCACCGCGAGCACGGCGGCGAAAATGTAGATTTCGCGCACCTGGTTCTTGTTGGTCGCGAGCAGCAAGACCGAGCCGGCGATCAAGAGCGCGCCGAGCGTCGCCTCGAAGAGGGCGGGGAAGCGCGCCTGTCGGCTGCGGCCGCCCTTGGCGGTGCGGACGAAGGGCAGGTGCTCCATGACGAGGCCGTCGGCAACCGCCTTCGCCACCGTGAACTGCAATCCCATCGCCGCGAACGCGGCGCCGATCGCCTGCCGCGCGGGAATGTCGACGCGGGCGAAATAGAGCGCGAGGAAATGCACGATCGTGACCATGAAGGTCGCCAGAATCGGCATCGTCAGAATGCGCTCGGGGATGGCGATGCCGGCGAAAACGACGATCGGCACCCAGAGGATGTTGAGGATCGCGACCGCGACCCCGAGGCTCTCGGCGCCGAGCCAGCCGAACCAGCCGAGCAGGAATTCGAACCGCTGCCGCGGGGTCAAAAGGCTGCCGCCGGGCAGGAAGCGCCGCCAATGCTTGCGGATGATCTGAATGCCGCCATAGGCCCAGCGGTGGCGCTGCTTTTTGTAGGCCTCGAAGCCGTCCGGCAGCAGCCCCCAGCCATAGCGGCGGTTGGTGTAGTGCGCGCGCCAGCCGCGCTCGAGCATGGTGAGCCCGAGATCGGTGTCCTCGCAGATGGTGTCGCTCGACCAGTTGCCGGCGTCGAGCAAGGCGGCCCGGCGCACGAGGCACATCGTGCCGTGCACGATGATGGCGTTGGCCTCGTTCCGCTGCACCATGCCGATGTCGAAGAAGCCGGCATATTCGCCGTTCATCAATTCGGCGACCAGGCTCTTGTCGCCGTCGCGGTGGTCCTGCGGCGCCTGCACGAGCCCGACGGTCGGATCGTCGAAGGCCGGCACCAGGTCCTTCAGCCAGTTCGGCGCCACCGCGTAATCGGCGTCGATCACGCCGATGATTTCGGCGTCCTCGGCGGTTTGCTCGAGCGCGAGCCGCAGCGCGCCGGCCTTGAAGCCCGCGAGCTTGTCGACATTGATGAACTTGAAGCGGTCGCCGAGCGCGCGGCAATGCTCTTCGACCGGCTGCCACAGCGCCGGGTCCGGCGTGTTGTTGATGACGACGATGCACTCGAGCGCCGGCCAGTCGAGCTTCGCCACCGCATCGAGCGTCTGCTTCAGCATCTCCGGCGGCTCGTTGTGCGCGGGGATATGAATCGAAACCTTCGGCGTGCGCGCGGGTGCGGCGTCCGTCTTGGCCTGCAGCAGGCGCTGCGGCTTGATGCCGAAGAGGATTTCGGCGAGCTCCTCGATCCGGCTCAAGGCGATCAAGACGAGCGGCACCAGGAGTACGACGCCGAGCGCGAGCGCTAACACCGCGCCGAACACGAAATAATGCGAGACCCAGTAATCGATCACCACCGCGAACCAAGCGCCGACGGCATGCGCCGCGACCGCGAGCAGAAACGCCTGCGCCGCCGTGACGCCCGCGATCGATAGAATCGGGATCGACAGCAGCACGCCGAAGATCAGCGCGAAGGTCATGCGCAGCCGCCAGGTCGGATCGTCGATCTGGCCCGAGAGCGGGAATTTCGGATTGCGGTCGGCGTCGAACACGCCCCAATAGGGGCCGACGCTGCCCTCGAAGCTCTTCCACGGCTGATCGAAGGCCTCGACGATGTTGTAGTCGACGCCGAACTGATCGGCGCGCGAGACGAAGTCGCGGATGATCTGCGCCTGCACGATCGGCCCGGGATCGGCCTGTTTGAGATTGTAGCCGGCGCTCGGCCAGCCGAACTCGGCGATCACGATGCGCTTGCCGGGATAGGCGAGGCGGAGCCGCTCGTAAATGCGGAAGGCGGCGTCGGCGGCGTTCTCCTCCGGCACGCCCTCCCAGTAGGGCAGGATGTGGACGGCGATGAAATCGACCGCCGAGACGAGTTCGGGATGCTCGAGCCAGACATTCCAGATTTCGCCGGTCGTTACCGGCACCGAGACCTCCCGCTTCACGCGCTGGATCATCTCGATCAGCTGTTCGACCTTGACCTCGTCGCGCAGGATCGTCTCGTTGCCGACGACGATGCCGTTGACGTTCCAGTTCTTGTGCGCGAGCTCGATCGCGTTCTTGATTTCGCGCTCGTTGCGGTCGGCGTTCTTGTCGATCCAGACGCCGACCGTGACCTTCATGCCGAACTCGGCGGCGACCGGCGGCACGAGTTCGAGGCCGCCGGTGGAGGCATAGGTGCGGATCGCGCGGGTATAGGGCGCGATCACTTTCAGGTCGGCGCGGATCTGCTGTTCGCTGGTGAGCGCGCCGGTGTCCGGCTTATCGCTCGGATTGAACGGCGCGAAGGAAAGGCTCGCGAACTGGCCGTTGGCCGCCGGCGCCGTCGCGCTTTCGCGCGCGAGGAACCACAGGCCGGCATGCAGAGCGGCGACGAAACCGAGGATGACGGCGGCGACGCGCATTTGATTTTACACGTTCGGGAACGATCCCGATCCCAGTCCCAGCGGAACCCACGGCCGCTTGCCCGTTACCGCCTTGTGAATATGCGGCACGCACGTTTTCAGACGCAATTCTCCCGTTGAACGACTCGCAAAGCCCATCTTTGTTCCGCGGGGATCGTGGTCCCCAACGCCCTCATTGCACGAGCGAAGGGGGTAGGGTGTCGGGATTGAGCCAGCAGGCGTGCACCCTGTCCGCCAGCTTTTCCGCGCCCTTCTGGTCCATCGGCCCTTGCCGCACGACGCAGCGGAATACGAGCCTGAGATGGTCGGAGGGGCAGCTGAAACGATCGTATAGATCGATATAGCGCCGGGCCGTGTCAACGTCGTCGCGCCACAAAAGGCTCGCGATACGACGGCCGGTCCAGACGCACTCGGGAAGCCCGGCGCCCTTCGGCAGTTTGGATGCCTCGGCGAATTCGCGCAGCGCCCGGGCGCGCGCTTCCCTGGCGACTTGCTCGGCGGTTTGCGGATCGACGGGTTTCTGCTCCCCGCTCTGGCTTTGGGCGAAGGCCGGGAGGAGGGACGCGAAAAAAAGGCCGCCCGCGAGGGCGACGGCTACGGCTCGATGCGCGAACTGCATCTTCGGAAACTCAGGGAGGCGATTCCCCCGCCTCGGTAGGGGTTATTTGCCGTTGGATTTTGTCATCATCGCGGCGCCGTGCAAGGGGTATCGCGACGGGCGATGAAGGATACCTGCCGCCCGGGCTTGAGGAGGCGGCCGGCGGATGGCTAAGTCCGGATTCCGGCCGTTGCCGGGTGGGGGCCGTCTTTGTTTTCCGCGTTATCTCGACAACCCGCCCTGCTGTTGGCGGCCGTGGCGGCCGCGATCGGGCTTACCTGGTATACACTCGGTCTGCCCGTGGCCATGCCCCGCTCGCCGCTCGGCCCCGGCGAGAAGCTCGCCTGCGTTTCTTATGCGCCGTTTCGCGGGGGGCAGTCGCCGCTCGACCGCAATCTCGAGATTTCCGCCGAGCAAATCGACGCCGACCTCGCCCAGCTCGCCGAAATCACCGGCTGCATTCGCACCTATTCGAACGCGCAAGGCCTCGACCAGATTGCCGAAATTGCCCGCAAATACGGGCTTTCGGTCCTTCAGGGCATTTGGCTGAGCCGGGATCCCGAGCGAAACCGGCTCGAAATTGAGACCGGCATTAACCTTGCCCGCAACAATCGCGACGTCATCAAGGTGGTCATCGTCGGAAATGAGGTGCTGTTGCGCGGCGAGATGGCGGCCGCCGACCTCAAAGACCTGATCGAGCGCGTCCGCCGCGAAACCGGCCTGCCGGTGACCTATGCCGACGTATGGGAATTCTGGCTCAAGAACCGCGAGCTCGCTTCCGCCGTCGATTTCGTGACCATTCATATCCTTCCCTATTGGGAGGATTTTCCGGTGGCGGCGGCGGAGGCCGCCCGCCACGTCGTCGAAATCCAGGCCAAGGCGGCCGCGAGCTTCCCCGGCAAGCAAGTGATGATCGGGGAGGTCGGCTGGCCTAGCGCGGGGCGCATGCGCGACGGGGCGCTGCCTTCGCCGGCGAACCAGGCGCGCGTCCTGCACGACGTGATCACGGCGGCAAAGCGCGGCAACTGGCCCACCAATCTGATCGAGGCCTACGACCAGCCGTGGAAGCGTCGGCTGGAGGGCACGGTGGGCGGCCATTGGGGCCTCATGGACGGCGAAAAACGCGCGCCCAAATTCGCTTGGGGCGCCCCGGTGCGCGACCATCCGCTGTGGTTCTACCAGGGGCTCCTCGGCATCCTGCTCGCCCTCGTCACCTTTGCCGGCGCCTATCTGTCCGCCCGCGCCCTCGGGGAGGAAGAACCCGCGAAGGTCGATTGGCGGCCGATCGCAGCAATTGCGCTCGCGGGCGGCCTGTTTCTAGGCTGGGCCCTGGTTCTTGTGCCGCTTGAAAGTTTTACCGTAGCAGATTGGATTAAATCGATAATTCTTCTTTTTATCGCGTTCATAACGCCGCCGGTCGCGGCGGCGGCGACGGCTCGCCAAACCCCGCTCGCGGGATTTGCCACCGTGCTCGACCCGTTGTTCTGGCGGGCGGCGGTGCCGCTCGAGCGGCTGCTGGCGGGGCTTCTCCTCGTCACCGTCACCCTTGCGATCGCGATCGCGCTCGGCCTCGTATTCGACCCCCGCTACCGCGATTTCCCCTTCGCGCCATTCGTCGGGCCGGTCGCGACCTTCTTCATCGCCACCTTCGCCAATCCTTCCGGCCTCAAACGCGAAGGCATCGCCGAGCTGACGTCGGCGGCGCTCCTGGCGGGTTCCGGAATTTATATCTTCTTCAACGAGGGCCCGTTGAACTGGCAGGCGCAGTGGTTCGCCGTTCTGCTCCTGCTTCTGGCGGCGGTGTGTCTACGATTACGGGTCGC
>Ga0187780_10002805_pt1 | contig 13107 bp, 12 predicted proteins | sample 1015_Q2_SP10_20__FD_132429 | JGI IMG/M metagenome (GOLD analysis project Ga0187780, IMG submission 132429) | Tropical peat soil microbial communities from peatlands in Department of Meta, Colombia - 1015_Q2_SP10_20_MG | ecosystem: Environmental > Terrestrial > Soil > Wetlands > Peat | place...
GAAGACGTTGAACAGCTCTTGGAGATGGAACAGGATGGCGTCATCGGAGTCATTGTTGGTCGCGCCCTCTATACCGGAAGCATTAAACTGGAAGAAGCGATACGAATAACAAAAAGCACCTTGAAAGCGCCAAATCCCCAGCACCAAGCTCCAAATAAGCTCCAATGAACAAAAATTCCAAATTCTAAACAAAAATACTTGAACTTCTCCTCACCTTCCTTCCCCTCTCCTCTCAGGGGAGAGGGGTGGGGTGAGGGGAGTCATTTGGAAATTGGAACTTATTTGGGATTTGGAATTTGACATTTCGAATTTGAATCATGAATCCTGTCTAATCTCCCGGTGAAGCCCGGAGGAACGTGAAAAGTATATGCTTGCCAAACGGATTATCCCTTGCCTGGATGTGAAGAGCGGCAGGGTGGTGAAGGGAACTCACTTTGTGGACCTGAAGGATGCCGGCGATCCGGTTGAGAATGCGAAGGTCTATGACGAACAGGGTGCCGATGAAATCGCTTTCTTAGATATCACGGCCTCGCATGAGGAAAGGGATATTCTCATTGATGTTGTCCGCAGGACGGCGGAGGAAGTCTTTATTCCCCTGACGGTGGGAGGCGGGGTCAGGCGTTTGGAGGATATTCGGAAACTTCTTAAAGCCGGAGCGGATAAAGTATCGATCAATACCGCTGCTGTGAAAGATCCCCATTTTGTAGAAAGAGCCTCAAAACGTTTCGGAAGCCAATGTATCGTCGTCGCGATTGATGCGAAGAGAAAAGGGGAGAGCTGGGAAGTTTACACTCATGGGGGAAGGGTCCCAACAGGAATTGATGCGATTCATTGGGCAAAGAAGATGGAAGAGATGGGAGCGGGTGAAATCTTGCTCACGAGCATGGACCGGGATGGAACAAAGGATGGTTACGATATTGAATTGACCCGGACCATTTCAGAGCAGGGAAGTATTCCTGTCATCGCTTCCGGAGGCGTTGGCAATCTCCAACATCTTTATGAAGGTCTCGTTCTCGGCAAGGCCGACGCCGTGCTTGCGGCTTCTATCTTCCATTACCGAGAGTATACCATCGCTCAGGTCAAATCATACCTAAAGGAAAAGGGTGTTGTCGTAAGGCTCTAGCGCTAAGGCAGCTATATGGAAGCACCAAATCCCAAGCACCAAATTTCAAATAAATCCCAATTACTTAAATTCGAAACAGAATCGTTTTGGTCATTGGAATTTGGAGCTTATTTGAGATTTGGAATTTGTGATTTGAGATTTTAGAGGGCGCCCACCCTGCTCAAGGTTGTTAGGTACTCATTTTGAAGAAGTTCTTCCTCTTTTTTGCAACTGGCTTCGGGGTCGGTTACTCTCCCGTCGCCCCAGGGACTCTGGGAACCCTGATCGCGATCCCCATCTATTACTTTCTTTCGAAAATCCCTTCACCCCTCTATGAGATTACTCTGATCGTTTTTTTCTTCCTCTCCGTTTGGATTTCAGACAATGCCGAGAGGTTCTTTGGGAAAAAAGATGACCAGCGGATCGTCATCGATGAGATCATCGGTTTTCTCATCACCATGCTCTGGGTCCCCAAAACGCTGCGCTTTATCATCATGGGTTTTTTTCTCTTTAGGTTTTTCGATATTCTCAAACCCTTTCCCATCCGCCGTTTGGAAAAAAGATTGAAGGGAGGATACGGAGTCGTCTTGGACGATGCGATCGCAGGAGTCTACTCGAATATTATTATTCGAATCATTTTCTACTTCGCCCTCTCTCCTGGAGGGAGAGGGATAGGATGAGCCCTGCACCCCATGTGGTGCAAGGCAATACCCAGAACCTCACATGGTTCGAGGGGGGGTGAAAATAATGCGGAATCCCCTAGAGAAGGCCATCGGAGATCTCTTGAGAAAAAGGGGATGGACCCTTGCCATTGCAGAATCCTGCACCGGAGGACTGGTTTGCGATCGTATCACAGATGTATCAGGGAGTTCAGACTATTTTATGGGAGGAATGGTGACTTACAGCAACGAATCGAAGGCAGAGCATTTAGGGATTCCACTGGATTATATAAAGAAGTACGGGGCTGTGAGTCCCCAGGTGGCGAAGAAAATGGCTCAGGGAGTCCGAAGGACGTTCGATACGACTTTCGGATTATCCACCACGGGTGTGGCAGGACCAAGAGGTGGTACAAAGAGGAGTCCGGTAGGGAGAGTCTTTATTGGATTGGCCAAAGGAAGAAAGGTTTGGGTCAAGAAATTAAACTTAAAGGGGAACCGAAGAGAGATCAAAGAAAAAGCCACTGAGAAGGCCCTTCAGTTTTTTGATGAAATACTGCTTGAAAAAGCAGGCATTAAGGCCTGAAAATAACGATTTCCCTTTTCCATCGCCCGGATATTCTACCACCTTCGCAGTAACTCCGACGAAACGTCAGATTGCAAGATATAACTTAAAATCCTTCAGATCCTCACTCGGCCCAAGTTATTTAGTGACTTAGGTGGGTTCTCCGAACCATGCCCCTGGGAAAAAGGATTAAGCGCTCCACTATTATCTATCCAGAAGGCCGATTATCAGCTTATCGGCTCTATGAGGGCATACGATTATAAAAAAGCGCAATAAATCCAAATGCTCGATGAACAAATCTGGCGTTCCTTCAAAATTTTCTGCCTCCTTCTGCAACTCAGCCCAGCTTTGGGTTTGTTTTGGGAATTCTGAGTAATTCGCCCCTCCTTTTGTAAGCCATGTGAATACATCTTCTGCCCTGTCAAGCCTGAATTCGTGCAGGTTCATGTGTGTTACTTTCCGCCAGTTGTCTTCAAGTATCTTCCTTGCATCTCTTCTCGCCAGCATCAAAATCAGTGTTCCTAATATGTAGGAACTGCCGGAGAATTGTTTCAGGTCAATTGTTTGAGGGTTAATGCCAAATAAGCGTTCGAATATGTCGTTTATGCCGTAATACAGATTTAGCAGGCCTTCTTCTTTCCTGGGCGCATTTTCATTTAGCATTCCAATAAAGAGTCCGTTCAAGATGGACTGAGAAATCGCTTTTTCCTCGCCTAGCTCAAGGAACTTTATAATGTTGAAAATGTATGGAAAAGCTGACTCTCCCCAATTCGTTTGACTCGTTGCCTCCGCTGAACTCTCCTGAATCCAGCATCTCGCCATTGGCGTACTTGTTGGCAAGTGAGATGACATATTTCGGAGGGTATTCCTTGCCCTTGAACACAAGAAGGAATTTTCTTGAGCTTCTGCCCCGCGGAACGCCCTGACCATCTATTTCCCTAATCGCCTTGAGGATATGGTCTCTTGCTATATTACTGGGAATCATCACCACTGCCTTCTATTTATTGGTTTCCTTGAGAGAACGTCTTCCAATCTTAAAAAAAGATACGATGCCAGGTCTTGAAAGTTCAAACCAGGACGGTTCATAAGTTTTGGCAACTATTCAATCCTGATCTGGTAATGGAATAGTTCTTTCAAAAATTGACTCTTTTTGGCTTCGTCTGCGAGGATTTCGATCAGTTAAAGTGAAGGTCCACCGTCCGCTCCGTCTTTATTCTTTACTCCACCAATTCGCTATGCCATCTTTGTCTCCACTTTGTGGAGTTGGCGGAGCTTTTCGGTGGTGAAAAAAGCACGTGCCCTTCCATCGAGGGGGCAACCCTGGTTAAGGCACCAAGCCTCCAATTCATGGACATTGATATAGATTCTCACAGCGTCTATACCCGCTTCGGCCATCTCATGAAGCCTGCTTTCTGCATTGTGCGACCACTCCTCGTACGTGTCCTCAAGTTCATCTCGGTCAGCGGAAATCTCCAAAAGATGGGACCACTCTTCTGGTTTATACCAGGCAATCCCGAGTATGGGAGCGGCTTCTGAGTCTTCCTTAGAAGAGTGTTTATTCTTTCTATTTGTTCCCTTCTTACTTTTGGCCATTGCTTCATTCCTCCTTGAGTCTATCCTGGTTCTTCCATTTCAATCGACCTGACGCCAAAGCCACTGCTTCATGCAGTTTCATTCGAGAAGACTACGGAGGGCTTGAGGAACTTAAGTCCTGCACTATTCGATAATGATTCCTATTTTGCGAACGATCCCGTCTTCTTTAAAACACTCTTTGCAATTTCGGTACAAGATCTTTAATTCAGATATGGCCTGTGTTAGGTTATCGACTCTAAAATTCTCAAACCAGTATTCCTCACTTTCTAGGAATATCCTCATTTTCGACTCCCTTCCTTAAGAACGACACTGAAGCTACGAATAAACATACGGTCAAGCCGTTTTCTCATTTCCTATCCGGTGCAATGTCGCAATGACTTTGCCCAAGATTTTGAGGTCACTTCCTTCGCTAACCTTTATAGGCTGCATTGTATCGTTTTCCGGGCGCAAAAGGATAATCTTGTTCTTGCGATAAAACCTTTTTACCGTGGCTTCGTCGCCCAGTAAAGCGATAACAATGTCTCCATGATCTACAACGGATTGCTGTTGGGCAATGGCAATATCTCCGTCATAGATGCCAGCCTTTATCATGCTATTGCCACGCACGTGAAGCGCAAAGAGTCTCGTGGCCCGGCCAACGAGGGAGCGATCTACGGAAATCGTCCCTTCGAAATTCTCTTCAGCCAATATGGGAAGTCCTGCGGTAACCCGGCCAATCATCGGGACCGAAACTGTAGAATATTTGGCAGTTTCCTCCCCGTTCTTGTTGGAGACCACAAGCTCCAATCCTCTCCACTGATTTGGGGTCCGCCGAATATGACCTTTCTGCACGAGGGCCTTTAAATGCTCCTGAACAGCATTCGGGGATTTAAAGGAGAATTGTCCTTGAATTTCAGAGATCGTGGGAGGAAAGCCCGAATATTGAATATGGGTTTTGATAAAACCTAAGATTTCTGTTTGGCGTTTTGTTAATACAGATTGTTTCGTCACCATGGTCAGACATCAAAAAGTTCGAGTTAAATCCCTTATACTGTATTTTTATACAGGTGTCAAGAAAAAAATGAGTTTGTGAATCTTTTCTTCTTGAAATTTTACACATTTCCTTCATAATAGAAGAATCGTCGATATTTACCGTCGATGATTACTTCGCCCCCAGTAAATACGGGCGCTACGAGAGGAGGAGGCTTTGATGAAACTTGAGAGGTTTGAGGGTTGTTGGACAGCTATGGCGACCCCGTTTAATCGGAAGGGCGAGGTCGATTTTGACGGCCTGGAGAAGAATGTTCAATTTCAGATTGAGAATGGGGCGAATCTTGTCCCCACCGGAACAACAGGGGAATCTCCAACGCTGGACTGGAGGGAGCATGACCGTGTGATTACGAAGACCGTTAAGCTAGCAAAAGATAAAGTCTTTGTTGTTGCAGGCACGGGGTCAAATTCAACCAGGGAGGCGATGAGGGGATCAAAACACGCCGTTGAAGTAGGGGCCCAGGGAGTGCTGCTGGTAGACTGTTATTACAATGGGCCCTCCTCCCTTGAGATGAGAACGCAATATTATGAAGTGATAGCCAAGGCATTCCGGAAGGCGTTCGTGGTGCCATATGTCATTCCCGGAAGGACAGGGACGAAGTTGGAGGTGGAGGACCTGGCCATTCTTCATCGCAAGTTTAAGAATGTGAGGTCCGTGAAAGAGGCAACGGCGGACCTCGAGCGGATGGCTAAGACCAGAAGCCTGTGTGGGGAAGACTTTGATATTCTTTCCGGCGACGATGACAAAACCTTTGAGATGATGATACGGAATGACATTCGTGCTTCAGGTGTGATTTCAGTCATATCGAATATCCTTCCAGGTCCCGTGGGCGAGATGGTCAAAGCGATAAGGGATGGAAATACGGAGAGGGCCAATCGGATGAAGAATATTTTGGATCCTCTCTTCAAGGTGGTGACAGTCAATACCATTGAATCTTATGAAGGATTTGAGGTCCCGTGTAAATTTAGAAATCCTTTGGCGATCAAGACGATGATGAGAGGTCTTGGATTGCCCTCTGGACCATTCCGTCCGCCTCTGGGAAAGATGACGCCCAAAGGGGTCGAGGTCGTTCGAAGTGCCCTGAAAGAGGTTTACGGCAAGGATAGAGAGGCATTCATGCCCCTTCAAGCGTTCTATAAAATCGATATTGAAGAACGGCTTATGAACGATCGCTATTGGAAGTAAGAGATTGATTTTTGAAGAGGAAAGGGCCTGTCTCCATAGTGCGACAGGCCCTTTTTTTGACCGCTTTTCTATTTCACTTTTTCTGAAATTGTGTTACCATCGACCATGAATAATCCCCCCCCGACTTTCTTTGCCAAAGGGGGCAGTCGGGGAATTAGGAAAGGGTTCTTGATTGATCCGATCCTTTCTGGCCATTGAGCTTCCGAAACCGATCCTCACAAAGATCGAGGAGGTTCAGGCAGACTTAAGGTTAGGTCATGCAGATGTGCGGTGGGTGAGTCCTGAAAAGATCCACCTCACGCTCAAATTTTTTGGAAACGTTGAAGAGGTGAAGATTGATACCATCTTCAGATCAATTGAAAAGCCCATCCAGGGCACCTCACGATTTTCTCTCAAGGTTCGAGGCGTAGGGGCCTTCCCCCAATTGAAAAACCCGAGGGTGATCTGGATGGGATTGGTGGAGGAGGGGGAAGCCCTCACCTCGCTTCAGAAACAGATAGAGACCCAATTAGAAAAGATTGGATTTCAACCTGAAGATCGTTCCTTCCACCCTCACCTAACCCTGGGAAGGGTGAGATCGACCCGGGGAAAAGGAGATTTGGTGGAAAGGATAGAGAAACATAAAGAGGAGGAGTTTGGAGATCTTCAAGTGGAGAGGGTGGTCTTATTCAAAAGCGACTTGAAACCTTCGGGTCCGATTTATACACCCTTGAAAGAGATGAAATTAGGAGGGAGATGAAGAATAAGCACCAAATCCCAAGCACCAAATGACAAATAGTTCCCAATGACGGAAATTCAAAATGCGAAAGAAAAAACCGTTCGGCCGTTCGGTATTAAAATTTGGAATTTATTTGGGATTTGTAATTTGGAGCCCGGAATTTGCCCCGCTTACGCGGGAGAGGGGGATTCGATGACAAAAGGGGAAACGAAAGCCGAGACGAAGGTAGATTCGAGTAAAGGCAAGGCTGTGGAATTAGCCGTCACCCAGATCGAAAGGCAGTACGGGAAAGGCGCCATCATGAAATTGGGTGCGGATGCAGTGCTCGGAGAGATTCCCATCATCTCCACAGGTTCCCTCTCCTTAGATCTTGCCCTAGGGGTTGGAGGATTGCCAAAAGGACGGGTGGTGGAGATTTTCGGCCCCGAGGCCTCGGGCAAGACGACCTTAGCACTCCATGTCGTTTCGGAAGCGCAGAAGAAGGGAGGGGTTGCTGCATTCATTGATGCAGAACATGCCTTGGATGTTCAGTACGCAAAGAAGTTGGGTGTTAAAATCGACGATCTTCTCATCTCCCAGCCCGACACCGGAGAACAGGCATTGGAGATTACAGAGATTCTGGTTCGGAGTGGCGCCGTGGATGTGATCGTCGTCGACTCAGTCGCCGCCCTGGTTCCCAAAGCGGAGATTGAAGGAGATATGGGCGACGCCCATATGGGGCTTCAGGCCAGGCTGATGTCTCAGGCCCTGAGAAAATTGACGGCCACGATTAGCAAGTCGAATACGATCGTGGTCTTCGTCAACCAGATTCGAATGAAAATCGGGATCATGTTCGGAAATCCGGAGACGACCACCGGAGGCAATGCCCTCAAGTTTTACTCCTCCGTCCGGCTCGACATTCGACGAATTGCTTCCATCAAGCAGGGCCAGGACGTGATCGGGAGTCGCACAAGGGTTCGTGTGGTGAAGAATAAGGTGGCCCCTCCGTTCAAAGAGGTAGAGTTCGACCTGATTCACGGAGAGGGTATTTCAAGGGAGGGAGATGTCCTCGACCTGGCTGCGGAAAAGAATATCGTTGAGAAGAGCGGAACCTGGTATACCTACAGCGGTCAACGCATCGGTCAGGGGAGGGAGAACGCAAAGCAGTTCCTAAAAGAGAATCCGAAGGTCCTGGACCAGATGGAGAAAGAACTCCTTGAAAACTTTCGCATTGCCAAAGCGGGATCGATAGGATGAGATCAGAAGGGAGTAGAAGATGGATTTGAATCAGATCCTTTTGGAAGCCCTTTCCCAGGAAGCCTCTGACGTTCATATCAAGGAAGGGGCTCCCCCGATCTTCAGGGTGAACGGAACCCTGAGACCCTGGAACCAGTCGAAACCCTTCGATCATAATGATTTGTCGAAGATGGCTTTCGGTCTGATGAACGATTGGCAGAAGGAGCGGTTTATCAAGAATCGCGAAGTGGATATGGGTTATGAGGTCTACGGCATGGGGCGATTTAGAGTCAATGTCTTCCAGCAGAGAGGAAAGCTCAGGATTGCCCTTCGCATCGTGCCTTATCAGATCAAGGGCTTGCAGGAGCTCCATCTCCCTACTGTGCTCAGAAGCATTTCTCTTGAGCAGAGGGGTCTCATTCTCGTGACAGGGACAACCGGAAGCGGAAAGTCCACGACCCTTGCCGCGATGATTGATATCATCAACAATGAACGAAATTGCCACATCATCACTATTGAAGATCCCATTGAATTTATCCACGAAGACAAGAAATCGATCGTGGATCAGAGGGAGATCGGCTCAGACACCAGCACGTTTTCCAGTGCCTTAAGAGTGGCCCTCCGGCAGGACCCGGATGTGATCTTGGTGGGGGAGATGAGGGATTTTGAGACGATCGAAACAGCCTTGACCGCTGCGGAGACAGGGCATTTGGTCCTGTCGACGCTCCACACATTAAACGCCACGGAGACGATCACTCGAATCATCTCCGTCTTTCCCCCGTATCATCAAAAACAGGTGAGGCTTCAGCTCTCGGGTGTTCTAAAAGGTGTGATCTCCCAAAGGTTGGTGCCCAGGGTGGATGGAATGGGAAGAGTCCCTGCGGTGGAAGTCCTGGTCTCCACAGCAAGGGTGAGGGAGTGCATCGTGGAGAAGGATAAGACCAATGAGATTAATGACGCCATCGCCCGAGGGTCCACCAGCTACGGAATGCAATCCTTCGATCAGTCACTGATGTATTTAATGAAGGAAAGGTTGGTGACTTATGATGAAGCCCTCAAACACTGCACCAATCCGGATGACTTTGCTCTGAGGGTAAAGGGAATTCTCGCCGCGAGCGACGCCGGTTGGGAAGATTTCGAGATGCTGGAGAAAGAGAAGGAGATGGTTAAAGAGGAAGAGAAGAAGTCGAAGGTCGCGAGGCCCTTGGATTCAAAAACGGATGGCCGAAGGGGAACAGGTTTTAAACAATGACCTCTGACGAGATTCGAAGGGCCTTTCTCAATTACTTTGAGGAGAGGGGACACCGGATTGTTCGAAGCTCCTCATTGATTCCCCAAAACGATCCCACCCTGCTTTTCACCAATGCCGGAATGGTCCAATTCAAAAGTGTTTTTTTAGGCGAAGAGACCCGGGACTATAAACGGGCCGCGACGTCCCAAAAGTGTGTTCGTGCCGGCGGAAAGCATAATGATTTAGAGATCGTTGGAAAAACGGCCCGGCACCACACCTTCTTTGAGATGTTAGGGAACTTCTCCTTTGGGGACTATTTCAAGAAAGAGGCGATTCAAATGGGATGGGATCTCCTCATGCGCCAATGGGGGTTACCTGCGAAGAAGATGTGGATCACCATCTATTTAGACGATGATGAAGCCTTTCGCCTCTGGAGAGCAGTTGGGGTTCCGGGAGATCGAATTGTCCGGTTAGGGGAAAAAGACAATTTCTGGGCGATGGGTGAGACAGGGCCCTGCGGCCCTTGTTCGGAGATCGTGATTGATCAAGGCGAGGACGTCGGTTGCGGCCGCCCCGACTGTCGCGTGGGATGCGATTGCGACCGATTCCTGGAGCTCTGGAACCTCGTCTTCATGCAATTCAATCGTGATTCAGAGGGTAAGCTCCAGCCTCTGGCCAAACCCTGTATCGATACCGGCATGGGCCTGGAAAGGATTTCTGCCGTCCTTCAAGGGGTGAAAAGCAACTACGAGACCGATCTTTTTACCCCGCTCTTTAAAGAGATCGAGCGGATCGGCCATGTTTCTTACGGACAGGATGGCCGAACCGATACCTCCCTTCGAGTGATCGCTGATCACAGCCGGGCAACTACCTTTCTGATCAGCGATGGCGTTCTTCCTTCCAACGAAGGCCGAGGATACGTCCTCCGCCGGATCATGAGAAGGGCAATGCGCCATGGAAGGATGCTCGGAATGGATGGTCCTTTTCTCTATCGGACTGTTTCCAAAGTGGTGGATCTGATGAAAGGGGCTTATCCGGAGCTACGGGAGACGGAAGCCTTCATTTCCAAGGTCATCCAAAATGAGGAAGAGCGTTTTTCTGAGACCCTCGATTCAGGGCTGAAAATTCTGCGAGAGGAGTTGGAAAAACTTGAGAAGGAAGGCAAAGCGATTCTCTCCGGAGAGATAGCCTTCAGGCTTTATGACACATTCGGATTCCCTCTCGACCTGACTGCGGAAATCCTTGAGGAGAGAGGGATGGGTTTTGACGAATCTGGCTTCAGGGCCCAGATGGAGGAACAGAAGCAGAAGAGCAAGCAGGCGTGGCAGGGGATCGGTGAAGGAAAGACAAAGGAGATCTACCGACGGTTGGCGAACGAAGGGACGAGGACGACATTTTTAGGATACGAAGAAACCCAGTCTGAATCAAGGGTCCTGAGATTGATCAAAGGGGATGAAGTCGTCCCCTTTGCAGTAGAAGGGGATGAGATCGAAGTCGTCACGGAGAAGACCCCTTTTTACGGAGAAGCAGGCGGCCAGGTAGGGGATCGAGGCGTGATCTTTCATGAAGAATTCTCTTTGGAAGTGGAGAATACCCTCAAGCCTATGGAGGAGTTGATCATCCATCAGGCGAAGGTAAAGAGAGGAAGGGTGAAAGAAGGGATATCGGCCGTTCTTCGGGTGGACCAGGAACGCCGAAAAGCGATTACCCTGAACCATACAGGCACCCATCTTCTTCAGGCCGTGTTGAGAGAAGTTTTAGGAGACCATGTCCATCAAGCAGGCTCCCTCGTTTCACCCGAGCGGTTGAGGTTCGACTTTACGCATTTCACTTCAATGAAAGAGGAAGAGATCGAGCTTGTGGAGGCATTGGTCAATCAGAAGATTCGAGAGAACCTTAGATTAGAGACGAAAATCATGAATGTGGAAGAAGCTCTCCAAACGGGAGCGATGGCTCTGTTTGGAGAAAAGTACGGTGAGAAAGTCAGGGTGGTGACGGTCTCGGATTTCAGTGTGGAACTCTGCGGAGGAACCCACAGTTCGAGGACGGGCGACATTGGCCTTTTTAAAATTGTGAGCGAATCGGGGGTCGCCGCAGGGGTGAGAAGGATCGAGGCCCTGACCGGGGAAGGGGCTTACCGATTCGTTAAGGAAGAGGAGAGGGAACTCTGGGAGATCGCTTCCTCTCTCAAGTCTGTTCCCGGCGGACTTTCCTCAAAGATAGAGCGGTTGCTTGAGAGGCAGAGGGAATTGGAAAGGGAGCTTTCTTCTTTTCAGGATAAGGTGTCCCATCAGGAGCTCTCGAACCTTCTTCCTTTTGTCAAAGAGATCAGAGGCGTAAAACTCTTATCAGCCAAGGTGGACGGGAAGGACGCCAGGCGAATGAGAGAGTTCGTGGACCAGTTGAAGGGAAAGATTGGGTCGGGCATCATTCTTCTCGGAGGTCAGAGCCAGGATAAGGTTTCCTTGATCATGGGGGTGACTTCGGACCTCACCCACCGTTTCAACGCCAATGAGTTGATAAAAAAGGTTGCCCTTCGTATTGGAGGGACCGGGGGCGGTCGCCCTGATTTTGCGCAGGCAGGAGGGACCGATTCAGAAAAACTGGACGAGGCGCTTAAGGCAATTGAGGATCTCATTTAAATCCTTGAACGGGCAACATCATCCCCCCACCCCGCTTGATGAAAGGGGGCCGAGGGGGATTTTTTTATTAGGCAAAACTGCAGGATTTAAGGGGTCAGGGAGCCGAGGATAAGAAAGTAGAAAATAGAGGGTAGAAAGTGGTCAAACCACACTCCACCTTCAACTTTCCACCTTCAAACCCTGAAACCCATGAATCCTCGAATCTTTTTAACCTGGTGAGGTTTAAGCAAATCATGACACGGGTGAGGACACGATTTGCACCCAGCCCGACGGGCGACCTCCATATTGGAGGAGCACGAACCGCGTTGTTCAATTGGCTCCTGGCGCGCCATGAAAAAGGGGTCTTCATCCTTCGTATCGAGGACACCGATGCGGCGCGGTCCACCCAGGAATCAATCCAAGTGATCTTGGATGCCATGACTTGGCTGGGGATGGATTGGGATGAGGGGCCATTTTATCAGACCCAACGAGTTTCATCCTATCAGGAGGCCGCAGAGAAACTCTTGAAAGAGGGGAAGGCTTACCGATGTTACTGTACGCCGGAGGAATTGGAGGTAAAGCGGGAAGCTGCCCTGAGGGCCGGGATCAAGCCCAAGTACGATCGAACTTGTCTGAATCGAAAATCCTTTCCTCCCGGAAGGCCCTCTGCCATCCGCTTCCTCTCCCCGGATGAAGGGAAGACAGCGGTGGAGGATCTGATTCAAGGTCATGTTGAATTTGACAATACGGAATTGGATGACCTGATCATCCTGAGAAGTGACGGGCTCCCTACTTATAATTTTTCGGTGGTGGTGGATGATGCCACCATGGGAATCACGCATGTCATCCGAGGAAACGACCATCTGAACAACACCCCCCGCCAAATTCAGATTTACCAAGCCCTGGGTTACCCCATCCCCCAATTCGGCCATGTCCCGATGATCCTCGGTCCGGATAAGAAAAAGCTTTCTAAACGACATGGGGCACAGTCGGTCATGGAGTATAAGAAGCTGGGCTATCTTCCTCAAGCCGTCGTCAACTACTTGGTCCGCTTGGGATGGTCCTATGGCGATCAGGAAGAATTCGCCCGTGAGGAGTTGATTGAGAAATTTAGCTTGGAGGCAGTGGGGAGGTCTGCCGCGGCGATCAATCCTGGGAAATTGGATTGGCTCAATTCGCAGTATATCAAGA
>Ga0187780_10002809_pt1 | contig 13097 bp, 8 predicted proteins | sample 1015_Q2_SP10_20__FD_132429 | JGI IMG/M metagenome (GOLD analysis project Ga0187780, IMG submission 132429) | Tropical peat soil microbial communities from peatlands in Department of Meta, Colombia - 1015_Q2_SP10_20_MG | ecosystem: Environmental > Terrestrial > Soil > Wetlands > Peat | place...
CCGGGAACATCTCATCGACCAGGAAGGCGGTCACGCCAGCAGGGCTTCGCGCTGCCGCGCCGTGTGGCGGCTCCGCTCGGCCATGGCCCGGTTGCGATCGATCCGCTCGCGGACCTCATTGGGGTGTTCCGCCGCGTAATCCAGAGCGATGCGGGCCGCGAAGGCGATCGCGGCCGGCCTGATGGTGAGCACTGCTAACCCCCGGTGGTCAGCTAACCCCGGTGGTCAGCCGACGCAGCCGATTGTGGCGCAGCCGCAACCCGCCGGTCAGGGTGAGCAGCAGCCCGGCGCCGATGACCGCCAGCCACGGCAACGGTGAACCCGGGCCGTGCGGTGCGGTGCCGCCGAATCCCGTGCTGACACCGCCCACGGGTGGCTGGCCGGGCCCTGCGGCATCCAGCAGGTTGACCACTTCGATGCCGCCGCCGGTCGTGTCGAGGACGAGCTCCGTGTGGACGGTGGCCGCGGTGAGCGTGACGGGCAGACTCCCCTTCGCGCTGGATCCGGTCGCGGTCATGGTCCAAGTGCCAGGCGGGATTGGCGCGTAGGCACTGACCGAGCCGCGCGCCGCGTTGGTGGTGATGTACCCACCGCAGCTGCAGTAGAACTTCACGGTCTTCTGGTTAAGAGAGGCCTGGATCACTCGCACCAAGGATTTGCCCGCTGGCGTGGTCAGGCTGTCGTTAAAGACCATGGCTTGCCCTCCGACGTTCGCCACCGTGAGGGCCGCCACCGTGTACGCGCGGCCAGCCTGCACCGTGGCGCTGGCGGTAAAGACGGGTTTACTCGACGACGAAGACCCGGCGGTCCGCATATCGACGGTATAGTCACCGGCGTTAACGACCTGATAGGAGGAGACCGTTCCGTAGGTGAGATCAGACAGCACGATCTGCGGGCTGGAATTACCGGACGAATATACGTACGCGTCCACCGGTGAGGTGGTCAAATTACCGAGCCTGATCCAGCCGGTACTCACGGCCGAAGATGATGCCGAAGCAGCGGCGGGAATGCCGAGCAGCAAGGCCGAAAAGGCCAGCAACACGATCACTCGCCTGGGCATTATCCGAAATTTCACTTTAGATCCCTCCCGAAGCTGCGGAAATCTCTATCGCTCCCAGCCCTATCGGGCTCGGAGCGTATTGTACGGTGACCGCCGACTGGCCGTTCGTGATATTGGAGATACGGGCACAGCGGGACGAAGAGGCGCTGTGCTTACAGTAGAGGTGAGATGGCGCAAACACAACCCTGACTATCCCGAACACGGCCGTATGCGTGATCCGGGCAACGGTGCGTGCGCGTCCATCCACCACTCCGCCACCGGCACCGCGGCGGCAGGCCCGCGAGAACCCGAATCCGCTGCGCAAACGGGCTCGGCAAGTGCGTGACGTTCGCCGCTGCCAGAGCCGTCGGCGTCAGTAGCCCTGAAGATCTCGTCCGTTCGCTCCCGGGCCCGTCCGCTCAGAAATTGAATCACGTGCCGGTCCAGTGGTGGCGCATTCACGCCAACGACAGATAAGTGTGAGCTTATATGCCAGAGGTAGACGCGGCCGCTATTGTTCTCATCACCCATAGCCAGAGTCTTGCCATCGGGGCTGAACGCCACCGCGTTTATGCCGGCGCTGTTGGGGTCGGTGAGGGTTGTGATCGGCTTTGCCGTGGCGACAATCCAGACATAGGTGCTGCCGTTGGCGTCACCGGCGGCCATGATATTGCCGTCGGGGCTGAACGCGACCGAGTTCACGCCCTTACTGCCGTGGTCGGTCAGGGTAGCGATCAGCTTTGCCGTGCTGGGTCCGGCGGCATCCAGCAAGTTGACTATCTGGATGCCTCCGCCGGTCGTGTCGAGGACAATCTCCGTGTGGACGGTGTCCGCGGTGAGCGTGACGGGCAGGCTCGCCTTCGCGCTGGATCCAGTCGCAGTCATGGTCCAGTCACCCGGCGGGATGGGAGCGTCGGCACTGACCGAGCCGCGCGTCGCGTTGGTCGTGATGTACCCACCGCAACTGCAGTAGAACTTCACGGTCTTCTGGTTGAGAGAGGCCTGGATCACCCGCACCAACGACTTGCCGGCTGGCGTGGTCAGGCTGTCGTCAAGGATCGTAGCTTGCCGTCCACCGGTCGCGACCGTGAGGGCCGCCGCCGTGTACGAGCGGCCAGCCTGCACTGTGGCACTGGTGGTGAAGACGGGCGCACTCGACGGGGGAGACCCTGCGGCCCGCATTTTGATGGTGTAGTTGCCGACGTTAACGACCTGATAGGACGAGACCGTGCCGTAGGTGAGGTCGGGCAGCACGATCTGCGGGCTGGGATCGCCGGACGAATACACGTAAGCGTCCACGGGGGAGGTGGTCAGGTTACCGAGCCTGATCCAGCCGGTATTCACGGCCGAGGAAGAGGCCGAAGCGGCGGCGGCGACATTCCACAGGTAGGTGGTGCCGTTGGCGTCGCCGGCAGCCAGGGTCGTGCCGTCAGGGCTGAACGCCACCGAGTCCACGGCCTTGCCGCCGGGGTCGGTGAGAGGTGTGATCAGCTTTTGGGTGGCGACATTCCACAGATAAGTGCTGCCGTTGGCGCCGCCCGCGGCCACAATCTGGCTGTCGGGACTGAACGCCACCGAGTCCACGCCGTTGCTGCCGCGACTGGTGAGGGTAGTAATCAGCTTCGCGGTGGCGGCATTGGCGACATTCCAGATATAGGTAGTGCCGTTGCCGTCGCCCGCGGCGAGGGTCGTGCCGTCGTGGCTGAACGCAACCGAGTTCACGCCCCCCTGGCTGCCGCGATCGGGGAGGGTAGCGATCAGCTTCTGGGTGGCGACATTCCACAGATAGGTGGTGCCGTTGGCGTCACCGGCGGCCATGATCCTGCCGTCGTGGCTGAACGCGACCGAAGACGCATTCGTATAGTGACCGGTGGTGCAGCCAGCGGTGGCAAAATCCCAAAGGCAGGTGTTAAGAGCGGCTATAGCCAGCGTCGCTCCAGAGGGCGGCCGGAAGGCGAGTGAAGTTACGAGACCCTGGTAGATCGACGGGAGATCGATGACGGTGGGGGTGCGGCTGAAAGTCAGGGAGTTCGCCTGACTCACGGAGTTCGCCGGACCCGGAGAGTTCGCCGGACCGGGGGATTTCGCCGGACTCGTCAGCACGAAGGGAAGAGTTACCGCTGCGGCCAGGATCGCAGACGCCAGGGCGACCGCGGTCAGGCGGTGGTGCCGGATCCAGACGGTTATCGCGCTACGGCGATGGCCGATGTCACGTTGCGGGTGTGAGGCCGGAGGTGCCACGTCGGTGCCGGCGCCCGGATCGGGCAGCCGACGCCGGTCAGCCGTGAGGATGCCCTCACCCGCCACGGCTGTCGGCGGTGGGGTTCCGGCGTCCTCATCGATCTCGCGGCCGTCGCGGCCGGGCCCGGTGACCAGGACGTCTCCAGGTACCTCCGCGACGCCGGCCGACTCACGGCCAGGCACCTCCTCCAGAGTCACGTCGGGCGCCAGATCAGCCGCGCCGACGTCCCCGGCGTCAGCCGGGGCAGGCGCCGCCAGGTCAGCCGGGGCGACTGTCGTCCCGGCCGCCGTTGCCGCCAGCGACGGGATCTCGGGCGGCGAGGTCGCAAGGGACTGCGGGTGAGCGGGCATGCCCGGCCCGGCCGCGGTTCCCAGGTCCCCGGCCAGCAGGCTCCCGTCCGCGGCTGCCGCAGCCGCGGACGGGCCCTCGCCCGCCGCCCGCGTGGCCGTCGGCGACGCAGCACCGGCGTCATCATCGATCTCGCGGCTAACCGGGCCGGGCCTGGTGACCAGGACGTCTCCAGGCACCTCCGCGACGCCGGCCGATCCGCCGCTGGGCTCCGAGATCACGGCCTCGGCGGGCGCCGGGCCAGACGCGACGGAGTCACCCGCGTCAGCCGGCGTGGACGCCGGCAGGTCAGCCGACGCAGGCGCCGCCAGATCGGCTGGGGTGACTGTCGCTGCGTCCGTGGCTGCCGCCAGCGACGGGATCTCGGACGGCGAGGTCGCAAGGGACTGCGGGTGAGCGGGCACACCCGGCCCGGCCGCGGTTCCCAGGTCCCCGGCCAGCAGGCTCCCAGCCGCGGCTGCCGCGGCCATGCCCTCGCCCTCGGCGGCCACGCCCGCCGAGGGCAAGGGGCGACGCCGCTCGCGTCCCCCAAGCCGACGAAGACGCCGCCGCCGTCCCGCAGTCCCGGCCTCAGCATCGGCCTCGCGGCCGGGGGGGCCGGGCCCGGTGACCAGGACGTCCGCAGGCCCCTCCGCGACGCCGGCTGGCCCGCCACCGGGCACCGCATCCACAGTCACGTCGGGCGCCAGGTCAGCCGCGACGGCGATCTCGGCGGAGGGCACCGGCTGAGCGGGTGCAGCGGTCGGGCTGCGGGGATGGTAGGGCGCCAACTCGAGCGCCTCGCGCATCGCGTCGGCGAAGTCACCGCAGGACCTGTAACGTTTCTCCGGGGCCTTGGCCATCGCCTTGGCCAGGACCTGATCGACGGCGCCAGGCAGATCAGGCAGCCGTGACACCAGCGACGGGGGCGGGGCGGACAGGTGCGCCAGCAGCATCGCCATGCCCTGGTCCCGCTCGAACGGTATCGTCCCGGTCAGCAGCTCATACGTGACGCAGGCCAGCGCGTACTGATCAGTCCGTCCGTCCACGGTCCGGCCTTCGATCTGCTCTGGCGCCGAGTAAGCAGCGGTGCCCACGTACTGCCCCGTCCCGGTCACTCTGGAGGCCACCGCGTTCTTGCTCACCCCGAAGTCTGACAGGTACACATGATCGGGCCGGTCCTCCCGCGCATCTACCAAGATGTTCGCCGGCTTGACATCCCGGTGCACCAGCTCAGCGCGGTGCGCGGCATCCAGCGCCGAGGCCACCGGGGAAATGAACCCCGCAGCCCGGTCCGGAGGCAGCGCGCCTTCCCGCTCCAGCACCCGCCGTAGGTCGCCGCCCCTGACGAACCGCATCGCGATGAACAGCACTCCGTCGGCTTCGCCGGCCTCGTAAATCGGGATGATGTGCGGGTCATCCACCGCGGCCGCCGCCTTCGATTCGGCGATGAACCGCCGCCGGAACGATGAGTCCGACGCCAGGGTCGGCACGAGGATCTTCAGCGCCACCAGCCGGTCAAGCCGCTCATCGCGGGCCCGGAACACTACCGCCATCCCGCCCGCCCCGACCTGGGCCTCCAGCCGGTATCCCGCCAGCAGGGAGCCTGCTCGGAACCCGGCCAGATGCGCCGGGAAATCCTCGCTCAACACCTCTTCCCCAGGCTCCGCCGCCGCCGTCCCCTCCCACCGCTTTCGTGAAGCTCACCGGCCATGCGCCCTTCAGGCCGTTTAATTATCGATCGCCTTGGCCTCGATGGCCAGCCGCTCCACGCAGCGCAGGCAATAATCATCGAAATCGAGTTACACCTTTGAGTGGACGGACCCCCGTGGCGGTGCCGGCGGCCATCTGAATCTGCCCGCTGGCGGCCACGAGGTAGGCACTTTGGCCATCACAGGGTGTGACCGGATTCCTCGGGTACTGCTCCGCGAGCCCGCCGCGGAGGGGGACGCAGCAGCTCGGCCGGCCCAAGATACACGCAGCAACGGGGAGGGTCAGGTCAGCGGACTTCAGTGTACTGGCTGCGGTCCAGCCGCACGACGTTGGTGTAGTCGCTGCCCTGTGGCTCTGCGACGTCGGCGTACTGGCTGCCGTCCAGTTGCACGACACGGAAGCCGCGCCCGGAGACCAGCTTGCGCAGGTGCCGCATCCCGCTCAGGCCCGCGAGCGCGACAGCCATGGCGGCGGCGAGGATCGAGCCGCCGGACAGCGCGAGCCCGCCGGCGACGTGTCCCAGCATCATCAGGACCACTCCGGCCAGCAGGGCCACCGGCACGGCCGCCACCAGCAGCACAGCGAGCAGCGTCACGGCGATCACGGCCTTGGCCGACCTGTCCGGCGTCGGCTCCGCGTACCAGCCGGTCATCACGCTCACCTCTCTAGCGCCCGGAGCTCTTCCGAGATCCAGGCCTGCCACCATCACACGATATGTCGTGTTCTCTGGGTCAACGCGCCTCCCGATCAGAATCATTCCCTGACTGTCCGCCGCGCCGGCCGCGGATGGACAGCCCGCCGCCGGAGTATTCCCGGCGCGGCCGGGCCGGATACTGAGGGGGCCAGACCACGGGCACGGCATGGCGGCTCGCCAGCCTGCCAGAGCCAGGATGGGGCGCAGGGAGACGGGCGTGACTTCGCCGGGCTGCCCGGCTTCGGCTGCGGTGCCGGCGGAGCCGACCTACGCGGCTACTGCGGGTCGTCAACGGCGCCTGGTCTGATCTGGGCGGGTTTGCCTGGCTGGCGGTGGTGGCGGTCATCCCCGGGGATAGCATCCAAGACCATGACCGCACAGCAGCCCGGACCAGCGCGCCGGTGACCGCCCTATCGCCGCGTGACCTGGCTGCGGCACTGCGTGGTGCCGGGGTGAGCGAGGTGGACGAGTCGGCTCGCAGGCGGGCTGAGTATTCCTCCGACGCGTCCAATTACCGTGTCCTGCCCAGCGTGGTGGCCTTCCCCAGGCACGTTGAGGAGGCGGCCGCTGCGCTGCGCGTCGCCGCGCGGTTCGGCGTGCCGGTCACCAGCCGGGGTGGCGGTACCTCCACCGCCGGCAACTCGGTCGGCCCCGGCATCGTGCTGGACTTTTCGCGGCACCTGAACCGGGTGCTGTCGGTTGATCCCGCGGCGCGCACCGCGGTGGTGGAGCCCGGCACGATCCTGGACGATATCACCGCGGCAGCGGCCGGGTACGGGCTGCGGTTCGGCCCCGATCCGTCCTCCCATGCGCGGGCCAGCATCGGCGGCTCGATCGGCAACAACGCCTGCGGTTCGCGGGCGCTGAGGTACGGCCGCACGGCCGACAACGTGGTGAGCCTGGACGTGCTGACTGCTTCGGGGGAGCGGGTTGCCGCCCGGCGTTTCGGCCGTGAGGGCCTTGCCGCCGCCGGCCCGATCGGTGACGCGTTGGACACCCTGGTCGCAGCGCGCCTGGGCGTGATCCGGACCGAGTTCGGCCGGTTTACCCGGCAGGTGTCCGGCTACTCCCTGGAGCACCTGCTGCCGGAAAACGGCGCGGATCTGGCGAAGTTCCTGGTCGGTACAGAGGGCACGCTCGGCATGGTCGTCGGGGCGACCGTGGGTCTGGTGCCGTCGCCCAAGGCGGTGGCGCTGGCGGTGCTCGGCTATCCGGGCATGGCGGAGGCCGCGGACGCGGCGCCCGGCCTGTTGCCGCACCGTCCGGTGGCCGTCGAGGGCATGGACGTGCGGCTAGTCGACGTCTTCCGCGCCCGCCACGGGGCCGCCGCCGTTCCCGGGCTGCCGCGCGGCCAGGCCTGGCTGTTCGTCGAGACCGCCGGCGGCACTGAGGCTGAGGCACGTGCGGTGGCCGAGCGGCTCATCGCCGACGTCGGGTGTCTGGAGGCGCTGGTGGTCACCGGTGGCCCGGCGCGTGCCCTGTGGCGGATACGCGAGGATGGCGCTGGCCTGGGGGGCCGGACCCCGGCGGGTGCGCCGGCGTGGCCCGGCTGGGAAGACGCCGCCGTCCCGCCCCGGCAGCTGGGTGCGTATCTGCGCGATTTCGCCGCGCTGATGGCCGGGCATGGTCTGGACGGCCTGACCTACGGGCACTTCGGCGATGGTTGCGTGCATGTCCGCATCGACTTCCCCTTCTCTGCCGCGCCGGGCCGTTACCGCCAGTTCGCCGTCGCTGCGGCGCAGCTGGTGGGCAAGTATGGTGGCTCGATGTCCGGCGAGCACGGGGACGGCCGGGCCCGTGGCGAACTGCTGCCGTACATGTATTCGCCGCAGGCCATCGACACGATGGCCGCGGTGAAGGCGATCTTCGACCCAGGTAACGTCTTCAATCCTGGCGTGCTGGTCGACCCGGCGCCGCTTGACGCGGACCTGCGCGTGCCACTGGCCCGCCCGGTGCGCACCGGCCTGGGTTTCGCTTATCCGCACGACGGCGGTGACCTGTCCGTGGCGGTGCACCGCTGTACCGGCGTGGGCAAGTGCCGAGCCGACACCACGGCCAGCGGCGGGGTGATGTGCCCGTCCTACCTGGCCACGCGGGATGAAAAGGATTCCACCCGCGGCCGGGCGCGGGTGCTGCAAGAACTCGCGAACGGCACGCTGATCAAGGGTTTCCGCTCGGCCGAGGTGGCCGAGGCGCTGGACCTGTGCTTGTCGTGCAAGGGCTGTTCGTCGGACTGCCCGGCCGGGGTGGACATGGCGACCTACAAGGCCGAGGTGCTTTATCAGCGCTACCGGCGACGGCTACGCCCGCCGGCCCACTACGTACTGGGCTGGCTGCCCCGCTGGGCCCGGATGGCCTCCCGTGCCCCGGGACCGGCGAACGCCGCGCTGCGCAACGGGCTGCTCGGCGGCCTGGCCAAACGGCTGGGGGGAATCGACACCCGCCGTCCGCTGCCGCAGTTCGCCACGCAAAGCTTCCGTGACTGGTTCGCCGGCCATCCCCCGCGTGCCGGGGCCCCGGTACTGCTCTGGGTCGACACCTTCACCGACCACTTCACGCCCGAGGTCGGCCGGGCCGCCGTCCAGGTGCTCGAGGCGGCCGGCTACTCGGTGAAAATCACCCGCCAGCCCGTGTGCTGCGGGCTGACCTGGATCTCCACCGGCCAGCTGAACGGCGCCCGCAGGCAGCTGCGACGAAGCCTGCAAGCCCTGGACCCGGCGGTAGGGCTCGGCACCCCGATCGTCGGGCTGGAACCCTCGTGCACCGCCGTGCTGCGCGGCGAGATCGCCGAGCTGCTGCCCGACGATCCGCACGCCGGGAAGATACGCGCTGCCACCCGCACGCTCGCCGAGTTGCTCACGCAGACCAACAATTGGGCACCGCCCGACCTCACCGACGTACGCGCGGTGGTCCAGCCGCACTGCCACCACCATGCCGTCATGGGCTGGCACACAGACGCCGCGCTGCTCGCCAGCGTCGGCGCGCAGGTCCATGCGGTCGGCGGCTGCTGCGGGCTAGCCGGCAACTTCGGCGTCGAACGCGGCCACTACGACATTTCACGCGCCATCGCCGAGACCGCCCTGCTGCCCGCTATCCACAGCGCCCCGCCACACGCGGTGGTGCTGGCCGACGGGTTCTCCTGCCGCACCCAGCTCGATCAGCTGGGTCGCGTCCGCAGCATCCACCTGGCACAGCTCCTGGCCAGCCGCCTATAGGACCGCCGAAGGCACCGGCAAACTGGAGACCCTGACCCTGCAGACACAAGAACGGGCAGCACCCAGACCGTTCCCGCCTCGGCGCTGATGGTCCTCATCGGAGCCGTGCCGCACACCGGCTGGCTCCCGCCTCACATCAGCCGCGACGAGCACGGCTTCATCCTCACCGGAAGCGACCTCCCCCACGACGGCCACCCCGCAGCCCGGTGGCCCCTGCCCCGTCCGCCACGCCCGCTGGAGACCAGCATGCCCGGCGTCTTCGCCGCCGGCGATGACCGCCACGGTCGGTCAAACGCGTCACCTCGGCCGTCGGCGAAGGCTCCATCGCCGCCACCCAGATGACCCAATACCTGCAGGAACGAACGCGGAACTCTTAATCGCAGGTGCGGAGTTCAGGCAAAGCCTCGCTCAGGCCTGGCTCTCCGCGACCTCGTGGCCGAGCTCGGCCCGGACCCAGGCGACTATCTCCGTGGTGGGCGCTCCCGGGGTGAAAATGCGGGCGACACCCATGCGGGAGAGCTCTTCGATGTCCTCGTTCGGGATGATGCCGCCGCCGAACACCACGATGTCCTCGGCGCCGCGTTCCTTCAGCAGCTCGATGACCCGCCTGAATAGCGTCATGTGCGCGCCGGACAGGATAGATAGGCCGACCGCGTCCACGTCCTCCTGGATCGCGGCGGCCACGATCTGCTCCGGAGTCTGATGCAGCCCGGTGTAGATGACCTCCACCCCGGCGTCACGCAGCGCCCGGGCCACCACCTTCGCCCCCCGGTCATGGCCGTCGAGCCCAACCTTTGCCACGATCACCCGGATCTTGCGCATACCGCCAGCCTAACCGCAAAATCCGCGTGCGCTGTGTTCAGGTGTGGGGGGCCAATGAGGGTTATTCAGATAAAGGAAGCACTGCTACTCAGTTCACGCAGGGGATGCCGTTGTTCGCGTTGACCGCGCCGCCCTGCGCGCCGGTGGTGGGAATGGGCACCGCCGAACTCGATGGCGTGGCGGTGGCGGCGGTGTTCGGCAGCGTGGCGCCGGCGCCGAGCAGCACCTCGACGTGGCCCGCCGCGACCGCGGCGTTCGCTACGGCGGTCACGTTGAACAGCGATGCGATCTTGCTGGCGCTCGCCGACGCGCCCGTGCCGTAAAGAACCTCGGTCGTGGTGAGCGGGCTGCTCGCGTTCCCGACCTTCCCGGCCTTGTACCCGGCCTTGACCAGCGAGGCCGAAACCGCCGCGGCCAGCCCCTGGGTGTTGCCGCCGTTGTACACGTCCACCGTGACCCGGCTGGCGCTCGCCGTGGTCGCGGGCTGAGGACTCGGCGAGGAGTTCGCCGGCGGATTGAACGCTTCCTGCACGATCTGCTGGATGTAGGTGGGATCGACCTGGTTGGCGTCCTGGCCGTCGATCGTCTCGTAGCCCTCGATCGGCAGCGTGCGGAAGGTGATGCTGCCGCTGGTCAGGTCCCGCATCTGGGACACGAAGTCGAGCAGGTCCCAGCCAGCGTCGGTGATCACGTACTGCTTGGCGACCGACAGCAGGGCCTGGATCTTGGTCAGGTCGTCGAGCACGCCCTCGGTGCGCAGCTGGTGCAGGACCGAGTCGAGGAACGCCTGCTGGCGGTGCGTGCGGTCCAGGTCGCCGTTGGGCAGGCCGTCGCGCTGGCGGACGAAGGCCAGCGCCATCTTGGGGTCGAGGTGCTGGTAGCCGGCGTGGGCGGCGTAAAAGCCGGAGTTGGCGTCCAGCGGGACCGGGTGGTTGAGGCAGACCTCCACTCCGCCGAGGACCTGCGCCAGCTCGTAGAACCCGTCCAGGTTGACCTCGGCGAAGTGGTCGATGTGCACCCCGGTCAGCTGCTCGACGGTGGCGACCGTGGCCGCGCGGCCGGCCTCGTTGCCTTCGTAGGCGATCTGGTCCTGGCTCAGGCCCGGGTCCTGCTGGCGGAACTCGGACTCCTTGGCGGCCATGGACGCGCCGTACGCCTGGTCGATCTTGCCCTGCTGTTGCGTTCCGAGCGTGTCGGCGAAGGCCACCCAGTCGTCGCGCGGGATCGAGAAGCCGACCGCCTTCTTGCCGCCTGCCGGTATGTGGATCAGGATCAGGGTGTTCGTGGCGTTGCCGCCGACGCCGTTCTCCACGCCTTGCCTGCTGCCCGCGTGCAGCGCGTTGAGGATGTCGTTCGGCAGGATGTTACCGTTCCAGTCAGTGCGGCTCTCCAGTCCCATCAGCAGGATGTTCTGCGCGCCAATCGATGGGCCGCTGACGATCGCATGCGAGCCGCCGATACTGCTCACGTCGCGCACGACAAAGTAGGAAAAGCCGCTAATGGCCAGGACCAGCGCCGCGGCGACGCAGCTCAGGGTATATCCGGCCTTTCCGGCCGCACCCCACAGCCGGCCCGGCGAGCCTGGCCTAACCATCGCATCCTTCCTCAGGACTCCCCGGTCTAGATGGTCACCGTCGGTCGAAGCCTACCTTCGCAGTCTCGCCGGCACGGCGCGACGCGCTAACATCCAAAGCAAACTATGAGCAACTCACTATGGCGCGATGCACGCCCGAGCAGACCGTACGGCGGCGAGCCCGGAGCCCGGCCCGGCGCCGGAAGTACCCGGGTGCCGGCCGCCGTTCCCGGCCCGGCCTGGCACGATGTCGGCCCGGCCTGGCACGATGCCGGCCCGGCCTGGCGCGATGCCGCTGGCGCAGCGGCCATGCAGCGGGCCGCAGAGGGGCGGGATGACTCGCCCGGGTTCGATCCTCGGCGGTACGATCCCCGTCGTGGTCAGCCCGCCCGGCGTGGTCCGGGCGGCGACGGGCCGGATCCCCGGCGGCGCGCTCCGGGTAACGGCGACCCGAGGGCCGACGCGCCCACGCTCAGGATGCCGGCGCAACCGGGCGCCGCCCAACCCGGTCCGATGCCGCCCGGCGCGATCCCCCGGGGCCAGCCCCGTGCGGGCCAGCCCGGCCCGGCCCGCCGGGATTCCGGCGGGCTTGAGAACTACCGCGGCCGCCGGGAGACTCAGGAGCCGCAGGCCTCTCGGGAGCCACGCGGCCTGGGCCGCTGGGGCTCGCTGCCCGGGGGATTCGGCGTCGGCATCATCGCCGCCGGCGCGGTGCTCGGCGCCATCGCCACCGTGCTGACTCGCACCGCGCCCGGTCTGCTGCTCGGCGCGGGCGTCGTGGGCGGCACCGTGATAGCCGCACTGGCGGTACGGCCGCGGGCCGGCCGGGTGATTTTCCCGGTCCCCGTGCTCTTCTACCTGATCGCCGCGCTCACGGCCGGGATCATCTATGACCGGTCTGCCGCCTCATCCAACACGGCGCTCGCCATCGACGCGGCCCAGTGGGTCGCCAACGGGTTCTTCGCGATGGCGCTCGCCACCGTCCTCGCCATCGTGCTGGTCGGTATCCGCTGGTACGTCTCGCGTCGTGACCATCGCCTCGCGGCGGCCGACTCGGCGGAGTTCGGCGGGCCAGGGGTTCGCGGCGACATGCGAGATCCGGGAGGGTGGTGGGGTAATCCCCGGCCCCCTGTACCGCAACGACCGCAGCAAGGCCAGCGTCCCCGGCGACCGCAAGGGCCGGACCAGTACCCCGGGACGCGCCCGCAGCAGCGTCCCGGCTGGCCGCCGGACCAGCGCCCGGGGCGGCGACCCGGATCCGGGCCTTACAACTTCTCCAGCGGGGCGTAGCGAAGCACGAGGTGCTTGACGCCGTAGTCACCACCGAAGTCGATCTTGGCTTCGGCCTGGTCGCCGTAGCCCTCGGTGGACACCACGGTGCCGAGCCCGAACTTGTCATGGGTGACCAGGTCCCCGGGCGACAGCGACGGCACCGGCCGGTTCCCGGGGGACCGGGTACCGGGCCGCTGCGC
>Ga0187780_10002810_pt1 | contig 13091 bp, 15 predicted proteins | sample 1015_Q2_SP10_20__FD_132429 | JGI IMG/M metagenome (GOLD analysis project Ga0187780, IMG submission 132429) | Tropical peat soil microbial communities from peatlands in Department of Meta, Colombia - 1015_Q2_SP10_20_MG | ecosystem: Environmental > Terrestrial > Soil > Wetlands > Peat | place...
GCTGCTGCAGCTGCTGCTGCAGCTGCACGGCGATGTTGCCACGCTGTGCGGCTGACAGTGCCGAGTTGTTCACCTCCACCGCGAGGTCGCGCGCGCTCTGCAGCAGATTGGTCGCATCGCTGAGCGCTTGCGACTCGAGATTCAAGTTGGCGGTCGCGGCATTCTGGTTCGTTACGTATTGCTGGGACGCCGACAGCTGCACGTTGTACTCATTGACCTGGGCAAAGCCGGCCGGATCGTCGGCGGAGGACTGCAGCTTCGTGCCTGTCGACAGCTGGCTCTGGGTCTGCGCCAGCGCGCTCTGCAGCGCGTCCAGCTGATTGACGACGTTGGTCTGGAAGCCGACGGTGGAGATTCTGGTCATGGTCAGCCGTTTGTGATTGCAGTGAGGAGCGAATTGAACATCTGGCCCGAGGCCTGAATCATCTGTGCCATCGCCTGATAGGCCTGCTGATAGCGCACCAGGTTCGCCGCCTCCTCGTCGAGGTTGACACCGGAGACGTTGTTGCGCGCTGTTACCGCATCCTGATTCACGGTCTGCTGGGCCGAGGCGTTCGCCTGTGCCTGCTGTGTGGTGACACCGACCTGGCTCACGAGATTGTTGGCCGCGCTGCTGAGCGAGGTCGTGCCACCATCGAGGGACCCGGAGGACAGCGCCTGGATCATCGCGAGCGCGTTGGTGTTGTCGCCCGTGCCGCCGGCATTGCTGGACACCGTAAAAGTGTCGCCAGTTGCGGGTGCACCGCTCACCGTCACGCTCCAGCCGTTGGCGCTGATGGGGGAGCCGCTGGTGTAAGCAAAGGGACCGCCGCCGTTGATCGTGTACTGCGTCGGTGAGGTGAAAGTGATCGTGGCCGGCGTCAGCAGCTGCGCGTTGGCCGGATTGACGACCGTCGCCTGAGAGATCGTCCCGCTGCCCGTGTTGGATGGGTTGCTGGCCGCGACGACTGGGGTCGCGGCCGCGATCTGATTCGGACTCGTGAGGAGCACCGACAGTGCGGCAGTTGCCGCCGCAGTCGGGCGGATCTGGAAACTGTCACCGTTCGCGCCCGAGCCCGTCACGACTATGGACAGGCCCGCCGCTTGGAACGGGGATGCGACGGTGCCGCTGCCGCTCATCGCGACGGCCTGATGAGTGGTGGTGTCGGTCAGCTGCCAGGCACCCCCGACGAGCTGCAGCGTGTAGGCATCGGTAGTGAGCGCACTGAGTGCGGTGCGTGTCACCGTGAGCGAGGCTGCGGTCGCCCCGGTTGAGTTGGTGGCTGCGGGGTTCACCTGAACACCGCCCACCGCGAACATTGGCTGCCCCAGCGCTCCTGTCAGGTCCATGCCGGACTGCTGCTGCTGATTCACGACGCTCGCCAGTCCGACGCTCACCTGGCCGATCGCGTTCTGGGCCGCATCGAGCACCTGGGAGCGCGCCGCGAGAAGTCCGCCCAGCGAGCCGCCGGTGATTGAGGAGGTGATGTCAGCGGTGTTCGACCCCGAGACCAGCCCGATCTCGCTGCGCGTCGGATTGTAGGCATCCTGCAGCGTCGTCAGCTGCTGAGCGCTGCCGGAATTAACGAGCACCTGACCGTTGCCGATGTAGACGTTCATCTCACCGTCGCTCTGCGTGACGGTGTTGACGCTCACGTACTGGCTCAGCTGATCGATCAGGTTGTCGCGCTGATCCATCAAACCATTGGGCGTCTGGCCCGTTCCGGCAAGACCGGCTGCGATCTGCAGGTTGAGGGCCGCGATGCTGTTGGCGATCGAATTGATCTGCGTGACCGTCGTGCCGATCTGCGCGTTGACGTTCGACTGATACTGCGCGAGCTGCGAGTCGTACGACTGCAGTTGCTCGGTCAGTGACTGCGCCTGGCTGAGCAGCGCCTGGCGCTGCGCCGTGGAGGCGGGCGAGTTCGCGACGTTCTGCAGTGCGTTCGCGAAGCTCTGCAGGCTCGCGGTGAGCCCCGTGCCCGTCGCACTCAACATATTGTCGACCTGGGTCGCGTAATTGGCGAGGGTGTTGAAGCTCGAGTAGCTCGACTGGGAGCTGCGCACCTGGCCCGCGAGCGCCTCGTCGTAGGAGCGGGTGATGCTCTGGACCTGCACGCCGCTGCCGATGTAACCGATGCCCGACGGCTGGGAGGGCTGCTCGGTGAGATTGACGCGCTCGACGCTGTAGCCGGGCGTCGCTGAGTTCGCGACGTTGTTGCTCGTTACGTCAAGTGCTTGCTGGAACGCGAGCAGGCCGGTGACGCTGGTTGAGAGAATGTCGCCCATGCCCTAAGCCCTAGGTCGTTCCTGACCCACCCTGTGTCGGCAGGGGGGCGGCTGACTTGAGCGACGTCTCAGTTTCGCCCGGCCCGGGGGATGGCGGCGGAGCGAGGCTGCTCGCGATCGTCGCGATCTTGCGGGCATATTCCGGGTCCGTGGCGTAGCCGCCGCGCTGCAGTGCCGCCGCGAAGGCGTGTACGTCGCCACCGGCGTTGAGCGCGGCCGCGTAGTGCGGATTGGTGCGCAGCAATGCGACATAGTCCTCGACGCTCTGCGCGCGGCTGTCGTAGGCGCGGAACTGGGCGTCGGTCGCGATGGCCGTGCCGCCCTGGAACTCGCGGGTCCCCGCGGTGACACTGGCACCCGCGCACGCCGCACCGGCCTTGACGCCGAAGAGATTGTTGCTGCTCTGGCCGCTGCTGTCGTGCGGCACGCTCTGACCCCAGTGGGTCTCGAGTGCCGCCTGCGCGATCACGGCGCGCGGATCAACCCCGAGCTGCGCGCCGGCGGCCTGCGCCTGCGGCCAAAGCTCGCGAACGAAGCTCGCCTGCGTCGCGCTCGAGGCGACCGGCGGCTGCGCGGCCGGCGTTCCGGGAGACGCCGCTGGGCTTGCGGCCGCAGTAGCGGTGGCTGATGCCGACGCACCGCCCGTCGCGCCTGCGACGCCCATTCGCTGCAGCTGCTGGATCAGCATGTCCGCGAGCCCGAGTCCGCGACCGCGCGTGAGCTCGATCGACAGCTGGTCGTCGAACATGCCCTGATAGGTATCGGTGGCATCGCTGCCGAAGATGGGGTCCTTGCCGACGGCATCCCGCATGCTCTTGATCATGATGCGGGCGAACAGACTCTCGAACTGGCGCGCGACCTCGCGGATCGCCGCGGGATCGGCCTTGTTGGCGCCGCCCTTGAGCGCATCGAGTCCGGCAAGGTCGGAGTAGACGCGGGCGTTGACGGGCGAGGCGTTCATGGCACGCAGCTCAGATGACGACCAGCTCCGCGCGTAGCGCGCCGGCCTGCTTGAGCGCCTCGAGAATGGCGACCAGATCACCCGGCGCCGCGCCCACCTGGTTGACTGCACGCACGATCTCATCGAGGTTGACGCCGGCGCGGAACACGAACATGCGCGCGTCGGCCTGCTGCACATCGACCGTACTGCGTGGCGTCACCTGCGTCGTGCCACCCTGGGACAGAGGATTGGGCTGACTCACGTCCGAGCGCTCGGTGATCGTCACCGACAGTGAGCCGTGCGCGACGGCCGCGGCCATCACCCGTACCTGGGAGCTGATGACCACGGTGCCGGTGCGCGAGTTGACGATCACGCGCGCCGGCGCCTCGCCCGGCTCGACCTCGAGCGTCTCCAGCGTCGAGACGTAGGCCGTGCGCTGGCTCGGATCGATGGGCGCGGTGACCTTGATCGACACCGCATCGAGGGCCTCGGCGGTACCGTCGCCGAGGGTCTTGTTGATGACGGCCGTGACACGCGCCGCGGTCGTGAAATCCGGGGTGTTGAGATTGAGCAGCAGGTGTGGCTCGGCTGCGAAGTGCATCGACACCTCATGCTCGACGCTCGCACCATTGGGGATGCGGCCGCTGCTCGGCACGTTGAGTGAGATGCGCGAGCCATCCTTGCCGGCGATGCCGAAGCCGCTGACGATGATGCTGCCCTGGGCGAAGGCGTACACCTGGCCGTCCACGCCCCGCAGCGGCGTCATCAGCAGGTTGCCACCGCGCAGGCTGGTCGCATTGCCGATGGAGGCGACCGTCACATCGATCGTCTGCCCGGCCTTGGAGAAGGCCGGCAGATCGGCGGTCACCGTGACGGCGGCGACGTTCTTCAGCAGCGCGCTGCTCGCGGCACTCGCGGGGATGGTCACGCCGAACTTCGCGAGCATGTTGGTGATGCTCTGGATGGTGAAGGGCGCAGTGGCGGTCTGATCGCCGGTGCCGTCGAGCCCGACGACCAGCCCGTAGCCGACCAGCTGATTGGCGCGCACGCCGCCGACGGTCGCGATGTCCTTGATGCGCTCGGCACGGGCGGGGAGCGCCCCGCCGGCGAGGCTGAGGTGCACGACGAGCGCGCTCATGGCCACTGCGCGTCGCAGACGCCGTCGGGGAAGCAGTGCGGCCATCAGAAGGGTGTCCAGGGTGAGTTGAAGAAGCGTGACAGCCAGCCCTGGGCGTTCACGTCGTTGATCGCTCCCTTGCCGCCATAGGAGATCTGGGCGTTGGCGACCTTGGAGGAGGAGATCGAGTTGTCCGGCGCAAGGTCGATCGGGCGGATGACGCCGGCAAGGCGCACGTACTCCTTGCCCTGGTTGATCCCGATCCACTTCTCGCCCTTGACGTAGAGATTGCCGTTCGGCAGCACCTTCGCGACGGTCACCGTGACGAAGCCGGTGAGGCTGTTGCTCTGCTTGCTCGCACCCTCGCCGTCGAATTTGGTGGCGTCGTTCAGGTTGTTGCTGAGGATGGGCGTGCCGTGAATCGTCACGGACTTGCCCAAGATGGTGGGCGAGGGCAGCGTATCGGTCGTGGTCTTCTGAGTGCTCGTGGTGGCGCTCTTCTGGGCATCGGTCGCCTCGTTGAGCACGATGGTGACGATGTCCCCGACACGATGCGCGATCGGGTTCTCGAACAGCGCGACCTCGCGACCGCTCTGGTAGATCGCGCCGTTCGTGGGCGCCGGCAGCGGCTCCTGCGCCCAGGACAGACCGTCGTCCTGCTTGGGCGGGGGCGTGGTGCGGCAGCCGGTGAGCGCGTCGAGTGCGAGGCAGGCACCGAAGATGAGCAGGAAATGGCGCATCGGGCGTCAGCTCACAGGTTCTGCGTCGCGTACTGCAGCATCTGGTCCGTGGTCTCAACGGCCTTGGAGTTCATCTCATAGGCGCGCTGCGTCTCGATCATGTTGACGAGCTCTTCCACCACGTTGACGTTCGAGCTCTCGACCGACCCCTGCACCAGAGTGCCGAGGCCGTTGAGGCCGGGCGTGCCGGCCTGTGCGGCGCCGCTCGAGGCCGACTCGACCGACAGATTGCCGCCGATATCCTGCAAGCCCGCGGGATTGATGAAGTCGGCGAGCTGCAGCGTGCCGACCTGCGTCGGTGCCGACTGGCCGGCGAGCTGGACGCTCACGACACCGTCGGTGCCGATCGTGATGCTCTGTGCGCCTTGCGGGATGCTGATCGCGGGCTGCACGGAGTAGCCGGATGCGGTGACGAGCTGGCCCTGAGCATTCACCTGGAAGCTGCCGTCACGGGTGTATCCCAACGTACCGTCGGGCCGCAGCACCTGGAAGAAGCCGCGCCCCTGGATCGCAAGGTCGAGAGAGTTGCCGGTATTGTTGAGACTGCCCTGGAGGTAGCTCTTCTCCGTGGCGACGACGCGGACGCCGGTGCCGAGATTCAATCCCGAGGGCGACTGGGTATTCTGAGAGGTGGCCGCTCCGACCTGGCCGAGGTTCTGGTACAGCAGATCGTCGAATACGGCCCGGCTCTTCTTGAAGCCGTTGGTGTTGACGTTGGCCAGGTTGTTCGCCGTGACCGTCATCTGCGTCTGCTGCGCATCGAGTCCGGTCTTCGCGGCCCAGAGTGCGGGTTCCATAGGAGTTACCTGTCAGTGTGTATCGGGTGGCGCGGTGGCGTTCAGGTGGCCTGCAGCAGCTTGGTGGAGGCGGCGCCGTCCTCTTCCGCCGTATGCACCGCCTTCACCTGCAGCTCGAATTTGCGGGCGAGCTCGATCATGTTGACCATGGCGCTCGGCAGATTGACGTTGCTCGACTCGAGCACGCCCGCAGCGAGGCTCACGCCGGCGTCGGGTGCCGCCGGCGTGCCGCTCGTCGTATGAAAGAGCCCGTCAGAGCCCGCCTGCAGCTCACTGCTCGGCGGGTTGACGAGTTTGATGCGTGCGACCGTCGCGGTCGTCTGTGGTGATTGCCCTAGCGGTACTATCGATATGGTGCCGTCCTTGGCGATGGTGATGGAGCTTGCGGGCGGAATGCTGATCGGGCCGCCGTCTCCCACGACCTGGAAGCCGGTCGCGGTCATCAGCTGGCCGCTCGTATCCACGTGCAGATCGCCGGCACGCGTGTAGGCCTCGCCGCCGGCCGAGTCCTGGACCGCGATGAATCCCTGACCCTGGACCGCGACGTCGAGCGCGTTGCCGGTCGTCACCTGCGAGCCGGTCGCGCCGTCCCAGCCGATGCTGCCGTCGGTCGCGTATACGCGCGAGGGATAGCCGGGGCCGCTGACCGCGCGCGTCTGGAAGGCCGTGAGGTCGGCCTTGAAGCCGGTCGTGCTCGCGTTGGCGAGATTGTGGTTGTTGGCCGCCTGAGCCCGTAAGGTCTCCTTGGCGCCCGACATTGCCACATAGAGCAGCTTGTCCATCGGTTACGCTCGTGTTGTCCGCGCTTAGCCGCCGCGGATGTTGATGATCGTCTGCGTGATCTGATCCTGCGTCTGCACCATCTGGGCGTTGGCCTGGAAGTCGCGCTGCGCGGTGATCATGTCCACCAGCGCCGCGGTCGTATCCACGTTCGACTGCTCGAGCGAGCCGGACTGGATGTTGCCGAAGCCGGAGGCACCGGCCACGCCATTCACTGGCGCACCGGAGCTGATGCTGGCCGCCCAGCTCGCATTGCCTAGCTGCTGCAGTCCCTGCGGGTTGGCGAAGTTGGCGAGCGCGATCTGTCCCAGGTTGACTGAGCGGCCGTTGGTGTAGCGCGCCTGCACGATACCCGTCTGGTCGATGTTGATGCCGGTCAGCTGGCCGGTCGTGAAGCCGTTCTGCTGCACGGCCGTTACGCCGAAGGTGTTGCCGTACTGGGTCGTCCCGCTGAAATTCATCGTGACGGCCATGTTGGCCGCACCGGTCGCTGGCGTGTAGGCCGGGAAGGCGACCTGCCCGTTGGCCGGCGTCACGAGGGCACCGTTGTTCGAGTAGTCGAGCGCCTGTGCGCCACCGACCGCCGTGCCGTCGATGTACAGCTGCGTGGTCCAGTCGTTCGCCGTGGCCGTCTTGACGAAGTACAGCGTCGCCGTGTGCGCGGCGCCCAGCGAGTCGTAAACGGTGAGCGAGGTGGTGTCGTTATAGCTCGTAGGGTCGGCCGGATTGAAAGCGTTCACCGGAGCGGTGGCATTCGCCGGCAGATTCGCCGTGATGCTCGCGGTCGTCGTAGCCTGCGGGGCGCTCGTTCCTGTCGTCAACGATAGGTTCGACAAACCGCCCGTGTTGAAGCCTCCAGTCGCGAGCGGCGGATAGACCTGCAGGTGGGCGCCATTCGCCGTGACCACGTTGCCGCTGTTGTCGAGCTGAAACTCGCCGTCGCGGGTGTATTCGAGCGCGCCGTTCTGGCTCAGCGTGAAAAAGCCGTTGCCGCTGATCGCGAGATCGAGGTTGTTGCCGGTGGTCTCGACGTTGCCCTGGCTGAACTGTTGTGCGACCTCGGAGACGGCAACGCCGTTGCCGACCGCGGTGGCGCTGACGCCGTTCTGCGTGGCTGCGAACAGATCGGCGAACTCCGCGCGCGAGCCCTTGAAGCCGACGGTCTGCGCATTTGCCAGATTGTTCGAGGTGACGGACAGGTCCTGGTTGGCGGCATCAAGGCCGGTCAGGGCGATATTGAATGACATGGATGAGTCTCCTTGAGAAGGATCCGGTGGTGGCGCTACATGACGCTCACGACCGAGCTCAGCGGAATCGTGCCGTTGGTCGTGTTGAGGTCGAGGGAGTTGGTGGACGAGTCGAGGGTCACGCTGCCCACCTGGCTCAGGATCAGGGGGTTGACGGCCTGGCTCGATCCGCCGACCGATGCCGAGACGTTGATGGTGTACTGCCCGGCGGGTGCCGCGGTGCCGCTCGCCGTGCTGCCATTCCACGTGAAGTAGCTGAGTCCGGAGGACTGCGGGGCCACCTGGAAGGCGTTCACCAGCGTGCCGCTCGCATCGGTGATGGACACCGTGAGGCTGCTGGAGCCCGCCGGCGCGGTGACCGCACCGCTCACCGAGCCGCCGGAGGCGAGATTGGCGGTCGTGCCGGGCGCGAGCACCGAGTGGCCGAGGAGCGAGGTGCCGTTCAGCATCTGCGAGGACTGCATGGCCGCGGTGAGCGCGTCGATCGAGGTCTGCACGTTCTGCATGCTCGAGACCTCGCTCATACCTTCGAGCTGTGACAGGAACTGGGTCGGGTCCGTAGGCTGCAGCGGGTTCTGCGCCTGCATCTGGGTCGTGATCAGCTGCAGGAACCCCTGCTCGCTGATCTGCAGGTTCGACGGAATGGCAGTCGACGCCGCCTGCACCGCGGCGCCCGCTGCGCTCGTGGTGGTGCTTGCGGTGCCTGCAGCGTTGCTGATGGGGGATGTGGTTGACATGCAGTTCCTCTCCTAGGTTTCGCGCACGGTCCCCGGCGTCACTGCCCGAGCTTCAGCGTGGCAAGCATCAGATCCTTGGTCGTGTTCATGACCTCGACGTTGTTCTGGTACGAGCGCGAGGCGGAGATCATGTCGGTCATTTCCTCGATGACGTTCACGTTGGGCGCGTACACGTTGCCCTGGGCATCGGCGAGGGGATTGCTCGGGTCGTGGCGTACAGTCGGTGCCGCCTGGCTCTCGACGATTCCGGCGACTCGCACTGCGGCGCCGCTCGACTGCGCGGCGGCGGAGGCTGCGAGCGCCGCATGCACCGCCTGGAAGACCGGGTGGCGCGCCTTGTAGACGCTCGCGGGATCACCGCTCACGCTGTCGGCGTTGGCGAGATTGCTGGCAACCGTGTTCAGGCGCACCGACTGCGCCGACAGGCCGGAGCCGGCGATGTCGAAGATCTTGAAGGAGGGCATGGCTTACTGTCCCGTGATGGCCGTCAGCAGGCCTTTGAAGCGCTGCGACAGGAACGTGAGGGTCGCCTGATAGCGCACCGAATTCTCCGCGAACGCCGCCTGCTCGAGCTGCACGTCGACGGTGTTGCCATCGAGCGAGGGTGCGAGCGGCACGCGGTACTTGAGCTGCGCCGCGCCGGTGCCGCTAGCCTCCGCGCCGAGGTGTTTGGCATCAGTGGTCGAGAGCGCGAGGGGGGCGCCCGCCGTGCCGGGCGCGGCGGCCGCGGCGAGGGCCGCGCGAAAGTCCACATCACGCGCCTTGTAGTTCGGCGTGTCGGCGTTCGCGAGGTTCGTCGCGAGTACTTCGGTACGCTTGCCCTGCAGCGCGAGCGCTTGGGCATGCACACCGAGATAAGCATCCAGACTGATCGGCATGGCACTTCCGCCAATGGATTGACCTGAGGCGGAAACAGCAATACGCATGCCAGGGGCGCCGCGCACCGCTGCAAGCCGCTTTTGTGCGCTCGGACTGTGATTTGGGTTCCCCGCGGCGGCAAGGCCTTGCCGCTCGCCATGCGCCCGCACGCTCGAGTCCACCATAAGCGAGCGGTCGTGCGGGTCTTCAGCGCGCAGCACCGCTGGCGCGCGATTTGCACACCTAATCAGATATGAATGGATTAACGACGGAGAACCGTCGCGTGCGCCTTCGCCGGCGCGCGCTCGAGAGCATCGCGGTAGCGCTCGTGCTCGGGGCCACGACGAGCGCGGCAGTCGCTACCGGGGAGCTGGGGGCGGCGGCGCAATCCGAGCCGTTGACCGCGATCGGCGCAGCGGCGCAGTCCTACATCCGCTCACAGCTCCCCGCCGGCGCGAGCATCGAGAGCGTGCGCGCGGATGCACTCGATGCACGACTGCGCCTGCCGCGCTGCGCGAGCGCGCTGCGCGCATCGCTGCCGCCCGGCGCCACCGTTCAGGCTCGCACCACCGTCGGGGTCCAGTGCGCGGGTCCATCGGCTTGGACGGTTTACGTCCCGGTCACGATTGAGAGCCGCGTCACAGTCCTGGTGCTGCGCAGTCCGGTGGCACGGGACGCGCGACTCGCGGCCGGCGATGTGGCCCTCGAGTCGCGCAAGGGCGCCGGAGCGGGCGCCGCGTACCTCACCGATCCGCGCGACCTCATCGGCCGCACGGTCCGGCGACCGCTGCCCGCGGGCACGACCCTGACCGTGGATATGTTCAAACCCGACATCATCGTGCACCGCGGCCAGACCGTGACACTGATTGCCGCCAGCGGGTCGATCGAGGTGCGAGCGAGCGGCCTGGCGCTGGCAGACGCCGAGGCCGGGGCGCGGCTGCGCGTCCAGAACCTGAGCTCCCAAAAGGTGGTCGAAGGGGTCGTGGAGAGTGCCGACATCATCCGGGTAGCCCGGTGAGAGGCTCCATAAGGCGAGCCGCTGCGCCAAATTTGACAATGCCTCTCAAGTTTCCGCACCGCAGGCCGCTACAATGCCTGCAATCGCAGGCGGAGAGCCGAAGATGTCGAACGATATAGGTGGGATAGATCGCCGCGACATGCCCGTCGGTACGGGCAGCACGACGGCGCCACGGCGGGATGCCGGTCAGTCACAGGGCGGACAGGCGACGACCAGCGCGAACCCGGCCGCCGGTGCCGTCCAGATCACCGATACGGCCGACAAGCTCTCTAAGCTCGAGCAGACGCTGCACAACCTCCCCGAGATTGACTCCGAGCGCGTGGCTCGCATCAGCACCGCCCTGGCGCAGGGCACCTATAAGCCGGATGCCCAGAAGATCGCCGACGGACTCCTGAAGTCCGAGCAGGTCCTGGCGCAGCTGCCAGCGGCGAAGGCCTAAGGGATGCAGCCCCGCGCCTGCCGCGAGCATTTCGCGCAGCTGCTCACCGAGGAGCTCGCGGGACTCAACGAGCTCGCAGGCCTGCTCGAGCACGAGCACAAGCTGCTCGTGGCCAACGACGTGACCGCCCTGGAGAGCGCGATGCACGAGCGCCAGAGCTGTGTGGCGCGAATCATGCGCGTCGACGAGGAGCGGCGCTCGCTGTGCCGCGGGCTCGGCTACTCGACCGATGTCCCGGGCATCGAGAAGCTGCTGCGCTGGTGCGATCCCCAGGCGAGCCTCGCGGCCCGCTGGGCCGAGTGCGCCGCCCGCACCGCCCAGTGCCGCGAGCTCAACGACCGCAACGGCGTGCTGGTCCGCGCGCGCCTGAAGCGCGTGCAGGATCTGCTCGCGACCCTCATCGGCCGCGGTCGCGAGTCCAATACCTACGGACGGCGCGGTGCCGCTGTCTCGGGCAGCGTCGGTGCCGTTGTAACGGCCGAGGCCTAGGCCCCGCCGAAATCACATAAGCCTCGCGAGCGCGCGGTGTGTGAATCGTCTCACACCCTAAAGTATTGCTGTTCCGCGCCGATAGCAGTTGCAGGAACTGAGGATCGGAGCAGAGCGTCGTGTCGAGTAAAATCAACGGAGTTGACGGAGGTCGTCGCGCCAGCATCGGCGCCGGCCGTGCCGTGCAGCGCCCGCAGGATGCGGTCAACGGCGCAACGACGACCGTCCTACCCTCGAGCGGCAGCACTGGAGAGGTACAGATCACCGGTGCGGCGAGTCAGCTTGCCGCCCTCGAGCAGGCCTTGCGCGATCTGCCCGTCGTCGATGAGGCACGGGTGGCTGCGGTGCGTACCGCCATCGACCAGGGCAGCTACCAGGTCGTCCCCCAGCAGATCGCCGATCGTCTCATGCAGCTTGAGCACGCCTTCAACGGCCTGCCGAGCGGCGAAGACACCCAGCAGGCCTAGCCGCCGTACGCCCCTTCGGTTGAGCGCGGTGCCCGATGCCGCGCGTTTGCCTCAGGCGAGCGCCTGGCGCAGAGCCGCAATCTCCTCCGCGCTCTCACTGAGCAGCTCATCGCGCACGGCACGCGAGAGCTGCAGTCCCGCCACGGGGCGCACGCTCAGCAGCCTTACGTCCAGCAGATCCGGCTGGTCTTGGTAGACCGCGATCAGGCTCGCCGCCACCAGCACCTCGCTCAGACCCAGGGCGCCGCGCGGATCGCGGGCGAAGTCCTCCGACTCCCGCACCGCCTGCACAATCTGCGGCGCGATGCCCCAATGCTCGAGCAGCGCGACGGCGATGCCGAGGTGCCAGTCGCGCTCGATGGCCTGATAGCTGGCAACGTCGGCGAACAGCGCGCGATGACGGCTCGCGCGCGTGAGGATGTATAGCCGGCCAATTCCCTGGAGCGTGCCCGCGAGCAGCGCGGTGTCCGGACTCACGCGCGTCAGCCGCCGCGCGAGCACGTAGCACAGCGCGGCGACCAGCACGCTGCGCTGCCACAGCATGTCGAAGGGCTTCTCGAGACCGCGCAGCGCCGGCGCGAGCCTGAGCTGCTGGACCGCGAAGGCAATGGTGGTGGTGCGTACCACGTTCAGGCCGACGCGCAACACGGCGGCGGGCAGGTCGGCGATGGGCCTGCCGCTTGCGTTGAGCGCGGCCGAGTTGGCCATCTGCAGGAGGCGTGCGCTCAGCACCGGCTCGGCAGCGATGATCCGGGCGACCTTGGCGGTCGAGACGTTCTCGTCCGCGAGCGCCACGCGCACGCGCGCCACGATGTCGGGGAATCCGGGTAGCTCTACCTTGCCGCTCGATAGCTCAGTGGCGAGCGACTGCACGAACAGGTAGGCGTCCTGGGCGGCGCCCGGCTCGGCAGCAACTGCGGCTTGAGAGGCATTCATCGCCGGCTGCCGGTCGCGCCATCATCAGCGCCCGAGCGCCTGCTGCAGGGCGGCGACTTCGTCGCGTGACTCGGTGATGAGCTTGTCGTAGGCGGCACGATCGAGCTGCATGCGCTTGCAGGCGGCGACCCCCTGCATGTTGAGCTCGATCGATTCGGGGAACTCCTGATAGGAGACGATCAGGTGCGCGACCGTCAGCACGTCGGTGAGGTCGGTCGGACCCTTGTGCTCGCGCTCGAAGTCCTCGAACTCGCTGAC
>Ga0187780_10002811_pt1 | contig 13090 bp, 7 predicted proteins | sample 1015_Q2_SP10_20__FD_132429 | JGI IMG/M metagenome (GOLD analysis project Ga0187780, IMG submission 132429) | Tropical peat soil microbial communities from peatlands in Department of Meta, Colombia - 1015_Q2_SP10_20_MG | ecosystem: Environmental > Terrestrial > Soil > Wetlands > Peat | place...
AGAAATCTGTTACCGACCGAGTGCCAGAAGTACAGAACGCGGTGCGACTCCCCACCGGCGAAGCGTGAGCCATAGACCACGTCGGCTTTATCCTCCCGGATCGGCGCTATGAGCTTGGGGTACTCGGCGGGGTCATACTCCAAATCGGCATCCTGGATGATGACTACATCCCCGCTGGCAGCCGCGAAGCCGGTGCGCAGCGCCGCGCCCTTGCCCCGGTTCTTGTCATGGAAGAAGACGCGGATCGGGCCGCCGGCATTCTCGCGCGCAATCTCCTCCAGGCGGGCGCGCGTGCCGTCGGTGGAACAGTCGTCCACGATGATAAGTTCTTTTTCGACTGGTGAGGCCAGGGTTCGCCGGATGATCTCGTCGATGTAGTTCTTCTCGTTGTAGACGGGCATTACGACCGAAGCCTTCATACATCGTACCTGACGGTCGGATTAGGCCAGCAATTTTCGAAGGTCACTGCCAGGGCCGTTCAATTTGAAAACAAGCCGTCTACGAATCAAGACCAAGACACAAAGAATAGAGCTCGGCCAAAACCGCCCTCGATAACTCATGGCCATTAAGCGACCCACCCACGTAAGGGGCCGATCCGTAACGTGCCCTATTTAACACCTAACCGTCAAGAAACACATAGCAACCAGGCGGAAACAAGGAGACATCGGTAAACGCAAGGAGCCGTTTCTGCCTGCAACATTGATGGTCTGTGGAAGTGACGCAGTTGCCGCGGGTACGTCCTGGTCCAGCGCCCCGGCTCCGGCACCAGCAGCGTTGCTGTCAACCCTGACTGAGCAATCGCGGGCCGGGACTTCGAGTTAAGGGCCGTCGGAGTTTGTTGGTACAACTCAGAAAGGTACCGAAACGGGGGCTAGGTTGGAATTGACGCTTTCCGCTCCGTTCGAGTCGACTGCTGTCACGAAATAGTAGAGGAACTGGTTACCCTGGACAGTATCGGTGAAGCTCGTGCCCGGGATGGACACAGAATTTAGTCGTTCGACTAATCCTCCCGGCGAAAGGCCGATCCGATATACGAGGTATCCCACCACAGCAGAAGTGCTCGCCGTCCAACTCAGGTTCACTTGGTGATTGGCTACCCCAGCACCAGTAAGCGTGATGCTACTCGAGTTGATACTCAGTGAGCCGGGGCGTATTCCCAAGGCCGTCGGGGTGAAGGTCACTGCGATGGTACAACTGGATCCAGGGGCCAGTGAGGAGCCACAGTCGTTGCTCTGCGCGTAGTCGCCGCTGGTCGCAATGCTGATGGCCATCGACGTAATGCCGCTGTTTGTCAAGACGAAGCCTTTGGCGCTGCTGGTCGTGCCCACCAATTGATTGCCAAGAGCCAAGACAGAACCCAGTACGTTGATCTCAGCCGCCGACGTCCAGGGATTGCCATTGATCTCCGAGAGCGCCCGCAGTCGGATGAACTGTCCCGTCACCGGGGTGAAGTTCACTTGGATCGCCGCCGGGACATCTCCGCCAGGACAGGCGATGCTGAGCCCAGCGTAGCTGAAGGTTCCCGTGGCTACGGCCATCCCCCAGTTCACTCCATCGGTGCTGACGTAGAACTCGTATTGCTTGATCCAGCCGTTGGCACAGCCATCCTGGCGCGGCAGATACTGGAAGCCACTCAGCAAATACGATCTCCCCAGGTTGATCTGGATCTCGTGCGGCAGCGGCGCGCTCGCGGGACAGAACTGGGTATGCCACATAGTATTGGCGTTGCCGTCGATGGCATTTACTGCCGCCCCGTTGTAGCAACGGGTCTCCTGGCTGTCCACGTATGCCACCGACCAGCCCTGTTGCGAGATGGCGGTCGGCGGCAGCGGCCCGCTTAGCACATCGATTTCCGCCGCAGAGATCCAGGGATTGCCATTGATCTCCGAGAGCGCCTGCAACTGGATGTACTGACCGGTCGTGGCAGGGAAAGCAATGGTGATGGGCCCGGGTACGCCCGCTCCCGGGCAGGTGGTGCTGAGATTGCCGTAATTGAGGGTGCCGGTCGCCACCGCCGTGCCCCAGTTCACGCCGTCACTGCTTACATAGATCGCGTAGCCTTTGATCCAGCCGTGGCTACAGCCATCCTGCCGTGGCAGGTATTGCAAACCCGTCAGGCTGTACGATGCCCCCAGGTTGATCTGGATCCAGTGCGGTGTCGATGGGCTCGCACCACAGAACTGAGTGTGCCACATAGTGCTGGGGTTGCCGTCGATGGCGTTTTTCGCCGCCCCGTTGTAACAGCTGGTCTCCTGGCTGTCCGCGCTCACCTGCCGACCTGTCTGCGGAATCAGGCTGCCGGAGTTCACAGTGAGCGTCGCCGCTTGGTTGCTGCCGTTGTAGGAAGCGGAGATGTTGGCTGTGGCCACTGCGCCGGCCAAGGACGTATTCACTATAAAGGTAGCGCTGGTCTGACCCGCAGGAACCATTACGCTGCCGCTGGCCGGTGTCGCTGCGGCAGTGTTGTCACTCGCAAGCGTCACCAGTGCACCGCCCGCAGGCGCTATCGCGGTCAAGTTCACCGTGCCCTGCACACTGCCGGTCCCGCCAACAACAATCGGGGGACTCAGGGTTACCGTCGACACCGTCGCCTGCGCCGGCGCAACAGGCGTGCCTATCACATCGATTTCCGCCGCGGAGGACCAGGGATTGCCATTGATCTCCGAGAGCGCCTGCAACTGGATGTACTGGCCGGTCATGGCAGGGAAAGCAATGGTAATGGGCCCGGGTACCCCTGCTCCCGGGCAACTGGTGCTGAGATTGCCATAATTGAGGGTACCGGTGGCCACCGCCGTGCCCCAGTTCACTCCATCGCTGCTCACATAGATCGCATAACCCTTGATCCAGCCGTGGCTGCAGCCGTCCTGTCGCGCCAGGTATTGCAAGCCCGTCAGGCTGTACGACGCCCCCAGGTTGATCGTTATTTGGTGGGGCAGGGGCGCGGAGGTCGGACAGTATTGGGTGTGCCAAAAAGTACTTGGATTGCCGTCAATGACATTGGTCGCTGGGAACGCTAAGCTGCAACCACGGCTTATACTTTGCTGGCTGTCCGCGCTCGCCAGCCACCCCATCTGCGAAATCAAGCCGGGGTCCACCGCCATTGTCATTGCTTTGTGGCCTGTGTGCCCAACCAGCTCGGGAGAACCGGCCAGCGGGGACGTTTGCGTGACCGCAGCACCGGTCGCCATGGCCGAGTCAAAGCTGGAGCTTGCAATAAAGGCCACATCGACCCAATAATTGCTCGCGAGAATACTGTTCGCGGGAAAGGCGCTAGCGGCGCTGTATGCGAAAACGCCATTTCCCCCGCTAAGGGCGTCAGCCAAGGCATGCAGCGGAGAGTTGTCCACGCCGCTCCCTGCAAAATAAGAGCGGTCCCGGCTGTAATGCCCGCTGGTGGTGTGATAGGAAGCCACATAGATCGTGTGCGGGGTAATTGGCACCGGGGCTGCAAAGTTAATCTGCTGCCACCCCGAGAAGGTTTCTCCCACAAACGTGGCCTGCGCCAACAGCGTGCCTGTGGCGTTCCAAAGACTGCCGATATGAGGCCCAGCGTTGCCGGCGCTTTTGTAGAACCGTATGCCGGTGACGTATCCGCTCGTGTCGGCTGTGAACCTTACTCCTACTTCAATCGGTGCATCCGGTCCAGAATCGCTGAGGACGGGGGCCGCTGAGCTACTCCAAATGTTGAACTGGCCGTCCGCAATGGCGGTAACATTGATCCCAGCCGAAGGCATCTCGAGATTACCGCTGTCATCAACTGCCCTGCTCTTGATGCTTTCCGATTGGCTTATCGCGGGCGTCCAGCTCAAGCTCCAGTTCTCTCGTCCCAGAGCGGGATGCCATGTTGCTCCGCCGTCCAGTGAAAGTTCGACGCCGGCAACCATTCCCCCGACATCAGTAGCTGTCCCGGTGATCGCCAACGTTGTTCCCAGTGGAATGATTGCCCCATCCGCCGGCGACCTGATCGTCGAAGCAGGGGCAATAGCGTCCGTAGAGGCATTAGCCGGGATCAAACCAGCCTGCAACGTGGCGGGCTGGACTCCCATGTCGGCAAAAAGGTTGACGGTAGCCTGTTGCATGTTGATATCCACAGGGGTGCCGGCGTTGTCATGTTCAGCATCGAGACCCCACGACCACTGGGCGGTGCCCGATCCGAACACGATGGCACCGCTAGGGTGGCGATACAGGCTAAGGTGGTGTGTGGCGACTCCCGCACCATAGATGGTCCCAAAATCCAGCAAGTACTGGTTGGACACGCCAATGGTGGTGGTCGAAAGCGGGAATAGGCCAGCAGGGCGAAATCCGTTATCAGCATCCACGTCCCATGCGAATCCAAGCGTTCCCGCCGGTGTGGTGTACAACTGGCCGGGCGCCATGCTGGCCAGTGGTGTGTTGCGCCAGAAACGCATTCTGCCGTCCGCCTGGGGCACCGTGATCGAATCGTCACGGATTCCGTTCACCATGAATAGGGTGCCGGTCAACTCGTTCTCCGGACGGCCACCATCCGCCGGAGGGCTGAAGCGCGGATCGCGCCAGGCGCCCGTCCAGATCGGAGGATCAGCAGGCTGGGGTACCGCGTTTGCCTGCGTCTCCTTGTAACTCACCAGTGTCCTGTAGGGCGTATTTGTGCCGTCGCTACTGTTCTCCCAACGCGTCTTCCAGAAAATTTCATTGCCGCTGAAGAATGCAAGATGCACGCCCGCTGCCCGTGCTGCCTCTACACTGGCTCGCTGATTTCCAGACCAATACTCATCACGGCCTACTGACAGGAAAATCTTGTGTTCCAGCAGCAGGGCCCCCCGGCGGTCGGTATCTACTGCGCTGGTATAGCTGACATCGTAGCCGTTGGCTTCCAGCCAGCGGATCATTGGGTATTCCGCGTTGAAAAGCCAGGAAAAAGAATTAAAAGCGCGGGTTTGTAATGGTCGGTTGTAACTAACCTCAAAAGCGCGACAACTTACGTCGAAATTGGAGTTGCACCCGCAAAGGCTCCATCCCCCATAATCGTTGTAGGCCTGCCAGGTAGTGTCTGACGTCTGGAAGAGCAGGGCAGAACGGCTGCTATCACTGCGCACAACGAAATACACGTGACTGGCTCCCAGCGTATCCCGTCGCACGAGCCGAGCAAAATATATTCCCGACGTGGCATTACTGGGCACGACCCACGAAGCCGAGACCGCCCAGTTGCCGCAGTCAACCAGCCCGCTGGTGGCATCAGTCAGGCACGCAGGCTGTGTCTGCGGGAGCGCCGCCGAGGGAAGCACGGTGGCGACCAGGCGCGCCCCGTTCCCCTGGTAGTACCCCAGGCGATAAATGTCGAGCTGATAAGCAGTAGCATCCGTCTTAACTTTGAAGTAAACAGCCTCGCCTTGGTTGACGCTCATCGCTGTTGCAAAGCCTTGGATAGTCGGATCTCCCGCCCCAGCAATGTCCCATTGGCTTGCGGGAGCACCGGGCAAGCAGTTCTCGGCCTCGATCTGATTCTGAGGCGCAACGCAAGTTGCAGACAGGCAAGGAACCAGACCAAGAATTGCAAGAACAGCGGGAAGCACAACAATAATAGGGACTAGGCGAAATCGAGGACTCTCGGTTTGCTTCTGCACACTCCGGCACCGCCGTGGGGATCGGTTGGCGAGCGTCGCTGGCGCGCGCTCTGCCCCACTTGAAGCTGGCCAATCGCTTGCTTCATGGCCGAACACCATAAACCGAGCGTCTGAACGCAGAAGAGAGAATGGGAGCCCAGTACTTCCTTGCGACCGTGGGAGTGTTGATAGAGTGTAGGCAATTGGTATTCCAGACCTTACTTACTGTAACTGCAAGTTTCTGAATGTGTTATACCGGGTTGCGGAGCGCAATCCCGCTCGATGGGTGCAATCGATTGCACAAAAAAACCGGTTTCGGACGCTAGGAAATCGTACTGCAGGGGAAAGCGCAGCGGCAGCCAACGAACACTTCGGGCGCTCCCTGGGAGTGAATCCCGCAGCGGTCACGGTGTCCGCTAAGAGTTCTTTCGGTTGGAATGGCACTGGCCCTGGGTGCCCTGCATCTTCCCGCACGACAGCGCCATGGTTTCGAACACACGCTCATGACGGAACGCAGGCTTCTCGTAGGGCTTTCTCGTGGCACTTCCGGTACTGGTAGTTTTCTCCGCAGTCTCTTCCATCATATTGAGATCCTGGGTGTCCGTCGCCACCTCATCTTGCAGATTCGTTACAAACTGTTGATGTCCAGGGGTGCCTAAGCACCCCATTGTGTTTATTGCAATCCCGAGTCGGTGAGCTTGACCGCGGTGTTGTCGCTTAGTGTAGCGAAGTAGAAACTACTCGCGTTTGGCTGATTGCTGTTGTTGTCCACGACGATACCGCTGGTCCCGCCGTTCTCAGCCGCGAAGGTAACAGACGTGCTACTCGTAAACGTGTTGGAGGAACTGGTGCCTACCTGGAACATGTCAACCGTGCCCGAGTTGATGCCGAAGAAGATGCGATCAAAACCGTCGCCACCGAGGAACTCGGTAATCGGGGAGCACTGCGCACCACCGCTGCTGAAGATGCCAATGTTGCTATTTCCGGTCACAGGCGTGGTGATAATTCTGCCGGCGGTGAAAGGAACAGAAAACAGCTCCGGAGGATGACTGCCTGCCGTTGCGAATCCACAGACAAAAACTGCCCATGTTGACGCAGTGGCCGAATCGAAGTATGGATCGTTGAAGGTTCCCGCGTGAACCGCCGCCACGCCGGGCTGGCCAAACGCCACGACGGTTGGAAGGCCGAAGATAACCGTCGGGCTCTGGGCCAGAATCGCACCCGTACCGTTGCTGGGATTGGTCCAGTACACGAATCCGTTCGAGCTATCCACCAAAGGCGGATCGCTGATAGCACCGGTGCCGGCACTACGCTGTGTCACCGCCCCACCGGTAACGATTTTGTACATTTTCCCGTTGCTACATCCCATGAAGACGTCGCCAGTGCCAATGCTGGTCGTGGTGCCGAAGTCAACGACAGGACTGGTTGTGACACCGCAAGAAGTAGTACTAATGTAAGAGTCCCCAGCCCCGTCATAGCTGGTATCGACGCCAGGAGCAGCATTACTACAGCCGTTCGGGCAGAAGACATTCTTGATTCTCCAGACGTTCCCGCAGTCATCGCCGACATACGCCACGTCATTCGCATAATCAACGTAGGGTGAAGAATTCGAGTTGCCGTTGCCCGCGCTGCACGGGGAGGGGAGGACGTCGAGGCCTGTATTTGTATAATCCAAATCGGTTGCCTCGCCGGCAGTTGGCGTCGTGCTTACGAAACTCGTAATCTGCACCGGCGTCTCAACATCGATAGGCTGGAGGAGGTTCACACCATCGCCCGGGTTGAAGGCGAGCACGTGGAAATGTGGCGTTTTCCCGGCTGCCGATTCCACGAAAGCCACCTTCGATCCGTCTAGAGAGATCACCGGCGAGGTCAGAACCGCGCCTCCGCCCGCGATAGCGTTCACGTTATAGGAGAAGTAGACGGCGGCAGAATAGTCGGCCAAGCTGCCGACGTTTGGCGCGGCTGATGCCCCTGGTGAAGCCGGTGTTAAAGAGTTGCACAGTCCGGCGCCCACCGTTGTTCCGCCGCTATACAGGTAATTCAACCCGACGATGTTCGGCTGCGCACTTGACCCCGCGACATTCACCGGGTACACGATGAAATCGTGAACGCAATCCGGGAACAAAGTCACGTCAGTCGTGTACTTGGCGGGGAATTGGTTCAAGTTGACGGTGCCTGCTCCAAGAGGAATCGACCAGTCGATCTTTGCCTTATCCTTCGCGGGTCTTGATCTTCTGCCTGGAGGGTCATGCGGAAGGAGCGCTATCCGCCGGCGAGCGTTGCTGTTGATGACGTGGGCCAGGAAGCGAGGGTCATTCTGCAGGCGCTTCGCAATTTCGGGATGGGCAACAATGTCGGGGGCTGCGGTGTTGGTGAAGACGACGTAGTGATGGCTCCAATCCTGAGGAAGTCCGACTCTTGTGGACTTATTGTGCTGTGCGAATGCCGGGATCACCAGCACCGTTGCAGCCGCCATAAAAAGGACCACATCCGCGAACATAGCCTTGAGAAATCTCACAGCATCACCTCGAAATGACAACCGAGTTGGAGGATTCTCCGTCACGATCGTAGCGGGCATTTCCGGCAACGACTTTCGTATAAGGAAGCCACAATCGATTTCGGTAGTCAATTGATTGAATCGGAGTGGCATCAAGTAGTAAACATCATTACTCATTCCTCTCCTTGAATTTTGGGCTTCACAGCCTGATCCCAGAGTGGGAGACCGAGGCCTCGACAGGAAAGCTCTTCCCCCGTAGGCCAATCCCTTTGGAGTTGTTCCTAGGCTAGGCGACCGCCGCGCTAGCGGGCACCTCGGTGGAGGTTCGCTGCATTCACTAATGGAAAGCGCCCGACGCCACTTGCAACCGATGGGCTGTCTTGTTTTTTCACCGCCCAGGCCAGAACCTCAAGTCTGTGAACCGGTCCAAACCGAGGGGCTTGCAGATGCTCGGAGACCACGCGGGTGGGGCCCTCGTAGTACTCCCCTACATCGTGCAATGCCACCACGCCGCCCGGACGCACAAACCGCGACCACTGCATGAAATCCTCGAGCACCGCCTCGTACTCGTGATTGCCGTCAATGAACAGCAGGTCGATGGGCTGCGTCCACTGTGCAGCGTGCTCGCTCGATAATCCCCTGAGGGGGATGGCGATGTGATCCAGGCCGCAGATGCTGATGTTGCTCCTGAACACCTGTTCCAAATCGCCGGGGCTCTCCGTGAGAAGGGAGCCATAGGTTTTCCGATACTCGGGGTCGTCACTGGGGCCAAAGGGATCAATGCAAAACAGCCGCGGGTTTTCCTTCCCGACCAAACCGCCCGCCAGCAGGATCGAACTTTTCCCCTTCCAGGAGCCTATCTCCACGACAACGGGATTGTTGTCCGGCGTATAGTCCCGTGCCATCTTGAATAGTTGGTCCCCCTCGGAGAGCGCCAGGAAACCGTGGACCCGACTGGAAAGCAGAAGCCAGCGCCATGAGTCGGGGAAATCCTTCCGCAGCCCGGACGCGATCCTCCAATGATTCAAAGCACCCCGCAGCGAGGGCACCCGGAACTTGCCATCCGCCTGCCGCCGGAACCTATAGACCGATTTCAGCAGTGACATCTTTCCTCGTCGGCTGCCGGATGGCGTTTCATAACCACCACGAACCACCCGGAGTCATGACTCGGTCGCACTTCGACTGTCGCGCGGTCCGCCAGCCGCCGCGTAACGTTGACCGCGAGCCGGCCGGGACGGCCGACGTGAAACGCGCCGTCGCGCGGATAGAAGTTCCACTGGTGCGGGCCGGTGTACCGTTGCTTTTCCCCTTCGCAGATCGAATGGTGCAAGAAAACCCACCCGCCGGGCTTGGCGCAGGTGATCATCTGTTCAATCGCGAGAACGGCGTCGCGGGAGTGGTCAACGGCATTTCTGCTATGCACCAGGTCGAACGACGAATGCGGCACAATGGTCGTCAGTAGTTCGGCGTACCCGAACCGGGTACGCACGGGCGGCCTGACGCCGTGCTTAGTGAGTAGACGGTCGTAAGCCTCGGCATTGGGATCGACCGCAGTGATCTGCACCTCTCGCCCAGGCCACTTCTTGCCGACTATGGTGAGGGGCCCGGCTCCGACGTCCAAGATCCGCACCGTCGCACCAGGGGGCGCAGCAACCAGCGAGCACAGATAATCCTGTAACGGCCATTCTGGGTCGTAACGCATAGGATAGACATCCCCCCACTTGCCTCCACCAGTGGCCAGGATGTCGTCCCAGAATTGGAGCTCTTCGCCCTGCGCACGGCTCCAGAGGCGTTTTGGTCCGAGTAGTGCTATCGCCCCGAACCGGGTCGCCCTGCTATAGCGAATTGAGTTCCAGTAGGGGCGTAGCGCATCCCGAACCGGCTGCGGCAGAAGCATTCTTGCTGACGTCATAGATCCAGGGTCTCCGATTATGGGTACTCCCGACTAGCTGACACGGGCGACTTCGATTTCCCCGAGTGAGCGCCGTGTGTCTGCCTCTCCAGCAAAGACAGTGGGGTGGGAACTGGTGTCAAACTTGACATCTTTCCTCGCTGGCCGCCCCGATCGCGCAGACTGGCTCCCAAGCAATATCGGCCTGGGGCGTCAACAGATCCAAGGCCAGAGAGTGAAACGGCAAGCCCTCCGGCTTCACAAACAAGTAGGCCGCGTACAGCAGCAGGGCCTCGTAAGCCATTCCCGAAGTGCGGAGGCCCACGTCCATGTACATTTCAGGGACGCATAGGCCCGGATTCTTGATAAGGAAAGTGATTTTGTGAATGCCCACATCGCATTTGCGTTTGGTTGCCCATGAGTCGCTGCGAAAACCAAACAAACGCTGCTGGCCCATGCTGTAGAAAGTGATATCGACCGCGACGTTTGCCTGAGGGCGTTTCACTTCAATCTCTACTTCCACGGTGAGCGGCTTGCCGTACTTCCAGAGCTCGGTGGGCCTTCCCTGCTCGTCGAATGTCCGCAAGCTGCGGATGGACAGGCCGCCATCTGAGGAGGTCACGATGTCCGCCTGGGTATCGTCTTCCAGAATCTCGCGATACCGGCGGATGCAATCAGAGGTCGAACCACGCAGCGCCAGGCTGCCCGCATCCAGGAGTATTCCGGTGTTGCACAGCCTCTGGAGCATTACCAGGTTGTGGCTGACGAAGAGAACGGTCCGTCCCTCCTTCGCAACCTGGCCCATCTTCCCCAGACACTTCTTCTGAAACCGCGCGTCTCCCACAGCCAACACTTCGTCGACCAGCAGAATTTCCGGGTCGAGGTAAGCGGCGACCGCAAATGCCAATCGCGTGTACATGCCGCTGGAGTATCGTTTGACCGGCGTGTCGATGAACTCTTCCAATTCGGCGAAGGCCACGATCTCGTCGAATTTGCGATCCATTTCGGCCTTCTTCATGCCCAAAATGGCGCCGTTGAGGTACACGTTCTCACGGCCTGTGAGTTCAGGATGGAAGCCGGTGCCGACTTCGAGAAGCGAGCCCACCCTGCCGTAGATCTCGGCGGAGCCGCGCGTGGGTTTGGTGATGCGCGAAAGAATCTTCAGTAGCGTGCTCTTCCCTGCCCCATTACGCCCAATGATGCCGACTACCTCACCGGTCCGGACCTCGAAAGAAACATCCTGGAGAGCCCAAATCGTGCGAACGCTATTGTCCCGGTGGCCATTGCCGCCGTGGAGTGCGGCACCCATGCGCCGGATCGGCGTGGTGATGGCGTCGGTCAAGGCATCACGCAGGGAGCGATAGCTTTCCCGCGCCCCGATGCGGTACTGCTTGGCGATGCCCTCACAACGAATTGCAAGGTCGCTCACGTCAGATCACATCCGCAAAACTGTTTTCCATGCGACGGAAGTAGAACAGTCCGCCGACCAGTAAGAGCAGGACTACCGCGACCGAAACCGCCAGCATCGCCCCCGGGGCCGGAGTCTTGCCCACCAGCGCCCAGCGGAAACCCTCGACCACGCCCGCCATGGGGTTCAGGCCGTAGATCGGGCGCCAGCGCGCCGGCACCAGCGAGCTGGGATAGGCCACGGGCGAGAGAAACAGCCAGAGCTGGGTCAGGAATCCGACCGTGTAGCGCACGTCGCGGTACTGCACATTGAGCGCGGAAAGCCACAGGCCCACGGCCAGCGCGGTCAGGATGGCCAGCAGCACGAACAGCGGCAGCGCGGCGATCGTCCAGGTGGGAACGATGCCGTAGTACAGCATAAGAAAGATCAGCACCACGAAAGCGATGGCAAAATCCACCAGCCCGGCCAGCACGCCGGCAATGGGAATCACCAAACGAGGAAAATAGACCTTGGAGACCAGGCGTTCGTTGGCCACCACGCTGTTGCTGGATTCCGCGAGGGCATAGGCGAACAATTGCCAGGGCAGCAGGGCACAGTACGAGAACACAGGATAAGGAATTCCGTCCGAGGGCACCTTGGCCAGCCTGCCGAAGAAGAGGCTGAAGACCACCATGGTGAAAACGGGCTGCAGCACGGCCCAGGTGGCGCCCAGCGCGGTCTGCTTGTAGCGCACCTTGATGTCGCGCCAGATGAGGAAGAACAGCAGCTCGTGATATTGCCACAGCTCGCCGAGATCCAGGGCGACCCAGCCGCGCGCCGGGCGGATGGCAACATGCGGCACCGCAGGCGTGGCGGCAGAGGCTGCTTGCGGGTCCACGCACAAGGCTTCTCTTGAAAACGTCGCCATCAGGCGCAACCCTTGGCGGCGTCGGCAACGGTCACGGCCAGACGCCAAAGGATGTCCAGGGGAATTCGCGAGAGAGTGAGTATGTGCTTTTGCGGCTCGTTCACCGGGGTCAGAAAAATTCTTCGAATCTGTGCCGCATCTTAGGGTCGATAAATTCGATTGTCAAAATGTTTCCGGCCAGTGGAGTTGGCTTCCGATGTGCCTGCGATTGTGGAAAACCCCGCCCTCAAGAGGCTGGATTTCAGCCGGGCCGGCGCGCCGGGCGGACCAAAGCGGTTAAGAAAAGATCCTTGAAACTGTTTTGTGGGTCTTACTGCCCAAAGACGCTAATTTCAGCCGCGGAAGTCCAGGGATTGCCATTGATCTCCGAGAGCGCCTGCAACTGGACGTACTGGCCGGTCGTGGCAAGGAAAGCGATGGTAATGGGCCCGGGTACGCCTGCTCCCGGGCAACTGGTGCTGACATTGCCATAACTGAGGGTACCAGTGGCCACCGGCGCACCCCAGTTCACGCCGTCGCTGCTTACAGAGATCGCATAGCCCTTGATCCAGCCGTGGCTACAGCCGTCCTGGCGTGCCTGGTATTCCAAGCCCGTCAGGGTGTACGACTTCCCCAGATTGATCTGGATCTGGTGCGGGGTCGGCGCATTGCTGGGACAGAACTGCGTATGCCACATGGTACTGGAGTTGCCGTCGACGGCGTTGCTCGCCGCGCCGTTATAGCAACGGGTCTCCTGGCTGTCCGCGCTTACCTGCCAACCCGTCTGCGAGATCGCGGTGCCGGGATTGACGGTCAGTGCTGCCTG
>Ga0187780_10002814_pt1 | contig 13081 bp, 12 predicted proteins | sample 1015_Q2_SP10_20__FD_132429 | JGI IMG/M metagenome (GOLD analysis project Ga0187780, IMG submission 132429) | Tropical peat soil microbial communities from peatlands in Department of Meta, Colombia - 1015_Q2_SP10_20_MG | ecosystem: Environmental > Terrestrial > Soil > Wetlands > Peat | place...
CGGACGTAGACCTCCCGTTCATCGCCAGCGACTCGTCGGGGCCCAAGAACCTCCACTACACGCTGACACGGACTAAGCTCGAGGAGGTGGCCAGGCCAATCGTCTCGAAGACCGAAGACACCATACGCCGAGTCATGAACGACGCCAAGCTGACCCCTGACCAAGTTGACAAGGTGATACTGATCGGAGGGATGACCAGGATGCCCCTGGTAAGGAAGTTCGTAGAGGACGTAGCCGGGAAACAGGCGGAGCGAGGGGTGGACCCCATGGAGGCGGTGGCCATCGGAGCCGCAATACAGGGTGCGGTGCTGGCCGGGGAGATCAAGGACATCCTTCTGCTCGACGTGACGCCCCTTTCGCTGGGCGTCGAGACCCTCGGCGGGATAACGGAACACCTCATAGAGAAGAACGCCACCATCCCCACGAAGAGGAGCAAGACCTTCACCACCGCGGCCGACTTCCAGACCGCTGTTACGATACACGTCGTCCAGGGAGAGAGGAGCATGGCCAGAGACAACGTTTCGCTCGGCATGTTCAACCTCGAGGGGATGCCCCCCGCCCCAAGAGGGGTCCCTCAGATCGAGGTGACCTTCGACATCGACGCCAACGGCATACTAACTGTGCTGGCGAAGGACATGGGGACGGGCAAGGAGAACAAGATCACGATCACGGCTTCCACCAAGCTCTCGAAGGAGGAGAAGGAGAGGCTGGTCAAGGAGGCGGAGTCTTTCGCCGACCAGGACAAGAAGAAGAAGGATGAAGCGGAGCTGAGGAACGAGGCGGACTCGGTGCTGTACACCAGCGAGAGGACGAAGAGAGACCTCGAGGGGAAGGTGGACAAGGCGAACCTGGACAGGCTGGATGCGGTCGCCCAGGACCTGAGGAAGGCACTGCAGGGGCAGGACACAGCCCAGATCAGGGAGAAGAACGAGTCGCTGAAGAAGGTCCTGCAGGAGGTGGGCGCTTCAGCATACCAGCAGACGCAGCAGCGGCAGCAGGCACAGCCCGATCAAGCAAGCGGGGGCTCGAAGGTGAGCGACGCCGACTACAAGGTAGTGGACGAAGGAAAGTAGAGGAGGCTCGTTACCGTGGCCGCGAAGGACTACTACGAAGTACTCGGTGTGCAGAAGGGCGCCACCAAGGAGCAAATCAAGGATGCCTACAGAAAGCTGGCGCTCCAGTTCCATCCTGACAGGAACAAGGCCCCCGAGGCCGAGGCAAGGTTCAAGGAAATCTCGGAGGCCTACGCCGTGCTCTCCGACGACGAAAAGCGGAGGCAGTACGACGCCTACGGAAGAGAGGGGGTCTACCAGAGGTACAGCCAGGAGGACCTATTTCGCGGCGTCGACTTCGGGGAGTTCTTCCGGGGGATGGGAGGCTTCGGCTTTGACGACATATTCTCCCAGTTTTTCGGCGGAGGGGGGCGTCAGCCCAGCAGGGGGGAGGACCTAACCTACCACCTGCAGCTCAGGCTCGAGGACATAGTCGAAGATTCGAACAGAGAGATTGAAATCCCCAGAAGCGAGGTCTGCTCTACCTGCAACGGCAGCGGCGCCAGGCCCGGGACGACACCTCAGAGATGCGGGACCTGTGGGGGGACGGGACAGGTGCAGAGGGTGCAGTCGGCGGGGTTCGCGCGGCTGGTGAGGATTACTGCGTGCGGCAAGTGCGGTGGGAGAGGATACCTCGTAGACAGCCCCTGCAAAGACTGTCGAGGCAAAGGAACCGTGGAGAAGACGCGCAAGATACAGATCATGATACCGGCGGGGGTAGACGACGGGCACACACTCCGCCTAAGGGGGGAGGGGAACGCCGGGGAGAGCGGGGTGCCCCCTGGAGACCTCTACGTCGTGGTGAATATCGTCCCGCACAGGGCTTTCGCAAGGCAGGACAGCGACGTATACCTTGAGGCGAAGGTGGGGGTCGTACAGGCCATGCTGGGGGCCGAGGTGACTGTGCCGACGCTGTACGGGGACGTGAAGCTCACGGTCCCAGACGGGACGCAGCCCGGGACCGTCTTCAAGTTGAAGGGGAAGGGGCTGCCGAAGTACGGAGGATGGGGGAAGGGGGACGAATTCGTGAAGGTCAACGTCGAGGTTCCGAGGAACCTCAGCGGCCAGCAGAAGGATCTTCTGAAGAAGCTCGGCGAACTCCGCTAGCCCGCGAACTTGTAGATCATTAGGAAGGGGACCTCCTCTATCTCCCGGATGGCCTCTGGGGCGCCGACATTGTTCTGCACTGCCAGCGCCACTGACCTGGAGCCGGCCAGGTTGACTATCGAGCAGGTCCTGATGAGCCTGAGAGCCTCCCCCATATCTACCACCTCCCCCGAGTAAAACTCGCCGGAGAGATGGACCTTCAGCTGCCCTTCGGTCACCGTCTTCCCTACGAGCTCCTCGTCACAGATGTTGACCAGGATGGTGCCCTTGTACTCCGCCGTTCTGACCGAGAAGCCCCTGCCGTTCTTGCTAGGCAACCTTCGCTACCGACCTGGCCCCGCAGGCCTCGCAGACCATGAACCACATGCGCTTCTCTTTGTCGAGGTGCGTGTCCGGACTGCCGCAGACCGGGCAGATTACGCCGTCCTTGACGTACCGCTGGAGGAGCTGGGAGAAGGAGTCCCGATCCTTGCGGCCTATGAATATCGCCCTCTCGCCGTCGAGCGAGGCGGCGGTTGCGAGCTCCTTCGCCAGGTACATCAGAACCCTCGAGGAGTCCCGCCTGAGGAGCTTGGGGAACTCCGCATAGTTCCTGAAGATGGTCTTGTTTCCGACCCAGATGACGTCCGGCTCGGGGAGCTCCAGACGGAGGGCACCGGACCTCTTGGCATCCTTGTCGAGACCGGCCCTGGCCCTCGAAAGCAGCTCCTCGTACGAACGGGGCATGGCCGAATCCTCCCACCATGCTATTTCAAGTCTTTGGAGCGGCCGATGACAAACGGATGCTCTCAGGCCGAAAACCGCGCGAGTCCCTTGGCTAGGCTGAAGTGTCTCAGGAGCCGGAGCGAGAGTCCCTCTTTTCCTTGCGGCGGTCCTGAGGGTGATTGCACCGCTGGAAGACCTCGGCTCAAGGGAGGGGTGGACCACACCTCGGCCTGGTTGGAGTTCTCCTGGCGCAATCGGCGATCCCCCCGGAGGTACCCTGCCCTCGCTGTGGAATCCTTGGCAAAATCGAAGGCGAGATTGAATTCGCTAAAGATTAAATCAGAAACCGGAGGGGGCGTACCGTGAAGCCGAGAGCCGAAATCGGCGTCTTTGGGGGCTCGGGGTTCTACAAGTTCTTCAAGGGAGGCCAAGAGCTCGCGGTCAGGACACCCTACGGCAGGCCCAGCGGGAGGGTCACTCTCTCTGAAATCGGCGGAAGGAGGGTCGCGTTCCTGCCGAGGCATGGGGTCCACCACGAGTTCCCTCCTCAAAGGGTACCCTACAGGGCCAACGTGATGGCGTTCAAGCAGCTTGGGGCCTCAAGGATAATCGCTCCGAACGCGGTGGGGAGCCTGAGGGCGGACATCAGGCCCGGCGACTTCGTCTTCTGCGACCAGTTCGTCAACTTCACGACGGGCCGTGAAGATACCTTCTACGACGGGCCGGTTACCACCCACGTCGGCATGGCGCACCCCTACTGTCAACAGATGAGGGGGGTCGCATCGAAGTCGGCGCGGAAGCTCGGAATGAGGGCCCACGCCTCGGGTACTGTGGTTGTCATCCAGGGACCCAGGTTCTCGACTACAGCTGAAAGCAGGTTCTTCACCCGCCAGGGATGGGACGTCATCAACATGACCCAGTACCCCGAGGTGGTGCTGGCGAGGGAGCAGGAGCTCTGCTACCTCAACATATCGCTTGCAACAGACTATGACGCAGGGCTGGAGGGCGACCCCAGCGTCAAACCAGTGTCACACGAGGAGGTGATCAAGGTCTTCAACAGCAAGATGGACAGCCTGAGGAGCCTGATAGTCGAAATCGTGAAGAACCTCCCCGAAAGGCGGACCTGCGGGTGTGGATCTGCTCTGGCACACGCGAGGATGAGCGCCTGATGGGCGCTCTCAGCCAGGAAGTCGAACGGGCCATCAGAATAATCCCCGATTATCCGAAGAAGGGAATCCCGTTCAAGGACCTGACGACGCTCTGGAAGAACGGCAAGCTCACAAGAAAGGTCAACGACGCCATGGAGAAGAAATGGAGGAAGGCAAACCTCACCAAGATAGTCGGCATCGAGGCCAGGGGATTCATCGTAGGCGCACCGCTTGCCGACAGGCTCGGTATCGGATTTATTCCTGCCAGGAAGGTGGGGAAGCTCCCGGGCTCGAAGGTCAGCATCTACTACGACCTCGAGTACGGAAGGCAGGGGATAGAGATGCACACCGACTCGATATCGAAGGGGGACAGGATTCTGATCGTGGACGACCTGCTGGCCACGGGAGGGACCTCGAAGGCCGTCGCCACTCTGGTGGAAAGAATGGGAGGGAAGGTGGTGGGCTTCGCTTTCGTCACGGAAGTGCGCGGGTTGAACGGGCGACGGAAGCTCAGGGGACACGAAGTCTATTCCATCGCCAAGAATGACTAGGTCCCGCCCCATCGGCGTCATAACGGGTACGGGCATTACGGAACAATTCGAACTGGGCAGGCCAAGGACGGTCGGGACTCGCTTCGGCATCGTGAATGTGTTCACCCACGAGAAAGGGGATTACGTAATCATCCCCAGGCACGGCGCGGACCACATCTCACCTCCCCATGGGATAAACTACAGGGCGAACATAGCGGCCCTCGGGCGGCTCGGCGTCAGGAAGGTGATTGCCACCAGTGCGGTGGGCTCCATGAACCAGGGCTTCAGGGTGGGGGAAATAGGGCTGGCGGACCAGTTCCTCGATTTCACGAAGAGGAGACAGACGACCTTCTTCGAGCGCACGGTGGTGCACACGGACATGACTTACCCATACAGCAGACACCTGAACAAGGAAATCTTGGCGGCGGCGAAGAGGATCGGCCTGAAGGTCCGGGAGAACCTCGTGTACGTGTGCGCCGAAGGGCCGAGGTTCGAGACAGCTGCAGAAATCAAGATGTTCAGGACGCTGGGCGGGGACGTAGTCGGGATGACAGGCGTCCCTGAGGTGGTCCTGGCCAACGAGATGAAGCTCGAATACTCGTCTGTGTTGGTAGCCACCAACTGGGCGGCTGGGATGCAGCCCAAGGTGACCCAACAAGAGGTGCTCAGGATGATGAAGAAGTCGGGGAGGACGGTCAAACACTTGATAGAGGCGACGGTGGCGGAGCTGTGGGGGGACAATGTATGACGAAGGTGGCCGACCAGAAGCTCGCCGCGGACGGGGAGAGAAACTTCCTCTGGGCAAAGGCCCACATGGGGACCCTGAACGCCCTGGCTGAGAAGTACGGGAGGTCGAGGCCCCTTGAGGGTGTGAGGCTCGGAGTCTGCCTGCACATAACCAAGGAGACGTCCGTGCTGATAGACGCTCTTCTTGCGGCTGGGGCTGACGTACGGCTCGCGGGCGCGAACCCACTCTCGACTCAGGACGATATTGCCGCCTACCTGTCGACGAGGACGGAGGTCTGGGCCTGGAGGGGCCAGTCGGCCGAGCAGTACGGCTGGTGCATAAAGCAGGTACTCGGCTCGCACCCGGCCCAGCTCATCGATGATGGCGCCGACCTGCACGTCGCCGCTCATGTTTCCCGCACGAAGGGGATAGTAGGAGGCTCGGAGGAGACGACCACAGGGGTGGTCAGGCTGAAGGCGCTCGAGGCCGAAGGCAAGCTCGCCTACCCCGTAATCGCAGTGAACGACGCCAAGACGAAGTTCATGTTCGACAACAGGTACGGTACGGGCCAGAGCACCCTGGACGGCATCATGAGGGCAACCGCCCTCCTCCTGGCCGGGGTGAAGACGGTGGTTGTGGGCTTTGGCTGGGTCGGCAAAGGCATTGCCATGCGGGCCAGGGGCATGGGAGCGAGAGTGACCGTTGTGGAGGTGGACCCCGTGAAGGCCCTCGAGGCGCACCTCGAGGGGTTCGATGTCTCCAGCATAGAAAGCGCCGCACCTACGGGGGAGCTTTTCATAACGACGACAGGGCAGAAGAATGTCATCCCATACAGCGCGATCGCAAGGATGAAGGAGGGGGCGACACTGGTGAACGCAGGCCACTTCGACGTCGAGATAGACGTGAAGACACTGATGGAAAAGGCCAAGGGGGTGAAGCAGGTCCGCCCCAACGTCGACGAGGTTACCCTTCCGTCCGGGAAGCGGGTGTACCTGATCGCGAAGGGGAGGATTGCCAACCTGGTCGCAGCCGAAGGGCACCCCCCCGAGGTGATGCAGATGTCTTTCGCAAACCAGATGGTCGCCGCCATCCGCATCCACGAAGGCCATGGTAAGATGGCGAAGAAGGTCTATGGGGTCCCCCCTCAGCTCGAGGACGAGGTCGCACGGGCAGCCCTGAAGTCCATGGGCGTCTCCATCGGCCGCTCAACCAGCGAGCAGAGGGAGTACGCGAAGAGCTGGAAGCTCTAGGCCGAAGATTTAAAGCGGAAGAAGGTTGGTTTCATCATTGGTGGATGAGCTCAACGGACAGAACGTCATAATCACGGCGGCGCTCCCATATGCCTACGACGACCTCCACCTCGGCCACATAGCCAGCACCCATCTCCCTCCCGACATACTCTACAGGTACCTGAAGCTCAAGGGGACGAAGGTTATCCAGGTCTGCGCGTCCGATGACTTCGGCACCCCCATCCTGATTGCGGCCGAGAGGCAACACGTAGACCCCCGGGAGTACGTCGCCGGCTGGAACGCGCGGTTCAAGGAGGACCTCGGAAGGCTCGGGATAGTGTACGATCTGTTCGACAGAACCAGCTCCCCCGAGAACATCGAGCTTGCCCAGAGTTTCTTCACAAGGCTCAACGAAAACGGGTTCATCTACGTGTCCGAAGTGGACCAGTTTTACTGCGAAAACGATCGCAAGTTCCTCCCCGACAGGTACGTCAGGGGGAAGTGCCCCTATTGCGGGGCTGAGGATCAGTATTCAGATGGCTGCGAGAACTGCGGGAGGACCCTGCAGTCGGGACAGATCCTGAACCCTCACTGCTCCATGTGCGGGAGGCCGCCGGTGCTGAGGAAGAGCACCCACTACTTCTTCAAGCTCTCCGCGTTCTCGAAGCAGCTCGAGCACTGGCTACTGGAGACGCCCGGCCTGCAGGGGGACGTCAAAAACTACGTGCTCAACTGGATCAAGGACGGCCTGCAGGACTGGGACATCACCAGGGACATCTCCTGGGGGGTGCCCGTTCCCCTGAAGGAGGCGAAGGGGAAGGTCCTCTACGGATGGTTCGACAACCACATCTGCTACATCTCAGCGGCCCTGAAGCTCGCAGGGAAGAGGGGGGAAGAGGGGAGGAGCTACTGGAACGGCTCGAAGCTCTACCACTTCATAGGCAAGGACATCGTCTACCATCACTACCTCTTCCTTCCGAGCATGAGGATGGGGGAAGGGGAGTACAGGCTTCCGGACTTCATCCCAACCAGGGGGCACCTGCTCCTGCTCGGGAAGAAGGTATCGAGGAGCAAGCGCTGGATGATCACTGTAAGGGAGTTCCTGGAGCACTTCCCTCCTGACTACCTGCGGTTCTACCTGACCAGAATCACTCCGCTCAGCCAGTCCGACTCGAACTTCGACCTCAAGGAGTTCGCAGACAAGATCAACAACGAGCTCGTGGCCAGCGTCGGCAACTTCGTCTACAGGGCGCTCTCCTTCGTGCAGAGCAGACATGGTGGGATAGTCCCTGCTGCGGGGCCCGGGGGGCCCCCGGAGGAGGAGGTGCTCGGGGAGCTGGAGAAGGCCGTCAGGGAGACAGGCGATCTGATCGAGCTGGGGCACTATGACAGGGCGCTCAGGAGGGTGCTGGAATTCTCGGCTAGCTGCAACCAGTACTTCCAGAAGAAGGCGCCCTGGGAGAAGAGGGCTGACGAACCTACGACCCTCTACTACTCCTGCAACCTTGTCTGCGGCCTGGCAACCCTGCTCGGCCCCTTCCTCCCCTTCAGCTCCAGAGAGATATGGAGCCAGCTCGGCTTCGAGATCCCGCCGAAAGACGAGAGATGGGACTCGGCGGCGGCCCCCAGGATTGAGGCAGGGAGAAAAATCAGAGACCCGAAGCCTATCTTCAGGAAGGTCGAAGACTCGGACCTGGGGCGCGTGCGCGTCCTTCTGGGTTAGTCACAGCACTGGAGGGATTCGAGGCCGTCTGGGAGCGCGCAGTCCATCCCATCGTCCAGTACCCTATCCCCGAGCACCTTGGCGAGGGGATCGTAGTCGTCGTACTTCGTCGAGTTAAAGCCCGACGCCAGCAGTCCCACCTGTAGCTGAGCTGTGCCCGAGTAGTCGACGCCGTATTCGACGTCCAGCCCAGGGTTGCCGGTGGCCGAACCAACGCGGTCAACGACCAGGCCGACTTCGGGGGCGGTGAGGGTCGAGTCACCGTTCATGCTGACGACGGCATGGGTCGCCTCCTTCGGGTCCCCGAGCTTGCCCAGTGAGACGACCGCGCCAGCCAGAGCGTCCTCGGCCTTGTCTTCAGAGCCGCTGCTCGAAAGGCCCAAGAGCGAATAGCCGTCCCGCAGGACGGTGCCAAGGAGCTTGTTCAGCCCCAGGGGGCGCGACCCCTCGGTGGCATTAGAGAGCAACGAGCCGAGTGCCTTCACCGCCGCCTTGTTGGCGGTGTCGTAGATGTCCGCCAGCGTCGTGTCCTCGGAAGAGGAGCGGAGAAGTGTCTCATTGTCAATAACGACGACTCCCCTGGCCGCCGCCCTCAGGCGCCTCAGCGAAACTCCTGCGTAGAACTTCGTCTTCTTCTCAAAATCGAATGGCATTACCGCGACGCCGACCGCCGTCGCACCGCTCTCTTGGGCAATCGAAGCCACGACAGGGGCCAGGCCACTCCCAGTGGCTCCACCCAGGCCGGCCACGATGAAGACCACCCTGGAGCCGCGCAGAGCCTCCCTAATCCTCCCGTGATACCCGAGGGCCAGGCCACGGACCATGGCGGGGGTGAGCTTCTGGTCCACCGGCGTCTCAATGCCTATCGTGTCCTCCTGTTCGACGGTGGAGAAGTCTCCCTCGTCGCAGGAGATGTAGGCGAACTTGTCCACCAAGACCGTCTTCCTGCTCAACAGCGAGACAATCTTGATTCCCGCACTCCCTATTCCTACTGCTGCCACTTCCTTACGATTATTGACACTCAATTCTGGGGCGCTGAGGTTGGTGTTGTCGAGAATAAACAAACCCATTACTCAAAATTGTTGACGACAAACTAGTTTTTGTTTACCCTCCGTCGGATGATATTGAGCGGGTCACTTTAGTGGCTTGGGACCGGATTCGTCCTGGTTGACGAGCCTGTTGACGAGGTCGTCCATCATGTGCCCTGAGCACTCGACCCTGACCGCCTGGACGCCATCGACCGAGAGCGCAGCCTTCTTGATGCTCCTGCCCGTGTCCACTGCTATGGGGCTGTAGGCCGACAGTGGCTGGAACCTCACCCTGATCGAGCCCGTAGCCATCTCGAAGACGTCCGTCACTATGTTCAACTCTCCGAACTTCCTCTTGGTCTCCTCGTCCACAAGGTCGTCCAGGCGCGAGGCGACGGCCTTAGACAGTTCGCTGGGCACGTTGAGACTGCACGAAATTTCGGAGGCTATATGACCTTTAGGTTCACCAGTGGACGCGCAGCGTCATGGGATGAGACGCCTTCACTTCGTCTATCTTCCCGACGCTAGTAAACGCGGGGACCGCGCCCAGAGTCCCGGCCTTCATCTCCCTGTAGATTTCGTTGAGGGCTGCCGCGTACTCGTCCAGCATTTCAATCGGCTCGGACTCGGTCGGCTCTATCATCAGTGCTTCGTGGACGATGAGGGGGAAGTAGACCGTGGGAGCGTGCATGCCGTGGTCGAGGATGGCCTTGGCCACCGTGAGGGCTGCACCGGGGAGTTCGCTCTTGACCGATACGACCGCCTCGTGCTTCCTGTGCCTGGTCTCTCCGTGGGATGGGGGGTACGCCTCAGCGTCCAGGCTCTTCCAGAGGTAGTTGGCCGCGGCCACCGCCAGCGAGGAGACGTCGGCGAGACCGGACGCGCCCAGGAGGCGGATGTAGACGTAGGCCCGGAGCAGGATGGCGGAGTTACCGACAAACCCCTTCAGGGGGCCTATGGTGTGCTTGAGGTCATAGTCAAGAGTGTAACCACCCTTCCCCTTGGATACAACGGGGACGGGAAGGTAGCCGGCCAGCTTCCGCGTGACCCCGACCGGCCCGGCCCCGGGTCCCCCTCCTCCATGAGGTGTGGCGAAGGTCTTGTGGAGGTTGAGGTGGACGATATCGAACCCCATGTCCCCCGGCCTCGCCCTGCCGAGCAGGGCGTTCATGTTGGCGCCATCGTAGTACATCAGGCCTCCTGCGTCGTGCACTGCCTGGCATACCTCAGCCACTTCCACCTCGAACAGGCCGAGTGTGTTCGGGACGGTGAACATCATGCCTGCGGTCCTGTCGGAGCAGAGCTCTCTGACGGAGGCGGCCCTGACCTGGCCGTTGGAATCTGACGGGACCTTGACCACCTGGAATCCGCCCATGGTCGCGCTGGCTGGGTTCGTCCCATGAGCCGAGTCTGGGACAAGGATTTCGCTCCTCTTTCCCTGACCGTGGTCCCTAAGATATTTCCTGATCATGAGGACCCCCGCGAGCTCCCCCTGTGCCCCAGCGGCCGTCGAAAGCGAGAATCGGTGCATACCAGTAATCTCGCTCAGATACCTTTCGAGCTCGTAGAATATCGAAAGCAAACCCTGGACGGTCTCGATGGGCTGGAGCGGGTGGGCGAACTTCATGCCGTCCGCGCCGGAGATCAATTCCGAGACCTTGGGGTTGTACTTCATCGTACAACTCCCCAGGGGGTACATGCCCAGCTCGACCGAGAAATTCATCTGCGAGAGGCGGTTGAAGTGCCTGAGTACCTGAAGCTCAGAGAGCTCCGGGAGCCCCACCGACTGGCGCCTCATGGACCGCGGGACCAGGGCCCCCGGGTCCCTGAACCTGGCCGCGACCTTCCGGTCCGAGGGGACCGACATTCCCACTCTTCCGGGCCTGCTCAGGTCCTTGATCAGAGGCTCGTTCCAGAAGGCCTGGCTAAACCGCTTCGTCTAGACCGCCTCCTCCAGCGCCCCTGCGAGCCTCTCTATGTCGTCCCTCGTGTGGACCTCGGTGACGCAGTAGAGGCCGGCTTGACCAATGTCGAAGGACTTCTGGACGGGGTAACCGGCCAGGACTCCCTTCCGCGAAAGCCTGCGGTAGACTGCCGCAGCGCTCGTCTTCGGGTATGACACAACGAACTCCTTGAAGAAGGCCCCGGAGAAATGGGGGGACTTCACTCCCTTCACCCGGGAGAGCCTATGGGCCGCGTAGTGAGAGTTGGAGATGACAACCTCGCCCAGCCTCCGGAAGCCCCACTTTCCGAGAAGCGAAAGGTAGCTCGCCGCCGCCACAGCCATCAGTGACTGATTCGTGCAGACGTTCGAGGTGGCTGCCTCTCGACGGATGTGCTGCTCCCTGGCCTGGAGAACCATGCAGAAGGCCTTCTCATTGGGGTCGGCCACTGTGCTCGTGATCCCAATGAGCCTACCAGGCATGCTCCTTGCGAGCTTGATGTCCTTCACAGAGAAGATGCCGAGGTGGGGGCCGCCGTAGTTCAGTGCGATGCCCAGGGGCTGCCCCTCCCCCACGGCCACGTCTGCCCCGTAGGCGCCGGGTTCCTTCACTAGCGAGAGCGAGATCGGGTCGACCCCGGCGATGGCCAGCGCCCCTGCGCCGTGCACAATCTCGACCAGAGAAGAGACGCCTTCCTCGATGACGCCAAAGTAGTTCGGGTTCTCGAAGTAGAGGCAGGCCACATCTGTGGTGAGTTTGCGCTTCAGGTCTTCAGGGTCGAGAGTCCCCTTCTTCTTGTCGAAGGAAACGGTTTCCAGCTCTAGGCCGAGGGGTTCTGTGTACGTCCTGATCACGGCGCACCGCTGGGGGCCAGCGTTCCCGGCGATCAGTGCCTTCCTCCTCCCGGTGACCCTCGCCGCCATCCTCACGGCCTCCCCCGCCGCGGAAGCCCAGTCGTACAGGGAGCTGTTACACGCCTCCATCCCGAGCAGGTCGCACATCAGGCTCTGGTATTCGAACAGGGCCTGAAGCATCCCCTGGCTCATCTCCGCCTGGTACGGAGTGTAGCTTGTGTAGAACTCCTGCCTAGAGGTGATCGACTCGACGGCAGCGGGCACGTAGTGAGGCCAGACCCCTCCGCCGAGGAAGCAGAGCGAACCGGGCGGGGTCGAGTTGCGGCTCAGCCTCGCCTGGACCTCCCGGCGGACCTCGTACTCTGAAACACCCTCAGGAAGCTTCAGCTTCCTGTTCAGCCTGACGTTCGGGGGGATGTCGGAGAAGAGCTCGTCCACGGATGAGGCGCCCACCTTTTGCAGCATCTTCGAAACAAGGGATTCGTCGAGGTTCGGGAGGAGGGGATGGCGCCTCTGAGCCACAGACATCTCAAGCCCGGCCGAAAAATGCTTAAAATAAGAACGTAGCGGCGAGGGGAGATTCGCTTGAGGCGTTCGGTTTCAGTAGCTCTACTGGTTGTACTCATGCTCGCGCTTCTCCCAGCGCAGCTCCCCGCCCACTCGCAGGTGGGGGCGACGGCGGCTGGGCCAAAGATCTCTGTCCGCAGTGTGTACACACTAGACAGATACGGCCTCGTCACTGTGAACGAAAGCGTCAGGTTCACGAACGACGCAACCTCTCCGGTCCAGATCCCGACCCTGACCTTTGGAGTCGGGAACCTCTCCTCGTTCGTGAAGGCATACTCCCTGAATGGGAGCGAGTTCACTCTGGCAGCCCCATCTGCGACAGGAGGGCCCTACACTGTCAGCAGCACCCAGTCGATCCAGGCAGGCGGGAACGCGAGCTTCGTCCTCAGCACCCTGCTGAGCGGGGCTGTCACCAGGTCCGCGAACGGGAGCCTCCGCGTGCTCACGCTCTCTTCCCCCTCGATAGAC
>Ga0187780_10002815_pt1 | contig 13080 bp, 12 predicted proteins | sample 1015_Q2_SP10_20__FD_132429 | JGI IMG/M metagenome (GOLD analysis project Ga0187780, IMG submission 132429) | Tropical peat soil microbial communities from peatlands in Department of Meta, Colombia - 1015_Q2_SP10_20_MG | ecosystem: Environmental > Terrestrial > Soil > Wetlands > Peat | place...
CATTCGGAGAATCCCAATCGCAAGCAGGCCGCGAAAACGAAAACCGCCGAGAAACCAGCTCCCGTTCCTCCAGCGATTGACGCGGATAAGGACGAACTTCATCAACTGGATGAGCAGGCATAAGCCGTGACGCCGGAAAGCACACGATACTTGAAACTCTTGGAGCACCGGTTCTCCCTGCTCGGTTTATTGACGCAGTCTCTGATTCAGTCCCGCAGCGACTTTATCGCCATGAAATTGGACGCGATGGAACGCCTGACCGCCGAGCAAGAACGACTGTGCGCACAAGTTCGATCCGTGGATGCCGAGCTCGCGCGCGTGCAAACGGGTGGCGGTGAAGATGCTGGCTTGAGTCCTCGTCTGGCAGGCTTATGCTGGCCGGGCTCGCGAGACGGCGACGTGCAACAGGACAATCGAATTCGCGCGATGCTGGACCGCATTCGACTCGCGCAGGAAGAACTGGCGAGAGCCAACCATGCTCACCAAGCCATGCTGCGCCGCTCCAAGCGAACCGTTCAGATCCTGATGAACTTCTTCAGCTCGTTCGCGCCCACGTATTCCTCCCCGATGACCGCACGAGCGACATACGAGGAAAGGATTTGAGACCGTGGGCACGCTAAGTTCCGCTCTCAATATCGCTGTCCAGGCCATGCTGGCCAATGAAACGGCGCTGGACGTCACCAGCAACAACATTTCGAACGCGAACACTCCGGGATACTCGCGCCAGCGGGTCAACTTCGTGGAAGCACCGCCTGTCGAATACGGCGGGCAGCTCTACGGTACCGGCGTTCAGGCAAGTCAAATTGTCAGCCTGCGCAGCGGCGTCCTGCAGCTCTTGCTGAACAGAGATACACAGCAGCAGAGCCAGTACGATGCCTTTCTGACGACGATGCAGCAGGTGCAGACGCTGTTTAACGAAACCAGCGGCAACGGTCTACAAAGCTCGATTACGGCTTTCTTCAATAGTTTGCAGCAGCTCTCATCGAATCCCACCAGCATGACGGATCGGCAGGCCGTTCTAACAGCTGCTCAGAATTTGGCTCAGAACTTCAACAGTATTTCGGCGAACCTTACGTCGTTGCAGCAGAACGCCGATACGTCCGTCACTCAGTCTGTGAATCAAATTAACGATCTGACACCCCAAATCGCCGAGCTCAACGGCGAAATCAGTGGGGCCGTGTCTACAGGCCAAAATGCCGGCTCCCTCATGGACCAGCGCGACCAATTGATCAATCAGCTCTCCGGATTGGTGGACGTGTCCGAAATCGACGCCGGGAATGGAAATGTGACTCTGACTACCAGCGCGGGTGCCCCTCTCGTAGTCGGTAATCAGAGCTACCAGTTGACGACCCAGCCCGACACAGCCACGGGATTTCAGCACATCTACTCGCTCGGCAGCGACATTACATCCACGATTAGTGGAGGCGCATTAGGCGGTGCCCTGCAAGTTCGCGACTCTACGATTCCGTCGGTCCAGTCATCGCTCGATTCGCTCGCGTCAAGCTTGGAAAACTCCTTCAACACGATCAACCAGGCGGGATTCGATCTAAACGGGAATCCAGGAGGCGACTTCTTTGTGCCGCCGCCGGCAGGAGGAGTAGGGGCGGCCGCCAAGATGAGCGTTGCGATCACGGATCCCTCCCAGATCGCGGCGAGTCAGGATGGAAGCGTGGGCGACAACTCTAACGTGAACGCTATGCTGGCAATTCAGAATCAGGGGATTGTAAGCGGCCAAACGCCCTTGGACGCATATTCAAACCTGGTCTTCCAGATCGGCAACGACGTTGCTTCCGCGCAGTCCGAGCAGCAAGGCGCCCAGGCCAGCATTCAGCAGGTTCAGAATCAGATCGGCAGCATTTCCGGAGTGTCGATCAACGAGGAAGCCGCCAACTTGATTCAGTATCAACAGGCATATCAAGCCGCGGCGCAGGCTGCTGCGGTGATCAGCAGCCTGACGCAAACCGCGATCACGATGTTCAGTTCATCGCACTGAGGCCGCCCATGAGCATTCGCGTCAATCCCAACATTCTCCCTGATCTTGTTTCTTCGATCGAACAGGTCCAGCAGGAAGCTCAAACCGCCACGCAGGAGCTGGCCACAGGGCGCAGCATCAACAACCTTTCGGACAATCCCGCTGCAGCGGCCGCGCTCGTAGGCAATGACGCGCTGACAGGCGAAAACGATCAGTACCTGACGAACCTGACGGACCTTCAAGGCAAGTTTCAGGCAGCAGACTCCGCGCTGAACAATGCAGTTCAGCTGATGACGACCGCCATTTCGGTCGGGACCGAGGGCGCGAACGGAACACTTTCAGCTGCCGATCGCCAGGCGATCGCGCAGCAAGTCCAGGGGTTGCAGCAACAGATGCTCGCCCTCGCGAACACCTCTTACGAGGGGACGTACATTTTCGCCGGGACCAATGTCACGACGCAGCCGTTCGTGCAGAACTCTGTGTCGTCTTCTGGTGTTCAATACAATGGCAACGATGGCGTCACCACGGTCCAGATCGGGGAAGGACAATCGATGCAGACCAACGTCGGCGGCGACCAAATCTTCACCAACGCAAACGGCAACGTGTTTAAGGCCATCAACGATCTGGCCAATGCTCTCAACTCAGGTACCGGAATTGACGCGGCAAATACTGAAGTTCAGCAAGCGTTTTCACAGCTTACGACACAGCGAGTTTTCTACGGAAACGCGCTCGATCGGGTTCAAAATTCGCAAAGCTATCTGAATCAAGAACAGGTGAACCTAAGCACGCAGCAAAACCAACTGGTCGGTGCCAATATGACGCAAGTCATCGCAAATGAATCGCAAGCTCAAGTTGCCGAGCAGGCAGCCGTGAGTGCCACCGCTCAAATCCTTAGCCTTCCTACCCTGCTTAACTATATCAAGTAGGTCCGCGGTCGCATCGGTACTGTCTTCCTTTATTGCAAGGTGAAATGTAGGAACAGCAAGTATGGGGCTTAGCGGCCAGTAGAGGCGCGAACAGCTAACGGTGTGCGCCGCCGCTGCCATTTCCATCTCGCAAATTCCAGCGAGCGCATGAAATTCTGCTTGAATCGTGCAGTGGAGAATCTCTGGGCGACGGCTCCTTTAGCAGCTTGTCCCATGCGCGCGGCGAGGTCATGGTCCGCCAGTAGTCGAAGAGCGTAACCCCGCAGCTCGGCTGGATCATCGGAAAGGAAGCCGCTCACCCCATGCTCCACGGGCGAGGTCGGGTGACGGTTGGCCAGAACCGGCAAACCGGCCGCCATCGCCTCCAGGGTCGCCATATTGTAGCCATCCTCGAGGCGCGGATCTGCTGTGTGAACGTAGAAGCGATGCTCGCTGAGGGTTTTCTTCAATTCATCCCAGTTTTCGGAAGGGCGAATGCCGGACATGTCCGGGTTATGCCCAACCACCTTGACCGGAAGCCCGTCAAATGCTCGTCGGTGAAGCTCCCACAGCAGGATGTGTGGGCGTCGCTGAATGTGGTTGGCTATGCGCAGTCCACACGCTAATTCACCATTCCACGGCAGATAGTGTGCTGGATCGGCCGAAAAGGGCACGATGTCGTCCTCGAAACCCCACGACCGACCCTTCAGTTTCGACACCGCTACGACATGCGTTCCCGTCATACGCACGAATTTCGCGACTACCTCACGAAGTCTGTGTGCAGGGACCGTCGATCTTTGCTCCTGCAGAGCGCCGTCGAGCGTTTCGTGTATGACCAGCAGACGCGGACCTTCCAGCGTTTTGGCATCGAGAAGGTCCGTAAGATTGTGGGCGACGATGCACTGATACGGATTCCGATTTCGGAGTGCTTCTTCGATTCGGACGAGACGGGCATTCGTGGGAACTGGCCGCATACTTTCGTCCCACCCATCGATGTGGCGGCCGCGCAAGCCGACAACCACGTCCATAGGCCGCGCGAGAGCCCCAAGCTGGTACACCCAAGCCTCGTGACAGTCGAACACCAGCAGACGCTCGTTCATTTGAGACATTCCACGGCAACACGGATCATCCGGCCACATTCACCCCCCCGGCCGGGCCAATTGGACTTGGGCGAGTCGGCGTGTGGGCGATCTCTTACCGCGTCATGCGCAGCGTCGCGCTCCAAAGTCCGAGCGTACTCAGGTGGCTGCGCATCGCTTCGATGTGGGCCCGACGTGCCAACAACATGAATCGCATCTGGTCGAGCGCCTTCTGCATATCAGCTAGGTTCCCCGCGTAGGCTTCCAGCTCCGCGTCCAAATCGGCGTTGCCTGTCCGCAGCATCTTGGCCTGCTCAATGAGCGGGCCTATTTGCCTGACCGGCTCGCTGATGGCACGAACGTCTGCCGCGTCGAAGGTGCTTCGTCCAGCCAACGCCTCGCGGGTGTGCCCAAGCAGCGACTGCAACTTCGCGTTGGCTGCGCGGACGCGTTGCAAAATCGAATCCCTCATCAGGCGCTCCACCAAGAACTGCTCGTCTCCGCCTCGGATTGTGAGGCGATCGATTGCTTGCGCAGGCCGTGCGTGGGCTCTTCCGGCAGACTAATTCTGTTCTGAGCAACATCCTCTTCTACCTTCTGCCAGGCTTGACGAAGAGGCATGAAGTAGGCTGTGAGTCGTTCGATGCTCTCCTGCGTGGCGCGGATATTCGCTTCCACAATCAGACTGCGCGCAACGCGATAGAAGCCTTGAAGATGGCGAGCGACCACTCCGCCCCGCTCGAAATCGAGCACGCCTTCTAGTTCCGCAATGATGAGCAAGGCATGATTCAGACTGGCGACGCGCCGCTCGATATTTTTCGCCGCATTCGCTTCCGACGCCCGCCGGAAATCCTCCAGGATGCGGTCGTACAACTTCACCACAGCTCCTGCGCGGTTTGTACCACTTACGCTGATTTGCCGGTAAAAAGACGCAATCTCTTCTTGTGGGGTCATAGCTCCATCACAGGGCGGCTAACTGCTGCGTGAGTTGACTCTGCAACATCGGCATTTCATCCAGAGTGTTTTGCATCTGCGCGTATTGCGCGACCAACTGCTGGTCCTGAGACGTCAATTGTGCCTGCATCGTGTTGATTTGCTGCGTCAAATCCTGATTTTGCTGGGACATGCCTTGGAGATCGAGCGTAATCGACCCTTGGGTCGGATCAGTGATCTGGTTCAGGGTGCTGGTGAGAAAGGTAGCGACTCCCGAGGCACCCTGCAGCAGAGATTGGACGTTGGAGAAGCTATTGTTTAGCGCGTTGGATAGCGCACCGGAATCCACCGATAGCGTTCCGTCCGTGTTCATGTTGACGCCGATGCTGGCTAGGTTGACGAAACCGTTGTTTCCGCTGATCGATGTCGTGATCGCGGAGAGCAACTGGTCCTGAACTCCGCGGAGAGTATTATCAGCCTCGAGTGGACCGCCTCCTGTTCCATCCGAGGCCACATTAAACTGCCCGTTCAAATCGTTAATCACGGTGTTCCACGCCGACACGAACTGATTGATCGCCGTCGTGGCCTGGTTGGCGTCTGGCGAAAGGGCCAACGTAACCGTAGTCCCCGGGGCTGCGCCGAGGAGGTTTAAAGTAACGCCGGGGATCACGGTCGAAATCGTATTACTTGACGAGTCGATCGGCACGCCGTCCACCGTGAGGGACGCATCCGCTCCGGTTGCGGCCGCGTTGAAGTTTAGGCTCGTCGTGTTGTTCGAGACCGTGATGTTTCCCGCTGCACCCGACGTATTGCTCACAAGGGCCAGACGCGAGCCACTGGCGTCGCTGATGACGCTGGCCGTTACGCCTATGTTCTGGCCATTGATTGCAGCAGCTAGGCCGCTGAGCGTGTTGTCGGTACTGTCCACCGTGACAGTGACTGGAGCACTGTTGCCGACGGCGATCTGAAAACTTCCGCTGGCAATCGCTGTGCTCGGGTCAACGGCGTCCGTATAGTAGGACGATGTCGTGGCCAAGGATTTGACGACGATGGTATGCGTCCCGCTGCTTGCGGTTGGGTCCGCTGTGGCCGTCACGAGATTTGGGTCTGAAGAGGTCGCGGTTAGCGAGTTGATGGAGCCGTTTGTATCGCTCAGAGCGTTGACGGCTGTCGCCAAATTGTTGATGTCGTTTTCGATGCTTGTCAACGTTGAAGACTGTGTTTGAACGGTGCTTTGCTGCTGTTGGAGCAGCTGCAGCGGAATTGCGTTGGCAGCCTCCACGGAACTCAGCAGTGATTGCACGTCGATCGTGTTGCTTCCCGCCGGAAGCAGTACGTTGCCGAAATTATTGATCGTTCCCATCGGTTGGGTTTCCCCTCGCGTGTTGGTTACCGAGGTGCCTCAAACCTCCACTCTGGCGTCAAACGCAAGCGGGCGGACTCCACGTGAGAGTCCACCCGCTCCTATTCGATTGGCGCGCCGTCAACTAGCCGAGCAACTTCAGAATGCTCTGCTGTTGCGCGTTGGCCTGTGCCAGAGCCGCCATGCCGGTCTGGCTCAGCACGGACAGATTCGACAACTGCGAGATTGCCGAAGGAATGTCCGCCGCCATGATGTTGTTCTCCGCGGCAGTCAGGTTCTGCACCTCGGTGCTCATAACCGAAGACGCGTCCTGCAAGCGGTTGACAGCTGCGCCGATTGTGCCCCGGTCATTGGCAACCGTCTGAACTGCCGTATTGATTAAAGCCAGAGCCGCCTGAGCGCCTGCTCCCGTGGTTCCTGCAAGACTCGTACCGTTTAGTGCCAGCGTCGTATCGGAAAGAGCACCGACGGTCGACGTGATCGTGCTGTTCGAGTTTGCATCGCTCAGGAAGATGGAGGTCGTCGCCGCATTGAACACAGACGTTCCATTGTATTCAGTGGTCGTGCCAATACGGTTGATTTCTGCGAGAATCTGCTGATATTCCGCGTTCAACGAGTCGCGTTGCGAGCTGCTCACAGTGCCAGTTGAAGCTTCGGTAGCGATCGAGACGGCGGTGTTCAGAAGGGAAGTCACCTGCGATAGTGCACCGTCGGCCACTTGCAGGTTGCCGACGCCGTCGTTGGCATTCTGGACCGATTGATTGAGCGCCGCGATGTTGGCCGACAAGCCATTTGCAATCGCGAGACCCGCAGGGTCATCGGAACCGGAATTGATGCGCTGGCCCGTGGACAACTGCTGAAGCGTGGTGCTAAGGCTCATCTGCGTGTTGTTTAGTGCGCCTTCGGCTTGAAGGGCCGAAACGTTGTTGAGAATGCCAAACGGCATCGGAAAATCTCCTTTCGTCGGATCGAGCGTTCCGTTTTGCGGTCAGAAGCCTTTGGCTCGGAAGGCTTTCCCCCCAAGACCGGAGCGGCTCGGTCTCGCGCACGGAACTCCTTGCGTTCCCCTATTTCATCGGCAGATTCGCGTGAGACTTTAATGTTCGGAACTCATTCGAATACCTGCACTTAAAGCGTCCATGAGCGCTCCGGACCCCGGTCCCGCGTGAAGCGCGAGCTCCTCTAGTGCTCGCTTCAGCGCGGCATCATCTCGGTACACCTGGAGCCCAACATGGACGACCGCTATGGCGCGCGACCAGTCACCAACCCTTGACCACAGACTTGCAGCACGCATGAAATCACGAGAACTCGGATCGTTGACCGCCCGGAGTTTGTCTTCTGCGGCCAGGGCTGCCTCCCGAGTTCTTTCAAGCCAAGTAAGTCCGAGGACGAGCCGGTCATGCAGCTCAGCGTTACCAGGCTGTTGCTCGATCGCATGCTGAATTCTCTTCAGACCCTCATCAGCCATACCCGCTCGCACCCGCGCAAGTCCGAGCTTGCTTTCCACTGGAACCAGTTGCGGCGAACGGTTAAGCGCTTCCTCATAGCACCGGACGGCCTGGCGAAACTCGCCCAGTTCGTAGTGCGCGTCGCCACTGATTTCAGCTGTAGCCCCCGTCGCTCTGCCATTCTTTTTCGCCTTTTCAAGGCACTCCAATGCCTCGCGGTATTTGCCAAGACGCGCCAGAGTTACCCCCGCAAAAAACCAAGCGACGCCCAGCCGTGGGTTATACTCGCAGGCTCGTCTAAAGCATTCGAGGGCTTTCTCGACGTTTCCCATGTCATCGAGCTCAACAAGACCCAGTTCGAGATGTGCTTGAGCGTTTCGCGGAGTGTCCTCAACCTTGCGTTGGCCAAGTTCGTGGTACAGCCGGTTCTTCCGTGCCCGGGTCTCGATGTCTTCCGCCAAACCGAAGTGATGGATCAAGAAGGGCGCCCGGCCAAGCCGCAAACCGCAGTCTTCAATTCGAGAACCAACCGATTCGTGGACGCGGCCAACGAAGAAAATCCGCGGGTCGCGCCGGAACAGCCTTACGTTTTCATGCTCCACATATGCCGGAAACGCTCTCGCGGCAGGCAGCGCCGAGTTGTTTGGAATCGCTGGGCGGTCCCAGAGGCGGCTCTCGAGGCTGTTAACATAGTTGCGGATCGTGACTTGATAGCCCGCTACTCCGCTGCTGGCGACGAGAGGCGGTATGACGGCCTTCGCGCCCGGATCGAGAATTTCATCCGCATCCAACACCAAAACCCAAGTAGCCCGCACTTCTGCTAGCGCACGGTTCCGCGCGCCAGCGAAATCGTTTTCCCAGGGAATCTCGATGACGCGCGCGTCACGTTCCCGCGCGATCTCTGCGGTTGCATCACTCGATCCGGTGTCAGCGATTACAATTTCGTCGACTACGCCCGCAACGCTTTCCAAGCACGCTCGCAGCGTAGCCGCAGCATCCTTGACGATCATGGACAGAGCGATTCTCGACACGCACTCTCCTCCATGTGTCGTTCGATACTCCCACTGCGAACGGGTTTGCAGGCAACGAGGTCCGCAATTCGCTGCACGTACGCTGCCCGCACTCGATCCCACGTGTGCGCTTGCCGAATCGTCCGTGCTGCCTTCTGCCCGCGCTGTGCAGCCTCATCCCGGTGCTCGTAGACGTGCCGCATCGCACGCGCGAGTGCTCCGACATCCGGCTCGAACCACGTCCAGTTGCCGACAAATTCACCGAATGGTGGAGGAGCGTCTGGGACTTCAGTTTCTCGCGCCGGTATCAGATATCCGCAGTCCGCGGGGCAGAATTCCGGCGCAGGGCCAGCCGCCGTAGCGATCACGGATTTGCCGCAAGCCATTGCTTCTGCGATCGGCATGCCAAATCCCTCGCCACGATACGGCGCCACGAAAGCGTCGCAGCCCCTGTATAGCGTCGCGAGCGTCGCGTCATCGAGCTGTTCCGAAATGACGACCAAATGCGGAAGCCGCGGGTTTCCCATAAACTCGGCAAGCAACGGGCCGCAAGAATTGTGTACATACGCTGGCTGGGCCGCGGCGCTGACGAGCAGCGTGACATCGTCTCCCGCCTCGAATGCTTCTGCGTAGGCCTCGAGCACTACGTCGATGCCTTTGCGTAGAATCGCGCCACCGACGAACAAGAAAAGGAAACTGCGGCACCCGTGCGGACGGGAGCTCGGACCGTCCGGTTTGAACACGCGTGGATCGATGCCATTCGGTATCACCTGAACCCTATGTTCGCTGACCCCTGCTCGAACGAACACGTCGCGAACGAAATAGGACGGTACCCACAGTTCGTCGACATTCCGTTCGATTTCACGGACCCAGACTCGTGGCACCGCGCCGTACTCCCACGGCAGGATCACGGCCAACTTACCTCGCGGCGGTCGCTGAAAATCTGGCGGCCACTGGTGCCGGATCGTCAAATCGAGGTGCTTCGGGTGGCGCAACAGTCCCTTCATGATGAGGCTTCCGTCCGTCACCTTCTGCGGCAACAGCAAGGGCTGGCAACAAGGCTCGAGAGCTGCATCGAATTCTGTGGACTGCACGAGTTCAGCCGCAAGCTCCCGGTTGATGCGAGCGAAGCTCGAATGCTCGAAGAAGGGGCCCGACAGCAGAATTCCCGGCTTTCCGTCACGACTTGCACCCGGACGGAACGGCGTTTCGACGGATGCCAGCTTTCGCAAAAGCGTGTCGCGTGCTTCTTGGTCAAGCGCCATTGTCTCGACGATGCGCCGCGCAGCTGGAAATGCCCGATGGAGGAGAAGGTAGTCAAAGACCGGACTTAGATACTTCGGTTCCCGGCGCACGAGCCGGGTGAAGTCGTATTGATGTTTTTCGACGAGCGCGGGCGACAACCGCAGGTTGAGCAAATCATCCACCGCCGGCGTGAATACGGGCCGGCTGACCATCCCCTGGTAGAAATTTTCGAAGGCTACCCTCTGATTGCCCACTTCGGCAGCCAGCCTTCCGAGCAGCCATGCCGCCCGGTAAGAATTCTCGCCGCCGCTGCCCACGAATTGGTGATTCGCACTGCGAGCCCGCTCCAGGTAACCTAGTGCCTTCGGTTTCTTGTGTTGGTGCAGAGCAAGCAGTGCACCGACGAAGTAGAGTTCCGCATAATCAGGGTATGCCTTGAACGCCCCTTCCAAAACCTGCTCGGCCTTGGCAATGTCCTTGTGCTTCATCAGCGCTACGACGAGATTTCGCAGAGCGAGTGCAGACACCTGTGGAGGAGTGCGCTTCTCTTGCGCCAAGCGCGCGAGCGTCTGAATGCCGGTTCCCGGGCCAGCTTGCTCGGCGAGGATAGCTTGAGAGAGCTGTACCCACGGCAGGTCGATCACTTTGAATGCTGTATGAACCTTCTCCGATGCGGGCGAACTACTCATGATCCGCGCAGCTGTGCTCCAGAAGTCCTTCATATGCCCGCCGCTAAGCCAGCGCGGTTGGATCGCCAGCAAGTCCAGTTCGGCCATGTACGGGAAATGGACGGGAACGAAGCAACGGCGTCCCGGCGTGCGCAGGTCACACCGGATGCTTGCGGCCGAGCCTTGGAGGAAGCGATCACCAGCGAACCACGTGATCACACCGTCCGATCCATGCGGAACACGATCTAGTCGGACCGAACTGAGCTTGCCAAGCGAAATGGAATCCGCTGCCGCCCGAATGGATTCAGGCAACTCGTCTGTGGATGCCGCGTCCGTTTCAAGCGCGACGAGCGGACTACGCTCATGTACAGCTGTTGGCGGTCCGCCACGATGATCGACTACGCAGACTGGCATGGTCTTCCTTCTATCGAGCGTCGGCATCCGAAACTGCGCAACCGCCTCTACGAATTCTTCCGGGCCGCGACTTCCAAATCGAGCCGCGTCGTTTCGATTACGTGCCCAAGATTGCGCACCAACTGGGCAACCTGCTGCTGCAAATCCCGAACGATCTGCTTCGTTGCTTTAAGCTCCTCTTGGGTTTGCAACAGACGAGCTAGAATCTTCTGATCGACTTCCGTGTTTAGCAGAGCGTTGTCCGCGACTGCCTGGGTCAACTGCTCCAGCGTTACGGGACGATCTGCCGAGGCCTCTTTGCGAACTGCCGTCCACGTCGGAGTATTGAGAGCTTCAGCGAAGGCGCTGTTCATTTCATGGTCTCCATTCCATTCGTCGATGAATTGCTTTCATTCACTCAACCAGCCTGCGAAACTCATCGACCCAGAGCGGGGCGGTGATGCTCCAGTCCCAATGAGCGACCATGTCTCTGCGCCCCTGTCGCGCTCGCTGTTGCGCCTCGGCTCGCTGCGAAACTACGCGGCGCATCAACTGTCTCAGGTGTTCGACACTAGGCTGCGCCCACATATGCCCGGCAAATATCTCTTCTTCGGCCGCCGCAGGCACGAGACCCTCGACATCAATCAGGTAGCTATTTTCGTCTCGCAGAAAATCTAGTTGCCCGCTCCAGCGCGTTGCAATCACCGGAAGCTCGCTCGAAAGCGCCTCCATTAGAGGTCGGCCATATCCTTCTCCATGGGTCGGGAGGACGAAAGCGTTTGCAGTGGCATACAGGGCTGCCATGTCGGCTTGCGAAAGAAAGCGATTTAGCAAGATGATTGGCGGGCATTTCTCAAGCGGCACACCTGCCTCTTTTTCGATGAAGTGGCAGATTTCAGCTACTGGATCGATGCTTCGATCGCTGTGCTGCGACAGCTTCAGGATCAGGGCAACGTCTTCATCCGCCTTGAATTCGCTGAGATATGCACGCAGAAGGAGGTCACTCCCTTTTCTCGGTTGTACGTCGAAGACGGAGAGGAAGTTGAACGAGCGCGTGTACGGAATCTTTAGCGGCGGCACATCGGGTCGAAAAAGCTCGGTGTCGACGCCTGCGCGGACCACTCTCATCTTTCGGTCCTTCACACCCGCTTCTGCAAATGTGCGGCGGTTGAACTCTGTCGGTACCCATACCTCGTCCATCGCGTTGCACCGATCAGCCCAGCCGTCCGGAAGTCGATCTGTCTCGAACATTGTGCGAGCCACTCGAACGCGTCCGTAAACTCCCAGGTTCCACAGGTACGCCATCGCGTGCTGGTACAGTACGCTCTGCGCAAGATCGACCCGCTGTCGCGAGAGCCTTTCGAGGCTTTCGCGCGCCTGACTCGGCAAGAGTCGCATTGTGTCCGCTTGCCAGCCAATCGGCGCGAGTTGGACCGGCATGCCAGATTCCGCGAGAGCCGCCGCGATTACCCAGCACTCCTCCGCGTAACCCGTCCCACCATAGACGATCCCCTGAAACAAGATTCCGCGCTCCGTGGTCGGCTGTGCAGCCGCGTGCCGCCAAGGTGTCGCTCCGCGCGTTTGGTCCACAGAGGCACTAGCGGTTGTCGAGGCTGGCATGGTTGCAATCTGATTGGCGTACTTGGCGCTCGCTTTGCGCTTTCTCCAGCGACATACGCGCGGCGCGCCGCAACGGCTCCAGGAACTGCACTCAGCCTGCCAAAACCGATTTTTCGCGGAAGTCAGTTCGCCGGACGCATTTCGACAGTGAGCGCTGCGCGCATGTTCGCTCCGCGCGACTTAAGGAAATCCTTAGGGAGTAAAGGTCACCGAATTGCTGTTTGGACCGACAGCATTTCGGGATTCATGCGGCTGTGTGCAATCCGTCGTCGGCCGCTTTCAAAAGGTGTAGGGAATGGCCCTTTCTCTCGAAACCAGCGCTCCTAGCGTCTCTCCGGATGAGAAAGCACAACTGGCCCAACTGATTTCCGACGTGGAGACTATGAAGGATCAAATGTCGAAGGTCGCCGTCGTCCTTAAACATCTCTCAGACGGAATGACTGA
>Ga0187780_10002816_pt1 | contig 13080 bp, 14 predicted proteins | sample 1015_Q2_SP10_20__FD_132429 | JGI IMG/M metagenome (GOLD analysis project Ga0187780, IMG submission 132429) | Tropical peat soil microbial communities from peatlands in Department of Meta, Colombia - 1015_Q2_SP10_20_MG | ecosystem: Environmental > Terrestrial > Soil > Wetlands > Peat | place...
CGGACCGGGAATTCCCGCCGACGAGCATCAGCACGTGTTCCGCCGGTTCTACCGGCTGGAGCGCAGCCGGCGCACGCCGGGCAACGGGCTCGGCCTCAGTCTCGTTTCCGCCGTCGCCCGCCTGCACGAGGCGCGGATCAAGCTTCTCGACAACGCGCCCGGCCTCAAGGTTGAGCTGCAGTTTCCGTCGGGCTGACGGCTCGCGCCGGTCAGATCGCTTTCAGATCGTGATTCTTCAACGGCAGCGAGCGGATGCGCTTGCCAGTCGCGGCGAAGATGGCATTGCACAGCGCCGGCGCCAGCGGCGGCACCGGCGGCTCGCCGACGCCGCCCCAGAAATCGCCGCTCGGCACCATCACGGTCTCGACCTTCGGCGCGTCGGCGATCCGCAGCATCTCGTATTCGTCGAAGTTTGCCTGCTCGGCAGCGCCGTCCTTGATGGTGATCTCGCCGTAAAGCGCGGCGGTGAGCGCATAGACGATCGCGCCCTGGGTCTGCATCTCGACCGAGAGCGGATTGACCACGTGGCCGGAATCGATCGCCGCCACGACGCGGTTGACGCGCACCTTGCCGTCGACGACGGCAGCCTCGACCACTTGCGCGCAGAAGCTGCCGCAGGCTTCGTTGACCGCGATGCCGCGAAACACGCCGGCGGGAAGCGGCGAACCCCAGCTCGCCGTCTTGGCCGCAGCGTCTAGCACCGCCAGATTTTTCGGGCTGTTGCGCAACAGCCGCCGCCGGTAGAGATACGGATCCGATCCGGCCGCGTGCGCCATCTCGTCGACGAAGCATTCCTTGTAATAGGCGTTCTGCGTGTAGTTGATCGCGCGCCAGACGCCGACCGGCACCGGCGATTGTCGCACCACATAGTCGACCCGGTAGTTCGGCACCGCGTAGGGCATCTCCTCGGTCAGTCCGCTGAGAAAGCTGCGGTCGATGAAGCTGGCGCCGAAGCCGGGGACGAGCGAGGCTACGAACGAAGGACCGGCGATACGTATCGTCCAGGCGATCGGCAGGCCCTCGGCATCGAGGCCGGCGGCGAGGCGCGCCATGCCGAACGGCCGGTAGAGGTCGTGGCGCACGTCCTCCTCACGGCTCCACAGCAGCTTGACCGGCGCCTCGACCTCCTTGGCAATGAGCACCGCCTGGCGGACATATTCCTGGATCGCGCCGCGCCGGCCGAAGCCGCCGCCGAGCATCATCGCGTGAACCACGACCTTGTCGTTGGGAACGCCGGCGGCGATGGCGGCGGTCGCGAGCGCGGTCGCGGCGCCCTGGGTCGGCACCCAGATCTCGACGCTGTCCGGCCTGACATGCGCGGTGCAGGTCTGCGGCTCCATGGTGGCATGGGCGAGGAACGGCACCGTGTAGTCGGCTTCGATCAGCCGCGCGGCGCGGGCGAAGCCCGCGGACACGTCGCCGTCGGAGCGGCCCAGCTGGCCGGCCTGCATGTCGAGGCCGGCGCGGACGAACTCGGCGATCCCGGCGCTCGACACGCGACTGTTGCCGCGGTCGTCCCACACGATCGGCAGCGCTTCGAGCGCGCGCTTGGCGCGCCACCACGAATCGGCCACCACCGCGACGGCGTCGGCGAGTCGCACGACGCGGCGCACGCCGGCCATCGCCGCGATCGCGCCCTCGTCGACCGATTTGAGCTTGCCGCCATAGATCGGGCACTGCGCGATGGCGGCGTAGAGCATGTCCGGCAGGCGCACGTCGATCGCGTAGATCGGCTGCGCCGTGACCTTGTCGAGCACATCGAGCCGGCGTCGCGGCTTGCCCGCGAGCCTCCATTGGCTCGGGTCCTTGAGCTTGACCTCGACCGGCGGCTTGATTTTGGCGGCATCTTCGGCGACGGCGCCGAATGATACCGTGCGGCCGCTCGCGGCGTGCGTGATGGTGCCGGATTCGGCGACGCATTGCTCCGCCGGCACCCGCCAGCGCGCCGCTGCGGCGGCGATCAGCAACTGCCTGGCAATGGCGCCAGCTTGGCGCAGATAGAGCTGCGAGGCGGCGATCGAGCGGCTGGCGCCGGTCGACATGTCGCCCCAAATCTGGTCGCGACGCAGATTTTCCGCCGGCGAGACGAATTCGGTGCGCACGCTCGCCCAATCGCATTCGAGTTCCTCGGCGACCAGCATGGCGAGGCCGGTGAGGACGCCCTGGCCCATCTCGGCGTGAGCGACGCGCACCACCACAGAATTGTCGGGATCGATGAGGAGCCACGCGGTGATTTCGGCGGCTTGGGCGTCATCGGCCAGTGCTGCCGCTTGGGCAGCGCGCGCGGTGCCGAACGGGATGGCAAAGGCGAGCGCCAAGCCCCCTCCGGCGGCGCTCACTCCGGCGAGGAAGGAACGGCGGCTGAGAGGGTCGCCGGACCGCATGATGCTTGCTTCACCCCTATGCAAGGGCCGGCATATGAATGCCGTCCGCTTCATCGCTGCCAACTGATGAGCCGCACTGCGTCGCATTCCCCGATCCGTGCATCCTAACAAGCACGGGGCGGCGCGCCAACTGCGGTTCGCCCGCCGTGGCTCAAGCCGGCTTCACAAATCCGCGCGCACGCAGCCGGCGCGTGAGCGCCCACAGCACGAACGAGACGCAGCCGGTGGCGACGACGACGCCGGCGACGGGCCAGGCCGAGGGACCAAGATATGCGCCGACCGCCGCGGTGACGATCGCGGCGAGGCTCTGCTGGGCAAAGCCCATCAGCGAGGACGCCGTGCCGGCGCGTTCCGGAAACGGCGTCAGCGCCCCGGCGATCACCTGCGGCATGGCGAGACCAAGGCCGGCGAGGTAAACCGCCATCGCCGCTACCAGCCAGACGCCGCCGGTGATACCCGCCACCACCACCGCGGCCACGCCCAAGCCTCCGACCGCGAGCAATGTCGCGCCGAGACCGATCATGCGATCGATGCCGAGACGCAAAACGAGCCGCGACGCGATCGTCGTCCCCAACACATATCCCGCCGCGCCGAGTGCGAAGGTGAAGCCGAAGCTGAAGGCCGAAAGGCCATAGACGCGCTGCAGGATCAGCGGGGCGCCGGAGATCCAGGCAAACAAGCCGGCAAAGCTGACGGTGAGAATGCCGAGATAAGCGAGAAAGTCGCCTTGCCGCAGCACCGCGGCGTAGCTTCTGGCCATGAAAGACAGCGAGATCGGGCCGGCGGCGGGCTTGCGCAGCGTCTCCGGCAGCAACCGGCCGACAACGGCAATCGCCGCCGCGCCGAGGACGGCCATGACGATGAAGCTCGCCCGCCAACCGAAGCCGGTCTCCAGCACGCCGCCGATCATCGGCGCCGCGATCGGCGCAAAACCGCTGATCGCCCCCATCAGCGACAGCTCGCGCCCGGCGCGGGCTCCGGTATAGAGATCGCGCACCATGGCGCGCGCCAGCACGATCGAGCCGGAGCCGCCGATCGCCTGGAGGAGGCGCGCCGCGATCAGCGTGTCGATCGATTGCGCCGCGGCGCAGATCAGTGTCGCGGCGGCGTAGAGCACAAGCGCCGCGAGCAGCACCGGGCGGCGGCCACGCCGATCCGAGACCGGGCCCCAGATTACTTGTCCGACGGCGAACCCGACGAGGTAGCTTGCGATCGTAAGCTGCACCCGCGCCGTGGGCGCGTTGAGGACATGGGCGATCGCCGGCAGCGACGGCAGATACATGTCCATCGAGATCGGCCCGAGCCCGGTGAGCATCGCCAGGAGCGTCGTGAGCGCGCGCGAACCGGGGCGAAGCATCGGGCGGAGTCCAGCTAATGACGGTCGGGATCGTCCGCCGCCGCGGAAGATCAAGCCTTGGTCCTTCTCGCCCTGACGTTTGCCGACAGGAGAGGTTGGGAGGATCGAGCGCTCCGCGACAGGCGGAGCGGCGTTGCCTTCAGCGGTCGGCGGCCTGGTTTATAAAGTGCCGGCGCCGGCGCCGATAGAGTGCCCGGGCACAGAGCTTGGATGCAAAAACGCAACATCGGCACGACGTCGCGGGCAAGAGCCGGCCTCGAGGCCGAAGGCGCCGCCGCCGCCTCGAATCAGAAACCATGCTGATCGGCGCAGCTTGCCACCCCGGAGGCCGCGCCTATAATGCGGCGCTTCCTTCGCGCAGGGGTTCTTGTTGGCGCCGCCGGAAGTAAAATCCATCGCCATCGTCATGGGCAGCCAGTCGGACTGGCAGACCATGAAGCATGCCGCCGAGACGCTCGACGCGCTCGGTATCGGCTACGAGGCGCGCATCGTCTCCGCTCATCGCACGCCCGAGCGCCTCTACGCTTTCGCCAAAGGCGCGAAGACGGCGGGCTTTAAGGTCATCATTGCCGGCGCCGGCGGCGCCGCGCACCTTCCCGGCATGACGGCTTCGCTCACCAGCCTCCCGGTGTTCGGCGTACCGATCGAGTCGAAGGCGCTCGCCGGCCTCGATTCGCTCTATTCCATCGTGCAGATGCCGCCCGGCGTGCCGGTCGGCACGCTGGCGATCGGCCAAGCCGGCGCCGTCAACGCGGCGCTGCTCGCGGCGAGCGTATTGGCGCTAAGCGACGCGGCGCTGGGGGAGCGGCTCGAAGCCTGGCGAGCGCGCCAGACTGCCGCGGTCGCCGAAACGCCGAAGGATCCCGCGGCGTGAGCGCCGCCGCGCCCGTCCTCGAACCCGGGGCGACGATCGGCATTCTGGGCGGTGGCCAACTTGGCCGCATGCTGGCGCTGGCTGCGGCGCGTCTCGGCTTTAAGTGTCACGTCTTTGCTCCCAATCCCGAGTCGCCCGCTTTCGACGTCGTCCATCGCGTCACCTGCGCCGACTATGCCGACACCCGCGCGCTCGACGCGTTTGCCGCCGAGGTCGACGTCGTGACTTACGAGTTCGAGAATGTGCCGGCCGAGGCGGCGACGTTTTTGGCTGCGCGCGTTGCGGTGCTGCCCGATCCGCAAGTTCTGGCGACGACGCAGGATCGCCTGGCGGAAAAGACCTTCGTCGCCGGCCTTGGGATCCGCACCGCTCCCTTCGTCGCGATCTCCGCCCCTGGCGAGCTCGCTTCGGCGCTCGAGCGGATCGGCCGGCCCGCCGTGCTGAAGACGCGGCGTTTCGGCTACGACGGCAAAGGCCAGGCGACGATCCGCAATGGCACCGATCCGGAGGCTGCCTGGCGCGAGGTCGGCGGCCAGGCCTGCATCCTCGAAGCCTTCGTTCCCTTCGAGCGCGAGGTGTCGGTCATCGCCGCGCGCGGCCATGACGGCGCCGTCGAAAGCTTCGACGTCACCGAGAACGAGCACCGCGACCACATTCTGAAAATCTCGCGCGTCCCGGCTGCGGTGCCTAAGGCGACGGCCGAGCAGGCGCAAACGATCGTGGCAAGGATCGCCGATCATTTCGCCTATGTCGGCGTCCTCGCCGTCGAGATGTTCGTGCTCGGCAACGGCCGGGAACTCCTCGTCAACGAAATCGCGCCGCGCGTCCACAATTCTGGGCACTGGACGCTCGATGGCGCCTCGGTTTCGCAGTTCGAGCAGCATATCCGCGCGGTCGCCGGCTGGCCGCTGGGCAAGCCGCTTCGCCGCGGCCGGGTCGAAATGGTGAACCTCATCGGCGAAGAGGTCGAAGACTACCGGTCCTGGCTGACCGTGCCTGGCGCCGCCGTGCACCTTTACGGCAAGGCCGCCGTGCGTCCGGGCCGCAAGATGGGGCACGTGACGCGGGTCTTCGCCGACTAAAGGCCGGGCCGGCCGGGGCGGCTGGTGGACTTTCGTGCATTGTTCTGCTACATCTCCTCGCAAGGTGGCGCGGGCGCTCATGCCGGCGCCACTATCCTATTCACGAGCGCACTCGCTGAACGAGGAGGATGCGTGCAGGTTCTTGTCCGCGACAACAATGTCGACCAGGCCCTCAAGGCGCTGAAGAAGAAGATGCAGCGCGAGGGTATTTTCCGCGAGATGAAGCTCCGCGGCCACTACGAAAAACCATCAGAAAGAAAGGCGCGAGAGAAGGCGGAGGCGATCCGTCGTGCCCGCAAGCTGGCGCGCAAGCGGTTGCAGCGCGAAGGTCTGTTGCCGATGAAGCCGAAGCCGGCGCCGGGGGCGGCAGGCGGCAGATCGGGACCGCCCCGCGCCCCGCGGTTCGGCTAAGCGCACGAGCTGTCGCGGTACCGGCGCGGGCGTCTCGCCCGCGCCTTTGTCTTTGCCGGTTCGGGCTATCGTCTCGCCGCGGCGTGATCTACCGTAGGCGCGTTGGACGTGGCGGTGCCCGGCGGCATCGGATCATGAGACCGGCGTTGGCGATGAGTAGGCGGCAGGCGCGGCCGCGCCCGGGCGTGGCCGTTGCGGTCCCGGCGCTTGGCGCGCTTATGCTCGCCGGCTGCACGATGCTCGGATCGCCGGCAACGCCGGCCGACGACGCGCTCGTCGCGACCTCGCAATCGAACCTGACCTCGCTCGGCGAAGTCGTTTCCAAGCACCCCGAAGACCCGCAGGCCTACAACATGCGCGGTTCGGTGCTCGGCGAGGCCGGGCGCACCGAGCAGGCGCTCGCCGACTTCAACAAGGCGATCAGCCTCGATCCGAACTACGCGCAGGCCTATGCCAATCGGGGCCTGCTCTATCGGCAGACCAACAAGCTTGATCTCGCGCTCGCCGACTACAACAAGGCGTTGTCGATCGACGGCGGCTATGCGCCGGCCTATCTCGGCCGCGGCGTAGTCTACCGCCAACAGGGCCACGGCCTTGAGGCGCTCCAGGATTTCAACAAGGCGATCGCGCTCAAGCCGGACAATCCGCAGGCCTATTACGAGCGCGGCCTCCTCTACCAGATCCAGCATCAGCACCAATTCGCCATCGACGATTTCACCACCGCGATCGGGCTTGCTTCGCAGAAGGCCGAGCCGCGCGTGGCGCGCGCCCTGAGCTATCTCGCCATCGGCGACGCCAAGTCGGCGGCGGGCGATCTCGACGAGGCGGTGCAGATCGCGCCGGGAAGCCTGCAGGCCTGGGCGAGCCGCGGGCTCGCCTATGAGCGCCTCGGGCAAAAGGAGAAGGCCGCCGGTTCCTACGCCAAGGCGCTCAATATCAGCGAGAAATACGAGCCGGCAAAAGCCGGCTTCGCCCGGGTCGGCGGCAAGGTCGGACAAACGTACCAGACGTTTTAAGAACACCCATATTCGCGGCCGAATCCCGGGGTTCGCGGAGCCTGTCATCGGGCCGGCCACTTCGGGCCGGACCCGTTGGCTCAACCCGGGTTACAGCAGAGGGCTAACAGCGGGAGGCGGCGATGGCGATCACGCTTAACCACACCATTGTGCCGGCGCGCGACAAGACCGCCGCGGCGAAATTCTTTGCCGGCATCTTCGGCCTCAAGCGCGGGCGCACCGACTATTTCGCCCCGGTGCGGGTCAGCAAGTCGCTGACGCTTCTGTTCGACGACGACACCAAATTCGACAGCCATCATCTGGCTTTCCACGTCAGCGAGCGCGAGTTCGACGCCATTCTGCGCCGGATCAAAAGGGCCAAGATCGCCTTCGGCAGCGCGCCGTGGAGCCTCGACGACGGTAAGCTCAACGATTGGAACGGCGGCCGCGGCGTCTATTTTCGCGATCCGAACGGCCACGTGCTCGAGCTGATGACGGTGCCGCAATAGGGATCGGGCATCACGGATCGAGATCCCCGGCAAGGAACCTGCCGACTGCGTGCAGCGCTCCGTGCTGGTCGAGGTCCTCGTGGTCGCCGTCGAGGAAGCGCACGATGTGCTTCGGCGCCTTGGTCGCCTCGAACAGCCGCTCGCCCATCGCGAAGGGAACGACTCGATCGCGCGCGCCGTGCAGGATCAGCACCGGCGCGGTGATTTTTCCGATCCGCTCATCGGAACGGAATTGATCCTTCATCAGGAGCCGCACCGGCAGATACCAGTAGCGCCCGGCGGCGACCGCCGCGGCCGAGGTGAACGGCGCTTCGAGGATGACGCGGCTGACCGGCTTTTCCGCTGCGATCGGCACCGCGACCCCGGAGCCGAGCGACTCGCCCCACAGCACCAGGTCCTTGACCGGATAGCGCGCGGCGGCGAAGGCGTAGGCGGCCTCGCCGTCGGCGATCAAGCCGGCTTCCGTCGGGCTTCCGGTCGAGCCGCCATAGCCGCGATATTCGAGCGCGACGAGCCCGATGCCGTCGGCGAGGAGCTTGCTGAAGCGGTCGACGCGATAGCGCAGCGAGCCGCCATTGCCGTGGAAGTAGAGAATGACCGGCCGGTCGCCGCGCGGCGGAACGTGCCAGGCGATCGATTTGACGCCGTCAGGGGCGGTGAGGGTGACCTCCTGCGCGCTCGACAGCCCGGCTTGCGCCGGGCTCGTATGGAGCGTCTCGGGAAAGTACATCATCGAGCGCTGCGTGACGTAGAGCATCGCGGCGAAGCCGAGATAGAGGCAAAGCAAAAGCACAGCGATGATCATCAGCGCCGTTCTCGCGTGCGCGATCCAGCGCGGGCGCGGTTCCTGGCGCCACCACCGCGGCGCCAGCTCCCGCGCGCGCGTTTTGATCCGCCGAACCAACAATGACCCGTCGTCACGCGCACGCAAGCGCGCGCGGCGCGCTGGCGCGTCGCCGCCGACTGGCTCGCCGCGGGCCGAAAGGGAGCGCATGATCGGGTCTCGTTTTACCACCTTGACGCTCGGCGGCGCCGCGCGTGTCGACCGCCAATATTCGTGACGCGCATATCCGTGACGTGTCTGTCACAAAAAACGAACCGGCCGGCTTAGGCAAGCCGGCCGGACCAAAGCCTAGCGCATCACCGCGCGATCAGGGACAGACCTGCACGGTCCGCCAGTCGTAGCCGTAACCCTCGACCCAGACCCGGCGCTTGGCCCAGTGGCAGCCGGGCGCGAGCTGCGCATAGGCTGCCGGCGGCGGTGGATAATAGGCAGCCGGCGGCGGGTAGCCGGGCGGCGGCGGGTAGCCGGGCGGTGGCGGGTAGTACCCCGGCGGCGGGCTGTTGGCGATGGCACTGCCGACGATCGCTCCGGCAAGGAGGCCGCCGAACACGCCGGCGCCGACGGCGCAACCGAAGCAGCCGGCGTTCGCGGTCGACGGGACAGTCAAGGCAGCCAAGCCGATGCCCGCGGCGCCGACAAGCGCAATGAGCGACTTTTGCATGTGATCTCCTCGTGCGATCGGTCGGGCACCGATCCCATGTCGTGATTTAGACGGGAAGTCCCCGTAAACCCCCGAATCCTTACCGCCCCGGCCCACTAAGGGCGCACTCTTTGGCGGAAATTTGTTGCAGCTCCCGCATTTGGCCACAACTCCACAGTCCGGGCGCCGGCAAAGCACGCCCGATCAACCCGTTCAGGATCAACTGACGGAGCTCAGTAGCAGGCTCGCACCCAGTAATAGCCGTTCCACACCCGCCGGCAGCCTGGCCCATAGTAAGGATACGGGCCGTATGCGTAGTAACCGCCGTACGGCGCGGCATAGTAGGGCGCGGCGAGCGCGCCACCGACAATGGCGCCTGCCGCGAGTCCGCCCCAGAACGGACCCCAACCCCAGCCGCCACGCCACCACGCCGAAGCCGGCGTCGACGTCGCCACGGCTGAGGCGCCGATGGCAGCAACCGCGACAAGGGCTGTCAGAAGTTTTCTCATGGTATCACCTCGAACGGATGAGTCGTACCTACTTGTACGTACTCGAACTTGAACGTACTCGAACCGCCCCCTGGACTCTAAGTTCCCATTTATTGGTGAACAGGCACTGAACGATCGTGCCTGAAAGCCGCCATCATTGGCAATCGGCGGTATTTGGCAACGGCCGGCATGTCACTCATTTACGCCATCGGCGATATTCACGGCTCGCTGCGCAAGCTGCGCGTGCTGATGGCGCGATGCCGCGAACACGCCGCCGGGGAGCCAGCGACCTTTGTCTTCCTCGGAGATTATATCGACCGCGGACCGGAGAGTGCCGGCGTCGTGCGTTATCTGATCGCGCTCAAGTCGCGGCTGCGCGATCGGGTCGTCGCGCTCAAAGGCAACCACGAGGACTTCGCGCTCGGCGTCATCGATGCCGGCGCGCAGGCGGAGCACTGGCTCTCGCAGGGCGGCGTCGCGACGCTGCGGAGCTACGGCGTCGACGCGGCGGGCGCGTTGCCGCGCGATCACGTCGCGTGGTGGCGTTCGCTGCCGTTGAGCTACGACGACGGCCGCCGCTTCTTCGTTCACGCCGGCGTCAGGCCGGGCCGCCCCCTTGATGCGCAGGACGAATACGACATGCTGTGGATCAGGGAGCCGTTCCTCTCCGATCGCCGCGACTATGGCCGCCTCATCGTGCACGGCCACACGCCGATCGAGCGCGGCGTTCCCGATCTGCGCAGCAACCGGCTCAACCTCGACACCGGCGCTGTGTTCGGCGGCCCGTTGACGGCCGCCGTCTTTACCGCCGAGGAGACGCCGCCGATCGGATTTTTGCAGGCCGATTGATTTTCCTCGCGCGGCGCGTCCGCGCTGCTAAGACATTTGTGGCGCGTGATTATTTGCGTTCGGGCTTATGCGGCAATCCGCCGCGGGGCGCGGCAAGGAGCGCGTACGCGAGCGCTCCCGAGGCTGCTGAAGATGCGCGGCGCGACAAGCTAATGTTACGCGACGATTCGTTTGGGCGAGGATACGCTTGAAGCGCAGGTCGACAGCATCGCGGCGGAAGACGGCTCCATCGCGGCCGCCGCCCAAGAGGCTGCGCTCACGAAGCCGCAACCGCGGCGGCAGCGCGGCGCTCGACGCGGCAAAGCCGCGGCGGCGGGCAGTCGCGGTGCGGCTTGCCGCCGAGGTCGAGCGGCTCGCCGCCGAGCTTAAGCTGTTCCGTGCCCGCATCGCCGAACTCGAGGCGCGGGTCGACGTCGATCCGCTCACCGAGACGCTCAACCGCCGCGGCTTCGAGCGCGAGCTGGCGCGCTCACTCGCTTACGTCAAACGCTACAAGGCGAGCGCGGCGCTGATCTATATCGATCTCGATCGCTTCAAGCCGGTCAATGACCGCCATGGCCACGCTGCCGGTGACGCCGTGCTCAAGGCGATTGCGGCGACGTTGCTGCGGCAGGTGCGCGCCTCCGACGTGGTGGCGCGCATCGGCGGCGACGAGTTCGTGGTGCTGTTGTGGAATGTCGGCGGCGCGGCCGCCGCGGCCAAGGCCATGGCGCTCGAGGCGGCGGTTTGCGCCATGCGCCTGCGCTTCGGAGATTCGACCCTGACCGTCGGCGCCGCGGCCGGCGTTGCTTTGCTGCGTCCGCTCGACAATGCCGCCGATGTGCTCTCCCGCGCCGACGCGGCGATGTACGCCCGCAAGGCGGAACGGCAGGGAGGGCTCGTCAGGCGATAATGTCCGGCGTGAGCTGGTCCTCGATGAAGGTGATGCGGTCGCGCAACTGCAGCTTGCGCTTCTTCAGGCGCTGGACTTGGATGATGTCGGAACCCGGTGAGGCCTGCAGCGCCGCAATCGCGGCATCGAGGTCGCGATGCTCCTGCTGCAGGCGCGCCAGCTGCGCCCGAAGCTCGCGTTCTTCCTCTTTTGTCATCACCGCCTGGGTCGCGCCTCGGCGCGGGCTGCCGACCGTAAGTGCCTACGGATTATCGCGTTTTGGTTAATCTCCCACAAGCCTGAAGCTGCCGCGATGCACAGGCGGGGATTTCCAGCGGCAGCAAAACGGAGTATATTATGGTGTATTGATTACGCTCGTGTAGGGGTCAGCAGCCAATACGCAAGGAGAGGAGCCACATGGCGATCGAATCGCATCTTGCGGAACTTGAAAGACGACACCAGGCACTGGAGCAGGAACTGAGCGAGGCGCTTTCCCACCCGTCATCGGACGACCTGAAAATCGTAGAGCTAAAGCGGCGCAAGTTGCACGTTAAAGACGAGATCGCGCGTATCAAGCACGACGCCGTCGTTCATTAGTCGATAGCAATCGATCTCAATTGCCGGGCTTGGCCCGGCAACCAATGGTGATTCGCAGCTCGGCTCGGCGGCCGCGGCTTGGCGCTGGCGTGCGAGGCAAGCCGCCTGAGCGCTAGATGCCGATGCCGCTCACGCCCCCTTCGCCATCTCGCGCAGCTTGAACTTCTGGATCTTCCCGGTGCTGGTCTTCGGGATTTCCATGAACACGACGTGCCGCGGGCATTTGTAAGCGGCGAGGTGGGACCGGCACCAGGCGACGAGCTCCTCGCTCGTGGCGCTGGCGCCGGGCTTGAGCTCGACGAAGGCGCACGGCGTCTCGCCCCATTTGTCGTCCGGCTTGGCGACGACGCCGACCGCCGATACCGCCGGATGCTTGTAGAGCGCGTCCTCGACCTCGATCGAGGAAATGTTCTCGCCGCCGGAGATGATGATGTCCTTGGAGCGGTCCTTGAGCTGGATATAGCCGTCGGGATGGATGACGCCGAGATCGCCGGAATGAAACCAGCCGCCGGCGAACGCCGCCTCGGTCGAGCGCTTGTTCTTGAGATAGCCTTTCATGACCACGTTGCCGCGGAACATGACTTCGCCGAGCGTCGCGCCGTCGCGCGGCACCCGCTGCATCGTCTCCGGGTCGAGCACGTCGAGTTCTTCGAGCACCGGATAGCGCACGCCCTGGCGCGCCTTCTTCACCGCCTGCTCGGCGGCCGGGAGCTTGTCCCACGCGCCGTGCCAGTCGTTGATGGTTGCCGGCCCGTACGTCTCAGTCAGCCCGTAGAGGTGGGTGACGTTGAAGCCCGCGGCCTTCATCGCCGCCAGCACCGATTCCGGCGGCGGCGCCGCCGCGGTCGCGAACTCGACGACATGCGGCAGCGGCTTCTTCTCGTGCGCCGGGGCGTTGAGCAGCGTCGACATCACGATCGGCGCCCCGCACAGATGCGTGACCTTGTGCGTGGCGAGGGCCTCGAAGATCGGCGCCGCGCGCACCGCGCGCAGGCACACATGGGTGCCGGCGACGATCGACAAGGTCCAGGTGAAGCACCAGCCGTTGCAATGGAACATCGGCAGCGTCCACAGATAGACCGGATGCTTGCCCATGCCGCAGGTGATGAGGTTGCCGAGCGCGAGCAGATAGGTGCCGCGGTGACTATAGACCACGCCCTTGGGGTCGCCGGTGGTGCC
>Ga0187780_10002817_pt1 | contig 13076 bp, 11 predicted proteins | sample 1015_Q2_SP10_20__FD_132429 | JGI IMG/M metagenome (GOLD analysis project Ga0187780, IMG submission 132429) | Tropical peat soil microbial communities from peatlands in Department of Meta, Colombia - 1015_Q2_SP10_20_MG | ecosystem: Environmental > Terrestrial > Soil > Wetlands > Peat | place...
CACGCGCGATGAGTCCGGCACTTCCTGGACCTACAACGCGAAGGACTCCGCCACGGGCGCTCCCGTGGCAGTCAAGCTGACCCGCGACCCCTGCACCGACGGCCTCTCGGACATGAAGTACACGTTCCGCGTCGAAGTGATTCATGCGCAGATCGGCGTGCTGAAGGGTTGTGGTCAGAGTTCCCCGGACAAGTTCCCGGAGTTCCGCAAGAAGAACCAGCTTGACATGGATGACGACGCGGCCGCGAAGGACAAAGATAAGGACAAAGATAAGGACAAGGACAAAAAGACCGCCGTTCTCGATCCCATCACCAAGTTTGCTCCGCCCGTCGCCGTTGCCTATCTCGATTCCGCCGGCCGCGTCATCGTTTCACACGGTGAACTGAGGAAGACCGCTGCGCTCGCGGGCTCCGAACTCGCGCTTTCCCACGACGGAAAGAAACTGCTCTACACGCGAGCTGATTCCAAGACTGGTCCCGAACGATCCGTCGTTCTCTACGATTTCGATACCGGCCGCTCGCGCGACGTCGCTGGCCCGAGCGCACACTTGGCGTATTGGTCCCCCGACGATTCGCGCATTGCTTATCTCAAATTCGACGGCCAGCATTGGCAAGTCTGGACCGCCCCGGCCGCCACGCCGGAAATGGCGGTGGCGCTCTCTTCGCAATCCGTCGACTCGCTCCACGGTTGGCTCACTTCCACGACGGTGCTCGCCAGTGACCTCCAGAACGCATATTGGCTCAGCGAAGATCGGCCCACCGAAACGGTGCCGCTCAGGGACATTTACGGCCCGGATTTTCAGATCGTCAGCAGCGACACCTTCCGCATCTGCCCCATCAACCCGGATCTGCTGCTCGTCTCTGCGTACTACGCGAATGTGCCTGCAACGGCGCCGAAGGATGCCGTGGGCCTGAGCGGGACTTTTTTCCTTTACGAAATGCGCTCCCATCGCCGCATCCTCGTCGGGCCTCCCGATGCCTACGCCCGAAACGCCGAGTGGTCGCGCGACGCCCTGCAAATCTTTTTCACCCGCGGCGTTCCTGGCAAACCCCCGCTCGTCACCGATCGCCTCTTCTGGGACTCCACCGGCGACAAGCGCTACTCCTCCGGCACGAACTTCGTCATCGGCAAATAGCTCTGGCATTCAAGAGTCTCGGCCCGTTAGGTTTCAGACCGGGCAAATTGAGCTTCGCCAAACTCAGGAAAAGCTGCGGTCCAACAACCCGGCCGAAAGGACAGGTGGCGCATTGGACGCGCGCGGGCCGGGTTGAATGTCCTTGCGTGTGCCGCCGCCTATACTTTAGGCATGGCCTCTCCCCCCATGCCGGAAGTTAAAGAAATCGGGCTGCTCGTGCTCGAAAGCGAGCCGAGAAACGCGACTGCCTTGAAGCAGATTCTGGACTCAGAGGGCTGGCGCGTCCGCGTGGTCCGCGATTTGACGATGCTGCACTCCGAACTGAAGAGCGGCGAATATTCGCTGGTAATCGCGAATATCGAGCAGGTCGGGGTGGAATCAGCGACGTTCCATGTCTTGCGCGAACTATCGTCAGTAGGGCCGGAGGAGGGCGGGCGCATACGAGTGCTGTTCGTCGTACCGGAAATGGCGGGAGGCCAGTTCGTCGCGGCGCTCGAGGCCGCGAAGATGCCGTATGCCGTGCGGCCGTTCCATCTGCACGATTTCCTGGAAAAAGTGAGCGACCTGCTTGTGGAAGTGAAGGCCATCGAAGGGCCGTTGCGCATGACGCGCTACGAATTTGGCGCCGCACGAAAGAAAAAGAAGCAGACCAGCCGGACGACGTCCATGTTTGCTTCGCGGGATTCTTACTCCTACACCGAGGAAGAGCTGGCCGAGTACGAACGCATGGAAGCCGAAGCGAGCAAAAACCGGCGGGTGAAACCACGAACGAATCTGGGCGATCCGAGAAGGTAAGAGAAGTCAGCAAGTTCCCGCAAGAAGTTCGCTCCAAAAACTCCCTGCAAGAAAAAAGTGTTGCCGCGTTCTAACTCCGAGGCGTGCATTGCGTGCACGCGGAGGAGGGTGGCATGGAACGATCTGTGTTCACAGTGTTGGGCAACTCGCTCTTCGGCATCGCGGTATTTGGCGTGGCGACCTTGGGATTTCTCTGGTCGTCTCCCGGAAACCCGGAGCCGCCGGGAAGAGTGGAAGGCGACTGGCGGCTGCTGGACCCGATTTCCTACGAAAATTTGTCGGTCTTTCCCGTGGTAAGCACTGCGGGATATGACACCGAGGCATTTCTGACGCTCGAGGAGGGATTGTCGCGCGGCGAAGTGCTCGTCCAGGAGCAGGGCGCGGACGTGATCGTGCGGGACCGCGATGGCAGCAGGCCGGCGGTTCGAAACTACGGCGGGCCTTCGGTGAACCAACTGGTTTTGATCAACCGGAGCAAGCGCCCGGTGATTTTGCTGGCGGGAGAACTTGTCAGTGGAGGCAAGCAGGACCGCGTGATTGCAAAAGACCGGATCGTAGCGCCGGGCGCGGAGCCGCTGCCGTTGGACGTATTTTGTGTGGAGCACGGGCGATGGTCAGCAGGAGCAAAATTCACGTCGGCGCCGACAATTGTGCACCCAAGCGTGCGCGAGCAGGCCGCGGTCAAGCAGAGACAGGCAGACGTCTGGGCTTCGGTGACGGGCGGGACGATGGCGGCACCAGCACCTGCAGGAACACCCCCGGCGCGGGTACGGCAGGAAGATCTGGCGAGGGCCGTGGAAGCTGAAGCGCCGACGCAGTCGTATTCGAGGATTTACGAATCAAGGCGCGTGGCGCCATCGGTGGACGCTATGGTGAATGAAGTGCAGCGGCGTTTCCGGAGAGAGACATCTGGGTTGAAAGGAGAGCGCGTCGTAGGCGTGGTTGTCGCCTACGGTGGAGAGGTTGCGTGGAGCGACATCTTCGCTTCCGCCGAACTGCTCGAGCAGTATTGGAACAAGCTGCTTCGGAGTTACGCGGTGGAGGCGGTAGCGCGGCCGACGCTGCGGGAAGTGGCTTCAAAGGAAGATGCGCGGGAATTCCTGGAGCGACTGAACGGACGTGAGAAGACGGAATCGGAGCCCGGGGTTTACCGTTGGCGGGAAATCAGCGTGGGAAGCCTGTCGCAGATTGAATTGGATGCGCTGCAACCGAAGGTCATGACCTTGCACCGGCTGATGGTACGAAGAACGAGTTGAGCGAGCAAGCCAATCAGAAATGCCGAGTAGGGGCACGATATATCGTGCCCCTACCTAAGAGGGATGGATGATTCTCGTCCAGGTCCCATCTCAAAGGGTTGAGGCTTATGTAGCGGCACGTGTCGACGTACTCGTTCTCGTCCCTAATTACATGCTCATAGTAGTCTCTCTGCCAAATTGCCTCTCCGGAACCTAGTTGCTGCTTTCGGGCCTGCCGCGTCACCGCTGCCTTGAATGTGCGCACGATTGTTGGAACTGAATCCATCGTAGGAAGAGAGAAGACCTCTTGACGTGAACAATTGTTTTCCAGCCGGCTTCTCCGAATGTTCAAGATCGCATGAAGGTGGTTGGGCATAATGATGAACGCGTCGGTTTCGGTCGTCGGGAAATGCTGAGGGATTTCCAGCCAGCAGGCACGAACAAGCTTTCCGAGTTCGTTTTCGAGTACTTGGCCCTTTTCTGCGGAGCCGAAGATGCAGGTTCGTTGGGCGGAGCAGATCGTAAGAAAGTAAGCGCCGGGTTGGGAATAGTCAAAACCGGGGAGACGGATTGAGCGTCGGCGAACTATATTACGTGTAAGTACTATCACGGATGATTAATATACACACAAAGACAAGGACATTGCAACGGTAGGGGCACGATATATCGTGCCCCTACTGACTATGGACACGGACAATGCTGCGGTCGGGCGTGCGAGACAGCATTTCCTGCGCTGTTCCCGGCCAGGAAGCGTGGCGGAGCGACGGGGCAATTTCGGCTAATGGGACAAGAACGAAGTTGCGCTGGAGCATGCGCGGGTGGGGGACCCGAAGATCCGGCGTGTCGATAGATTCGTCGCCGTAGAGAAGGATGTCGAGATCGATAAGGCGAGGGCCCTTGGCGAAGGGTTTCTTGCTGCCCATGTGCGATTCGATGCTGCGCAGCGTAGTGAGCAGTTGCGCGGCGGAAAGATCGGTTTGGGCTTCGAGGACGGCATTGAGGAACCAGGGCTGGTCGAGGTAATCCACCGGCTCGGTTTCGTAGATGCCGGAGAGCTTGGTAATCTGGATGCCAGATTGCGCAAGAAGGCGCGTGGCTTCACGCAAGTTCTGCTCGCGATCGCCAAGATTCGAGCCAAGCGCCAGATAAACAGGAGGCATCTGCGCTTCTTATTGTAAGCCGCTACGGCGATGAAGAATCCTTAGCACGGACGCCGCTTCGGGAAGTTTTAGGGCGAGAGCGACACTGAAGAAAACGAGGCCGTAGAGGCTGAGGACGAAGACGGCGAGCAAGATGGGGCCGCGATGGCCCAGGGTGAAGAGCAAGCCCCGGGCAGAGGCGGCGGCGAGCAGCGAAGCGATCCAGACTCGAATCAAAAAGGATATGGGAAGTCCGACATGGCCGATGCGTCGGCGGAGGCCGCGTTGGAGAAGCGTGAATTCGATCCATGAGGCGATGCCGGCGGAGATGGTGAGCCCAGCGACGCCCCAACGCTGCTCGATGCCGAGAAGGGGCGGCAGCGGAAGTGCGGCAAGATAGCCGAGGGCAGTAGTTAGTACAACGCGAACGATGGCGAAGCGCAGAGGCGTGCGCGTGTCGCGCAAAGCGTAATAGCCAGAAGAGTATAGACGGCCGAGAGTGGAAGCGAGCAACCCCACGGTGGAACCAGCGAGAATTCCCCAGACATAGATGACGTCGGAGTGTGTGAAGCGGCCGGATTGGTATATGGCGGCGACGATCACATCGCCGAGCACGAGGAAGCCGACGACGGAAGGAACGACCAGGAACGAGATTTGGCGGAGGCCATTGTTGAGGCGAGCACGGAGAATGCCGGCAATTTCGTCCGTTGCTCCTAGAGCACCGCTCATCATAGGAAGTTCAGCGGCAGAAACAGACATTCCAAAGAGGCTGACGGGCAGGGTGTAAAGCGTTTGCGCATAGGCAAGCGCGGCGACAGCGCCTGTAGGAAGCCAACTGGCAAGAAAGGCGTCAATATAGGCACTGATTTGGACAACGCCGCGGCTGATGAATACAGGGAAGAAATTGTGGATGACCGTTCGAACGTTTTCGGCCTGGTGGGCGAGGGAGAATTTTAAGCCGCCGAGGAGTTTCAGCACAGTGGGGAGCTGAACGGCTACTTGGAGGGCGCTGCCGACTACGGATGCCCAGGCGGTGATGACCACAAGCGAGTTTTGCGCGCGACCGGCGCCGAATGCGATCATTCCGGCGATCATGGCGATGTTCCAGAGAACAGGCGCCGTGTAGGAAACGAAAAACTTGCGATGGCTGTTGAGGACCCCGAGGCACCAGGCGGAGCCCACGAGAAGTCCGGCACCGGGAAAGAGGATGCGGACAAGGAGAATGGTAAGCTCGCGTTTCTCCCCGTGAAAACCCGGGGCGATGGCGTCAATGAGCCAAGGCGCGGTAAGGACACCGAGAAGGACCAGGATAGAAGTGCTGAGGGCGAGGAGAGCGGCGACGGCACCGGCAGTTTTACGGGCTTCTTCCTTGTCGTTGCGAGCGAGCAAATTGGCGTAGACAGGAATGAAAGAAGCAGAAAGTACACCTTCCCCAAAAAGATTTTGGAGGAAATTGGGGATTCGAAACGCTGCTTTAAAGACGTCGGCCGCATCGGAGTTGCCAAAGTAGTGGGCAAAGACGCGATCGCGGATGAGGCCGGCGACACGGCTGAGAAAAATGCCGGCAGCGACGAGAACGGCGAACCGCTTGGAGCCGGCGGGCTGAGATTGCGCGGGAGAAGATTCAGTCACGAGAATATCCAGAATCGTTGGCGGCTATAGTTTCGATGAATTGAAGATACCTTACCAGGAGAGTGCGCCTGCCAGCGAATTGGGGGGATGTGCCGAGAAGTTACTTCATATCCAAGGATTCCATCGGGTGGTTCAGGTGATAGAATGCGGCGCGGATGACCGAGGAGGGCACGATGAAGAGGAAGTGGATAGCTGAAGGAGTTCTGCGAGTCGCAACGATTGTGGCGCTGACACTGATGTTGGCCGTGGTGGCGCGCGGGCAAGACCAGGACTTTTCCAAGGTCCAGATCAAGGTGACCAAGGTTGCCGGAAACATTTATATGTTGGAGGGCGCAGGCGGAAATATTGCAGCGTCCGTCGGGGAAGACGGGATCGTCATTGTGGACGACCAGTTTGCGCCGCTCGCGGAGAAGATTCAGGCGGCCTTGAAGTTCCTGGGGATCACGGACAAGCCGGTGCGATTCGTAATCAACACGCATTACCACGGAGACCACACGGGCGGAAACGAACCGTTCGCGAATACGGGTTCGACGATCATCGCGCAGGACAATGTACGCAAGCGATTGGAAGCAGGCGGAAGCGCTGGTAACGGCGGGTCGTTGAAAATGGAATTCAAGCCTTCACCCAAAGTGGCGCTGCCGGTGATTACGTTCGAGCACGACGTCACGGTGCACCTGAACGGAGAGGACATCCGCGCGTTGCACTTCCCCGCCGGACACACGGACGGCGACGCGGTGATTTTCTTCCCGAAGAACAACGTCGTGCACATGGGCGACGATTTTGTGCGGTACGGGTTTCCGTTTATCGACGTAACGAGCGGCGGGAGCGTGCAAGGGATGATCAGTGCGATGGAAAAGGTGTCGGCGGAGTTGCCGAAGGACGTGAAGGTCATTCCGGGCCATGGCGGGCTCTCGAACCTGGACGATGTGAGGGAGTTCGTGCAGATGTTGAAGGAGACCTCCGCAGCGGTGCAGAAAGCGATTGATTCGCATAAGACTGTGGAGCAAATGAAGCAGGAGAAGATTCTGGAGCCCTGGAAGAAATGGTCCAGTGGTTTCATTGACAGCGATAAGTTCATTGAGACGCTGTACAACTCGCTGACGGGGAAAGCGGGGGAGTTTTTGAAGCACAACTGATCGGGATAACCGTATAGAGCTGCTCAGGTTGCCGCGTGATGGCTAGCGGCCCGCCTCCCCGCAAGTCCGTGACAGGCAGAAGGCGGTTGCTACGAACGTGGACGGGTTCCTGAAAGTCAATTGAGGTGAAGGGCAGAAGTCATTCAACGATGATGCGATCTGCCCACTCGACAAGACCCACGAATATTGTGGGATTTCCAAACTTTGCTCCCCAAGGGGTCAGATCGTTTTCCGTAACGCCACGCGCCCGGCTGCAGGCCCCGCAAGCAAAGACAGGTATGTGTTTCGCGGCGATTTTTTCCAGCGTCTCGCTGACCGGGGGCCAGCCGACCGGAAGCACGGCCGCAGCGGTGGCTTTTCTCATCAGATGGGTAGCTTCACCCAGAAGAAAAATCTGAACCTCGTGCCCCGCTTCGCTGAGAGCGAGACCATGCGAAAAGACAAAAGAGGCACGCGTGGGATCGTCGGTGCCCCACGCACTCTTCATCATGATCTTCAGCGGCTTCTTGGCCTCCTCAGATTTCATTCCCAGGGAAAGCAGGGGAAGGCCCAAAAGCTGAGCGAGAAACTGGCGACGTGCCATGAGAGTCTCCTTGTGATGAACTTTCCAGAGAAAATTGAGGCAAAGCTTACGCCGATTCAAACCGCATGTCCATAGCAAAGGTGAAAAGAGCGAAAGGAAGCAATCTAAAACAAGCGAGGCTGGCGGCGAGGCAGTTCGCGGCCGAAGTACTGATAGGCGCGGGGAGTGGCGACGCGGCCGCGGGGCGTGCGGTCGAGCATGCCAATTTGCATGAGGTAAGGCTCGTACATTTCCTCGATGGCGTCTTCTTCTTCGCTAAGAGCGGCGGCGAGCGTGCCGAGGCCGACCGGGCCGCCGCCATATTTATCGAGAAGAGCGATCATGAGATTGCGATCAACTTCGTCGAGACCGTGTTCATCCACACCAAGCATGTGCAGAGCTTCCTGGGCGACTTCACGCGTGATGTGACCGTCGGCGCGGACTTCAGCGAAGTCGCGGGCGCGGCGAAGAAGGCGATTGGCGACGCGCGGCGTGCCCCGGCAGCGTCCGGCAATTTCTTCTGCGCCGGCATCGGCCATTTGAATGTTCAGAATTTTTGCCGAGCGGTGAAGAATGACCAGGAGATCCTCGGGTTCGTAAAAATCGAGCCGGTGGACGATACCGAAGCGGGAACGAAGCGGAGCGGTGATGAGGCCAGCGCGGGTGGTGGCGCCAATCAAGGTGAAGTGATTGAGGTGGAAGGGATGGATGCGCGCACCGGGGCCCTGGCCGATGACGAGGTCAACGCGAAAATCTTCCATGGCGGGATAAAGAACTTCTTCGACGGCGGGCTGGAGGCGATGGATTTCGTCGAGGAAGAAAACTTCGCGTTGCTCGAGGGAAGTAAGGATGGCGGTGAGGTCGCCCTTGCGTTCGAGGAGCGGACCGGCACTGGTTTTGATGGGAACGTTGAGTTCGTTGGCGATGATTTGCGCGAGTGTAGTCTTGCCAAGTCCGGGCGGGCCGTAAAGAAGGACGTGGTCGAGCGCTTCTTCCCGATTTCGCGCGGCCTCAAGAGCGATGGAAATGTTTTCCTTGACGCGTTTCTGCCCGATGTATTCAGAAAGCGTTTTGGGGCGAACGCTGGCGTCGAGACGCGCGTCGTCGTCCCATGCCGCGCCGGAAACGATGCGGGAGGGACGGTCGGGCTGATTGTTGGTGTGGGCTTTTTTGGGGCCGAAGTTGGGCATGCTGGTTCGAGGATATCAGATATCCGGAAAGTGAGGAGTGCGTCAGCGCTTCTGGGTTGCGGTGAGCGCGGCTAGCGCGGCGCGTAGGAGTTTTTCGAAGCTTGAGGTACCAGCCGGGCGCTTAGCTTCGGCGACGGCGGATTCCGCGGTGCGTTCATCGTAGCCGAGATTGAGGAGAGCAGACTTCACGTCGGCTTCGGCACCGGCAGGGGAAGCCGCGACAGGCTTTTCGGCTTCAACTGCGACAGCTTCGAGTTTATCCTTCAATTCGACGACCATGCGCTCGGCGGTTTTGCGCCCGACGCCGGGAATTCTCGTGAGACGCGCGAGATCGCCGGTACGGATGGCGGGCACGAGTTCTTCAACGTTCATGCCGGAAAGAATTTTGAGAGCCAGTGTCGGGCCGACGCCGGAAGCGCCGAGAAGAAGCTCAAAGAGATGCTTTTCGCGCGCAGAGAGAAAACCGTAAAGAGCAAGAGCGTCTTCTCGAACGTGGGTGTGGATGAGCAACGTAACTTCGGCGTGGAGCTCGCCGAGGGCCGCAAAGGTGGAAAGCGGAATGGCGACGAGATAGCCAACCCCACCGACATCGAGAATGACCTGATTAGGGCGTTTTTCAAGGAGGCGGCCGCGGAGAAGACCAATCATTGGATGAAAGTATTGCTGGGGAGGCGCGCCGGTGTCAATGAATGGGGAAAATCTCAAACTGGAAGGTGGACGCGGTCGAGGAGGCGGGCGAAGCGCGGGTTGGAGCGAAGGTTGTCAAAATATTGAGCGACGCGGGAGAAGGCTGTGCCGGAGTTCAACCACATGAGGAGGCCGCTGCGGGCGTCGCAAGCACGTTCAAGCCAATCGAGTGAGTCGGAAAGTCGGCCTAATCCGGCATGGAGTGCCCCGATGTCAAAAGTGAGGCCGTGCCAGCCGCTCCACCGTTGCAAGCAATGGCTAAGATCCGCCTCGTGCAAACCGGAAATGCCGCGTTGCTCATAGGCGCGGCGGATGGCCTCGCATTCTTCGCGGGCGTGTCGGCCCACGATCAGAGAGCAGAGGTATTCCTCGGCCGCTTCCTCGAGCAGCCCCTTGGCCTCAAGAGAGGCGCCAAGCACGGAGTGAGCCAAGCCGAATTGGGGATCCATCTCGAGAGTCTTGCGGGAGGCGGCAATGGCGGGATCGTACTGACGAGCGGCGAAATACATCATGCCGACAAAATTATTGATCGGAAGGGAGAGTGGGTCGCCCTGCAGCGCCGTGTGGATGTGCGCGAGGGATTCTTCATTGCGGCGAAGCGCGGAGAGTTGAAGCGCGTAGAAGTGATGGGCTGTGCCGAGACTCGGGTTGAGCGCAAGGGCACGCAGATAGCTGGCCTCGGAAGCGGCCCAATCCCAGTCATAGATTCCCTGAACAAGGGCAAGCGAGCAGTGGGCCTCGGCAAGACGCGAGTCCAGTTCGAGAGCGCGAAGGGCAGCGGCTTTGGCACGGGGCATGGCGTCATTGGGATCCATTCGGCCGAAGGAGTAGCCCAGATAAAAATAGGAGTCAGCGAGACCGGCGTAGGCAGGAGCGTAGAGCGGGTCGAGATCAAGGGCGAGTTGAAAACACTCGATGGCCTTTTTGAGATTGGCTTCGTTGCGCTTATTCCAAAAAAAGCGGCCGCGCAGGTATGAGTCATAGCATTCAGGATTGAGTGTGCGGACGGGTGGAGCAGCGGGGTGAGAGTGCTCCAGGATGCGGGTGCGAATGCCGGAAGCGATGGCGTTGGTCACGTCGTCGTGGAGAGAGAGGATATCGCGAAGATTGCGGTCGAAGGAATCGCTCCAGAGGTGGCCTTCAGTTCGCGGATCGATTAGGCGACAGGTAAGGCGGAGTTGCTCCCCAGAGCGGAGCACAGAGCCTTCCAGGATTGCATCCACGTTGAGCTCCTGCGCAATGAGGGGAACGCTCTTTTGCGTGTTCTTGTAACACATGGAGGAGGTGCGGGAGATGACGCGAACACCGCCGAGACGCGCGACGGCAGTGATGAGCGCTTCGGTGAGGCCGTCGACGAAATAGTCTTGGCACGGACTAGGGGACAGGTCCAAGAGGGGAAGTACGGCGAGAGATTGCAGGCGATGGGTTGAGGCGGCGGACTGTGCGGGGGGAGGAGTCAGCAGAATATCGGGAAAGGATGGACGGAGATCCGGCAAAACTTGAAGGGCAGCCAAGGCTTCCCGGGCGGTGGCATAACGAGCCTCGGGCAATTTTTCGAGAAGTCGCGCGAGAATGCAATCAAATTCGCGGGGGATAGCAGGATTCAGACGGCTCGAAGCGATGGGATCAGCGTTGAGGATGGCGGCAAATATTTCGGCGGTGGACGATCCCGGAAACGCGCGGCAGGCGGTGGCCATTTCGTAGAGAACCGCGCCAAAGGAAAAGAGATCGGTCTGGGGGCCGGCCTGCAGACCCTGAGCTTGTTCGGGAGACATGTAGGCGACAGTGCCAATGGGGACACCACGTGTGGTCAATTCCACAACGGTCAGGGTCTGGTCCGTGGCCGAGTCGGGTGCCGTGGAGGGATTCTCAAATTTGGCGAGGCCAAAGTCGAGAAGCTTGGCGATGCCCTGGCTGGTGATGAAGATGTTCGCGGGCTTGATGTCCCGATGAATAATGCCGCGCGAATGAGCGGCTTCAAGCGCCGATGCTATCTGGATGCCCCACTTGAGGACAGACGAAAAGGGAAGCGGACGGCCGCCGATGGCTTCCCTCAAAGTCTGGCCGTCGAGAAACTCCATAACAATAAAATGAGTGCGGTCTTGCGAGCCGATGTCATAGAGAGTGCAGATGTTGGGATGAGTGAGAAGGGAGATAGCGTGGGCTTCGCGCTCAAAACGCTGGAGAGCCTGATGGTCGGAAGCGAAACCTGGTGGAAGAATTTTGACGGCGACGTCGCGGCCGAGACGAAGATCGCGGGCGCGATAGACTTCTCCCATGCCGCCGATTCCAAGCAGGTTGACGACTTCGTAGCGGCCGAGACGAAGGCCTGTAGCGAAAGGCATGGTCTACCTTGGGCAGATTATAGTCAAAAGGGCACGAGAGGAATATGGCACTGGATAAGGAGGGCGCCCCAAAAAGCGGAAGGCGTCAAAATGCATGGGCCTTAGCGGGAATAGCGGCCCATGTATTCTCCCTGGGCGAGGATGTGGCCTTGCATGGCGCGCTCGACGTCTTTCTTCGAAGCGCCGGGCTTGAGGTTGAGTTTGGTGTCGAGAGCGTAGAGCTTGAAGTAGTAGCGATGCGGTTTTCCGGGCGGGGGACACGGGCCTCCGTAGCCGATCTTGCCGAAGTCGTTGCGGCCCTGGCGGCAGCCATCAGCGGCTTGTTCGCTTTTCGGGAAATTCTGCGGGAGTGAGCGGGCTGTCGCGGGGAGATCGTAGAGCACCCAGTGGACCCAAGTGCCGACGGGCGCGTCAGGGTCGTCGGCGATTAAGGCAAAACTCTGCGTAGTGGCGGGAGGATCATTCCACTCAAGCGCAGGGGATATGTCCGTGCCTTCACATGTGAATTGTTTCGGAATAGTCCCACCCGCGGGGAAATCAGGGCTTTTCAATTGCAATGTCATGGGAGCACCTCCTGGAGAATGCGGTGAGCAGGCAGCGGCGAGAACAAGTCCGGCGGCAAACACGAAAGCAAGAAAGAGATGAGTTTGTTTGAGAGGCATGAGGGAGTACCCAGCGACATTTTAGTGCCGGGACGCGCAAGTGGCGACACAAAAAGCGCACCCGGTAGGGTCATTGGGATTGTGACGGACTGGGGTCCAGTGTTGCCGCACTCGTAGCACAAAACCAGCTAGCGACGAGCGCGGTCTTTGCGAACTGCTTCGTCAACGAGGGCGTCAAGCTCGGAACGAGTGAGCGTAATTTCCTCTGTCGCACCTTCGCCGGTATCGCAAGTTTCGGGGAGTTCAGCGCCACCGCCCGGGGGAGGAGTGACGTTGTAGCGGGCGCGAGCGGCCATGAGCTTGGCGACTTCGCGAGTGGAAAGAAGCTGGGGCTCACCGGCCAGACGGGCGGCAAGCGCGATTTTTGCGAAATGCTCGACAGTTTCCATACGGAAAAAGGCAGTCAGCAAATCGGGGCCGCAAGTGACCGCGCCATGATTGGCAAGGAGAAGAGCGTCGTAGTGCGGTACATAAGGTTCGAGCACTGCGCTGAGATCAGGGGTGCCGGGAGTGGCGTACCGCACCAGGGGAACTTTCCCAAGGCACACGACCACTTCG
>Ga0187780_10002818_pt1 | contig 13075 bp, 10 predicted proteins | sample 1015_Q2_SP10_20__FD_132429 | JGI IMG/M metagenome (GOLD analysis project Ga0187780, IMG submission 132429) | Tropical peat soil microbial communities from peatlands in Department of Meta, Colombia - 1015_Q2_SP10_20_MG | ecosystem: Environmental > Terrestrial > Soil > Wetlands > Peat | place...
CCCGCCATCGGGGCGAATTCCTGGAGAGGCATGTCTCCCTTCATCACTTTGGAGTAGTCGCTTTCTTCTTGCCCGGAATAGAGTCCGCGCCGCCCGTCGATTGCGACAGGATATTCAGGCAAATACCAAATCAGGAAGCCTCCCCAAGCAAGCGAATTGAAAAGGGGTTGCGGAAGGTCATGCTGGCGAATGAAATTGCACGCCTGAACTGGAAACTGATCGCTGAGGCGCGCCATCAACTGTTCGGGTCTGCGCGGGACAAAAGCAAGCAGAACCAAGCCAGCAATCATAAGAGAAAGAGCGACTGCGGCGCTCAGTGCTTTCCACTCCCAATGGAAAGTCACCGGCTCCGACGCTTTTTCTATTTCGTTGGAAGTCATCTCGCCTATCACGGCCAGGCATACCAGCACGGCAAGCCAGCCCTCTCTTTCGGAGCGAAAGGCGAGCGCGGTGCATCCGATCAGGAGACAAAGAGGAAAGATCCGGAGAGAACGACGCAGCCCCAGCACTAAAAATGCCGTCATCGTCAAAAGAAGCAGGAGGTAATCCTGTGGGCGGTGAAAGCCCATGGCACTGTGGCCGGGCAGATTCACGCTGATCGCGTCCGCCTGGTTCGAAAAAAATGCTGGATAAGTGTAAATCCCGTAAGGGTTGATGAGGCTTGCCATCACGCAACCTAAACCCACAATTGTCGCCGTTCCAGCTGGGAGTTTTTCGGATGTTTCCTGAGACCATTGCCAGTTCGCGCGCTGACCATGCGCCTCGATCACCAACGCCAGGAGAAACAGCACGTAGGTGAGCAGGCCGAAGACAAACTCAGCATCCAGATTCGCCCATAACAGAAACAGCGGGGGCAGAACGTACATCAGCCGAACGTTACCGGTGCTCCGGATTTCCTGCAGAAGGACCAGCTCTATCCCAAAGAGCACGACCGAACACGCTACGGCGCCAGACCCCATACTCCCCGCCAAATACTGTGCAACAGCGGAAAACGCCACGGCGCTCCAGAAATGCCGTCTGCCGCCGGCCAGAATAAACGTGGCGACCGCCAGCGCCACCTGGAAACCCATCCGGCATAGAGGAAGCGCGTGCAAGCCAAGCGCTGAGTAAGCTGACGCGGTCAGTACGTCATACCCCCAAGAGAAATCCCTCCACCCACGATTTGAGACTTGCGAGAACAAACCCACGCGAGGCCAATTGCCATTTGCCAAAATCCAGTTCCCTACCCGCAAGTGCCGCCAGATCTCCGAATCATGAAACGAAGCGAGCCGCAGGCTTTCCAGCACGGCGCCGATCGCAAAAAGCGACACAAGCGCAGCCCCCTGGAACGCGATATTCCCAGGCCTGTCGCGTACGCCGCTGGCAGAATTTCCCTTTCTCATGCGCAGAATTTCCAGCTTTTTCGAAAACCGTGGTTCGGCGCGCAACGCCCGGAGGCGGGCCCATTATTTCTTTCGTATTGAGTTCGAGAGAGCAGTGCCAGCTGTGATGCTTCCATCGGGATTATGCGCGACATTATGACAGACGAGGGTGCAGGTATTCGTCCCAGAATTGTACGAAATCGGCATGGACTGGTTCGGAGCCACCACGCCAACATCAAAGTTAACCAGACTGTTGCCGGAAACATTTCCATTCAACGCGCCGATGCCATGTGCCGTGTGGCAGACCGAGCAGGAGAACCCGTCTTGCGAAACATGGTTGCTATGCTGAGTCCAGCTCGCGGGAGAAAGAACAATGCTCAAATTGTGGCACTTCGCGCACATGGCGTAGGGACCTTGCGGGCTCAAATCCGGCGTTGGAAGAGTGTTCGTGACAATTCCGCCGGGTGTGGCAGCCTGGCTCATCACATAATTCCGTTCCAGAATGTGCGGGTAGATGGAGCCATGCGGGCCCGTCGGCCCGGTTCCGCCAAATTCCCGGTTGTCGTCGCTGTTGTGGCAATCGGTGCAGAAGATGCGGGTGCCCATCAGCCGGGAGGATTGCGTTCCATTTTCATTGAGCATGTAGGCCAACAAGCTCGGTTGCGGAAGCGGGCTGTTGCTGTCATGCGTCACGGGATGGCTGGAGGTGGAGGTTGGACTGAACTGCGGCACGAGGTTCAACTGATCGCCGGCGAAGACCAATCGCGTCGGCAGGTAGCCGTATTTCAATGGGATAACCTGCTTGCCGACGCTCGTTCCATGGCACCGGAAACAGTTCTCATACTGGTTCACCGCGGGGGTCAGCACAGTGATTCCATCCGTGCCACTCACACCCACGACATTTGTCTGCGTGGGCCGCACAGCGGGCGGCGCCGAAAACGTCGTCAGAGGATTCGTGGCATGGGCATTGTGACAGTCGACGCAGGTGGCGTGCCGGTTGTTATTAAGGACGGCGGGTTCGGCCTCATCATGGGTGTTGGTCCCGGCCGGCAGCAAGTGCGGGGCCGTCTTCGAAAATTCAGAGTACACGTTCAGTGCCGCGGGTGAAATATTCCCCGGGCCACTGTGGCAGGTGATGCAGTCTTGCGTGCTGGCATCCACACCCGGTGCAGCGGGAGTGGCAATACGCATCAGCCGCGCCGGGCCGCCTGCATTGTGCTCCATATGACATGATGTGCAAGCGTTCACTGAGACGGTGGGGTAAGGCCCGACGTGCGCGGTGTTCGCCACCTGATTCGTCGCCACGGCGTGGATGCTGCCTGTCCACCCACTCAACAAGTTGACTTGACCGTTCACGACGCGATTCGGATCGTGACAGGCCATGCACATCTGGCCGCTCGAACTATCTTTCACAAGAAAGTTCTGCGCCACCTTATCAATTGCCTGCGTGTGCGGGTTGTGGCAACTGGTACATTCCACATTTCCATTCACGAGCTTCACCGCTTGTGTTGGATCCGCGGTTGCTCCCTGAGCCACGATCGACGCCACCAGATCAGGCGCATCTTTGATCGGCAGCACCAGGCTAAACGGATGCGACCCGCTCAAGTTTGTTCCCAGAACGTTCTGGTTATTCATCGTGCCCGTCACGGGAATCTTGCCGTACACTGCGGTCTGCCCAATGGCTACGGTTCCGTCGTGACAGCTCAGGCACAGGCTGCTCGACTTGCCCATAACCAACGTCGAACTTCCCTGCTGTTTGTAGGTTGTACTTGTGTAGGGAGTGTATGTCTGTGTGGAGAGCGTTTGGTTCCAGAGCGGTGTTACGCCGCCGATACCGCTGTGCGGCGCGTGGCAAAACGTGCAACCGAGGCTGCCCGGGGCATTCACGGACGATCCACTTGCTGTGGTCATGTTGTGCACGCCCAACGCGTCGGCGGGCGGGGCAGGCGTGCTTTGTCCCATCGCCGCGGCGCAGCCCACCGTCGTTGCGAGCGCCAGCATCCACAATGCACACGCCGGCTTCACGGCTTCCTCCCGTTTTCTTCAGACTGGTTCTGCGCCTGTTCTCCGACTGTAAGGGGCGACTGCGGTTGCCCCTGAGCCTGAGCCTTGCCAGTGCCGTAGTAGCGGTAAATCTGGACGCGACGATTGAAGGAGTCCGCCACGTAGATACGATCCTGCGCGTCGATGGTTATCCCTGTCGGCAACTGAAACATCCCCGGGGTTGTTCCCAGTTGCCCGAAGTAGTACAGCAACTGTCCTTCGCGGTTGAAGACCTGGACGACACTCCACATCCCGTCCACGACATACAGGTGGCCTTCCGAATCGAATCCGACACCCTTGGGGCGGAACATCGACCCCACGTCATCTCCGATTTTTCCAATCGAGTACTGAAATTCGCCATCCTTGTTCAGCACCTGCACGCGGAAATTCATGGCGTCCACCACGGCCATCTGGTCGCCGTGCAGCCGCAGCTCGGTTGGATAGTTGAATTCGACGTTGCCCGTGCCCGGCTTGCCGATCCGCTTGAGCACGCTGCCTTGCATATCCATCACAAAGATCTGGTTGCGCAGCGTGTCCGTCACATAAATTCTCTGCGCCGCTGAATCAACCGCTATTCCCGTGGGCCTCTTGAAGTAGCCTTCGCCGTATTTCAGGCTGCCGATGGTCCTTGTAAATTTTCCGCCCGATTCGAAGACGAAGATCTTTCCCGATTCCGAATCCGTGACGTAGATATTGTCCTGCGCATCTACCGCGACGCACTGCGGCGCCACCAACGGGTTTTTGTCCGTGTCGATCCGCGACAGGAATTTGTACTTCTGTTTGTCGAAATCGAAAATATGTACGCCGTGCGCCCCCGGGTCCGTGATGATGATCCGGCCCTTCGAATCGGTAGCAATGCTGTAAGGCCGGACCATGTTGTGGAAGTCCGGCGCCCCAATGACTACGTCCACAACCTTGTTCCAGAATCCCCGCTTCGGCTTGACCTCGTGCTCGTTGCTGAATATGCGTTCGAAGGTTAGCTTGCGGCCGCCGTCCATCAGCAAGTCCGGCACCTGAACCGTTACAGGCTCCTTCTTCTTGTCTTTGTCCTTCGCGGCAAACGCTGAACCGGCGAGCAAGATTCCGGCCACACATGCGGCCAACAGCTTGCGAGGAAGCCTTGTGTTGCCAGGTCGCATTAGAAGAAGTTGAAGGATCTTGTTACCCCGATGAAATAGGAATACTGGTTCCCGGGAATGATTCCGCTCGCGCTGATCCCCTGCGAAAATTTTGTGAATCCAGCGAGGACGCTGATCTGCCTTAGCCGATATTGCAACTGCGAGTAGAAGATCTCGGTGCGATTATTTGATGGTACATCATTGGAAATCGTGTCGCTGACGGCGTGCGTATAGGTTCCACTGATTGTCAGACGGGGAATCGGGTTGAGGGTGACGCCCGCGCCATAGCTCGTTCCGTTGTAGACGATCAGTCCTTCCTGCGGCAGCCCGGGTGTGGGAGGAATGGGCTGGATGCCCGTGCTGGTAAGCAGCGCGGTCCCGGCGGAAGTGGTGTAGTTTCCCGTGAGGGAGAAGCGGCGCAAGGCCAAGCTGGTCGAGTAGCTTTCGGAATGGGTCTCGCTTCCTGGCTGGTTCGTCAAACCGCTGCGGACCCCCACCACGGACGCGGTCCATTGTTTGCCACGGCCGAGGCTTCGGTGCAGGTTCGCGCCATAGTTATAGTAGGAAGTGGTGTAGGTCACGAGAAGCGTCTGCACGTTCTGCGCGTAAGTAAAATTGCCGGAAGCCTCCCAGCCACCAAAGGTCCGAAAGGCATTCAGGTTCAAGATGTATCCCAGTGTATTATCGGCGAACTTATTCGTGCTATCCACCACCGTAGCCGAGACAGTGAAGGTGTCAAAAATCCGCTTTGTGTAACCTATCGTTCCGCTGAAGTAGCTGCCCTCATAGCTATTTCCGAAGTATGTCTGGTTGTAATACGTCATCTGCGCCTGGCCATACAGGTCTCGGGTGAAATTATAGGTCGCCCCGCCATTCAGAGTCGACGAATTGGAACTCGAGCTCGTGGGCAGGATCGGCACGCCGCCGCCACCATTAATCACATTCTGATAGAAGAAGCCATTCAGGTTGTCTGTATAGTTTTGGGTCAGATAGAGTCCCAGTTTCAGGGTGGGGTGAAATGTGAAACTTGCGGTCTCGTTGGTAGCGGTGTAATTCGTGGACTCTGGATTATTTTCGAAACTGTTGCCGAAGTTCCCATCGTAATTGGAGCGAGTGAAGCTGAGCGCGGCGGCTCCATGCCAAGGCAGTGAGTGGAAACCGCTGACCCCAAACGTGTTTCCAGAAGTGGTGGAGTAGTCGTTTCCCTCGCCGCCCCCAAGAAAATAGGGAATCTGTGAGGAGTTGTTGAGATACGTGTCGAAAGCGGTTAACTGCCAGCCCGCCAGATTATAGGTGGACCGTGCGGTGAATGTGTGAGTGGACGAATGGGTTTCGTCATTGGTCCCGAAGATTGTGCCACTGCCTTCGGCCTGGGAGTAGCTGACGGATAGAGTCGGCTTATCGGGGATCAGGGCGCTCCAGGCGATACCGAATCCATAACCATCCCCAACCGTCGTGAAATTCGGACTGCCAATCAATCCGAAAGTCCCTGTGCTGTTGCGGGCGTAACTGAAGTTGACACTCCCCGGATAGTGGCTTCCGGTGAACAAATTCGCTGTCGATTGAACACCCGAGCTGTCCGTCAAAGATTGAAAGTTAGAATCGGCCCTCGATTGATTGTAGTAAGGCAATACGGTGAAGTTCAGAAAGTTGGGGTCGAAATAGGATCCTGTGAGGGTCGCGCTCCCGCCGAAATCCAAACCATGGCTCGATGGGATCTGATTCCCGTAGCTTCCCGAGTAGCCACCATCCAGCGTGCCACTCAAATTCATCCGCAGGTCATCGCCCACTTGCACTTGCGCTCGCGCGCTCTGTGCCAGTATCAGCACCAACAACCAACCGACGTATCGCCATGCCCGCTTCACTCTACCGGCCTCTCTGTATCCCCCGCCATCTGTCCCACTTTGGGACTTCCCTAGGCCTTTGGTTGCACAACCCTTGCCAAGTGCTACTTGTCACAAAAGTTCACAACCATCAGTGTTTCTACTACTTACGACAGTCCCCGTCTGACTTTCCTGCTCGAATTTCTCGTCCACTGCGGCATATCACTCACTCGTTTGCTGAATTGCTCACGCCAAAATTCCAGACCTTATTTGTTAGGGGAATCGCGGATGAATCAGCTGTCCGCGGGGAATCGTCGATCGCAACTGAATTCAAGCTGTGCAGAAGGTTCTGCGTTCGCATCGCAGGCCTTTCTACAACAGTTCCACTTTTGCGTTTGCCCTGAGGCGCCGGTCCAGGTCTACGCGCAACTTTTCGTATTTTTGTTTCTGTAATTCCCCCCGCAGCGGTCCCTTTACTTCCTCAAAACTCCGCTTGCCAGCTGGAGTATGCGAGGTCAATCTCACGATGGTGTATGCCTGCTCGACCTGAATCAGATCGCTCACTTGTCCGGGCTTCATGCCCAGGAAAGCCTTCACGACCTGCGGCGGCAGCTTGTCTCTTTCCACACTCTTGTGCTCGCCCATGTTTACCCGGTAATCGTCTTCGGAAATCTTCTCTGCCAGCAGTCCAAAATCCTGAAAGCTGCGCGTCGCTTTTGCCTGCTTCAGCGCTTCGTTGGCGCGCTTCAAGCCTTCAGTCTTTTGCTCTGCGTTGGAATTCTGCGGCGGAATGATTGAAATTGTCTGGAACGAGAACGACTCTGGCACCCGGAACTGGTCCACATTCTTGTCGTAATAGGCCTTCGCTTCCGCCAGCGTAACCACGGACCGGTTTTCCACGTCCGTCTTCAAAACCTGCTCAATCAGCAACGACCTTTTAATCTTCTCTTTTACGTTCTGCTCGGAACCGCCCATCTCCGTATTCAGGTATTGCCGGTATTCCTCGGCCGAGTGAAACTGCTTTTGAAACTCCACTTCCGATGCCTTCATCTGCTGCGGCGGCACCACCAGTTTGCGCCGCAGCGCTTCCTGGTAAACAAGCTCTTCGAAAATGATCATCTGCAGCGCGCCGGCGCGAATGGAAGCCTCTTGTGCCTTGGGAAACCCGTTATGTTGCCGCGCGTAGGGGAAAATTTCGAGCATCTCTCGCAACAGGTCGCGATCCGTCAAAACCGCGCCGTTCACTCTTGCTACTGGCTTATCGCTGACTTGGAAGGCGGATGCCGATGATGCGGGGGGTTGCTTTGCGTTGCCCGTGGTGTTGTGGGAAGCTACCTGACCGTTTACGCTGACTGCCGCTCCGAGTAGTAGAGCGAATCCTACCAGAGACTTCATGATTCCTCCTGCATTTCCTTTCATGAAAAAAGGGGAGAGAGGATTCTCTCTCCCCGGTAATTCAACCTAGGTGTCTCACTGGAACTGCGTACCGATGCCCGGCGTGTTGTTGGCTTCATTCGATTCGCCAAAGTGGCACTGGCGGCAGAACTGTGTAGATGAAGGTGCCGTTGTGCCGGCGTTGCCGGTCAAGTTCGGGTTGTAGGGGCCGTTCACGAAGAACAAGGTGTAGTAATACTTGCCTCCGCCATCATTCGCCACGGTGCTGATGGTATTCCCCGCCGGAATGGCCGAGGTGTAAACCGTCATTACGTGCTGGTTATGGCAGGTGGTGCAGAGAACGTATGGCTTGTTCGCGAAGTTGGTGCCGACTGGCTGGCTCCACTTTCCAGGAGCAAGTGCCGGCCATCCATAGTTATTCACGAAAGTCGCATAGGGCGTGCCCGGTGTAACCGAGAACGAACCCGTTCCGTTCGTGACTGTCCACACGAGGCCGCTGCCGGAACTGACAGTGGCATTCTGGCCCACGGGGTGGTCGTTGGTGTAGTTGCCGGCTGCCGTTCCATCGTTGCCGAGCAAGGTGGGAATCTTTCCGCTGCCATAAACTGAGGACAAGAGGCCGACCCTCTGTTCATAGGATTGGTTGACCATCATGTTGCTCTGAGTGAGGTGACCATCATGGCAGCTCAGGCAGAGAAGGATGCCGCCGACTTCCTGCGAACCGGTGGCGATACCATTCGGCAGAACTTCGACGTACCGGCCGTTGTCGCCAAATGCGATCGATTGCCCATAGAGCGGGCTCGCATCCTGGCCCCACAAAGCATAGCTGCCAGCATCTGGCCCCCCGCCATGGCCCGAACCGAATGACCCGCTGTGTGGGGAATGGCATCCCGCGCAGCCGCGGCCGTTATTGTTATGTGCCCCGAGGACGTCGACTGTCGACGACCAGCTTTGGCCCATCGCCAAGCCGGCACTGGCTAGAGCGAAGAGCGCTACTAAAATCGCCTTCTTCATGTGCGTTTAAAACCTCCGTTGGTGTTGCAACACTTTCCGTACTGCTGTTCGAAATAGCCAGCGCCTGGAGCTCGACGCTGCATGCGTTGTCCCAAAGTGCACCCTGGATGCCGAAACGAAACAAATCTATCTTTCCCTGTGGAAGCTATTAACACTTTTGTTTTGTTTGAATTGCGGGGAATGGGGACCAACCTAGCACAGATGCTCTTGGGAGGATTAGGGCCGTATTTTGCGCCATATACCCCAGGTGTGATGCGAAATCACACAGGCCATTGTCGTGAAAATAAGCGTGTTAGCCGTCACATCAACTGGGTTCATGCCGCACACCAGGCTTGGTCTGACAAATGTGAACGTTCGAAGAACGTATCGGGGCCGTTAACTTGGATGAAACATTGCATGCGCGGTTCTCGCGCGGACTTTTGGGCTGGTGGGCGTTACCAGGCACCCGCCGGTCAAGGCTTCGCGGGGGTGCTGGTTGCGGGAGTTTCGGAGGTCGAACTCTGCGTTGGGCTCGTGGGGTTTGCCTTATCTGCGACTTTCTTCTCGCGCTCAGCGGCTCTCTTCTCACGCTCTGCGTCGGCTTCGGCATCCGTCACGTATTGAAACTGCTGGGCTCTTCCAGGATAGATTTCCGTCGTAAAGACACGGTTCTTCTTGTCAATCGCGATTCCGACGAGCCCTTGGAATTGGCCCGGCAGCAGCCCGTGACCGCCAAAGGCAATCAGGAGTTGACCATCCTTCGTAAATACCTGCACGCGGTCCTGCATGCCGTCCGCAACCCACACGTGACCGTCACTATCGATTGCCACGCCCTTAGGCCGTCCAAAATACCCGGGACCGTCTCCGGCCTTGCCAAAAGCGCCGATGAACTGCCCGTCGGGGTCAAATATCTCGATGCGGTTGTTCATGGTGTCGGTCACGTACAAGTTGCCTTCGCCATCCACAGCCACCGCAGAAGGCTTGGAAAAGTCACCCGGGGTTGTCAGTTCATGGTTATGCCCGGTCGTACCGATCTTGCGCAACAGTTTCAGCGTATCCGCGTCATAGACCAAAACCTGGTCCAGATCGACGTCCGCAACATACAGGAAGCGATTCCGCGTATCGATCGCCATTCCCCCGGGATTCGCCAGGCCATCGGTAATCACGTCTTCCGCTTTGTGTTCTTTGTTGAAGACCAGCACATGCCGGAGTCCGGGATCAGAAACGAAAAGCCGGTCGTCATCGTCCATCGCCAAGCCAATGATCCGCACGAAGTGCGCATGTACGCCGTTCCGGATTAAGTCCACGGATCGCGATTCATCGGTGTTAAAGACAAAAATGGCCCCGACCTTCTGGTCGGCAACATACAAGCGTCCCTGGGAGTCCACGGCGGCGCCGTAAGGCTGATCCAACTCAAATGGCCTTTTGAAGACTTCGTCAGAGGATTGCGTTCCCGCCAGGCGGTCCATCCACGCGGACTTTTTCTGGACGCTGCCTTTGTAGTTGCGCACGGCTTTGTCCGAGGAGTACCACGTTGAATACCGGATCCGCGCAATCGCGGGCGGATTGGGCCACACAATTCTCGAGTAGTCGATGGCCTTGATCTTCGCGTCGAGGGCTGCCTGCTGGTCTTCCTTTTTCTTTTTGTCAGCCTGCAGTCCCAGCGGCAAAGCCATCAAAAGCCCCACTACCACCGCGTACAGAGCTAACTTCCGCCATATGTTTCCGGTGTTTTCTCTCATGGCAGTCCCACCTCTCCGTGCCTTCATCGTAGCGTCAGGTCCTTGTGGCACGTGTTGCAAAACTTCGTGTTGTTCTCCTGGTCGTTTACAAGCAAGTCGGAATGAGCCGAAGAGTGCGGCTGGTGGCATGTCAGGCAATTCAGCTTGTGCCGGATCTTGGTCACATCGGTGGGGTCGGTTACATCGGAAACGGGGTGCCCGGCCACCGGATGCCCCTTTCCGTACCTCAACGGCAGTATGACCACTTTGTTCCTCCGGAAGTAATCATCCGACAGGAGCACTTTGCCATCAAAGATCCTGTATACACCCGCTGCCTTGTCGAGTTGCGGCGATGAATCCGGCCCGTGGCACTCCAGGCAGAGCTTGTTTCCTTCCGCGCGTAGCAGCTTTTCGCGGTCGCCGCCGTGCGGTTCATGACATGTACCGCATCCCTGCACAAAAGCGGGTTGGTGATGCACTGCCTTCTTGCCAAGGTCGGCTATATCCGTGTGGCAGCCCAGGCAGATGTCCACGCCATTTGTTTTTGGCAAGTCTGGCATCCGGCTCGCATGGGGATTGTGGCAATCGGTACAATCGCCGGCCGCGCCCGGGTGCGGCACTTTGGCGGTTTCAATTTGCTTGGCCTTGTCGTCGTGGCATGTCACGCAGATGGATTTCGCGTCCGGCTGCGTCAGCACGACTTTTCCGTCCTTTGCCGGAGCATGACAGAGCTCGCACTGCTTATCCGCAAACGGCGGATGCGTAAATCGCGCCATAAGCTTGGGCATCGCTGATTGGTGCGGGTCGTGGCATTGCACGCAATTCGCAGTTGCGAATGGCTGATTCCGATGCGCCTTTTGCAGACCTTCGTCTTTCGTATCGTGGCAATCGACGCACAACGCCGGCGGACTTTTCGTCAGATGAAAATCAAATTCGATGTTGCCTGGCTCGCCGGTCTTGTGAGTAATGTGGCAGGTCTCGCAGCCCATATCCAGCGCTGCGTGGCGGCTTCCCGTCTGCGGCACGTTTAATCCGGTGGTGTGACAGCTGAGGCAGAGGTTTTCCTTCTGATCGCCGGAGGTGGGCTTTAGCAGTTGAAACTTGTTGTCCGATTCGTGCGGGTCGTGGCACTTCAGGCATTCGCGCACCGCGGGCGGGTGCACCTTTCCTCTCAACTCCGCGGCGTTTTTATCTTTGTGGCAGGTCAGGCAGAGCCCATACGGCGTGGCGGTGACCAACTTCACGCGCGTAACATCGCGATTCACACGGATCTCATGGCAACTCGTGCATCCCGCGGAAATCGCCGTGTGTACGAATTTTCCCTTCGCTTTGTCCGCGTGACATTCCAGGCACTTCGCGGAATCCGCGTTCTTTTCCAGCGGCACGGGGTGAATATCTGCGTAAAGAGGAACTACCAGCAGGAGGGCCCCAGCAAGCAAACCCAGCCAAATTCCGCCAGTTTTTCTGGAGCGGAACCGCGCTTCAAGCATTGCTCTTCCCCCACAGGCAAACAACGCGCGCAGCGGGGACGGTGTTCGTCTGTAGGGTGCTCGTTTTGGTTCCTTCCGGATTGGTCTCGCCTGCCAGAACCAGCGCGGTGGTCAGCGCCACGGCAAATAGGAGAAGCATCACCAAATACGCGATCCGGTGGGAGCGATTCGTTTTTTTCACCGTCATACCCATTCTTCCTGCGGGCCCCAGCTTTAAGAGATCATGGCAAAAAACGATCTCGGGTGTCCAACGATAGAGGATGGCCCAGAAATTCGCCGTACCTGGTTGCACCTGCTGTGCCGAAATAAACCGGGTGGACACATTTTGCCACAAGTCCTTCAAGCCCTTTCCCTCCCAGTACTTAGCTCTGCTTGAAAATGTGATAGTGAACACGCCTTGTGGCGTCCGTTGGACGTTTCTTGGGTGATATAGCTCAAATGTGACGTAAAATCACACAGCAATTCGCCTCTTCGTTTTTTTTTTGGCGCGCGGGCTCGCTCGCTCTTCTTTCTAATATCTTGTAGCATCATAGTTTGGGCGATTCGTCGTCTGCTCTCTGGATTCGCCGCTTGGAGGACTTGGTTGTTGAAGACTGCCGCTGTCTTTTCCGTAGCCTTGGCCATTTTTGGCGCGCTTTTCTGCAGTATTCCAAGCTCTGCAACGGACTCTGGCTCCACGCAAGAACATCGTTTGCGCCTGTACCACACACACACGGGCGAGCGCATTGATATCGTCTACCGCATTGGGGATCACTATCTTCCGGAAGCCGAAGATCAACTCGATCATTTTTTGCGAGACCATCGCACCGGAGATGTAAAGCACTACGATCCTCATGTGTTCGACATTCTCTCGGACGTGGCTGCGGCCGTCGGTCATCCAAACGCGGAAATCGACATCATCTGTGGGTACCGCACTTCCTGGAGTAACGAGTTCCTGCGGGCCCGTTCTGCAGGGGTGGCGAAGAACAGCCAGCATATGCAGGCGCACGCCATCGACATTCGTATCCCCGGAGTCGATACATTAGCGTTGCGAAATGCGGCTCTGGCACTCGCTCGCGGCGGCGTCGGCTATTATCCGCGATCGGGCTTCGTTCATGTGGATACTGGCCGGGTCCGCACGTGGTGCTACGG
>Ga0187780_10002820_pt1 | contig 13068 bp, 12 predicted proteins | sample 1015_Q2_SP10_20__FD_132429 | JGI IMG/M metagenome (GOLD analysis project Ga0187780, IMG submission 132429) | Tropical peat soil microbial communities from peatlands in Department of Meta, Colombia - 1015_Q2_SP10_20_MG | ecosystem: Environmental > Terrestrial > Soil > Wetlands > Peat | place...
GGACGATCGCACGGACCTCGGCCATCCCGCGGGGGTCGAGGCCGGTCGACGGCTCGTCCAGCATCACGACGTCCGGGTTGTGGACCAGCGAGGCGGCGATGTTGATCCGCTGTTTCATCCCCTTCGAGAACCGGCCGACCTTCTCGTCGGCCCACTCGCTCATCTTGACCTCGGAGAGGACGGTGGCGATCCGGTCCCTCCGCTCGGCGGCGGGGACGCCTCGGAGGTCGGCGACCATCTCGAGCGCCTCGTTCGGCGTCAGGGAGGGGTAGATCTCGGGGCTCTCGATCAGGACCCCCGCGTCCGTGAGGGCCCCCTTGCGATCCTGCTGGACCGAGATGCCGTTGATGAAGCACTCGCCCCGGGTCGGGAAGAGCATGTCGGTGAGCAGCTTGAGGGTGGTCGTCTTCCCGGCCCCGTTCGGTCCGAGGAAGCCCACGCACTTCGTCCCCTCGAGCTTGAGGCTGAGGCCGTCCAGCGCGGTGAACCGGCCGAACGACTTCGTGAGGTCGCGGGTCTCGATCGACGGCACGGACGTACGCGACGGCATCGGGCCCCCGTTCACGCGGGTCCCGTCGTCAGCGGACTTAACCCCTTGGGGCCGGCCCGCCCGAGGGGCGCCCATCTCAGGCTGAGCGAGTTGAGCAGCACGGTCGTCGAGGAGAGGCCCATCGCCACCGCCCCGAGCACCGGCAGATAGCGGTAGATCCCCAGCCCGAGCGTGGGGACCAGCGCGCCCGCCGCGATGGGGAGCAGGACGGCGTTGTAGCCGATCGCCCAGAGGAGGTTCCTCCGGACCCGCCCGACGATCGCCCGAGCGAGGTGCAGCGCCCGCGGGACGTCGCGCAGGTCCGACCGTACGAGGAGGACCTGCCCGGACTCCTTCGCCACCTCCGAGCCCGTGCCGAGGGCCACCCCGAGGTCGGCGGCGGCGAGCGCCGCGGCGTCGTTGATCCCATCGCCCACGAACGCGACCGCGTGACCCTCGCCCTGGTACTGCCGGACGAGCGCGACCTTGCCTTCGGGCAGCACCCCGGCGTGGACGTCCCCGATCCCCACGGCCCGGGCCACGGATCGCGCCGCGCGGTCGTTGTCCCCCGTGACCATGGTCACCCGTACGCCCTCCGCGACGAGCTCGGCGAGGGCCTCGGAGGCGCCCGGAGCGAGCGGGTTCCGGAACGATACGGCCCCGATCGGGTGCCCGTCCCGTACGACGAGCGACCAGGACCGTCCCTCGCTCTCGGAGGCCGCGATCCACGGCTCGAGCGGTCCGAGGTCCGGATGCTCGGCGCGGGCTCCGTCCCCTCGGAGGAGGCAGGCCGAGCGTCGGCCGTCGTGCCCCACGACCCCCCGCCCCGGCTCCAGACGCCGTTCGGTGAACGCCTCCGGACCGACGCCGCGCCGGGCGGCCTCCCGGAGCAGCGCCTCGGCGAACGGGTGGTCGATCCCGGTCTCGAGGCCCGCGGCGGTCGAGAGGACCTCCGCCTCGGTCACCGGCGCGAGGGCGCCCACGGAGCCCACGCTCAGCGAGCTAGCGGTCAGCGTGCCGGTCTTGTCCAGCAGCACCGTGTCGATGCGGGCGGCCCGCTCGATCGCGTCGCCCCCACGGAAGAGGATCCCCTCGTCCGCGGCGCGACCGGTCCCCACGAGGAGAGCCGCGGGCGTCGCGAGACCGAACGCGCACGGGCAGGCCGTGACCGCGACGGTCACGAAGACCAGGATCCCCACCGTCGGGTCCTCCCGCGCCAGGACGAACCAGAGCGCCCCGGTGACCGCCGCCAGGGCTAGGGTGAACGGGGCGAACACCGAGGCCAGCCGGTCGGCCTGACGCTGGAGGGGGACGCGCGAGAGCTCGGCGTCCTGGAGCAGGCGGCCGACCGAGGCGACGAACGTGTCGGGGCCGGCACGCCGGACCTCGACGACCAGGGAGCCGTCGCCGTTCTTCGACCCGGCGAGGACGGAGGCGCCCGGCCCCTTGCGGACCGGCGTGGCCTCCCCGGTGAGGAGCGCCTCGTCGACCGAGCTGATCCCCTCCGCGACCGTACCGTCCGCCGGGAACCTCTCGCCCGGTCGGACCCGCACCCGCTCGCCGACCTGGAGCTCGTCCCGTGGCCGGACCTTCTCGGACCCCCCTGCCAGCACGATCGCCGTGGTCGGAAGCATCTCCGCTAGCTTCCGCAACGCCGAGCCGGCTCTCCGCCGCGTGAGCGCCTCGAGATAGTTCCCGGTGAGGATGACCGTCACGATGAGCGCCGAGGCGTCGAAGTACACCGACGGCGCCAGGCGTCCCGGCAACGCCAGGACGGCGACGCTGTACAGGAACGCCGCGGTCGTCCCGACGGCGATGAGGAGGTCCATGTTGCCGACCCGCTGGCGCAGCGCGTCGCGAGCCCCGACGTAGAAGACGCTCCCCGGATAGAACTGGACCACCGCCGCCAGGGCGCCCGCGACGTACTCCGAGCCGGGAAGGAGCGGCCTCCAGGTCAGGAACGCCGTCAGTACCGCGAGCGGCCAAGCGACGGCCAGCCGACGCGCCAGCCGACGCCGGGCCTCCTCGGGGGCGGCGAACGCCTGCAGGCACTCGTGGGAGCAGAAGTAGTAGGTCCGGTTGTCCCGGGACAGACGCAGCGCGTCGGGAGCGTCCTCCACGGCCATCCCGCACACCGGGTCCGTGGGCATCGGCCTCGGAAGGGGCCGAGGGGGGTAAAGCGAGCCGGTCCAGCCTCCTCCAAGCTCAAGCCCGACGACGACTGCGCCGGGTCATGGTGGTCGAGCTCCGGGCTGCGGAGGTCGCCCGGCGACTCCGCTCGAGGTCGGACGGGATCCTGCTCCTGGACGTCCGCGAGCCGTACGAACGGGGGCTCGCGTCGATCGAACCCTCCCTGCACGTTCCGATGCCCGAGGTGCCGGATCGGCTGGCGGACCTGCCTCGGGACCGACCGATCATCGTCTACTGCCACAGCGGGGTCCGTTCGGCGATGGTCGCCGCGTACCTCGAACAGGAAGGGTTCCCGAACGTGGCGAACCTCGCCGGCGGGATCGACGCATGGTCCCGCGAGGTCGATCCTGAGGTGCCCCGCTACCTTTGAGAGCCGGCGAGCGGCCCCCGAAGGGGCTGCGGGCGGTGGAGCGAATCGGGCCGGGGGACCCGGAACCGCTCGCCCCTGGCCCGGGGTCTACCTCGGGGGCCCCCGGATGCGACCGGCGGGCCCGAGGACCTCGACGTAGGCCCGCATCTTCCAGTACGTGTCGAGGAACTCCTGTCCCCGGACGGTGATCTCGTAGATCGGGCGGCCGTCCAGCTCGTCGACCGTCACGAGACCGAGCAGGCTCAGCCGGTCCAGGATGGAACGCAGACGGTCGACCGGCATGCCCGCGCCGTAAGAGACCCGGGTGACCCGGGCCGCGCCGTGGTAGCGCTTGATGACCTCGAGGACCGTGGCGTAGAGGTCGGTCGCTTCACGTCGTCGGGGGCCGCCGCTCTGCTCACGCGCCATGGTCCACCGGTCCGTTGGGATCCTGGGTCCTCAGAGAGGGAAGCTGTCGAGCTTGTCGACCTTCTTCGGTGGGCTCGCTGCCTGCAGGTCCCGGCCGCCCTCGAACGACTCGGTGTAGAGGAGGGTCGTGACCCGGACGTCGTCCCCGACCCGGACCCGGCGAGCCTGAACGTTGCGGGCCTCCGTCCGGTCGTCCAGCCGAACGTTCTCCCCGTAGACGTCCTCGACGCGGGCCCGGGACCCGAGCTCGACCTCCGTGCCGACGAGCGGCCCGCTGGCGCTGGCCCGCCGGTGGAGACGGAGACGGTTCGCCTTCAGCCCGTCGCGGGTCGCGACCGAACCACCGACCTCCGCCGTGCCCGTGCAGACGGCCCGGGCCGCCTGGAGCCGACCCCCGACCTCCAGGTCGACACCTTCGAACGCCTCGCCGACCTCGAGGGACCCGCCGACCTCGGCCTTGCCGCTGAGCCGCAGCGAACGACGGACGCCGAGATGTCCGCCGACCTCGACCGAGCCGCCGCGACCGTTCCCTTCGATCGTCGCGAGACCGCCCACCTCGAGGGCGTCGAACGCAAGGTCCCCGTCCCCGGAGAGCTTGCCGCCGACCTCGATGCGACGGCCGGTGGAGCCCGGGGCGAGGCTCACCATCCCGCCGACCTCGAGGGTGCCGAACGTGATCGGCGCCGAGGAGCCGAACCGGCCCCCGACCTCGATCGACGTCCGGACGCGGCCACCCTTCACGTCGGCCGAGCCGCCCGCCTCCAGCCGGTCGAGATCGACCTCGCCGGAATCGAGACTGCCCCCGACCTCGACCTTCTGGGCCGTGAGCTTGCCGGCCAGCGCGAGGCGGCCGCCGACCGCGACCCGCTCTCCCTCGAGCGTCGAGCCCCCTTCGAGCCGACCCCCGACCTCGAAGGAGGTCGCGCGGGCCGGGCCCGCGACCTGGAGACGGCGGTCGACATCGACCGACCCCGCGGCCAGGGCCCCGTCGACCCGCACGGAACCGTCCCGGGCGACGAGGTCCTCCTTCACCGAGAGATCACCCTGGACCGCCACCTCGCCGTCGTCGGTGCGAAGGCTCCGGGCCTCGACCGGCCCGCTGAACGTCGCATCGCCCTCACAGCGGATCTCTCCGCTGACGATCAGTCGACCCTCGACCTCCACGCGCCCTCGAGCCTCCACGACCAGGTCGCCGTCGACCGCGCCGAGGCGCGTGGAGGTGTTCCGAGATACTCGGGCTCCGCTCACGGGATCCCCTAGGGGCCCGGGACCTATAGGGGAACGTCACCTCCGGTGAGCGCCCGAGGTGGGGAGGACAATCCATTATGCGACAGAGCCCCTCCCTCGCGAGTGACCGATCCCTTCCAGGCGCTCCGGGCCGAGGTCATCGCCTGCCGGAAGTGCCCGCGCCTCGTGGCCTATCGCGAGAGGGTCGGGCGCGAGGGCAAGCGGGAGTTCCGGGACAGGACGTACTGGGCGCGGGGCGTTCCGGGGTTCGGCGACCCGAACGCGCGCCTGGTCGCCGTGGGGCTGGCGCCCGCCGCCCACGGGTCGAACCGGACCGGACGCGTGTTCACCGGTGACCGGTCCGCGGCGTTCCTCGTCCGGGCGTTCCACGCGGCGGGGTACGCCAACCAGCCGACGTCCGTCGCGCGGGGCGATGGCCTCGTCTACCGGGACCTCTACCTGACCGCGGCGGTCCGCTGCGCTCCCCCCGGCAACCAACCGTCCGCGAGCGAAGCCACTCGCTGCGCCCCGTACCTTGACCGGGAGATGCGACTGCTCCGCCAGGCGCGCGCGATCCTAGCGCTCGGCGGCTTCGCCTGGAGCTCGGTCAAGTCGGCCGCGGCCCGGACCTACGGCACCGAGGTCCCTCGGACCCCGTTCGCCCACGGGGCGTGCGCCCCGCTCGGTCCGGGCCGGCCGCTGCTCTGGGCGTCCTACCACCCGAGCCCCCAGAACACGAACACCGGCAAGCTGACGATGACGATGCTGGTCGACCTTCTCGGGAGGATCCGGGCCGGCTACGAGGCCCGGCCGGTCGGCGCGACGGCCGTTGGGTAGGGGACGGAGGGGGAACGATGGCCGATTTCGAGGTCCTCGAGCGGGACGGGCTGGCGCGCCTGGGCCGCCTCCCCACTCCCCACGGTAGCCTCGAGACCCCGGCGCTGCTGCCGGTCGTCCATCCGGACCCTGTCCGCCAGAGCTGCCGACCGTCCGAGATGGCCCGCCGATGGGGCGTGCGGGCGGTCATCACATCCGCCTACATCACCTGGAGAACCCCGCCGCTCCGGGAGTCCGCCGAACGCGGCGGCATCCATCGCCTTCTCGATTTCGACGGGGTCGTGATGACCGATTCGGGCGCCTTCCAGCAGCATGCCTACGGATCGGTCGAGGTCGGACCCGAGGAGATCCTCGACTTCCAGAACCGGATCGGCTCGGACATCGCGACGGTCCTCGACGTCTTCACCGAGCCGGACGCCACGCAGGACGAGGCAGCGGCCGCCCTTCGCGCAACGGTCGACCGCGCTCGGAAGGCGCGGGCCGCCCGCCCGGGGCTGTTGGCCGTACCGGTCCAGGGCGGGGCCTTCCCCGAACTGAGGGCGGGCTCCGCTGCCGAGGCGAGCGCGCTCGGGGACGTTCTCGCGGTCGGGGGAGTCGTCCCTCTGCTCGAGCAGTACCGGTTCGGCGAGCTCGCCAGCGCGCTCGCCGCCGCGCGCCCGGCCCTTACGCCGGGCGCCGCGGTGCACCTCTTCGGGACCGGTCACCCGATGACGTTCGCCTTCGCGGCGTTGTTCGGGATCGACCTGTTCGACTCGTCGGCCTACCATAAGTTCGCGCGGCGCGGTAAGCTCCTCTTTCCCGAGGGTACGGTCGACCTCGCCTCGATCCGGGAGGCGACCTGCCACTGCGCGCTGTGCGCCGAGCACCCGCTCCCCGAGGTCGCCAGCTGGCCGACCGAGCCCCGCGAGGCGGCCCTCGCCCGCCACAACCTCCTCGTCTCGATGGAGGAGGTCGGTCGGGTCCGCCAGGCGATCCGGGACGGGACCCTCTGGGAGCTCGCCGAACGCCGGGCCGTCTCGCACCCCGCGCTGCGCGCGGGGCTGGACGCTGCGACCGCCCACAACGAGATCTTCTGGGCCACCGAACCCGAGTCCCGCCGTGCGTTCCGGGAGACCGGTCCGTGGAGCGCGCATCGGCCGGCGGTGGTCCGGTTCCGGACGCGCCTCGACGCCTACGCGGTGGGGCTCGCTCCGGCGCGCTCCGTCCCGCGCGTCCCGTTGCGGGAGGAGTACCTGGCCCGGATCCCGACGCAGGACCGGAGCGGGGCCGGGATCGAATGGGCCGTCCCGACCCCCTTCGGTGAGGTCCCGCTGGAGCTCACCGAGCTCTACCCGGTGGGTCCCTACCTGGGCCGGGACGAGCGTTCGTACGGACGCGAGGGGATGCGCTCGAGCGACCTTCGGGCGTGGATCGCCCGTTCCGCCCCCGACCTCGACCGGGAGGCGGATTGGAGCGGCGCCTGGACGCAGCGCCAGCTCGAGCGTCTCCTCCGCTGGCAGTTCGGCCCCAGCGTCGCGAGCGCCCTCGCACCCCGCCTGACGGTGGAACGCTCGCGCCGGACCGGACGGTTGCGTCGGTTCCTCGAGGGCGGAACGATCGCCTTCGTGCTCGGGAACGATGCGCTCCCGCGGCCGACGATGCGGGGCGCACAGCTCCTCCAACCGGCGCTCCCGCCGGGACGCCGCCGGGTCGTCGTGAACGCGGACGCGGCTCCGTTCGTTAGCGAGGGGAGGTCGCTGTTCTCCCGGTTCGTCCTCACGGCCGACCCCGCGCTCGTCCCGGGTGCGAGCGCCCTCCTCGTCGACGAGAACGACGCGCTGCTCGCGGTCGGTCGACTGCTGCTCGCGCCCGCGGAGATGGGCCGGATACGGCGGGGCCTCGCGGCCTGGGTCACCTCGCACCGGGGCCGGCCGACCGGCCCGGAGCTCGAGGACGCGGAGGACGAGCCGACCGAGGACACCCCCGCAGTGGACTAGCGACGCCCCCGGGACTCGGGGGAGGGCGGGGGCCCTGAACGGTGGACGGCTCCCCGTACCGGCCGCGCTCCGCAGAGCTTTTGCGGTGCGGACGAGCTAGGACGCCGCACCCAGTTCCTGGGTCGCCCTATGACGCAGACATTCCTCCTCGTCCAGCTGAGCAGCGAGGGCGCGCCGTTCTCGGAGGTCGCCGAGACCCTCGAGAGCTTGGGCTTCCGGCCGGAGGGGGACGGCTACGACTTCGTCTACGACTGGGGGAGGTCGGTCACGGTCCGCGAGACCCTGGACCTCGCCGACCGGGTCCAGGCGGCCCTCAAGGGGCTGCACGTCGCCTTCCGCATCGAGTCGACCGAGGAATGACCGGCCCGCTCCCGCCCTGACTTATACCGGACGGGCCGTGGAACCCCGATGGTCGTCCTGGGGATCGAATCGACCGCCCACACCGCCTCCGTCGGCATCGTCGACGAGGAGGCGCGCGTGGTCGCTCTCGCCTCCTCGATGCACCGGCCCGAGCACGGCGGCATCCATCCCCGTGAGGCGGCGAACCACCACGTCGACCACCTGCCGGGGCTCGTGCAGAAGGCGCTCGAGGAGGGCCACGTCCGTCCCTCGGAGATCGAGGCCGTCGCCTTCGCGCAGGGTCCGGGCCTCGGCCCCTGCCTCCGCGCGGGGGCGACGGTCGCGCGGATGCTCTCGATGGCCTGGCGGCGGCCCCTGGTCCCCGTCAACCACTGCGTGGCGCATGTCGAGATCGCCCGGGTCCTGAGCGGGCTCGACAACCCGGTGCTCCTCTACGCGAGCGGAGGCAACACCCAGGTGATCGCCTACGCCCGGGGCCGCTACCGCGTTCTCGGCGAGACCCTCGACGTCGGGATCGGCAACTTCCTCGACAAGCTCTGGATCGAGTTCGGGGGGACGTTCCCGGGGGGTCCCGCGCTCGAGCGCGAGGCCTTGGAGGGCCGGGAGCTCCATCCGCTCCCGTACTCCGTCCACGGGATGGACGTCGCCTTCTCCGGGATGATGACCGCCGCGATCGCCCTCCGGGGCCGGGGGGTTCCGCGGCCGGATCTCGCCTACTCCGTGGAGGTGACCGCCTACGCGATGCTCACCGAGATCACGGAGCGGGCCCTCGCCCACCTCCGGGGCCAGGGGGTCGTTCTCGGAGGGGGTGTTGCATGCAACGAGCGCCTCCGTGGGATGGTCCGGTCGATGGTCGAGGGACGCAACGGCGCGATGTACGCCCCGCCGCGGAACCTCTGCGTCGACAACGGCGCCATGATCGCCTGGACCGGCCTGCTCGCCCTCCGCTCCGGGCTGACCGTGCCGGTCGCCGCCTCCCAGGTCGCCCCTCGGCAGCGCACCGACCTCGTCGCCACGCCGTGGCGGGAGACCGGCCCCCCGGCCTCGGTCCCGGGTCTAGCGACCCCTCCGTCGCCGGTGGCCTGACCCACGGACGATGTCGACCTCTTCGGGGCCGGTCGATGTCCTCGTGGTCGGGGCCGGGCCGGCCGGTTCGACCGCGGCCCGGCGGCTCGCCGAATCCGGCTGGAGCGTCGTCGTCGCCGAGGAGCACCCGAGGGTCGGCCACCCCGTGCAGTGCGCGGGCCTGGTCTCGGCCCGGGTCCTCGAGCTCGCCGAGGCACGGAGCACCGTGGTCCGGGAGGTCCACGGCGCGAGCGTCTTCGGCCCGAGCCTAAGGTCGGTCGAGTTCCGCGCGCCCGAGCCGAGAGCCTACGTCATCGACCGCGCTGGCCTGGACGAGCACCTCGCCGACCGGGCCGCGCGGGCGGGGGCGGAGTACCGTACGGGGACGAGGTTCGACGGCCGGGTCGGCGAACGGGCCGAGGGGGTCGTCGTCCAGCTCCGGGACCCCGACGGTCGGCCGGTCGAGCTCGCCGCCCGGCTGGTCGTCGGCGCCGACGGCGTGGCCAGCGGGGTCGCCCGGGCGTTCCGCCTGCGACGACCGGTCGAGATCCTTCCGGCGTTCGAGGCCGAGTTCGCCTCCAGCCCGGGGGACCCGGAGACCGTGGAGGTCTACCTCGGACGTTCGATCGCCCCGGGGCTGTTCGGCTGGTGGATCCCGGACGGCCGCGGAGGGGCGCGGGTGGGCGTCGCGGCCGACGCGGACGGGACGAGCGCCCGGGCGTACTACGAGCGTCTCCTCGGTGCGCTCGCCCGCCGGTTCGGCCGGCCCCTCACGAACCCGACCTCGTTCATCGCGTCCGGGATCCCCATCGGCCGCGTCCCGAGGATCGTCGGGCCCCGGGTGGTCCTCGTGGGCGACGCGGCGGCCCAGGTCAAGCCGCTCTCGGGGGGCGGGATCTTCTCGGGGATGCGCGCGGCCGAGCACGCGGCGGCGGTCGCCTCCGAGGCGTTGCGGGAGAACGACCTCTCCGAGCGTCGCCTCGCCGCGTACCCGCGGCGCTTCGACGCGGAGCTCGGGGAGGAGTTCCGGCGGGCGCTCTACCTTCGTCGCGTGTTCACGCGCCTGTCCGACCCGGAGCTGGATGCCCTGGTCGACGTGCTGCGTCAGGGAGGGCTCGGCGGGACGATCGTCGCCTTCGGCGATATCGACTTCCCGAGCCACGTCGCCCGTCAGCTGTTGCGCGAGTCGCCGGGGCTGTTGCGGCTCGTGCCGAGGGCCCTCGGGGCGTTCCTGGGAGGCTCCGAGCCGGCGCTCTCCGCCCCCGAGCTCGATCCCGGCCCGCGGCGGAAGTAGAGCCACGCTCCCAGACCGACCACAACCGCTCCGATCCCGACGAGCGCGCCGATCGCCCAGGACCATCCGGACGGGGCGACGTAGACCGCGGTCTCCGGGACGATCCCGGAGACGCCCAGCTGGGTGACGTTCACCGTCGCCGAGCCCCCGGGACCGCGCGTCGCGTTCTGCCAGGCGCTCTCCGTGAACCAGCCGCGCGACTCGTAGCGATAGGCGGTCGAGTTGTGGTCGAAACCGACGGCCGTCCGGATGGCGTAGGTCCCCGCCGGGGTCGACGGCGTCGTGACGACCAGGAGCGAGCCCGAGAAGGAGGTCCCGCGGTCGAACGACGGCAGGGTGATGTTCACGCTCCGCCCGCTCGCGAGTGGGGTCTCGAGCAGCGGGGCGTTCGCGACCGGGACGGGGCCGACCGCATCGCCGGGGTAGCCGTTGAGGGCGTAGAGCTCGAAGGTCAGCACGAGGTGGGTCAGGTTCCCGAACCAGGACGGATCGCTGAGACGGAAGCTGAGGGTCGAGGAGCCCCCGGGAACGATGCTCGGGGCGCTGAGGTTGGACAGGAGCAGTCGGTCCATCGCGAGCGGCCCGGTCGGCGGGCCCGCGGCCCGGGCCGGTGCCGCAGGGACGAGGAGGAGAACCCCGATGAGGACGACCCACGGCGCGAAGGTACGACCGAGCCGGCGGGGCGGACTACGCACCGCCCTCCTCCTCGAAGTCGCCGCTCTCCGCGAGGGCGACCAGCCGTCGGATCCGCTCGAACGCCTGCCGCCGGCCGGCACGGCCCCCCGGACCGAGGAGCCCCCCGGAGGGGCCGGGGACCGGGCCGCCGAAGGAGGCGGCCTTGAAGATCGCGCGGGCCAGCGCCCAGGGCCGCCGGGTCAACCCCACGGCCTCCCGGTCGGCGCGGAACTCCTCCCGGCGGGTGAGGCGGGAGGCGACGGCCGCGAGGATCGGGTCCCAGCGCATCAGACGAGCGAACGTCCGGAGGAACGTGAGGTAGCGGCCGTCGTAGCCGCGGACGTGGCCGAGCTCGTGGGCGACGACCGCCTGCCACTCGAGGGGCTCGAGGGTCGCGAGCAGGGTGTTCGAGACGAGGATGACCTCCTGGCGGGCCCAGTGGAGCCCGCGGGTGCGGACGAGGAGCGTGAACGTGAACGCCTCCGCCTTCGCCGAGGGGAAGGTGAGCAGGCGGACCGGGAACTCCGGTCGGGCGAGACCGTCCGGCCACGGGGCCGGCGTCGGTCCCAGGAGGACGAGCAGACCGCGCCCCACCCCCTGGCAGATCGCGAAAGCGAGGGCGAACAGGCCGAAGGCGCCGACCGCCCCCACCTCCCAGGCGGAGGTCGCCCGGCTCGAGAACAGGACCGCCGGCGACCGCGCGAGCGCGCCCAGCGCGTCGACCCCGCCCTCGGCGAGGAACCAGACGAGGAGGGTCGTCGCAAGAAGCGACCACGCGGCCACGATCGTGACGGCCGCCCGGTAGACCGCGAGGGTCGTCCGGTCGGAGGGAGCCGCCGGTGGGAGGCCGGAGGAGGCACGGCGGGCCGGAGCCGCGGGGGACGGGGACGCGGAGGGGCCGGGGGATACCATCGCTCCCAGGAACGTCAGTTGAGCCCGAGGCGTCGGCGGAGCGCCTTCTCCTCTCTCGGGTCCAACTTCGCTATCTCCTCGTTGAGGTGCACGACTCCGGCCGGGCCGAACATCGCGACAACGCCTCGGAGGATGTTCCTGAGGTATTTCTCCTCCACCTCTGCGGGACGGTAGACGTAGCGCTCGCCACCCTGGCACGGCTCCCGGCGGCGGTGGACGAGGCCCTTCGCGTGGAGGCGGGCGAGGATCGTCGCCACGGTCGTGTAGGCGAGGCGGGTGCCCCGCCGCTCGAGGGCGCTGCGCACCGTCTTCGCGGGCGCCTCCTGGAGCTCCCGGAGCGCGAGCAACACCTCCGTCTCCAGCGAACCGATCACGGAAGGACCTGCGCGGCGGAGATGCCGGGCCCCTCCCTTAAGGAAATGGTCGGACGGAACGAACCAGTACGAGTTGTGCGGTCCCCTCGGCCTCCCGGAGAGGCGAGCATAGGGTGCCCTGCGCGCAGGGGCGGTCGGCCGCCGGCTGGGGGCGGGCCCGATGCCGCCGAGGGGCCTCCGCGGGAGGGGCTGCATGCGCGAATCCCGGCTCAGGGAGCCCTCGGGGTGGTCACGGCCGCCGGCGGCGTCCCCGGTCCGACCGCGGTCGGCCGGCCCGCTCGGCTGGCGGCGAGCAGGTAGACCGCCATGAGGAGACCGATGAGCAGCGCTCCGGCGACCGAGAGGATCTCGAACGCCTGGACCATCGGGCCGGAGGTCGTCACGGCGTCGACGGAGATGCGCCCGTCGAAGGCGGTCGGGTAGACGAGGAAGCTCTGCGAGAACACGATGATGGAGCTGAGGAGACCGAAGACGAGCTTGTTCGACACGATCCGTGCGGTCCGGCGGCTCTGGTAGAGCACGGCGGCGAGCACCGTGAGCACGGCCGGAACGACCAGGAGCCAGCTGAGGAAGGCGTGGCCGTAGAGACCCAGGGCGCCGACCTCGACGAGCACCCCGACCGTCGTGAGCGGCACGGCCCAGCGGCGCATGGGGGCTACGTCGTAGAAGACGGGGGCGAGGCCCGTTGCGATGAGCAGGACCCCGACCAGGTAGGGAGCGCTCCCGGCGGCGGTGGCCCACCCCCAGTAGGAAAAGGAGTACGACGGGGTAAGGGTGACCCCGGCCCCGCTCACGATCGCGGATAGGATCATCACCACGACGACCCCGATCAGCAGCGTCGAGAGCGCGTA
>Ga0187780_10002821_pt1 | contig 13068 bp, 9 predicted proteins | sample 1015_Q2_SP10_20__FD_132429 | JGI IMG/M metagenome (GOLD analysis project Ga0187780, IMG submission 132429) | Tropical peat soil microbial communities from peatlands in Department of Meta, Colombia - 1015_Q2_SP10_20_MG | ecosystem: Environmental > Terrestrial > Soil > Wetlands > Peat | place...
ACACCATGTCCCACAGGGAAAGATTCGTGATTACCGCACCATTTCCATCCTTCATCTGGTCGACAAAATTCCCGCTGGTCGCGTCGTACACGCTGATGGTGCCGTCGCCGAAATTTCCTACGAGCAGGTCCCCGGCAAAGGCGCCAAAACCCGCCGGGGGCACCACCGCTCCCCACGGGGCATTCAGATGAGGATCCGCAGTGACGCGGCGATTCATGCTGCCATCCTCATTGAACAGATCGACTACGCCCGATCCCGCAATGTGCAAAGGATCGTGCATCGGAGCGTCTTGCAACGCATACGTCACCACCACCATGCGCTGCCCGTTGATGGTCATAGTGTGGATTCCAAACGGCGCATATCCCGGCGAACCCGAACCCGCGGGAACTGCGGGCAGAGCCGGATCGTTGAATGCGGAAGCCCCAAGGATCTGCGTGGGATGGAAACTCGTGTCGTAAACCTCTACTTTGCCGGAACGGAAGTTGCTTGCCAGCAGAAAGCTGCCGCTGGCGTTCTGAAGAAATGCCAGTCCTTTGTAAACAGCTCCGGTAGCCGCACTAGGGTTCTTGGAATTGTCGACCGCAATCATGCTTGACTGCGCCCCTGTCCAGCCGGAGATCGTCCCGTCTTCGGTGTCAAAAATAAAAATGCTAGGCGCGCCGCCGACATTGAAGTTCACATTGGCTGGCGGCGCTACGATCCCGGTGGGAGTCGCGGCATTGGAACTTCCCGGCGGCGGGGCCACCGTGAAAGCCCCTAGAAACCCGCCGTTTTGGTCGTAAAGGGTTGTAAACCCGCTGTTGTTGTCGGAAATCCAGAACGGCTGGCCCGGTATGAACGCGATACCCCACGGATTGACCAGCTTGGCATCGGTGTGCGGCGCCGTGCCCATCGTGTCGGATACGAGTGGGGTCTGCTTGTAGCTGTTGGTCTGCGCGTGGATCGCAGGGCACAGGATGGCCGATAGGCACACGGCCCTCTGTACCAATTTCCATAACCTTCTCATTTGTCGATTTCGCTCCTGTTTGAGTTCGGCACCGTCTTCACGAGTGCCAGAGTGTTCTCGCGGTTAGATGGCGAAAGATGGACGGGAATAAATCAACAGGAGAACAAGTCTTTGTCAGTGTCGGGGCGATTGGAAGAAAAGGGAGTTTCGTCCCGAGATTAACTGCAGCAGAAAGGATCGGCGGGCAACCTGGGGTCGAGGCCAGGAAAATCCCCGGGGAAAACTAATGAACGAACTACGGAATTCTGCCTCGGTCGTCTGTTTCGGCGCTTGCGAAGTGAATTTTCAATCCCGCGAGATTCGCAAGCATGGTTTGCGAATCCGCATGGAAGAAAAGCCTTTTCAAATCCTGGAAATGCTTCTCAACAATGCCGGGCAAGTGGTCAAGCGCGAAGCGCTCTGCGCCAGGCTCTGGCCCGACACCCATGTCGGCTTTGAGCACAGCCTGAACACCGCTGTCAATAAACTGCGCGACCTGCTCGGCGACTCCGCGCAGAATCCCCGGTTTATCGAAACGGTGCCGCGAATGGGTTACCGTTTTATCGCTCCTGTCATAGGCCCTTCATTGAACGGCGGGCCCGCCACCAAGAAAATGCTTGTCGTTCTTCCCTTCGAAAATCTGTGCGGCGGCATGGCAGAAGATTTTTTTGCGGACGGCTTAACCGAAGAAACCATCTCGCACCTGGGAAGGCTCAGCCCCAAGCGCCTCGGCGTTATTGCGCGAACTTCCTCGCTCCAATACAAAGCGCCCAAGAAATCCATTGGCAAAATCGCCGAAGAATTGCGCGTCGACTATGTTCTGGAAGGAAGCGTGCGTTGCGAAGGCCGCCGCCGCGTGCGCATTACCGGCCAACTCATCGAGGCGCGCGACCAAACTCATCTCTGGTCCGCCAGCTACAACCGCGAACTTCGCGACGCCTTGGAAGTGCAATCCGAAGTGGCTCGCCAGATTGGTGATGCCCTGGCGATGCAATTACTCTCACAAGAACCGGCGGTGTCGGCTGCAGCCGACTCCCCGATGCCTGGCGGGGTTCGCTGATAACCTTGCCGCGGCCGCGCTTCCAACGATTATTGCGGAATCGTGGTTTCGACGTTCCAACCATCTACCGCGATCTCCGGCGCCGCGCCCGCCAGCGCTGCGCTGTCAAAGTTCACTGTCACAGATTTTTTCTCTCCGGGCAGGAGCGAAAAATAGTTGTCGCTCCAGAAAACCGGTACAACATCTTCCCCGCCCTTCCCGCGGGTCAAGCGCGGATGCACCAGGAACGCTACGGCCTCACCTTTGTTCTCGATCGATAAAGTAATCGTGTCATTCCGGCCGCTGACGTGGAGTGACTTGGCGATCGCCAATTTTGCTTTTGGCAGTCCGCTCAATTCCGTGAGGTCGGCAAAATCTTTCTGAGGCGTATAGTCCGTATCCGCTCGCTTGGTCCAGTCGAGTGTGTCCAGCTTCGTCGACAGCCAGTAAAAATTGTCACTGACCAGTTTTCCCGCGGCGTCGTGGAGCTCCAACTTCACGAAATAAGTGGTACTGACGCCATCGGGGGTTGGCAGGTCAAATGCTTTTGTGCTGCTGTCCGCCGCCAAATCGAGCGTGGCGTCCCGCGAACCCTTTTCCTTCGCCTGGATGTCGTAAATCTTCGCCTCGACTTTCATTCCTTTAAGTGCTTCATATGTGCCATTGACGGCCACAACCGTGTTGTCGTCGTACGAATATTGCACATGCACTGGCTCGCAGGCCTTCTTCGTTCCGAAATACCCGCCCGCGGGAACCAGATAATAGTCGTAAAGATGCCAGATCAACGATGGCCACGCGTTGTTCAGCATCCACTGAATGACACCGGTGGAAGTGTATTTGTTGCGCCCGTAAGCTTCGAACATCGCGCGCTCGCCGTCGTACGCCATCGCCTGCGCTTTGCGCTCGTAATCGTCCAGCGAAGTGGCCGCGCCATAGCGACGGCTCAGCCCATCAGTGAAAATATTCACGTTCGTGAACCGTTCCAGCCCGGCGTGGAAATTCCATACTTCGTCCATCGGCCAGAGATGCTCCTTGGGAATGAATTTCTCGATGGACTCGCGCGGCGGAATAGCCGGGCCGGGGCTCGTCTCCGTGTTGTAGCCGTACGCGCCTCCCGCTTCTTTGTCACTCAACCAGTAGGTCGGTGGCACATATTCGTACGGCCCGGTCATTTTCACACCCGATTCGCCGGTCACCGTGGTCTTCTGTTCCGCGGCCGAGGAAACAATCGGGTTGGGCCATTCCAGTTCTTTCTCAATGCTCAAGTACATTTGCTCAACGTCGGCGGGCGGCGGGTTGTCGCTGCCGTTCAAAAACACAAACACGCTCGGATGATTGCGCAGCCGCGTGATCTGGTCGCGCAGGGAGGCGGCGGCCACTCGGTTCTGGTCGCCCTTCCAGTCCTTCCAACGCTCCCACGCATCGCAACAGGTCCACCCCGGCATCACCAGGATTCCCAGCTTGTCGGTCTTTTCAAAGAACTCGTCGCGGTCGAGCCGCCCTTCCAGTCGAATGGCGTTCAAATGCATGTCGCGCACGTACGCAAGATCCGCATCGAGTTTCGCGGACGACCACCGGAAGAGCAGATCCGGCGCCCAGGCCGCTCCGCGAATCAGCACGTTTCGTCCATTAATCTTGAATAGCCGGTAGCCTTTCTCGGTCAGTTCCGAAGTGACCTCGCGAATGCCGTAAGTCACGCTGGCACTATCGGAAATTTGCTCCCCGATTTCGAAGTACAGTTTCGCCGTGTGAAGTTCTGGCGTTCCCATTTGATACGGCCACCACAATTTTGCGTGCGCCAGTTTCAGCCTCGGGAATTGTTCCGGCAAAAATTTCACAATCCGATTTTCACCGGGCGCCAGTTCCAAGCGCTGCTGAAGATCAGCCCCTTCCACTTGAGCGCGCAGCACTCCCTGCACCGGCTCGCTCGAAACGTTGCGCAACTCGGCGCTCACCGTCAGCTCCGCGCCTTTGTAATCCGCATCCAGCTTCGACGCGACAAACGGATTCCGCACCGCCACCGGCCCGCTCGTGCGCAGAAAAACTTCCTTCCAAATTCCCATGTCCTTGTCCGGCGGTGTGGGATTCCAATCCACCCACGTAATTCCCAGGTCGTTTTTCCCGGGCGCGAAAATCTCCAATGCCAGCGCGTTGGCCTTCCCCGGTTGAAGAAACTTGCTCACATTGAATTCGTAGGCCCGGTAGGTTCCTGCGACATCGTTCGCGTCCGCAACCTTCTTTCCGTTGATCCAGATGTTCGCCCGATAGTTGATCCCCAAAAAATTCAGCCATTCCACATCCCCGCCAGTTCCGGCAGGCGCCATAAATTCCGTCCGGAACCACCACGAGCACTGGAAAGGGCTTCCTTCCGGCATATCCTGATTCGCAAAAAGACCTTTGTTCGAATAGTTCATTCCCGGAAACGACTTCAGATTCGTGCCGTAGTTGGGATCGGGGTACGTTTTGTCGGTCACTAACGCACCTACGACGGTCGACGGAATGTCCGTCTTGTGCCAGCTTTTCACATCGAATCCCACCGCCGATATGGCTTCGCCGCCTGCAGGCACCTGACACGACGATTGGATCTGCCAGTTTTTGTGCAGATACGTTCTCCCTCCTGCCTCTGTCGAGTCCTCCGCGGCCGCAGCTCTTCCGCCAGATGGCAAAATCAGGGCGGCGAGGAGAAAGCAAAGCAAGCAAATTCGTGGCATGGGGCTCCTTTGGGATTCCTTCAACTCTACTGCGAAAAAAGAAAGGCGCGGCGTGTGCTTGCGCCAAGCATATTAAACCGATTCAATACATTACAGCGGCCTTTTTTCGCGCTCGCATTGAATGCTTGAGTTTCGGAGAATTGGATTGGTCCCGGAGGAGGGGGTCGAACCCACACGGTACTAAGTACCACTGGATTTTGAGTCCAGCGCGTCTGCCAGTTCCGCCACTCCGGGCTGATGATCAAAAATACCACGCCCTCGCGCCTCGCTCAAGGCCACGCCATCCGCCCATCGCGCTCTTCGACTGCATGGACTTGCGCAAACCGGCTGCATCTCTAACTCCTGCTATCATTCTTTCGACTCCATGCAAACATTCAACGAACCCTTCTCGAAGCTTTCCATGCGCCGCCGTTACGAGGTGTGGTTTCTGCGGCTCGGTCTGGCCGACGGCAGCGGCGCCTGGTGGTTCCGCTATCTGCTCACCTCGCCCGGCCGAAACGGCTGCGGCGAAGAGTCGCGCCGCCAGCCCGTGCAAGTCTGGGCCACCTGGTTTCCGCGCGCGGGAAAGCCGGAAACCTGGATTCAAGGTTTCCCCCTCAAAGACTTCCACCTCAGCCATCGCGGCCGCAGCCCTGTTTTGTTCGAGGCCGGAGAAAACCGCATTGCCGAAAATGAATGTTGCGGCAACCTCGCCATCAACGGCCATCGCATCGCCTGGAATCTCCGCTACCGCTCCACGTTTCGCACCGAACTCAGCAGCAAAGGCTGGATTGGCTTCTCCCGAACGCCACATTCCGACGCGATTTTTTCCGGAGAGATATCACTCGACGGCCAAACCTTCCGCGGCGAGCCTCTCGGTCACGGCGTGCAAGGCCACAACTGCGGTTACCGCCATCGCAATGTTTGGACTTGGACACATTTGCATTTTCCCCATCCCAATGGCTCCAGTTCAACGTTTGAGGCGCTGGTGTACGACATGCCGCTCGGTCTGGTTTTTCGCCGCGCCGTTCTCTGGCACGACGGCCAAGAGCATGTTTTTCACAACCTGCGTGAGCGCACGCGCGATCCCCGGCAATTTCTCTGGGAATTGCAGTGCAGCAATCCACAAGGAGTGTCGATCGAAGCCGCCATCTGTGGAAGAACCGGCTTGGTGCACCACCTCCCTTACCTCAAAACAGATTGCTCCGGCAACTTTGAAGTCGCCAACGACAGTCTGGCCTCGGCTCGCATGACGCTCAACCTTCCGGGAAAGGCGTCCGAAGAATTGACAACCGATTCCGGCGCAGTTCTCGAAATGGCGGGAGACTACTCGTAATCAGTTCCCCGTAGCGGCCGTATTCTATTGAAAACACAACGCTTGTTTCCTGGCCGAAATTTCGCCCACACTTTTCCAAGATTTCCACAGCCGCTCTCGGGCCGCTGCTGGACACCTCGTTCGACCGGGGTTACGCTATAGGTGCGCGTGCGGCAGGGGTCTCTCCAGAGACGACCGCGTGCGCAAAACGAAAATTCATGGCTACCGTCACACCCCTTTCCGCCGGGGCGCGCGTTGAATTTCGCGATCTCGCCTTCTGGATGGATCGCGTACTGAAAGAGCTGGATAAGGTCCGCAATTCGCCCGATGTCGACGCGGTCCATGACCTCCGTGTCGCGATTCGCCGCTGCCGCTCCGTGGCCGCCGTCATGGAAGAAGTCGACCCGGATCCCGCCTGGCCCGCCATGCGCAAAGCCGCACGAAAACTTTTCCGCTCGCTGGGCGCGTTGCGCGATGCGCAAGTCCTCGACGAATGGATCAAAAAGCTCGCGCCCGAAACCGATCCCATTCGCGCTCATCTTCAGGCTGCGTTTACCCAGAATGAACCGCAGTTGCGCGACAAGGCTCTTCACGCTGCCGCAAGATTTGATGAAAAATCCTGGAGGCGTCTCAACCGCGCGCTTCGTCAGCGCTCGCGTCTTGTACCTGCAGGAAGCCTTGCGGCCGAGTGCGTCGCCCTGGAACGCTTCGACGACGCCAAAGCGCTTCACGCCAAGGCGCTGCGCACCGAAAAACCTCGGCCGTGGCACGCGCTTCGCATCGGCGTCAAACGCTTTCGTTACACGGTTGAGTGCCTGCTCCCCGAGCAACACGCCGCTTGGATCGACAACCTCAAGCGCGTGCAGGATATGCTCGGCGAAATCCATGACCTCGACGTTCTTCTCGGGCTGGTCGACAAGTCCGATTTCATCGAAACGGAAGATTCGCTCAAGCTCTGGCACGACGTCATTGCCCGCGAGCGGCACGAACGCATCGAAACGTACCGGCAGCTCACGTTGGGCACGACCAGCCTGTGGAATTACTGGCGGGCCGGGCTTCCCACCAATGGCCGCATCGATGCCGCGTCGCACGCCCGCTTGCGCGTCACCGCCCGCGCGGTCGATCCGCATGTGGCGCGGACTTCGCAGATTTCCCGCATCGCCGTCGCCATCTTCGAAGCGCTGAAGCGCGCTAACGCCGCGCCTGCGTTTCGCGATGCATCGCTGCAGCGCGTCATGCTTGCCGCCGCCCGTTTGCAGGGAGTTGGCCGCGCCGACGGCGGTAAAGCACCACAAAAAGCGGCGCGCAAATTCATTCTTGACCTGCCCCTCCCTCCCGGCTGGAGCAACGAAGAGTGGGAACTGCTCGCCACCGTCGTTCGCTATCACCGCGGCCCCGAGCCATCCGCAAACAGCGGCCAGTTTTCGCGGCTCGCGCCGGAGCGGCAGCAGCAGGTCCGAGGACTCGCTGGCGTTTTGCGGCTGGCGCGCTCGCTGCGCAAAAGCGGCGTGCAAAGCGGCGCCGGCATTCGCGGCGAAAAATCCGCCGAGACAGTCGTCCTTCGCGTCCCCAACCTGGTCGATGATGTGGCCACCGCCGCGCGCCTCGCCGCCGGGAAGCATCTCCTCGAGGAATATCTCGGCGTGCCGCTCATCCTCAAGGCCGCCGTCAAACCTGAAAAACAAAAAGTCGTCCCCCTCACTCCGCACCACCAGATCCCTAATCTCGAAGCGGTGGCCTCCTCGGACTGACAAAGCTCGTCCCTCCGCAAGAATCCTCGCTTGGTTTCCGTCCAGAAAGCGCTCGGGGAGGACCAAAATGGGAATTGTTTTGGGTACCCCCGGCATTTTTCGTAAGAGTGGCAAACAAAGGACTTAAGCCCTACGTAAAACAGAAGAGTGCGCAAGCAATTGAAAACAGAGGGCATATTTTCGTTGGTCTGGAGGTATGGCCATTGAGAGGGATGGGTTGGTGCTGAGGGATACGGGAAGACCAGGCGGAAGGGATGGCGATCGATAAACACGGGGAATGTTAGCATGCTGGTGTATGATTAGTAAAGTGAAACTCATGGAATGGCAGGAAATGGGGATTGAGTGGCTGCGGGTGAGGGGCGAAAGTTAATGCGGGCACAGGACAAGGAGAAGAATTTCCCACCGTTTGCCCACTGCGGCGGGCAAGCTTGAAACCTGCAGAGCCGCGACACCTGGGGAGCCCTGAAAATATGGAACAGATTGTGCTTGGGGGTGGCGGACTTGCTTACACTGGCCGCTTGTGGAATTGTGGGGCAACCAGTCAAACAAAGCGGCATTCCCAATCTCACGGGGGCCAATTTCCTAGGAGGCAGAACCATGCGAGCGATTCTAATCTCCTTAGCGGTCTTATTCCTGTGCAGCCCGATGCCGGCCCAGCAAAGGAGACCTGCTCCCGTGCCGAGAACCTTTGTTCCCGACGAGCCGCTGCCCTGCGCCGCTTTCAATCGCATGGCCGCTCGCTTGGATGCGGTTTACAGAATCGAGGACATCAGCAAGGCGGAGTACGACGAGGGCATGAGAAGGTACAACGATAGCACGCAGGTCGAAGGGGTGGATTATTTCATGCCCGAGAAAGACAAATATCAAAGGTTGGTTCTCCAGTTGGATAAGCGCGCGGAATTCATTCGCTGGTACGCCGCGGAAGGCGGGCGCTCCCAAATGACCACCGCCAACACGCAATGCAACATCGAATTAGGCGAGCGAGAGGGAACCCACGCACACATTGACGCCATCCGGCAATTAGAAGACACGCTGACGGTCTCGCAGGCTGAGGGGCTGCTGGCGGATGCCGCCCTGGAAGGCCAGGATGTAGTGATTAAAGCCTTTCTGCAAAGCGACGCGGAACGCCGCGAAGTCGTGGATCGCTACAATAAGCTGGTCGACAACGTGAACACCTACAACAAGGCGGTGAACGATCTCGTTGCTACCATGAATGCGGCTATGGATCCGAAGGGCTCCAAGCTAGCGCCCATGCTGAGTTTCAATTACGTTCGCCTGCAACCCATGGAGTGCACCGGAAGCGCTCTCACGTTCACCAATTCGACGGCTTACCTGGCGAACCTGTCCAAGCTGGCCACCGCCACCACAACTATTCACTGTCAGTAGGCGGCGGGTGGCCGCGCCTTAATTCCGAAAAGCGCCTCTAGGTTGCCCATCCCTGCCCGAGTTTTTCGAGCCTCCTCTACTTGCCGGCTTTGCGCAGGAGCTTGGGGATGGCGAGCCAGACGATCTCGCCGATGGGGGGCGAAAGGCGCTTCAGCTCGAGGAAGGCGACCCCGGCTTTTTTCAGCGCGGTGAGATGCTTTTTGGAGCCGAGAGCGGTGGCGATGACGTCATCCAGATGCGGCGCATGGCCGAAGAGAAACACTGCCGAGGCCTGCTTTTCTTTGGCTAATTCGCGGAAGAGCAGAGAAGGCTCGGCGCCCGGGAGCAGCAAATCCGTTCGGCGAATGCGCTGCTTGGCGTAACCGAGCGCGGCGGCAAAGAGCTCCGCGGTTTGTTCCGCGCGCACATATGGGCTTGTCAGCATCAAGTCGGCCGAGATGCCCAGCGCGGCCACGCCTTTGGCCACTTGCTTGGTTTTTTCCGTGCCTTCTTCGGTCAGATAGCGCTCGGGGTCGGGAGGGCATTTGGGATCTTCGCGATCGACTGCAATTCCATGTCGCACGATGAAAAGCTGCATAGGGCTTCAATTCCCTTCCGCCTGGCGGAAATACAGGCTGACGTGGAATTCCCGCTCGAACAATTCGGCGCTGTGTTCGGCGTCGCGCAGGTCTTCGGCGGCGTCGCCACGCGCCTCGACCATCAATCCTACGGCACCGCGCTGGAAGGTCGGGCGAATTTTCAAGACGCGTTGCCTATGCGAATGGTCGAGCGCCTCGGCGATGCGCAGAATCGCGGCGAGGCGGCGGAGCATCGGCTTGTCGGCGTCGTCCAGAGAGGAATACGCGGCATGGTGGCCGGCGGGCTCCGATTTGCGATTGTGGTAACGCACCAGCCCGGCAACGATGGCTCGGTCGCGCCCTTCGAGGCCGGGAATGTCTCCATTCAGCGCGAGATATTCGCCGTGCTTGTGATGCGCACGATGGCTGATCATGTGACCGGTGTCGTGGAGAAGCGCGCCGGCTTCGAGCAAGACGCGCGCGGGAGCGGGCAAATGATGCACCGGTTGCAACTGGTCGAAGAGCTGCAAACTCAGTTCGCGCACGTGTTCGGCGTGGCGCTGGTCGAAACCGAGGCGGCGCGCGAAGCTGCGCGTGCTGACGAGCAACTGCCGCGCCAGCGCATTGTAACGATGCGGCTCCTTGCGGCTGAAGGAGTCGCGCGCGATCTCCTGGAGAAGGCCCTCGCGGACGCCGACGCCGGGAATGGCAAATTGCCGGAGATTCAGATAGCGGCCTAGAGTGACGAGCGTAACGGCGGCAACGCCCATGACGTCGGCACGGTCACGGCGGACGCCATAGGTTTTCATGCGGTCACGCACGTCCCGTTCGAGAATGTCGGGCAAGCGTTCGCGGAGCAGGGACAATTCAATGGTGGGCAAACCGTGTTGGCGCGGCCCGGGAGCAATCTCGGCGCAGGTTTCCGCGTTTCCGCCGAGCGCGACGGCGATTCCGTCACTGAGATAGGGACGCGGGACAAGACGCGATTCCAGAAGCGCGCGCACATAGCGGCGGACCTGTTCCCCCTGCGCGGGCCGGATGACACCGTGGAGGTTCAGTGTGGTCATCAGGCGCACGGTGCCGAGAGGCAACTGAGCGCCCTGCTCGACGTTGTGGTCGCGAAGAATGCTGATTTCGAGGCTGCCGCCGCCCAAATCGACAATGCAGCGGGGAGGCGCCTCGGGGCCGAGAGCCGCCTGCACGGCTTCACGGCCGAGGCGGGACTCCTCGGCGGAACTGATCACCTGAAGAGAAACGCCGGATTTTCGCTTGATGGTGTGAAGGAAGGCTTCGCGGTTGCGGGCTTCGCGAGTGGCGCTGGTGGCGACGGCGCGGTAGCGTGTCACGCCAAACTCGTCCATGACCTCGCGGAGATGACGAAACGCCTTCACGGCTCTCTTGAAGATTTCTTCGCTGAAGCGCGGGCGGACAAAAACGTTTTCGCCGAGGCGGAGAGGATAGCGCTCCGATTGCAGCGGCTCGATGTCGAGAGCAGAGTAGGCACGCGCGACGGAAAGACGGACCGCGTTGGAACCCGCGTCGATGGCCGCGATCTGAACGGGTTCGGGCATGGGCGAGGTTACCGCCAGAGATGAGACAAGGCGGCGGACGGCGTGTACTTGGTGGCGCGAATTCCAAGCTGTTCGGCGATGCGCTGGCGAAGCTGTTTGTTGACGGTGGAAACGCTGGCTTCGCCGTCCAGTTCGATGAAATTGTGTTTCTTGGCCATCACTTCGAATTCGCGCTTGATCATGGTCTGGTAGCGGATGAACGACCAGTAGAGATCGTGGGAAAGCGACATATCGCGCCCCGCTTCCCAATAGCTGATGGCTTGGGCTTTGCGAAACTCGCGGCCGAACGCGGTCTCGGGCCGCACGTTGAGCCAGAAGGTGAGGTGGGGCCGCAGCGCCATAGCATAGAGTCCGCCCATGTAATCGCGATTGATGCCGCGCACCACGCCGCGGGCGATGAGCGTGAAGATGAAGCGGTCGGCGAGGACGATGGTACCGGAACGCAGCGCGGGCAAAATGCGGTGCTCGATCTGGTCGAAGAAATCCGTGGCGTACATCAGAGCCAGCGTGAGGCGGGTGACGGCGTTTTTGGCAAGCAGCTCGTCGATGTCGCGGCCAACGAGGTTGGAGCGGCGCAGGCCGCTAGTTTGCACCGCAAAGCCCTCGGACTCGAGCCATTCCTGGAGGAGCGCGATTTGCGTGGAGCGTCCCGAGCCGTCCATGCCTTCGATAACGATCAGGTTGCCCGTAATTTCGCTGGGATCGAAACCGACAAGTTGTTCGCCAAAAAAGTGCTGCGAGCCGGCCTCCTCGGCGGCAGTAGCGCCTTTTGGTTGCGCCGGGGCGGTTAGAGCTTCCGTCACCGCGCCGGCATTGTTTTTTTCTTTTTCCTGATCAGGCATGGCTACTCCGCGACTTCCGCGCGGGGAGCGAAGCGCTTGAGATCGATTTTGGAAGCGACGATGTCGCGCATCTGTTTTTGCAGCTTGTTCACCGGAAGCGTGCCGTCCAACACCACGAAGCTATCGGTGTCCACCATCTTGTCGTACTCTTCGAGAATGCGCGCCTGGAACAGCCGGAAACTTTCCGCGCGGTCGTAGGACAGGCCCAGATCCATGCCTGCTTCATAGTATTTCAGCTTGGGACGCCCGCTGAGAATGCGGTTGACGGCAACGTCGAGAGGAGCGCGGAAATAAAAAGTGATGTCGGGAATCGGCGCAAAACGATAGAGGTTTCGCAGCCAGCGCGGCGAACAGCCGCGAGCGGTGTCGCGGGCGAACGCGGTGTAAATGTAGCGGTCCGCGAGAACGAGATAGTCACCCTGGAGGAGCGGCATGATTTGGCGCTCGCAGCGGTCGGCAAAATCCGCGGCGTGGAGAAGAGAGAAGGTTGTCGGAGTGAGGAGGCGACGCTGCTTGCCGCGACGCGTCGCGGACTTCACCAACGGCGAAGAATTCCATTCGGTGAAGTGCAAGCGGTAGCCACCGATTTCCAACCAACGCTTCAGCAAATAGAGTTGCGTGCTCTTGCCCGAGCCGTCGGTACCTTCGACGACGATCAATGCACCGGGATAAGCGCGGCTGGGAACAGGCCGGCCCGGTTGCGGAAGGGTGGATTTCGCCGGCTCGACCCGCGGCGGCTTTTGAACGACGTCTTGTGTTTCCATGAGCCTCTAGAGGTAAACGATACAAAGCGAAAGACTAATCGCCAATTGTTACAACCGCATTACAGCACACCGGCCCCGCCTCAGGCAAAGCACCGGCTGGGCCTCAGAACAGGGTGACTTTGATGTGCAGGAATTTTTTGGGATTTTGGCGGAAGTCGCCAATGAGCA
>Ga0187780_10002822_pt1 | contig 13062 bp, 9 predicted proteins | sample 1015_Q2_SP10_20__FD_132429 | JGI IMG/M metagenome (GOLD analysis project Ga0187780, IMG submission 132429) | Tropical peat soil microbial communities from peatlands in Department of Meta, Colombia - 1015_Q2_SP10_20_MG | ecosystem: Environmental > Terrestrial > Soil > Wetlands > Peat | place...
AGCGCGCCGCCGCCGGGCATCGCATCGGCGGCGTTCACCGCGAGGTTCATGCACACCTGGCCGATCTGGCCCCGGTCCGCCTCGACCGGCAGCGGCTCGGCCGACAGCTCGAACGCCAGCGTCACGTCGGCCCGCACCAGGCGCTGCAGCAGCTTGGCGCTCTCGCGGATGCCGTCGTTGAGGTCGAACCGCTCGGTCCGGGGCTCCTCGCGGCGCGAAAACAGCAGCAGCTGCTTGGTGAGCTGGGCGCCCCGCCGCAGCAGCTCCTCCATCTCCTGGAGCCGTTCGGCGGAGGTCGCCGGGTCGCCGCCGCGCAGCCGCTCGAGCTGCGTGAGGCCGAGCATCGCCTGGAGCAGGTTGTTGAAGTCGTGCGCCACGCCGCCGGCGAGCCGGCCGACCGCCTCCATCCGCTGGGCGCGCCGCAGCTGGTCCTCCATCTGCTTCAACGCGGTCACGTCCTCCTTGACCGCGACGAAGTGGGTGATCGCCGCGGTGCCGCTGCTCCCGGAGCTCTCCAGCACCGGCGTGATGGTCATCCGCTCGGTGTAGAGCGACCCGTCCTTGCGGCGGTTGACCATCTCGCCCCGCCACACCTTGCCGGCGAGGATGGTCTGCCACAGGTCTGCGTAGAAGCCCCGCGGCTGCTTGCCCGAATTGAGCAGCCGGGTGGTCCGCCCGATGGCTTCGTCGGGCGCGTAGCCGGTCAGGCGGGTGAACGCGGGGTTGATCCACTGGATCGTCGAGTCGGGGGCCGTGATCACGATGGCGTTCGCCGCCGCGGACATCACCGCGCTCTGCAGCGAGAGCCGCTCTTCGGTGCGCCGCCGCTCCAGCTCCGTCGCCGCGCGGATCGCGAACACGCTCAGCAGCGACCCCGCGAGCGGCAGCCGCTCCATCGGCCCGTCGTGCATCACCATCAGGTTGCCCAGCACCCGTCCGGTCCCGTCGCGGAGCGGGATGCCGACGTACGACTCGGCCCCGAGCCTCGCCACCAGGAGGTCGTCGGGGAAGCGCTCCCGCAGCCCGTCGGGGTACGCCACCAGCCCGCCGCCGCCGACCAGCCGCTCGCAGGGGGAGCCCGCCAGGTCGTACTCGAAGCCGTCGCCCGGCCGCCCGTCGGCCCACACGGCGAGCGTGCGGACTCGGTTGTAGTCCGGCTCGACCAGCTCGCCCGCCAGCGCGTGGCGCACGCCGAGCGCGGCGGCGAGCTGCGCGACCAGCGCGGCGAAGAACTCCTCGCCGGTCGTCGCGGCCGTGGCCACCACGATCGAGCGGAGCGCCTCCTCGGCCCGCCGCCGCTCCGAGATGTCGCGCGCGACCCCGAGCATGCCCTGCGCGACACCGTCGGCGCCGCGCAGGAAGCTGATCCGCAGCTCCACCCAGACGGTCGTGCCGTCCTTGCGCACCAGCTCGACCTCGAGGGTCCGGCCGCCCGGCCGCCTGCCGTGGGCGGCGTTCTCGGCCAGCGCCTCCCTGAGGGAGCGCCGCGCCTCGTCGGCGGACGCCGGGGTCAGCAGGCGCTCGAGCGGCAGCCGCATCGCCTCCGCGGCGGTGTGGCCGGTGAGCCGCTCGACCGACGGGCTGACGTACGTCATCGCGAGGCGGAGATCGGTCGTCCAGATGACGTCGACGATGTTGTCGGAGACCAGCCGGTAGCGCCGCTCGCTCTCGCGCAGCGCGTCCTCCGCGCGCCGCCGCTCGGTGACGTCGCGGAAGCTCCACACCCGGCCCGTGACCTTCCCCGCGACCCGCTGCGGCTGCGAGTAGCGCTCGAAGATCCGCCCGTCCTTGAACTCGAGCACGTCGAAGCTCTCGGCGTCGGGCGAGTCGTACAGCGCATGGACCTTGTCGAGGAAGGCGCCGGGATCCCTGAGCTGGTCGAGCACCGCGGCCAGGGCCCGCTCGTCCTCGCCGGTCGCGAGCACCTCGTCGGGAATCCGCCACTGCTCGGCGAACTTGCGGTTGTAGTCCTCGATCCTCCCCTGCCGGTCCACCACCAGCAGTCCGTCGGCGGTGGACTCGAGGATGCCGCGGAGGATCGAGAGCGAGGTCTCGAGCTCGGCCTTGGGGGGGCGGCGCGCGGCCTTGGCCTTCGGCCGCTCGGCCTTGGCGGTTCGGCGCGGAGCCTTGGACATCGGTCGCAAGTTGACGCTATTTACGACGGCCCGCTAGCTTTCACGGCTGCCGGGCCCTGGTGGTGGAATTGGTAGACACGCCATCTTGAGGGGGTGGTGGAGAAATCCGTGCCGGTTCGAGTCCGGCCCAGGGCACTGCCAGGACAGTTCCGAGTCGGGAGTTGCGAGGGGAGGGCGGTGTCCCGGCGGCGGGGTAGGGCAGGGCCCCGCAACCCGGCGTCTCGCAACTGGTCTTCGTTTTGCCACCGTAGCTCAGTGGTAGAGCTCTCGATTCGTAATCGAGCGGTCGTCGGTTCAAGTCCGACCGGTGGCTCTCCGTAGCGGTCACGCATCCTCGGTATCCGGGTACAGCTCCCGCTGGCACGCGGGGCACACGCCGTGGGTGAAGTCCACGCCGAGGCGGTCCCGCAGGTACGACTCGACGCTCCGCCAGTACTCGCTGTCGTCACGCACCTTCCGGCACTTCGCGCAGATCGGAATGATGTCCTTCAGGGCCGACAGCTCGCTCACGTCCTCGAGCACCAGCAGCGCGAGCCGCCGTCCGCGATCGGGCATGGGGCTCGCCGAGACCAGCAGCTCGTAGTCCTTCTTCAGGCCGTCCGACACCAGCGTCACCCTGGTCCGCCGGCGCGAGACGCGCCCGCCGCGCATGCACTCGGCGACCGAGTTCCGGATCACGCAGCCCGGGCAGAAGGGGCCGCTCCCGCAGCCCGCCGGTGAGTCCAGCGAGTGCAGGCAGTGCAGCACCTCGCCGCCGAGCCGGTCCAGGACCAGGGCCTTGTCGGGCGCGAAGACGGCCGCGGCGGCGTCGTTGAGGTCGAGCACCCGCACGTCGTCGTCCACCACGAACGCCCAGAGTGGCAGGGCGTTCAGCAGCGCGCGGTACCGCGGATCGGTCTCCTGCTCCCCCATGGCACCCGCCTCTCGCCGCCGCCGCGAGCACCGGACGCTATACTTCCCGGATGTCGCGCACCCTCGATCGGCGCCAGTTCCTGCAGGCCACCGGCGCTTCGGCGCTGTTCGGCGCATTCGGGACTAAAGTCGGCGCAATTACCGGACCACGCCCGGCACCGGACCGTCTCCGCGTAGCCGTTCTCAACGAGCCCGGGTTCCCGGTGGCGGATGCGCCGGCCGGTGCCATCGACGCGCTGGCCAGGGGTCTCGAGGGGATGGAGACGACGTGGCTCCGGGCTCAGGACCTCGGCGGCACCCTCACGCCCGAGCGCTTCGACGTCCTCGTGACGCCCTGCGGCAGCGCCTTCCCGAAGGAGATCTGGCCGGTCCTGGTGCGCTGGCTCGAGGCGGCGGGCCACTGGGTGAACTTGGGCGGCGTTCCGTGCGCGGTTCCCGTCGAGCGCGACGCAAACGGCGGCGGCTGGCGGGTGCTGCCGCGCGACGACACGTACTCCCGGCAGCTCGGCATCGTGCTGGCGTGCGCCGTGCCCACGGACGCGGTCAGGAACTGGAGCGCCAACGAAGCGCTGCCCTGGGCCGCGCCACTCGCGGCCGACGTCACGGCGCCGAACGTGTGGGAGCCGTACTGGCGATTCTCGAGCGTGGCCGACCGGCCCGACGAGCCCGGCTCGTCCGGGGCGCGGGAGGCGACGGTCCAGGCGCTGGTGACCGGGCTGGACGCCCGCGGGACAGCGGTCGTCGCTCCGTACCTGCTGGTGAGCAGGCTGGAGGGCCGGTTCGCGGGCGGGCGGTGGGTGTTCGCCGCGGGCGACGGCCCGGTCCCCGCGCCGGCGATCCACGCGCTGGTGGAGGCGGCCGGCGCGCCCGACTGGGAGCTCACGGTCTGGCCCTCGTCGGCGTGCTTCCGCGAGGGGGAGCCGCGCTCGGTGGCCGTGGCCCTGCGCGGGTTCCCGCGCGGCGCGGCCGCCCGGATCAGCGCCACCTGCGCCCTCGAGATCTCGGATGCGCGCGGCGAGGTGCAGGACACCGCCGAGGTGACGGTGAGCGGCACGGAGGCCTCCGCGACCGGAACGGCCGACGTCGGTGACCGGCTCGAGCCGGGGATGTACCGCATCCGCGCGACGCTCACCGCGCCGGGCAAGCCGCCGGTGGAGCTGCGGCACTCGACGGGCTTCTGGGTGTGGGACGACGACCTGCTGGCGGCGGGAGCGCCGCTGGTGCCCGGACCTCACGCGTTCACCCGCGGGGGCGAGCCGTACCCGGTCACGGGCACCACCTACATGGCATCGGACGTGCACCGGAAGTTCCTGCAGCAGCCCGATCCCTGGCTGTGGGACCGCGACTTCGACGCGATGAAGGCGGCCGGCGTCAACCTGGTCCGCACCGGGATCTGGACCGGATGGAAGCTCCTGATGCGGCGGGTCGGGGAGCACGACGAGGGGGCGCTCCGCGCGCTCGACGCCTGGATCCTCACGGCGCGCAGGCACGACGTGCCGGTGATCTTCACGCTGTTCGCCTTCCTGCCCGAGACCTGGGGTGGCGAGAACCCCTACCTCGATCCCGCGGCCGTCGAGGCACAGCGTGCGTTCGTGACTCTGATCGCCAGGCGCTACGCCCGGATGAACGATCTCGTCTGGGACCTGATCAACGAGCCCTCGTTCTGCAACAACAGCCACCTGTGGAGCTGCCGGCCCAACTACGACCGCTTCGAGCGGGCGGCCTGGGCGGCCTGGCTCGCGCAGCGCCGGCTGCCGGCGGCCGACCTGCCGCCGCTCGAGGACTTCGCCGAGGGCGACGCCGCGCCGGCCCATCCCACCATGGTGCTCGAATACCGGCTGTTCGCGCAGGCGATGTTCGCGCGCTGGGTGCGGACGATGCGCTCGGCGCTGCGCGACGCGGGCGCCGGCCGGCAGCTGGTGACGGTGGGCCAGGACGAGGCCGGCACGCGCGACAGTCCGAACAACCTCCTCCTGGCGCCGGCGCTCGACTTCAGCTGCAACCACACCTGGTGGCTGAACGACGCGCTCGCTTGGGACGGCGTGATCACCAAGGCCCCTGGCAGGGCGAACCTCGTCGAGGAAACGGGCGTGATGTTCGCGGCGCATCCGCCCGGGGCCGAGCTGCGCTGGGAGGCGTACGCGCGCGACCTGCTCGAGCGGAAGATGGCCATGGCCCTGGGGCCGGGCGGGGCCGGCTTCGTCGAGTGGGTGTGGAACTCCAACTGCTACATGCCCTCGGACAACGAGGCGGCGATCGGCCTGCTGCGGGCGGACGGCACCGCGAAGCCGGAGCTGGAGGCGCTGCGCGGCGTGGCCGCCTTCGCGGCGGCGGCGCAGCCGCACCTCGCGGGGTGGGAGGCGGAGCGCGTGCTGCTGGTCGTGCCGCACTCCAACATGTTCTCGACGCAGAACACCGCGACCGACGCGACCAGGCGCGCGGTGCGCGCGATGCTCTACGGCTGCAGGATGGGCCTGGCCGCGGTCTCCGAGCTGGCCACCTCGTCGGCCCCGGGCGCCGCGCACCTGGTCCTCGTGCCGTCGCCGCGGGTGCTGCGCGCGCCGGCGTGGGCGTCTCTTCGCGCGTGGGCGCGGCGCGGGGTCACGGTCCTGGTGACCGGCCCGCTCGACCAGGCGGAGCAGCTCGGCCGCAAGGTGCGGCGGCGGGAGGGGCCCCCGGCTGCCGCCGTGGTCCGGCTCAGGGTGGGACGGGGAGCGATCCTCTGGTGCCCGGAGCCGGTGGAGCTTGCGCCCGATCCCGCCGCGACGGTGGAGCTGTACGGGTGGGCGCTGCGCCAGGCGCGGCTCGCTCCGACGTTCACGGTGGAGGGGGCCGACGACGCCACGCTGGTCCACGCCGCCAGGTACGGCGATGCGGACCTGTACACCATCGTGGCGGAGCGGTCAGCCGTGAGTGTGCGGGTGCGTCCGGTCGATTCGCGCGCGGTGCTCGAGGTTGCGGTGCCGGCCGGCCGCGCGGCCCTGCGGCTGGTGAGCCGCCGCGGCGGCGCCGTCATCGCGAGCTACGATCCCGCCTGACGACTCGCCGGCGGCCGCGCCGGCTGCGGCGCCGCGGGGCCGACGCCCCGGTGCGCGCGGCGCGGAGGGCTAGGGGCCGGCCCTGCGGACGCGGATCGCGGCCTGGCCGAACCGGGGCGGGCTGCCCGACCCGACCGCCTCGGCCCGGATCACCGCCGTGCCGGCGCCCACGGCGGTGAGCTCGCCGGTCGAATCCACCTGGGCGACGTTCACGTTGTTGGACGTCCAGACGTAGCGGACGCCGCTCGCGATCACGTTGCCGTCCTTGTCGTACGCCAGCGCGCTGAGGCGGTGCCTGGCGCCGACGTGCAGGTTGACGTACGGCGGCGCGACCTGCACCTCGGCGACCGGCTTCTGGGCGCGCACCGGCTCGGGCGTCGCCACCTGCAGGGCGGCCACGGCCAGCAGCGCCGGCGCCACCGCGAAGAGGGTCTTCATAGCGGACACTCCCATCTGGTAACCACCGTCAAACTGCGGTCTGGCAACTCGCGACCGGTCTCGCTCACTGGGCCGGCGAGATCAACACCTGCGTCCACGCCTCGACCGGCTGCCCGCTCTTCTGCGCCGGGTTGAACTTCAGGCTCCTGGCGGCCGCCAGGGCCGCGTTGCTGAAGTCGGTCTCGCTCGAGGTCTGCAGCGCCACGACGTTCTCGACCTGTCCGTCGGCGCCGACCTGGATCCAGAAGGTGGCCGCCGTCGGCCTCCCCGGTCGGGTCCACGGAATCATCAGGGCCGAAAGCGGTTGCGGCCGGTTGTCGAAGCAGGCGTGGTTCGGGTTCTGGTAGCCGTAGTCCCGGCACTGCGCGGGCACGGTGACCGGCGCCCTCGCGGTGCGGCCGGAGTGCACGATCACCGGCACGGTGGCCCACGCGTCGACGGGCTGTCCGGCCTTCAGCGCCGGCTGGTAGCCGGTGTTCTGCACCGCGGTGAGCGCGAAGGCGTTGATGTCGTCGTGGTTGGACGGCGTCTTCACACGCACGTCGGTCGCCTGGCCGTCCTTGCTGACCCGCACCAGGAAGACGGGCGCCGTCGGCGGCGGCTCGTTCGGCTGCGGCACGTCGGTGACCGCGAGCGCGTCGCGGGGATGCGCCGGCGTGTCGTAGCAGAGGCGGCCCTGGTTGAAGTCGGGCTGGGTGCACAGCGCCGCCGCCACCGGGCCCGCGAGGCGGTCCATCAGGGCCTGCAGGCTGTCCTGGCTCCCGGAGGCCTCGCCATGCGAGAGGCGCGTGAGGTCGTGCGTGTCGTACACGTCTACCGACAGGAGCAGATTGCGGCCCGAGCCGATGGCGGAGCCGATCACCATCTGGTTGGCCCCGAGGCCGTAGGCGAAGCCGGCGTTGTCGGCCAGCGGCGCGACGATCTTGCGATGCTGCTCCGTCCACCGCCCCACGAGGTCCCGGGTGTCGACGGTCGGCACCGTGTACCGCGCGGACAGGCGGTCGGTGAGGATCCTCGGCAGGCTGTTGGCCAGCGAGGTGTCGGCGCCCGACACGTCGAAAGGCAGCACCGCGATCCTCGCCGCGGTCGACCGCGTCGAGTCCGCCCTGGCGGCGGCTCCGGCCGACCGCGAGCCGAGGCCCCTCCACAGGAGCGCGGCGCCGAGGGCCACGAGCACGACCGCGACGCCGAGCGCGGCGACGAGCGGCACGGGCAGGCCCGGTCGCCGGGCGCCCGGCGCCGCGCCGGCGGCGCAGGCCCGCAGCGCGTCGGCCAGCTCGGCCGCGGTCTGGTAGCGGTTCTCCGGCTTCTTCTCGGTGCAGCGCGCGACCACCTTGCCGAGCTGCGCGTTCACCGCCGGCCGCTTGGTGCGGATGGCGGGCATCGCCTTGGTGAGGTGCTGGATCAGGATGCCCTGGCTGGACGTGGCGTCGAACGGGATCTCGCCGGCCAGCATCTCCCACAGCACGATGCTCAGCGAGTAGATGTCGCTGCGGGCGTCCACGTCCGGGGCGCCGCTCGCCTGCTCGGGGCTCATGTAGTGCGGCGAGCCGATGATGACGCCGGTGCCGGTCAGCCGCTCGCCGCTCCCCGCCGCGGCCTTGGCGATGCCGAAGTCGGCCACCAGCACCCGCTGCTTCGGCCCCTGCAGCATCACGTTCTGCGGCTTCACGTCGCGGTGCACCAGCTGGTGCGCGTGCGCCTCGGCGAGGGCGTCGGCGATCTCCGTGCCGATGCGGATCACCTCCGCCTCCGGCAACTGGCCCTCGCGCCGCAGCCGGGCGTCGAGCGACTCGCCCTCCACCAGCGGCATCGCGAAGTAAACCAGGCCCTCGCCCTCGCCCACGAAGAAGATGGGCAGGATGTTCGGATGGTTGAGCTTGGCGGCCGACTCGGCCTCGCGGACGAACCGCTGGACGCTGGCCCGGTTGCCGGTGAACTCGGGGCGCAGGACCTTCACCGCGATCTGGCGCGACAGCTTGCGGTCGGTCGCGGCGAACACGTGCGCGAACCCGCCCTCGCCGAGCTCGTGCTCGACGAGGAAGTTCGGCCCGAGCGCGGTCTGGAGCTTCTTGGCCAGCTCGTTCTGCTCGAGCAGCTGCGTTTCGGCGGCGGCGACCGCCGGCGTCTTGGGCGCGTCGGGGTTCGGCGTGCCGCACGAGGGACAGAAGGCGAACGCGGGCGGAATGTCCCGGCCGCACTTGGCGCAGGTGGGCATGGCTCAAGCCTAGCAGCGGGCCCGGCCGGAGGCCAGAGCGGAGGCTTGCCGGGGTTCGCGAATGCGCGATACTTAAGGCGTGCCCTTGCCGAAACCGACGAGCGGGTCGCGGAGGAGAGCGTGAGCGTCGACAGGTCGAGGCCCCCGCGGGAGGAGCGGCGCCGGGTCGCGGTCCGGCGCGCGGCGCGCGCCCGGCGGCGCGGGCCGGAGCGCCGGAGGGGCGAGCGCCGGGTGGACATCGTGACGGTCGCCTACCACCGCCGCGTGGGAGGCGAGCGGAGGTCGGGGCACGACCGCCGGGACGGACGCGAGCGCCGCATGCTGGCCGACCGCCGCCGTCCCCTCGCGGTGAGTGGCGCTCTCCGCTAGCGGCCTCGCCGAGCGGCTCGCGCACGGTCTGGTGCCGGCCGTCCCGGTGCCGCACCGTGCCGACGGAGCGCTCGACGCGGCGGCACAGCAGGCGTACGCGACATGGATGGCGCGGCAGCGCGTCGCGGGCGTCGCGGTCTGGGCCCACACCGGCCGCGGTCTCCACCTGTCCGAGGAGACCGCGGCCGCGGTGCTTTCGTCCTGGCGCCGGGCGCTGGGACCGGAGCGGCTGATCGTGGCCGGGGCGGGCGCGCGGCCGCGCGCCGCGTCCGGGCGGCGGGCCGCGCGCCTCACTCCGCCGGCCGACCCGCTCGGTCTCACCGCCTTCGTGATCGAGCGGACCGTCGCGATGGCGCGGCACGCCCGCGACCTCGGCGCCGACGCGATCCTCGCCCTGCCGCCGGCGCTGCTCGCCAACCTCGAGGACCACGAGAGCCGGATCGTCGACGTCCACGCGGCGCTGGCCGACGTCGGCCTGCCGGTGCTGGCGTTCTGGCTCTACCCCGCGGCGGGCGGATGCGCCTACGGCCCCGGGCTGGTCGAGCGGCTGCTCGCGCTGCCGCACATCGCCGGCCTGAAGGTCGCGACGCTCGACAGCGTGGTCCGCTTCCAGGACATCGCGGCGCGCGTTCCGGCCCGCAAGCTGCTCGTGACGGGAGAGGACCGCTTCCTCGGCTACTCGCTGATGATGGGCGCGCGCAGCGCGCTCGTCGGCCTCGGCGCCGCGCTGACCGCGCTGCCGGCGGGGCTGATGGAGGCGCACGCGCGGCACGACCACGAGCGCTTCTTCCGGCTCTCGGCCGCGTGCGACCGGCTCGGCGCCGCCGCGTTCACGGATCCGGTGGACGGCTACCCGCACCGGATGCTGTGGCTCCTCGCGCTGGGCGGCGTGATCCCGCGCGAGGCCGCCTTCGATCCCTGGGGCCCGCCGGTCCCCGACGACCAGCTCGCGGCCCTCGAGCGCGTCGCGCGCGAGCTGCAGGACGCGTGACGTCCCCCGGCGTCACCAGCCCGCCGAGATTGCCCGACCGTCCCACCGTCCCGCGGCCCGTGCAGGCGCGGCTGGTGTGGGATTTCGAGCGGTTCAAGGCCGGACTTCCGGCCGACCTGTCCGCGCACGTCCGCGAGCACTACCGCGTGGACCTGACGGGTCAGTACGCCGGCCGGCGGATCCGCATCCCGTTCGGCAAGGCGTCCGGCCAGCTCTCGATGACGGCGGCCGAGGTGGAAGCCGACGCCGCGGCCGGCCTCGGCTTCGTCGTGCTGAAGACGGTGATCGGCGAGGATCCCGCGGGCGCGCGGACGATGGAGCCCTGGGCGGTGAGCGCGTCGGCCATGCGGGTCGAGCCGCTCGTCTCCCGGTCCGGTCGCGAGGGCTGGACCGTGACGTGGAAGGGCAGGGGCTGGGACCGCTCGCTCGACGAGTACGTCGCGCTGTTCCGCGACGCGCTCGCCATCGGCGGCCGCGCCTCGATGCCGGTCGCCGCGTCGGTGAAATGCCACCTTCCGCCGCTCGGCGAGCCGTTCCACGAGGCCGAGTACGCGCACACGCTCTCGCGCCTCGCGTCGGCCGCGGGCGAGGACCTGATCGTCGAGAAGGACTTCTCGCCGACGCTGGCCGGCGCCGACCGCGCCGCCTCGCGCGCCGCGGTGCTGCGGTGGATCGCCGAGGTGCCGGCGGCGATGCGCCGCCACGCCAAACTGGCGCTCGGCCTCAAGCTGATGAACGGGCTCCTGGGCGACGACTTCCAGGTGGAAATGCTGCGCGCGGCCGCGGGCTCGGGCGCCGACTTCCTGGTGCTGTTCAACCGGCTCTTCGATCCGGGCAAGGGCGTCGCCTACGGCGGCTGGGACCTCTCCGAGCGCAACCTGAGGGTGCTCGACGCCTACCGCGCCTCCACGCCGCTTCCGATCCGCCAGTCCGACCCGTACGTCGTCCGCACCTCGCGCCTGCCGCCGGGGGCCGTGTTCTCGGCGACGGGCAACATCTGCTCCGGCCGCGTGATGGTGGAGTACGCGCTGCGCGGCGCGCTGTCGGGGCAGCTGCACACCTTCTTCCAGCTGCCGCTCGCGCAGTACCCCGCCACCGCGGGCAGCCGCACCGAGCGCGCGCTGCACGCGCTGGTGTTCGATCCCGACCAGGGGCTCATCGCCTGGATGGTCTCGCTCGGCGAGGCGGGCGTCCTGCAGCCGCGGGACGGCCTGCTCCACTTCGTGGACATCGCCCATGGAGCCGCTCGACCAGCCGCTTGAGATCGTCCGCTGCCGGCTGCTCGAGGTCGCCGTGCCGCTGGTCGAGCCGTTCCGCATCAGCGGCGGCACGCTGCGCGCGCGGCGCTCCCTGATCGTCGAGCTGACCGGCGCGTCGGGCGCCGTCGGCTACGGCGAGAGCGCGCCGTTCGAGGAGCCGTTCTACTCCGAGGAGACGCTGCAGTCGTGCACCGCGTGCATCGGGGCGCACCTCCTGCCGCGGCTCGCGGGGCGGAGGTTCGACTCGCTCGAGGCCGCGATCGGCGCGCTGGAGCACGGCGTGCGCGGCAACCGGATGGCGCGCGCCGGCGTGGAGACGGCGCTGTGGGACCTGCTGAGCGCCGAGACGGGCTCGCCGCTGCGGCTCCTGATCGGGGCGCTGCTGCAGCGGCTCGGCGTGCCGGAGGAATCCCGCGCGCCGGCGGCCACGGTGGAGAGCGGCGCGGCGCTGGGGATTCCCGCCGACGGGCGCGTCGAGACGCTCGCGGAGCGGGCGCGCGACGCCGTCCGGCGCGGCCACCGTCGGGTGAAGATCAAGGTGATGCCGGGATGGGACGTCGCGGCGGTGCGGGCGGTGCGGGCGGCGGTCGGCGACGACGTGCCGGTGTGGGCCGACGCCAACGGCGCCTACTCGCGCGAGCGTGACGCGGCCGCGCTCGAGGCGCTCGACCACGAGCGCCTGGCGATGCTCGAGCAGCCGCTGCCGCCCGACGACGTGGTCGGCACCATCCGCCTGAGCCAGGAGCTGAGGACGCCGGTCTGTCTCGACGAGTCGCTGACCGGCGACGGCGCCGCGCGGCTGTTCCTGGAGAGCGACGGCCCCGTGCTGTGGAACATCAAGGTACAGCGCGTGGGCGGGCTGTGGGAGAGCGCCAGGATCTACCGGTGCGCGGTGGACGCCGGCGTCGCGCTGTGGGCCGGCTCGATGCCGGAGACCGGCGTCGGGCTGCACGCGGTGCTGAGCCTCGCCGCGTTCCCGGGCTTCCTCTACCCGTCGGATGCGGCGCCGAGCGCGAGCTGGTACCGGGCGGGCGCGGATCTGATCGAGTGGACGATGGACGGAGAGGCAATGATGGCAGTCAGCGATACGGCCGGACTCGCGAACTTGGGAGTGAGAGACCGGCTGGCGCAGGTAGGGAGGGTGGTCGCCTAGCGAGTGGGTGTAGGGTGTGAGGGTGTAGGGTGTGGCGCCCGCACGAGCCTCTTCGTCAGGACGCGAAGCATGCGGCCCAACTCCTCCGCCGTGAGCATCAGCACGCGGTATTCGCGTCCGGGCAGGTACCCCAGGTCATTGGCGATCCGCACCTCGGTCTCCCATTCCTTGAGCGAGCCGTTGGCGACGGACAGGTGGCGCAAGTAATCGCCGCGATGCGCGCGACCGTACCCTTCGGCGATATTGGCGGGAACTGACACGGCCGCCCTGCGGATCTGGCTGGCCAGTCCGTAGGCTTCCCCCTTCGGGAACCGCGCGCACACCCGATAAGACCCGAGCACGAGAGCCATACCGACCCGCCACACCTTCAGATCCTGGTAGCTGCGGAGAGGAGACTTCACGGCCGGAAGGTACGTCTGGCCAGGTGAATGCAACGGCACCTTCTGACGCGACGCGGCTCAGTTCACTACACCCTACACCCTACACCCTCACACCCTACTCGAAGATCCCCGTAATCCTCTGCAACAGGTTTCTCCGCACCGGCACCTC